>Ga0335078_10011797_pt1 | contig 12965 bp, 7 predicted proteins | sample Lox_Sample_32_FD_206711 | JGI IMG/M metagenome (GOLD analysis project Ga0335078, IMG submission 206711) | Soil microbial communities from Loxahatchee National Wildlife Refuge, Florida, United States - Lox_Sample_3.2 | ecosystem: Environmental > Terrestrial > Soil > Wetlands | place: USA: Florida... | reverse complement strand
GCGCGGCTTGGAAGCGGGCGCAGATTATTACCTTACCAAGGGCAGCTTTGATGATGAGACGCTCTTGCGGGCGGTTGTGGACTTGATCGGCGACCCCGATGCATGAGAATCGCATTGGTCAATGACATGATGGCAGCGGTCGAAGCAATGCGCCGCGTGATCCTCAGCAAGCGTGAACATGAGGTCGCTTGGATCGCGCGCAACGGTGGCGAAGCCCTTGACCTTTACACTAACGATGCCCCGGATCTTATCCTGATGGATTTGATTATGCCGGGCATGGATGGCGTTGAAGCCACTCGCCGAATCATGACCCAAAAACCCTGCGCCATTGTGGTTGTTACCGCCAGCCTCAGCCACCAATCGGCGCGAGTGTTCGAGGCTATGGCCGCCGGCGCCCTGGATGCGGTCAATACGCCGGTGCTCGATCGCTCGGGCACGGACGAGGGAGCGCGGGCGTTGCTGGGGAAAATCGAGACGATCCGCAGGCTGATTGGCTCCGACACCGGCAGGAGTACCCCGACCCCTGCCCAACAAGCAGAACGGCAGTCTGCACGGCGCGGCAATCCCCTAATCGGAATCGGGGCCTCTGCCGGTGGGCCCACAGCCCTGGCCAGGGTGCTGGCTCATTTGCGGGCCGACTTTCCCGCACCAGTAATAATCGTCCAGCATGTCGAACCGCACTTCGCGCCAGGCCTGGCAGACTGGCTGAATGGCCAGACCCCGCTCCGAGTGCGCCTGGCGCGTGGGGGTGACCGCCCCCAAGCAGGCACCGCCCTCGTGGCTGGCCAGGATAATCATCTCGTTTTTGGGAATCCCAGGCGGCTCGTCTATACTCGATATCCGGTTAACTGCGTTTACCGCCCGTCCATCGACGTCTTCTTTAAGAGCGCCAACCAATACTGGCCCGGAGAAGTGATCGGCGTCCTGCTCACCGGCATGGGCCGGGATGGCGCCGAGGGACTTCGTACTTTGCACTCCCGAGGCCATTATACGATCGCCCAGGACCGTCCCAGCAGCGCGGCTTACGGCATGCCCCGCACCGCGGCAGAACTTCGCGCCGCCAGCGAGGTTTTGGCGCTCGACAAAATCGGTCCCAGGCTCACGAATATCGTGGCGCAGAACATGAAGAGTCATGGCTGACGAACTCAACAACCACATGGTGGACGTGGATCGCGAGCACCCGACGCATCCCCCAGGGTACCACGTGATGGTTCTGCTCGTGGATGACCAAGCGATGGTGTGTGAGGCGGTGCGTCGCGCATTGGCCCACCAACCCGACATTGATTTCCATTACTGCGCCGACGCTCGTGAGGCCCTCACCATTGCGAATCAGATCAAGCCCACCGTGATCCTGCAAGACCTGGTGATGCCAGGCTTGGACGGCCTTACGCTGGTCGAACAATTCCGCGCCAATCCAGTCACGAAAGACACCCCCATCATCGTCCTTTCCACAAATGAAAACCCCCAGGTCAAAGGCCATGCCTTTGCTTTGGGCGCCAACGACTACCTGGTAAAGTTGCCCGACAAGATCGAGCTCATCGCCCGGATCCGCTATCACTCGAAAGCCTACCTGAACCTGGTGCAGCGCGACGCCGCCTACCGGGCGCTCCGCGAAAGCCAGCAGCAGCTCATCGAGAGTAACGCCGCTCTCATCTCCCTCAACCAGAAGCTCGAGGAAGCCACGCTCGCTAAGTCCCAATTCCTAGCGAACATGAGCCATGAAATTCGCACACCCATGAACGGCGTCATTGGCATGACGGGCCTGCTGCTGGACACCGATTTGACCGATGAGCAACGCGATTATGTCGAGGCCACCCGCCGTAGCGCTGACGCCCTGCTCACGATCATCAATGACATCCTTGACTTCTCCAAAATCGAATCCGGCAAGCTGGAATTGGAACACCATCCCTTCGAGCTCCACACCTGCATCGAAGAGGCCATGGATTTGCTGGCATCCAAGGCCGCCGAGAAAAACCTCGATCTCGCCTATCTGGTGGATGACTGCATTCCCAAGATCCTGGTCAGCGACGTGACCCGCCTGCGGCAGATCCTTGTCAATCTTATCGCCAATGCCGTGAAGTTTACCCAGCAGGGAGAAGTCGTCGTCACGGTCGCTTCCGCCGGGCGCGCCCTGCGCAGCGTCCCGTTCGGACAGGAGCACGACACCGACTTTCTCCGCCACCCGGAACAATGGGTGCTCCATTTCTCCGTGCGCGACTCCGGGATCGGAATCCCCCTGGATCGTCAAAGCCGCCTGTTCAAATCCTTTCAACAGGTTGATGCATCCACTACCCGTCATTATGGCGGCACGGGGTTGGGTCTGGCCATCTCCAAACGCCTGGCCGAGCTGCTCGGGGGTAAGATTTGGGTTGAGAGCGAGGCCGGCAAGGGCGCCACATTTCATTTCACGATCTCGGCCCGGGCATCCGCCGCAACGGCACCTCCCCCGTGGCAACACCCGCAGACGCAGCTTGCCGGCAAGCGATTGCTGGTCATCGAGGATAACGCCACCAACCGGCGCATCATCACGCAGCGAGGCGAGAAGTGGGGGATGACCGTCGAAACGGCGGCAAGCAGTCGTGACGCTCTCGCGCGGCTCGCGCAAGGCGATCTGTTCGATGCTATCATCCTCGATTTGGAGCTGCCGGACATGGATGGGCTCGCGTTGGCTGAGGAAATCCGCAAGCAACCTGCAGGACGCTATGCCCCCCTGCTCCTGCTTTCATCCAGGCGTCCGGGCGGAGACGACGCACGCCCGCTGCCGGCGGGCGTTTCCGTCGCCATCTACAAACCAATCCGCCCGGCCCAATTGCTCGACGCCTTGTGCCGCGCCATGAGTCTTCATGTGCAACGCGAGAAGAAAGCGCCGGTCGCGCCGACGCTCGACCCCAATCTCGCCCGACGCCTGCCCCTCCGCCTGCTTCTGGCCGATGACAATCCCATCAACCAGAAGGTCAGCCTCAGCGTGTTGCACAAGCTCGGCTATGGGGCTGACCTTGCCAGCAACGGCATGGAAGTCCTCAAAGCGCTTGAGCAGAAGGCTTATGATATCCTGTTTCTCGACGTGCAGATGCCGGAGATGGACGGCCTCGAAGCGGCGCGCCATATCTGCCAACGCTGGCCCGCCGAGAAGCGCCCGTGCATCATTGCCATGACCGGCAATGCGCTCTTGGGCGACCGCGAGAAGTGTCTGCAGGCCGGCATGGACGACTACATTTCCAAACCCATCCGCATTGGCGACCTGCAGTCCGCGCTCCAACGCTGGGGGCCGATGAAGACCAGAAAGTTCGACACCGCCTTCGTGTCGCGCCTTAAGCCTGGCGCAGCCGACAGCTTGCTCGATCTGGCCGCCATTGCCGAGTTGCGCAAAATGCCGGCCTCCAACGGCGTCAGCCTGCTCCGGGAACTCGTGGACCTGTTTCTCGAAGCGGCCCCTCAGCGCATCGAGCAGATCAGTCAGGCAATTAACGACGGGCCGATGCTGGCCTTCCACGCCCACGCGCTAAAAAGCATGGGCCTCAACCTCGGCGTCAAACGCATCGTTGAGCTGTCACAAAAACTTGAAGATCTCGGCAACACCAGAAATGTGCACGGCGCCCCCGCCATGCTCCACGAACTTGAAATCGCGTTCGCTCAGACCCAAATCCAACTCCTGAATCTCCGCAACCAATGACGCTGTCTTTCAAACTCCGAACACCAGAGCCTGAAGGCCGAGTTCGGAGCTTGGCTTCGACCTTTCCTTCAGACTGCGGGCTTCGGCTTTCGACCTTCCCCCATTGACACTCATGCTCATCCGACCCGACCGCCTGCACTACGGCGACACCATTGGCATCATCGCACCCGCGAGCGCGCCCCCTGACCCGAAGAACATTGACCGCTCCGTCGCCGTCCTCGAGCGCCTCGGCTTCAAACCCAGGCTCGCTCCCCATGTCCGCCATCGCTGGGGCTACCTTGCCGGCAGCGACCGCGACCGCGCGAGCGACCTTATGCAGATGTTCGCCGACCGCAAAGTGAAGGCCATTATCTGTGTGCGCGGCGGCTACGGCACCGCCCGCCTCCTCCCGCGGTTGGACTACCAGACCATCCGTGCCAATCCGAAGATCTTCGTCGGATACAGTGACATCACTTCCCTCCACTGTGCCTTCCTTATCAAGTCCAGCCTCGTCACGTTCCACGGCCCGATGCTCAACTCGGACTTCGTCAAGCAGAACCTCCCCACCTTCACGTTGCAAAGTTTCCTCAGGACCCTGATGCAACCCTCCGCTCCCGGCAGCATTCGTGCCGGCTACAAAAGGAAAACCGTCTCCATCCTGCGCCGCGGCGTCGTCTCGGGTCCGTTGATGGGTGGCAATATCACGCTCCTCTGCGCCTCCCTCGGGACTCCCTGGCAACCCTCGTTCAAGAACCAAGTCCTCTTCTTTGAAGACCTGGACGAAGCGCCGTATCGCTTCGACCGCATGCTGACCCACCTGCTCAACGCCGGCCTGCTCCAGCAGGTCGCCGGCATCGCCATCGGCGTCAACACCAACTGCCGCGACCCCAAAGCCAAGCACGCCAGAGAATACCGGCAGACCTTGGAAGATGTGTTCAAGGATAGGCTCCTCCCATTAAAAGTCCCCATCGTGACGGGACTGCCCTTCGGCCACATCCCGTTGAACACCACCCTCCCCATCGGCGTGCGCGTCACCCTCGACGCCGTCAAAGGCGACCTGACCATTGACGAACCCGCTGTGCGCTAGCCATCCCGCGAGCATCCCAGCCTCCTTGCGCCGCCTGATGCGTTGCCGCCCGAGGCTTCGAGCTTTGGGCTTTGGACTTTGGACTTTGGACATTCGCGTCAGACCTCCCGCCCTGCCTCATGGACCCGGATATGGCGCCGCAGCAGGATCAAGCCGGCAGGGGCGATCGTCGCAGTCAGCGCCACACACAGCCACAGAGTCCCCGAGTGCCGCACCCCGTGTTCCGGGCAATACCGCGCCAGCAGCATGCCCGAAAACGTCCCGATCAATAGCTTCGCCAGCAGGAAGGGCACATAAGAGAGCGCTCCGTAAGACGCTTCCTGGCCTTTGGGCGCTATCGCCGCCGCATACTCATAGACCCGCGGCGAATAGAAAGCCTCCCCAAGCGAAAGGAAGACAACAAACAGCGCGATCATGACGTAATACGGGTGCACGCTCCCCGTCAGGCCAAGATACCCATGCCCAAGCCAGTGGCCCGCCAACCCATTCGCCAGCGGCTCGAACCAAACGGTCGGCAACGTCATAATGAACACGGACGCGGCGCAGATGATGCCCCCCATCGTCACCATCTTGTACGCCGAGATCCTCTGCGTCAGAGCGCCTATGAACGGAACCAGGAAAATGATCAGGATGGGGTTGATCGCCCAGAGCCGGCCGATCGGCGCGCCGTTCCCCAGCACCCGGATGCCGAACTCGGGGTAAACATAATACATCTGCATGAGAATCAGCTTCAGGAACGCAATCAGGATCAGGAACACCAGCAGCCGGTAAACCCCGCCCTGCCGTAAGAGCCCGGCGAAAAGCCGGGCCGCATCCCGCAAGCTGCCGCGAATCGCCTCAAGCGCCCGATTCCCCAGCTTCTCCTGCCGCTGCCCGGCGGGTCGGGGTATGATGCGCACGCCCTCATCCGTGACCTCGACTCCCGCGCGCAGCAGATAAAGCACCGGCAGGATCGAGATTTCAATGACCAGGCTCGCCAGGAACAGCGCCCGATACGTGCTGATCTTCACGCCCACCAGCGGCAGCGCAAGCTGGCCATGCTCCCCCAGCCCCTGCCGCACATAATCGAAGACAAACGCGGCGGCCAGAAAGCCGACGTTCATCATCGCGTAGAAGATGGAAAACGAAATCGAGCGCTGCCCCGTATTCGAGTAACGGCGCACGGCCGCCACCAGCACCGGCGCGCTCAGTGCCTCGCCGACCGCCAACGGAAACAACCCGCCGGCCAGTGCCAGCCAATGCAGACTCGTAAACGCCATAACCGCACGGGCGACAATGCATACCCAAACGCCCAGGAAGAACGTCTTCCGCAACCCGATCGCATCCGTGAGCGACCCCACCAGCAACGTGCACACCGTCATCAACAGCGACCACCCCCCCACCAGTCGAAGCGCATTCGGGTCGCTGTAGCCCAGGTCCGATGTAAGCCAAAGCACCAGCGTCGAGTTCGTCAGCGCGTATGCGGCGATCACCAGCAACTTGACCGCGAAGGTAATCCACAGCTCCCGCGCCGCTCCCCTGAGCACCGTGAACTTGCCCAGGAAGCGGGCGCCGGCTGTCTTGGCTTGCGCCTTCGGCCCGGTCGCGGAAGTGGCGTTCGTCATGCTGATCGCTCCATCAGAAACCACCCCGTCAGCCTCGTAAAGCCAGAACCCACGGCGGCCGCTGCCACCGAACTGGCACCCCACGCCTGCGAAGATGCTCCAGCACCCTCGAGCTTGACCACCCGCCGCCGCTCCTGTCCCTCCGACGCCTGCTCGACGGGCCGGGTGTTTTTCCCATCTTCTTTGCTTCACCATCAGACTCCGGCGCCTCCGATACCTCCTGATGATCCCCAGCGCCCGGCCTGCGGACGGCTGGCGGCCCCAATCACGCAACACACCCCACCCCCCATGCCCGGCTTGAGGCTGGCCTGTGGGTAGCATGCGGGTAGCTCGTATGTGGCTATGTACACCATAAGTACATCATACGTACTATATCCGTACACCATGCGTACCATATCCGTACCATATCCGTACCCGATGCGTACACCATGTCACCAGGCTTGCAGGTGGCCTCAAGCCCGCATGAGGGTGGCTCTCGGGTGCCTATCGCCTGGCTATCAACACGCTATGAAGTGACCATTTTCCTGTAACAACCGCGATATTTCCTTTAAGAATACGCCTATGGCAACAGCCCTATCCGGTGGCCGCACCGAAGACCGGCCCGAGCCGCTGTTTGTCACCACGCACTGGTCGGTCGTGTTGGCAGCCGGGCACGGCGACACCACCCGGGCGGGCGAAGCTTTGGCCCGCCTGTGCGAGACCTACTGGTATCCGCTTTACGCCTATGCCCGCCGCTGTGGCTCCTCCCCGCACGATGCCCAGGACCTTACCCAGGAGTTCTTTGCCCGCCTGCTCGCCGGAAAGTGGTTGGCTGACGCCGAGCGTGACCGCGGGCGATTCCGTTCCTTTCTGCTCTCGGCCATGAAGCACTTTATGGCCAATGAATGGAACAAAGCCCGCACGCTAAAACGCGGTGGCGGGCAACCCATCCTCTCCCTCAACGACGACTCCGCCGAATCCCGCTACCGTCTCGAGCCCGTCGAGAAGGCCACGCCGGAAAGCCTGTTTGAGCGCAGGTGGGCGTTGACGTTGCTGGAAGGCGTCCTCGCGCGCTTGGACGACGAGTACCGCCACGAGGGCAAGCAAGCCTGGATGGAGGCGATGCGCCCCGCCCTCACCACTGACCGGGGATCTCTTAACTACGCCGAAATGGCGAAGACGTTGGATATAACAGAAACCGCTGCCCGCGTCGCCGTCCATCGGCTGCGGCAGCGCTATCGGCAGCTCATCCGGACTGAAGTCGCCAGCACGGTCGCCTCGCCGGAGGAAATCGACGCGGAGATGCACCACCTTTTCGACGTGCTGACCCACCCGTGACCCTGCTAGCAGATTCTTTGTAACAACCGCCGACGCATCTTTCAGTAAGGGGGTGAATATATGGATAAGCTCTGCAAAAACTGCCAGGCCCCGCTGGCCGCCGACGCCCCCCAGGGCCTCTGCCCCGCTTGCTTGATGAAGGTGGCTATGGCCACCGGCACCGTTGCCGGCCCCGACAAACCAGCCTTCACGCCCCCGGACGTCGAGGAATTGGCGCGCAAGTTCCCCCAACTCGAAATCCTCGAACTCATCGGTCGCGGCGGCATGGGCGCTGTGTACAAGGCCCGCCAGAAAGAACTCGACCGCATCGTCGCGCTCAAGATCCTGCCCCCCGGCATCGGCGACGACGCCGCATTCGCCGACCGGTTCGCGCGCGAAGCGAAGGCCCTCGCTCGGCTCAACCATCCGGGCATCATCACCATCCACGACTTCGGCCGGGCCGATGGCCTCTACTTCTTCGTCATGGAATTCGTGGACGGCGTCAATCTGCGCCAACTGCTCGCCAGCGGCCGCGTGAGCGCCCGCGAAGCCCTTGCCATCGTGCCCCAGATTTGCGATGCGCTCCAATATGCCCACGACCAGGGCATCGTCCACCGCGACATCAAGCCCGAGAACATCCTCCTCGACCGCCGTGGCCGCGTAAAGGTAGCCGACTTCGGCTTGGCCAAGCTCGTAGAATCGAACCTGCCCCTCTCCCCATCGGACAAGGAAAGTGCGTCTCCCTCTCCTCCTCAGGAGGAGAGGGCCGGGGAGAGGAGGCCGTTCCCTCCCGTTCCTTCAGAGGTCATTGCAGAAGAAAAACAACCCGCCCTTACCGGCGCGGCCAAAATCCTCGGCACCCCCGCCTACATGGCCCCCGAACAGATCGAGCACCCCGCCGAGGTGGATCACCGCGCCGACATCTACGCCCTCGGCGTCGTCTTCTACCAGATGCTCACTGGCGAACTCCCCGGCAAACCTATCGCACCGCCCTCCAAAAAAGTTCACATTGACGTGCGCCTCGATGAAGTCGTCCTCCGCGCACTGGAAAAAAAGCCCGAACTGCGCTTCCGACAAGTCAGCGAAGTAAAAACCGCCATCGAAACCATCAGCTCCGAGCAAGCGCAGGAGCCGCCCGCCACGACCAAAAGCCCCTCCCCTCCTGACGAACTGACACCAGAGGCAGCGGCAGTGCAGGGCCGCTTGCGCGTTGCCAGCGCGGCACTCCTCGCCATCGGCTGCGTCTGCCTGATCGGACCATCCTTGCTTTACGCAATACCCTATTCCCTGCCTCCCGAGAGCGCTCAAAATCTCATGCGCCTGTTTGCGTCGCCAGGCCCCAGGTGGCTGTTGGGCTTGGGTCTTTACGGCATCAACCCGCTGGTAGGCGCGCTGGCGCTGGTGAACGCCAGGCAGGTAAGGAGATCGCAGGCTTATGCACTTTCCCTGGTGGCCGCCATCTTGGCCGCGTTCCAACCAAGCTTCTGGCCGCTGACTCTTCCTTTGGGCACGATCGTACTCGTGGCTCTGTACCCGAAGCTGGTGCGCGGTGCATTTGCCGCCCAAGCGAAACTGCAGGAGGGTCATGCAAGCAGTGAAAGCGATTCTCGCTTCGGCCAGTGGTTGGCGGTCACGAGCCTGGTGCTGGTCCTGTTATCCGTCCTGACAGCCCCGATTACTGCTCTGCTCAGGGCGGACCTGCAGAGCGTTAGAGGAGCAGCGGTTCTGAGTGTCATCCTCCTGAACTGGTTCCCGCTCAACGCCAGCCTGGTCGGCCTTATGCTGGCCTGGCTCGCATTGCATGCGATGCGCCGGACAGCGCCGCGTCCCGTCGTTCTCATGTGTGCCCTGTTCGGTATCCTCTTCACCCCCATGCTCATGATCGTCCGTTGGTTCAATCCGGCGCCCGCAGGCATTTGGTCCTACACCAATCTGTGGGCTGGCTGGCTGGCCACGAACTCGCTGCTGGCCGTCCTCCTCGCCGGACTGCTAGCGGGGTGGCTGTCCCGACTCACAGCGCGCTCCGCCAAGGCAAACGGGCCAGCCTCTAAGCCTATGCATCGCCTGAATTGGTCAATGGGGATTGTTGTTCTAGCCTGTGCCGTAGTTCTAATTCTCGAGGTCGCGGGCCGGCAGATCGTGCAGATCAGTCCACCGGCAGTCAGTGAAACCACCAACGCCTTTTATATGAATCACCGGCACACCAAGCCAGAACCCGCCCACGAAGGTAGCACGTTCGCCGGCCGCCTGGACTCTGGAACCATCGGTCTCCAGGCAGTGTGTGATCCGCTCGGACACGACTGGACCTGCTGGCTGCCCGACGGCATAGAATGGTGTCCCCAGCGCGGCCTCGCCACCTTTAGGCTCGCCCGGAGCAAGCAACAGCACCAGCCCTTCAGTCTCTTTTCCGCGCGCAAGGAAAGTCCAAAGTCCGGGCGGGAACTCATCTTCTATCTGACCGGCGCCGGCGACCTCACGACCAACCTCGATCGCCTGCACTACGAGTGCTACGTCACCAACCGGGGCGCCGAGCAGTTGTGCCCGGCTTCCATGCTCGACTATCACGATCGAAAGAACTACCACGGCCTCGCGGCCACCGTGCCGACCAACGCGACCGTAGCCCGCCTCCGTTTGGGCCTGCCTGATGGAGCTTGGGAAGACACGGATGCCGCGTGGCGCTGGACCGGCGATGTGCGCCAACTCAGGTCTAAATCCATCCGCCACGACGGCGAGGACTGGGAAGTAACGGTCGGCCAGGTCCAGGCCCAACCGGACGGACTATCTGTAACCTTTGGCTGCCAGTTGCGCTGGAAGGGGTTGCCTCGATTTGTAGCAGTGGACGCAGAAGGCAAAGTCCATGAGCCAGTCTGGCAGTACGTGCCGGGCTATGGTTTGGGGAATTTTGGGTCAAACCTCATGGGCATGCCCGTCTCCGGAAAAGTGCTGTTCCCCGGAATGGCTCTGCCGCAACTGAAGGAGCTGCGCTTCCAGATACAACCGTATCGGTGGGTTGATATCCGGAATGTGTCCCTGCAACCCGGCGCCCACGCTCAGGTGGAGGTCCTGGACCCATAGGCAACCCGGATTTCACTACCACATCCTCTGACCGTGCCGTTCAGGCTTGACCTCTCCACAGGCCCTGGCACCAATATCTGACCTGTCATGGGTGTCTCTGGTCAGATCGCTACTATCGTCCTGGGCGCCGGACCGGTTGGCAGCGCGGCCCTCCGGGCGCGGGAGAAGGCCAGAAGTGCCCGAGTTTGTGCCCGGTGTGCCATTAAACGCGCACTTAACGCTAATCCATATCCTGGTAGCATTCCCATGACTGGCGACCTGCTATGGAAAGATCCTCTGCACGCTTGAAGCTAACGCCGATAATCATCGGAATCACTCTCGGTTCGATCACGGTGGGGCTGATCCTTGGGCGCTTGCTCCCGCGCTCGCCTGCCGCCGTTGCTCCCCCGACTGAAGCGGGAACAAGCGCTTCGACCCCGGACGCACCCCCAGCGACAGTGCCGACCAATCTCGAGAACCAGCTATCGAGCGAACCGTCCTCTGCGACGCTTGAAGTCCAACTCGAACGCGCCCTCGCAGAACCTGACCCCGCAAAACGCGGCCAGGCCCTGGCCCGTATTTGTGACTCTCTGGCGTCTGCCGATATTCCCCGAGCCCTCGCCTTTCTGGCCAAAAGCCGCTACGGGTCTCAATCGCCGTCATTCGCTGAACTTGCCCACCGATGGGCCTCCACGGACGCCAAGACCGCCTTCGCTTGGGCGCAGTCCCTCTCCTCACTGCCAGCCCGCACCAACGCTCTCCAGTCCATCGCTGATGCCTGGGCCGCCACCGACCCCCAGGCCGCCGCGGCCTTCGCGCTGGCTCAAGCCTCGGGCCAAGCTCGGCTGACGCTCCTGAACTCGGTCGCCAGGCAGTGGACACTCCTCGACCCGGCTGCCGCGATTGCCTGGGCGAACAACTTGCCTGCCGGCCAACTCCACAACCGGGTCTTGGCCAGCGTCTTGGAGCAATACGCGCAAACCGATCCCAAAGCGGCTGCCAACTACGCCCTGACCATGCCGCCCGGCGACGATCGAAAGCGGGTCTTCAGCCTCATCGCGGGAACCTGGATCCAGCAGGACCCTGATAGTGCCGGCGAGTGGTTGGGGGAATTGCCGCAGTCTCTGCAGCAGCCCGCCGCCAAAGCCATGCTCTCCACCTTGCTGGGGCTGGACCAGCCGCAGCTTGCCGCCCAACTGCTCACGGCCTTGCCGGATGACCAATTCCGGCACCAGCTCATGGAAAACCTCGGCCGGCAGTGGGCTCAGCAGGATCTTCCCGGCGCCGTCGCCTGGCTCAAAGGACTGCCGGACGGCCGCGGCAAAGATGCGGTCCTCCAGAGCCTCAGCGGGGCCTGGGCCGACGCCGACCCGCGGGCCGCGCTGGACTACGCGCAAACCCTCCCGCCCGGTAAGACTGCCCGCGACTTCACCGGTTCAATTGTCGGCACTTGGGTCGCCAGCGACCCGGGCGCCGCAATAAACTGGGCTACCAATCTGCCAAACGCCGCTGGCCAGAAAGACGCGCTCGTCAACCTTGTGCTGTATAATTGGACCCACGTCGCGCCCGAAGCCGCCGCCTCGTTCGCCGCAACCTTGCCCCCGGGCGACCTTCAAGATGATGCGGTCATGAAGGTCGTTCACGAATGGTCCTTCCGAGATGCCCCCGCCGCGGCTCAATGGGTCAGCCAATTCCCGTCCGGTCCCCTGCGCGACCGGGCGGTTGACCCGATCATCTTCTGGGGCCAGGGGCAGGACCCGGCGGCAATTGCCGGCATGCTCGACACCATCGGCAGCGCCGACCTGATCCAAAAGCATGGCGAGCAGTTAGCTTCGATCTGGCTGAGCCGGGATGCGTCCGCCGCCCGCGCCTGGATCGAACGTTCCTCCCTCTCCGACGAGGTCAAACAGCGGCTGCTGCGCCAGGAGAATAAGTAAGACCGGAATCCGTTCGAGCTGATGCGAGCGAATGAGGACTACTTCAATCGGTTCCGCGGCCTGAAGAACTCCAAGTCGCTCCCTGCCAGCACGGCTTTCATGCGGCGCACGTAAGCATGCCATTCCGGCTGCACCGTCTCTGCCGGACCAATGATCCGCTCGAAGTCGGCCAGTGCCCCTCCCCGCCCCACCAACTCCAGCGCGTGATAACGGTGCCGCGGAGATTCGAAGATGAAGTACGTGAGCGTCCACCAGTGGAGGTAATAAAGGTTGAATCGGCTATTCAAGCTCGGGCCGCCGTGGTCGGTGATGATACAGCGCAACGGGATCACGCT
>Ga0335078_10011796_pt1 | contig 12965 bp, 12 predicted proteins | sample Lox_Sample_32_FD_206711 | JGI IMG/M metagenome (GOLD analysis project Ga0335078, IMG submission 206711) | Soil microbial communities from Loxahatchee National Wildlife Refuge, Florida, United States - Lox_Sample_3.2 | ecosystem: Environmental > Terrestrial > Soil > Wetlands | place: USA... | reverse complement strand
CGAGGAAGGTGAGCCGCGCTTCCTCGTGGCCGGTCATCACGTTGATCTGGGCGCCGGTCTGCTCGCGGATCCTGGCCAGGACCTGCTCGCCGTTGACCGCCTCCCGGACGGCCGAGGTGGCGAACGCGATGATGTCCTCGACGCCCTTGTCCTCCGCGATGCGCAGCGCCTCTTCCACCAGCCCGCGCAGGCTGGCCTCGCCCGGCCCGGACAGCGAGCTGCCGTCCTCCAGGTGAGCCGCGAGCCGCAGTTCGGTCTTATGCGAGAAAGCCGGTATCGGCCGCGCCCCCTGGTAGGCATCCACTACCAGCAAGTGGACCGTATTCGACCCCACGTCCAGTACCCCAAGTCGCATGCCTTCGACGCTACCCTGTCATTTAATGAGAAAAGCCCAGCTCGCAGCCTCTGACCTGGTATCTGTCCGCCTCAGGTGAATTTCTAGTGAAATCCCAGGTAATTTATTCCGAACGAGCGGGCCGCGTGCCGATCCTAGGAGGCTTACATGCGCAACGGGGAGGTGTCGTACTGGTGGCAGGCCCACGGCATCGCGCCGCGGCGGCCCTCGCTGCCGGGCAGCGCCGAGGCCGACGTGTGCATCGTCGGAGCGGGTTACACCGGCCTGTGGACCGCCTACTACCTCAAGCGCGCCGACCCCGGGCTCCGGGTCGTCGTGCTCGAGGCGGCCTTCGCCGGGTTCGGCGCCTCGGGCCGCAACGGCGGCTGGGTGACGGCCGGGCTGCCCGGGTCACGGGCCCGGTACGAAAGGCACCCGCGGGGCGGGAACGGCGTCCGCGAGCTCGAGCGGCAGCTGCGCGACACCGTCGACGAGGTGGCCCGGGTCTGTGCCGCCGAGGGAATCGACGCCGGCCTGGTCAAGGGGGGCACGCTCACCGTCGCCACCTCGGCGGCCCAGGACGCCAGGCTGCGCCGCCAGCTGGAGCAGGAACGGGCCTGGGGCGATGATTCCGGGGTCGTTAGGTACCTGGAAAAACAGGAGCTGGCTACGCGCCTGCACGTGGCGGGGGCGGTCGGGGCCCTGTACTCGCCGCACTGTGCCCGGATCCAGCCCGCGGACCTGGTGGCCGGCCTGGCCGACGTCGTCACCCAGGCCGGGGTGCGGCTGTACGAGGCCACCCCGGTGACGTCGATCTCGGCCGGACGGGCCCGCACGCCCGCCGGCGACGTGCGCGCACCTTATATATTGCGCTGCACCGAGGGGTTCACGGCGGACCTGCCGGGCCAGCACCGGACGCTGCTGCCGATGAACAGCTCCATGATCGTCACCGGCCCGCTCGGCGACGGGGCGTGGAAATCGATCGGCTGGGACGGCTTCGAGACGCTCGGCGACGAGGCGCACGCGTACATGTACGCGCAGCGCACACCGGACGGCCGGATCGCGCTCGGCGGCCGGGGCGTTCCCTACCGGTTCGGCTCCGGCATCGACCACGACGGGGCGGTCGCGACGTCGACCATCGCGCAGCTCGGCCGGATCCTGCGCCGCATGTTTCCCGCCGCGGTCGGGGCCGGCATCGAGCACGCCTGGTGCGGCGTGCTCGGGGTGCCGAGGGACTGGTGCGCCACGGTCACCCTGGACCCGGACACCGGCCTCGGCTGGGCGGGCGGCTACACGGGCCAGGGCGTGGCCGCCTCCAACCTGGCCGGCCGCACGCTCGCCGACCTGGTGCGCGGCGTCTCCAGCCCGCTGACCGGCCTGCCCTGGGTCGGCCACCGCTCGCCGCGCTGGGAGCCCGAGCCCGCCCGCTGGGCCGGCGTGCACGGCCTCTACGCCCTGTACCGGACGGCGGACCGGCTGGAATCCGCGCGCCAGTCACCGCGCACCTCCGTGCTGGCCCGAGCCGGGGACCTGATCTCCGGCATCCCGCACTAGCGAGCCTTTGGGGCGACGACTCCGACAGATGAGCTGAGTTCCTCAGGCTGCGGAGGGCAGGCGGGAGTCTTTCACGCCGGCGACCCCGGTGGCCGGCCGCAGCCAGCGGCCGCGGCCGGCCGGGGCGTCAGCTCAGTAAAGGACCTTGTTCGGGCTGCGGGTGGCGACCCGCCCGGTCTTGGTCCAGGTGGCCGTGTACACCATGAGGTGAGTGGTGTAGTGCACCAGCACGCTCCGGCACACGGTCTGGTGGTAACCGATGGCCACCGCGCCGCCGTTGGTGTGCAGCTTCCAGCCGGCGTTGTAGGCCAGCGCGACCGCCCCCGACGCGTAGACGCCCTGGACGGTGTCCTCGTCGCACACGTAGAGCTTCACGCCCTTGCTGGTCTTGGTGTAGGTTCCCCAAGCCTTGACACCGCGCAGCGCCGGGAAGGTGATCTTGTGGCTGGTGGTGCTGGCTTGCGTGGTGGCTGCGGATTGCGCGGTGGCTGCGGATGCCGGCAGTGCGCTGATGGCGAGCATCGCCGCGGACGCGGCGATGAGGGAAATCCGGCGCAACATGTTAATCCTGTACCTCCGTGTTGGCTTAGGGAAAGCCTGAAGGCTAGCAGCGCCGCTCCCGGCGAGCAACGAGGCTTACCGAGATTGGGCCCCCCTCTGGCGTCTGGTGAGCACGCCCCGCCGCCCGGTTTACCTGGTCTTGTGTGTGCTTGTCCGGCTGCGAAACGCGCCGCCGCGGGCCCGTGCCTGGCGGCGTGGCGGCGCGTCGCTGTTCCTGCGCGGCTAGCCGAAGTCGATGCACGGCATCCCGAAGGAGTCACTCGCGGTGAGGCACACCGCGGACAGCCCCGGGAAGACCTGATGCACCCCGAAGCTCCAGAAGTACACGCCCCGGCCGAGGGTGAATGTCCTGCTGGCGACGATCTGGCCACGCGGGTACTGGGCCGAGTAGACGATCACCTTCCACGTCTTGGTCATCGTGGTGTTGTACTGCACCCACTCCACCACCGTCCCGATGCACACCCCGGAGCCCGCCGCGGAGCCCGCCGCGGAGCCCGCGGTGTAGCGCCGCCACCATAGGTGGCCGCCCTGCGTGCGGCCGGGGCTGGTGATGAAGCCCAGCGCCGGGAAGGCCGCCGGGGTGACTCCCCGGCAGCCGGCCGCGGCCGGGCTGGACTGGCTCGCGGTGGCGTAGCTCACGCCCGGCGCGAGCAGCGCCACCGCTCCCGTGATGAGCGCGGCGGCCAGCCATCTGCGCGGTAGCCGCCTGGTGCGCGTTGCCTGCCTGGTACTGATGCGCGGTAGTCGCGTCACGCCTGGGTCTCCTTCAGGGTCATGCAGGAAGGGTTCCGGCGCCCGGGCGATTCACTCACCCATCAAAACGATCACGTTCGCGTACTGGTTCACCACCCTGAGCACCCACCGCAGCTATCGCCGGAGGCAGGCCGCTGGTGCGCGTCCCGGGCCGGGCGTGCGAAAGTGTTCAGTGATCACGTTCGGGTGCCGCGGGCACCGGGGAGGTCGGATAGCCCATGTCCAAGCAAGCCGTCAGCAACGTCTCCTACCCGGTCGCGCCGGGCACGACCGTCCTGCTCAGCATCGACTGCCAGTTCGGCTTCGGGGCGGGCAGCTGGGAGCAGGTGCCGCACGCCGACGCCGCGGTGGAGAACTTCCGGAAGGCGAGCCGCGCGTGGCGGGAGTGCGGCGGCGCGGTGGTGCACGTCCAGACCGCTTATACGCCAGAGCGCGCGCCGTCCGGCCGGATCACCGACTTCGAGCCCGGCATCGCCGACGCCCTGGCCGCCGGGACGCGGGCCGCCGAGGCCTATCCGGACCTGGTCCTGGACGGCGACCTCGTGGTGTACAAGACGACGTTCTCGGCCGTGTCGTCCAGCGACCTGGTCGATCAGCTGCGCGCCCGGAACATCGACACCGTGGTGGCCGGGGGCCTGACCACCCCGATCTGCGTCCAGACCACGGTCGACGGGCTCAGCATGGCGGGCCTGAAGGTCATCGTGCTGGCCGACGCGTGCGCGTCGCAGGCCATCGGCACGCTGTCGGCGGAACAGGCGCATGCGGCGGCGATCCAGCGGATGGCCTACCTGTTCGCGGCGGTCGAGGACACCGGCGCCTTCGTCGCCAAGGTGCGGGCTCTCCAGCCCGCCGCGGGGTAACCAGGCCGTTCACGCCGGCTGGATCATCGGCCAGCCGGCCAGATCATCTGGCTTGGGTACTGCCCATATCCGTTTGGTGGCGCGCTCTGCGCCGCAGCACCCACGTCGCGATGACCAGGACGATAATCGTCCCGATCAGGGCACTCAGCACACCGCCCCAGTCGAAGATGTCGGTGTCGCCGATACCGAGGCCTACCGTGAAGATCAGGTAGCCGAGCAGGGCCCCAGCCAGGCCGAGCACGAGCGAGACGAGCCAGGACCGCGGTCCGCTCATGTGCCGGAAGGCATCGCCGGGAACCAGCATGCGCGCCACGATGCCGCAGAACAGGCCGAGAAGGAGTGCTCCGATCATGACTGCTCCTCGCATTGACCAGCAGCATTTCACTCTACGCCGCACTCCGGCGCCGGTCGATGCCCGCCGGAAGCGGACGGCCAGGCTAGCGGGCGGTAGGGTTCGAGGCTGTGCGGATTCTCGTTCTTGGCGGTACGTCTTTCGTGGGCCGCGCCGTCGTGGAGGACGCGCTGCGGACCGGGGCCGAGGTGACGTTGTTCGGCCGGGGGAAGACCGGGCCTGACCTGTTCCCGGATCTGACCCGGCTGACCGGCGACCGGGATTCCGGCGACTATGCCGCGCTTGGCGCCGGCAGCTGGGATGCGGTCGTGGATGTCAGCGGCTATGTCCCCCGCCACGTCGGCCAGGCGATGGATGCGCTGGGCGAGCGGGCCGGGCGGTACCTGTTCATCTCCAGCCACGCCGTGTACCAGCTCGACGGGATAGGGCCGGGCTCCACCGAGGACACTGCGCGCCGGGCGCCTGTCCGGGACACCGAGGAACTCACCGACGATACCTACGGCCCGCTCAAGGTCGCCTGCGAAGACGACGTGGTGGCCCGGTACGGCGCCCGGGCCACGATCGTGCGGCCGGGAAAGGTCGCCGGACCGCACGACGGGCAGCCTGGGCTCACGTACTGGGTGCGGCGCGCTGCCCGGGGCGGGCGGGTGGCAGTGCCCGGCGACCCGCGGCAGCCGGTTCAGATCGTTGACTCACGAGACCTGGCGCGCCTGGTCGTGCAACTGCTGACCGACGACCGTCCCGGCGCGTTCCACGCGGTCGGCCCCGCGACCCCGGTCACGCTGGGCGAGCTCATCGAGACCTGCGCCCGGGCAGCCCGGGCGCAGGTCGAAATCGTCCCGGTGCCGCTCACTACGGCGCTGCCGTTCTTCCCGCTGATCAGGACTAACTGGCCATCGCAGCAGCGCAGCCCGGCACGGGCCAGAGCGGCCGGCATGCCCGCCACTCCGCTAGAGGTCACGGCGGCAGATGTGCTGGCCTGGGACCGCCAGCGCGGCGAGCCGCCGCTGGCCGATGGTTTTGCCCCTGGGCAAGAGCAAGCGATCCTGGCACGACACGACAGCGGCGCATTGGGGACCTGACCAGCAGGGTTTCTGTCCTTGCCCGTCCTTGCCCGTCCCCGGTCAGTTACCGCGAGCGGCGGCCGGGGCCGGGGCTGGCCGGGGACGTATGGCGCCGGAGATGAGACGGGCCGAGCCGGTCCGGCGGAAGCGCTGAGGTGAGGAGTCAGCGGGGGCGGAGTTCGGCGGTGATCCAGCCGAACTCCGAGGCGATCCGGATCCCGGCACCGGGGCTGTACAGGGGTTCGATCACCTCTCGCAGCGCCTGGCAGAACGGGCCGAGCCCGGCCGCCTGGATGGCGGGGACCGAGGGCCCGGCTGCGGCCAGCGCCCGGACCGCGAGCCCGGCATCGGGCCACTCGTTCATGACCGTCACGGTCCCTCGCTCGCGCGGCGTGAAGCCCGCCGAGGCCAGCATCTCCTCGATCACGCCCGGGTGCCCGGTGTGGCCCTGGCGGATGCTGGCCTCGGCGTGGCCGGGCGGTGACATCTCGATGATCTTGAGGAAGTACGGCATGAGGCCGACATGCTCCAGGCGGCCCCAGAAGGTCAGGCCCAGCCGGCCGCCGGGCACCAGCACCCGCGCCGCCTCCCGCAACGCGGCCTGGCAGCCTTCCCAGATCCCGTTGAAGCTGGTAGCCGCGTCGAAACAGGTGTCAGGGAACGGCAGGGCAAACATGTCACCGAGCCGGAAGTCGCCGCCGGGCGTCCTTGCCCTGGCGATCGTGACCAGCGCCTCGGAGGCGTCGATTCCGGTCACGGCCGCGCCGCGGCGGGCGGCGAGCTGAGCGGCGAATCCGGAACCGCAGGCGATATCCAGCAGCCGGGTGCCGTCGCCGACGCCCAGCTGGTCGAAGATGACCTCGTTCGCCGGGCGGGCATAGGGCTCGACCAGGTAGGCCCAGTCGGCGGGCCGGGCTCCCCAGGCTCGCCCGGCCTCCTGCCAGTCCGCCGGCGGGTTCATGGCTTCTGCGGATGGCATGGCGCCTTCTTAGACGAACGATCGTACAAGATTTATAGACGACCGTCCGTCTAAGATCATGAGCTGGAGGAGAGGAAGAGCCGATGACAGACCGGGACCAGCCGCGGACCAGGCGGACCCGGGCGCCGGGGCAGCGCTCCCGTGCCCGCGTCGTCGAGCAGGCGGCGAAGCTGGCGACGATCGAAGGCCTGGAGGGCCTGTCCATCGGCCGGCTCGCCGAGGCGACCGGCCTGCCCAAGAGCAGCGTGCATGCCCTGTTCGGCTCCAAGCAAGAGCTCCAGCTGGCGACCATCAACGCGGCCAGGGACAGCTTCATCACCGAAGTCGTCGGACCAGCCCTCGGCTCGGCCGAGCCGGGACGGGAACGCCTGCTCGCCCTGTGCGAGGGCTATCTGTCCTATGTCGAGCGGCGGGTCTTCCCGGGCGGGTGCTTCTTCGTCGCCGCAGCCGCCGAGGTCGGCGCGCAAGCAGGCCGCGTCCACGACGAAGTAGCCCGCATCCAGCAGCAATGGCGCGACCTGCTCGCCGCGGAAGCCCGCACCGCCGCCGGCCAGCGCGAGCTGCCAGAGGGCACCGACGCCGCGCAGCTCGCCTTCGAGCTGGGGGTCATCCTGGCCGGAACCGACATCGTCAGCGTCCTCCACGACGACTTCGGCGCGGTCAGCCGCGCCCGGACCGCCATCCGCGCCCGCCTGACCCGGTAAACGGCCCGGCTGGACAGCACCCGAGCGCACGGCATCCGGTCGCGGCCTGGCATGGTCCGGCGTCCCTCATCGCGTCATGTGAGCGCGTCCGGTCAGGGTCATGTGAGTGCGCTGGCCTGCTGTGATAGACAGGCCTGCATGGCGAGAATCGTGGTCTCCGCCGAGCGCGTAGTCGATGCGCCCGCGGATGCGGTCTACCGGTACGTCGCGGACATGCGTGATCACCACCCGCGTTTCCTGCCCCCGGCCTTCTCGGATTTCCGGGTGGAATCCGGCGGCGTGGGTGCTGGCACGATCACCCGGTTCACGGTGACCGCGGGCGGACGCACCCGCGAGTACCGGATGAGAGTGGACGAGCCCGAACCCGGCCGGGTCCTGACCGAGTCCGATACCAGCTCCAGCCTGGTCACGACGACCACGGTCTCCCCGCGGGACGGCGCCTCGCTCGTGCAGATCGCCACGACCTGGGACGGCGCCGGCGGGATCGGCGGCGTCTTTGAGCGGATGTTCGCGCCGAGGGCGATGCGGACCATCTACGCGGACGAGCTTGACCGGCTCAATGCGTACGCGCGCGAGCAGCGGCCAGGATAAGCATGGCAAGCCTACGCCGGCATGAGCGTGCGTCTCCGCGCAGACACGCGCCGCCGGCACAGTCCGGTCTGCGGCAGATCCAGACGTTCGGTCAGGGAAAGGAGGCCGCTACTCGGGCGCCTCGGCTAGGCCCCGATCCGGTCAGGAATCGAGAAGCGCCACGTTGTGGCCGGGCCTAGCCTTTCGGTGGGAGGCCGGCATGACACCGAGCCCCTGAGCGTCAGGAAAGGAAGCCCGGCAATGCCCGCGAAGAATGCCAAGACCGAGTCCGGCGGCTTCAGCGCCGCAGAGCGTGCCGCGATGAAGAAGCGCGCCGCCGAGTTGCGCGCCGAGGGCAAGAAGGGCGCCAAGAAGGCCGACGGCCTGCAGGCGGTCCTCGACAGCATCGCGGAGATGGCACCGGAGGACCGTGCGCTAGCCGAGCGCGTGCACGTGACGGTGACCGCGACCGCCCCCGGATTGTCGCCGAAGACCTGGTACGGGATGCCCGCCTACGCGGACGCGGACGGCAAGGTCGTCGTCTTCTTCCAGAACGCGGGCAAATTCAGCTACCGCTACTCGACCCTGGGCTTCCAGGACGCGGCGAACCTCGACGACGGCGACATGTGGCCGGTGTCGTACGCGCTTAAGAAGTGGAGCCCCATGGTGGAAAAGAAGGTCGCCGAACTGGTGACGGCCGCGATCTCCTGACCGGTGCCGCACCGCCGCGGAGCGCCTGCATCATCCTCGGGTACAGCGGCTTCGGACGGCGCGGACATCTCAGTCCAGCCCAGTCTCGGCCGGCCGCCGTTTATCCCGCCGCTGCTTATCCGGCCAACTTTGATGCCGAACCTGAGAACTGGCCGTCGGCCGCGTCTCCGCTGCGGCCCTGCTATTCCTGGTAACGCAACCGTGTCATTACCTGGCGCGTGATCGGAATGGCGGGTTCTTCGAACCCTTCGTTAAGCAGCTCGAATCGGTGCAGCTTGGCGGCAAGAGCCGGTCGGCCAGGTTGCCATTTGGCTCGGCGGGATCGCTCCGCATCACCGCGCTCCTCACCCCTGCTGCCGCGATGTTGGGTCGTCAGCTGGTGTGGGCGGGATCTTCCGCGCGGAGCAGGTCTGCTGCGGCCGGCAGCCGTTCGCGGGAGGTGTCGACCAGCAAGGGAGCTCCCGGTTCCGGTCCGAGGGGCCCGGGCGCCTGATCGTCAGCGGGCCCGAGCGCGTGCAGGAGCACTTGCACGAAGGCGTCTGGCCGGTCGGCCTGCAGATAGTGATTCGCGTCCGGGATGAAGTACAGGCGGTTGCGGCCGGGCTTGAGCATCAGGTACTGGTTCCACACGTAGCTCGCCACCCGTGGCGGCGAGACCGTGTCGTACAGGCCCCAGATCACGGTCACCGGGAACGGGGCGCTGGCGAGCGCCGTCAGCCACGCCTGCTCGTCCCTGGATCGCTCGGCCAGGTACTGGATCGTCTCGTGCAGGACCTTCATGCCGTCGTCGTGGGCGAAGGTGGCGCTCAGGGCCTGGACCTCGGGATCACCAGGCTTGCGCGGCGGGGTGAACGTGGCGGCGCCGATGGCTTCGGCCAGGACCGGGGCAGGCAGCGCGGCCGCGATCTGCGGCCCGGAGCCTTCGCCGAGTATCTGCCGCTGCGCCTGGGTCAGGTTCGACAGCGGCAGGAAGATGTTGCCGTTGGACAAGACCAGGTGCTCGATCCGCGCCGCCGGCCGGCCTTCAGCGCAGCGGGCAGCATGCGCCAGCGCCACGCTGTCACCGCGGTCGTGCGCGACGATCACGCTAGCGTCGGCACCGATCACCTCCGCGAGGTAGAACTCGATGAGCTCCGCATCCCGGGTGAGGCTGTAGCCCCACCCCTGCGGCTTGCCGGAGAACCCGTAGCCCGGGAAGTCCAGCGCGCAGACACGGAATCTGGCGCTCAGCAGCCCGGCCACGTCAAACCAGTCGATGCTGCTGGTGGGCCAGCCGTGAATGAGCAGCAGCACCGGAGCGCCGGGGTCGCCGAGCTCCACGTGGAAAACCTCAACCGGACAGGCGTCTCGCGCCGCCGGCCGCCAGGAGAAATAGCCGCCACGACTTCGCCAGTCCTCAGCTCGCGGCCTGTTCATGATCCCGGCCTCCTCCGGCAGGGCTCCCCGGACCGTCGCGAACTCCCAGGTCCAGGCTGAGCCCCGCAACCTCGCCCGCCCAGCCCCGATGCTCGCGCAACACCCATCCGGTGCGCGAGCGCGGTCTGCTTGGTTACGACGCTATCTCACTTCAACCCGCGCTGATCAGGGCCCCGCGTGGCCACTGAGGTGTCAAGTCCGGGCCTGGCCTCCGGCCAGAACAGCGGGGGACCGGCGTTGCCCCGATCGGGTGCGGCCGGATCCGGCGCAGGCGCGGCAGCTCGTCAGCCGCGAAGACCGCCCGGCACCGGCCGGAATCCCGGGCGGTGGTGGCGCGACTGCCCGGCGAGCTGGCGGCTGCGCTCACCGAGAAAGCCGGGAGGCGCCGAAGAGTCAGTTGGGGGGCTGATCCCTGCGGTCTCGAGCTGCCTGTATGCCGCCGGGAGTGGCCTGCCGGGACCAGGGCACGGCCTCGGCCTCTTTCTCGGCGACCTCCTCCAGGTCCTCATGCCGGTGCGCCTCGTCCTCGTGCAAGGCCCTGGCGATCGCCGCAGTCTGCTCCTGAGCCACCCTCGTCTCAGCCTCGGCCAGTCCGGCCTGTGCCTTGGCCGCCTTGGCCTGGGCTCTTGCGGCCTTCGCCTGGGACTCGCGCCCGCGAGGGTTGCTGACGCCGCCGAGCTTGAAGACGCTCGCGGCCTTCCTGACAAGTCCCATGAGGACCGCCCCCTAGCGTCGGATCTTCATGACCACCTGCTGGCCTGGAATTTGCTGCTCAGCAGGCTGCCGTCCGCAGCAGCCCCACGCGGGTGACTCTCGCGCCATATCGCTGCCCGGACTTTTCAAATCGCGGCCACTATCTTCCCCGGCGATCAGGAAGGCAAGGCCCATCCGCCCCGGCTGGCCAGGGCCTTGGTCCCGCACGGAATGCGGACCTCCTTTACGTAGGCAACCGATGCCTCACGGCAACAGCTCGACGTAGCCCTCGGTGCCGTGCACGCGGATCATCTGCCCGTCCGGGATCAGTTGCGTGGCGTGCTCCACGCCCACCACCGCCGGGAGGCCGTACTCGCGAGCGATCACGGCGCCATGGGTCATCAGTCCGCCGACCTCGGTCACCAGGCCCTCGATGGTGACGAACAGCGGCGACCAGCTCGGGTCGGTGAACGCGGTGACCAGGATGTCGCCCGTCTTGAGGTCGGCCTGCTCTATATCGACGATCACGCGGGCCCGCCCCTCGATCGTCCCGGCGGACACCGGCAGGCCAGCCAGCGCGCCCGCCGGCACGTCCTTGCGCCGGTACGAGCCGGCGACCGCTTCGCCTTCGGAGGTGAGCACGCGCGGGGGCGTGAGCGCCTGGTATGACGCGAACGCGTCCTTGCGCTCGCGGATGAGCTCGCTGTCGACCTCCTGCGTGCGCACCACGTCTTCGATCTCGGGAAACGTGAGGAAGAACGCGTCTTCCGCCTCGCGCAGCACGCCGGCCTGCACCAGCCGGCCGGCTTCGCCGAGCAACGCCTGCTTGTACACGAAGTAGCGGCTGACGATGCCGTACTTCGGATACTCGCGATAGCCGATGAAGGTCCGCACTCGGTCGATCATCTGCCTGGTCTCGTCGGCCTTGGCGTCGCCATCGGGCAGCGCCCGCAGGCGCTCGAGCACCTCGCGCTCCTTCGCCTCGGCCTCGACGCGCCCTTGCTCGAAGCGCCGCGTTCCCTCCCCTGCCTCGAAGTTCTCGATGTTGGCGAGGATCACCGGCACCAACATGGACGGCCGCTCGCTCCAGCGCGGTCGTGTGATGTCGATCTCGCCCACGCAGCGCATGCCGTACTCGTCGGTATAGGCCCGGATGGCGGCCTGCGCCTGCGGCCCGCCTTCGAGCGCCGGCAGCTCGTCGAGAAAGTCGCCATCGTCGACGCGTCGCAGGAACGCGATCACGTCGGGATGCGGGCGGATCGCGTCGGCGACGTCCAAGAGGGCCAAGCCCATCTCGGAGGTGACGTTGTTGGGGACGGACTGCGTGAGGGTGTCGGCCACGTTCTTCTCGCCGAGCCACTCCTCCAGATGCTCGTTGAGCCACCCGGCGGCCTCCATCGCCAACATGAACACCTGGTGGCTGCGTGGCTCGAACAGGATCCGCTTCATCTCCGGGATGTCCTCGAGGATGGTGTCGATCAGCGCCGATCCGGTCTTCGACTCGATGTCGCGCCGCAAGGCTGCGACCGACGCCCGGTTGGCGGCGATGAGCTCATCGACGATCGCCGGATCGGTCTCGATCGGGTCGGGGGGCGCGAGGAATCGTGGCACCGGACCGTCGCCGGGGACCAAGGGGATGAAGTCGCGCTCGACGATGGTGTGGAGCGCGTCCCCGGTCAGCGGGTCGGACTTCCCGAAACCGGCGACGAGGCGGTCGCGGTTGGCGGGCGACGCGAGGTGGTGGCTGACGTCGACGAACAAGCGACCGCCGGCTTCGTGCATGGGCACGGCGGCGGTCAGCTGCCACACGGAAATGCCCAGGGGTCTCATGGCGTCGGTCATCATCTGCTGGTGGCCGACGGACACGTACACGTGGGGCGCGTCGTCGGCCGCGGCGGGGATGGGGAACAGCGTGGTGATCGGCCGGCTCTGCACGATGTGGAAGTCGTCGTCGGCCAGGCACCACTCGATGTCCTGCGGTCGCCCGAAGTGCGCCTCGATCCTGCGGCCCAGTCGCGCCAGCTCGACCACCTGTGCGTCCGTGAGCGCAGGTTGCGCCTGCCGCGCCGGGTCGATCGCGAGGTGCTGCGTGCCTCCTCCGGGGAGCGCTTCGATCGCGAGCTGCTTCGACGCGACGATCTTCTGGACGATCTCGTCGTCGCGCACCTTGAACACGTCCGGGTTCACCAGACCGGACACGAGCGCCTCGCCCAGGCCGAAGCTCGCGTCCACGGACTCGATCGTCCGGTTGCCGTTGACGGGGTCGGCCGTGAACAAGATGCCGGACGCCTGCGGGATGACCATCTGCTGCATGACCACGGCCATCTGCACCTGCCGATGGCCGATGCCGTTGCGCAGGCGGTAGGTGACGGCACGCTCGGTGAACAGCGAGGCCCAGCACTGGCTGACGTGTT
>Ga0335078_10011795_pt1 | contig 12965 bp, 13 predicted proteins | sample Lox_Sample_32_FD_206711 | JGI IMG/M metagenome (GOLD analysis project Ga0335078, IMG submission 206711) | Soil microbial communities from Loxahatchee National Wildlife Refuge, Florida, United States - Lox_Sample_3.2 | ecosystem: Environmental > Terrestrial > Soil > Wetlands | place: USA... | reverse complement strand
GACCGGCCACGTGGTCCTTTCCACCTTGCACACCAATGACAGCATCTCCGCCGTGGGCCGCCTGCTCGATCTCGGAATTCCCGCATACCTCATCGCCTCCTCGGTGACGGGCATACTCGCCCAGCGTCTGCTACGAAAGCTCTGCGCCTGCCATGGCGAAAAGCAGCTCACGCCGGAGTACGCCGAGCGCCTCGCGGCGGCAGGCTGGGCCCAGCCGCCGGACCGCATCCCTTGGCCCGCGGGCTGCGACGTCTGCGACCAAACGGGATACAAAGGCCGCGTGGGAATCTACGAGTTGTTCGTGATCGATGACTCGATCCGCGCCATCCTGCGCGGCGCCTATAAACCCGAACTCATCCGAGCCGCTGCTCACGCCGCGGGAATGCGACGCATGCAGGAAGACGCGATGGAAAAGCTCCGTGCCGGCCTGACCACGCTCGAAGAGATTACTCGCATCGTTCCCATGGAAGCGTTAGCGAACTCGGGATGCGAACAGTGCGGGCATGAGCTTGCTCCCGCATACCGGTTCTGCCCCTATTGCGGAACCCGGAGAGGGCCCGGAGCAGCAGATTCCCCCTCAGGCTCATCGATTTCCCTAACGGAAGGGGTCCTCAATTGAGCAAGCGCGAACCCAAAGAAACGTTCTTCTCGCCCGGCCGCCGCGAACCTCGCTTCCAGCACCTGAGCGAAATCCATTTAAGTTATGAAGGCGGAGGCGCCGAAATCACGATTCGCCTTCCAGACCTCAGCCCGCATGGAATGTTCGTGAATACTTCGACACATTTCCCGGAGGGAGCCATCCTAAATCTGCGATTTCGCTTGACGCAATCGAATGTCGAAGTTCAGACTCGATGCGAAGTACGCTATTGCCTCCCTGGTATAGGGATCGGGGTCGAGTTCGTTGGGCTTGGCGACGATGCGGTTCGAGCCATCGAGAAGGAGCTAAAAATCTTCTCCCGGCCTCGTCGCGCCAGGAACCATACCAAACCCCGGCAAAGCGCATAAGTCACTGCAAAATCTTACAGGTACGAAGAGCAAACCCTCTCATCCGGGAGCTTCCCATGGATTCGCCTTCCGCCCCGCCACCTGTCGCCGTTGCCAACCCATCCGGGTCTCCAGCTCCCGCGCCGACGGTCAAGGTTTCCACCCCATCGATCGTTGCCACCATGCTCCAGGTATCCAAGCAAGTGAGCGATTTGATCTTTTCCCCAAGCCGCCCTCCTCAAATTGAGTTAAATGGCCAACTCCGGGAAGTCAATATCGCCGGGGTCGGCAAGCTCTCGCCGGATTTGACGCGCCGGATAGCCTTCGATCTGATTGGAAATAATGAACTTGTGGCAACCAAGCTGGAAAAGGAAGGGTCCACCGATCTTTCCTACAGTTTGCCCGGAATTGCCCGCTTCCGCGTGAATGTCTTCCGCCAGCGTGGCACGCTGGCCATTGTGATGCGCGTGATCCCTCAATCGGTTCCCAATTTCGAGTCGCTGAACCTGCCCCCGCAATTAGGGGAAATCGCGGACTTGCGAAACGGCATCGTCCTTGTGACAGGCCCCACGGGATCCGGAAAATCTTCCACGCTGGCCGCCATTTTGAACAAAATCAATGAGGAAAAGGCCTATCACATCCTGACCATCGAAGACCCCATCGAATTTCTGCACGTCCACAAAAGGTCCACGATTCATCAACGCGAGCTCCACAGCGATACGCCGAGTTTCGCCTTGGCGCTGCGGGCCGCCTTGCGCCAGGCCCCCAAGGTGATCCTGGTCGGAGAGATGCGCGACAAGGAAACCATCGAAATTGGGATGGAAGCAGCCGAAACAGGCCACCTGGTTTTCTCCACCCTCCATACCGTGGATGCATCGAAAACAATCGAGCGCATCATCGGCGTGTTTCCCCTTGCGGATCAGCAGGCCATTCGCGCGCGGCTCGCCAGGGCGTTTCGCTTCATTATTTCGCAGCGCCTGATCCCGAAAAAGGACGGCAGCGGCCGCGTGGCCGCCATCGAGATTTTGAAGTCGACCATGCGCACCCGCGAATACGTGGAAAAAGGCGAACAAGAAGGCAAATCGCTGCTCGATGCCATGCGCGATGGCTCAACCGAGGGGATGCAATACTTCGACGGTGAACTCGAACGCATGATCCGCGCGGGGATTCTCGACCTCGAGCAGGCCCTCAGCTACGCCTCGAATGCCGGAAACCTGCGGCTGGAGTTGGCAGACATGGCCGAAGCGGACCCGCTCCGAGTCTGATCGATCCCCTGATTTTTGTCTCCCCGCTAAACCTCTGACGATTCCCATCCCGTGGCACAGCCATTCTTGGTTGTGTGGTTTTCTCGACTCGGGTACGATCCGGTCGCGGTAAATCTCGAAAACCACACAGCCAAGAATGGCTTTGCCACTTTCCCGGTACCAGTACGATCCGCCGGTACGCTCCAAGCCCTAATTCCCACCCATTTCCCACCCTCCGCGCTATCGGCATTTTCCATGGCCGAATTCAAAATGCATTCATGAAATCAAAAACGAACGGCCTCTGGCAAGCTCTTCGCACCGCAATCCTCCTGGGAACGGTTTCCGCAGCCGCCTTGGCGAATCAAGCCCCGGCGCTGACGTCGGGTCCCGCGACGCCGCTGTGCTACTGCCACTGCGCGTACGAGACCGGCATGAAACACTGCACCAAAATGTGCGAGCTGCCCCAATACCAGAATCGCTGGTGGGCCATTTCCTGCCACAAGAAGAACTCGACCGCAACCGGACCGTCCACGCCAGCTTCCAACCCGGGATCCCGGAAGACGAATCGCCACGAACAGGCTCGCCTGTAAACTGCCTCGAACTCAAGGCAACTTCAGGGGCTGAAGACCACAGATAACCGCAGCTTAAATGGCCGGGTTGAAACTCGGCCCTCCTAAGAGCGATCTCCTCCAGATTAGACCAGTGCCATACCTCGCGCTGGCTCGATATTCTCGCCAAATGTGCGCTAGAATGTTTTTCCCGGCGGCGGCTCGCCGCCGGGGAGAATTGGCACGAAAAAGCGCGCGCGGCAACCGGCGCGCCGGCCAACGGGCGACGACGATCGCCCTCGAGGAGCGCACTTGTCGCAAAACGACGCAGGCGTTTCGGCAGCCAGGACGGCATTGCGCCACGATTGGACGCGCGACGAAATTCACCGCATCTACCGCCAGCCGCTGCCCGATCTGCTTTTCTCCGCGCAGCTAGCGCACCGCGAATTTCACGATCCCGCGCGCGTCCAATTCTGCCGCCTGCTTTCCGTGAAGACCGGCGGGTGTCCGGAGGATTGCTCATATTGCCCGCAGAGCGCGCATTACACGACGGAAGTTACGCGCGGCGGCTTGCTTCCCGTGGACGAAGTCGTCGAGTTTGCCGAGCGCGCCCGAGGCGAAGGCGCCACGCGCTTCTGCATGGGCGCCGCGTGGAGGCAAGTGCAGGACGGCGAAGATTTTGAAAATATTCTGCAAATGGTGCGCCGAGTGGCCAAGCTCGGCATGGAAGTTTGCTGCTCGCTTGGCATGCTGGATGATTCGCAAGCCGCGCGCCTCGCCGACGCCGGCCTGACCGCTTACAATCACAACCTCGACACCTCGCCGGAGTTCTACGGCCAGATCATCACGACGCGCAATTACGACGATCGCTTGCGCACACTCGCTTCGGTGCGAAAAGCGGGCGTCACCGTCTGCTGCGGAGGAATCATCGGCCTGGGCGAATCGGAGAACGACCGCATCGGCCTCTTGCAGCAGCTTTCCACGCTCGATCCGCATCCCGAAAGCGTTCCCATCAATGCGCTGGTACGCGTCGCCGGTACGCCGCTCGCGCAACTGGACGCGCTCGATCCGCTGGTCTTCGTGCGCACCATCGCCACGGCGCGCATTCTGATGCCGGCGTCGATGGTGCGGCTCAGCGCGGGCAGAAAGGCGCTCTCGCGCGAGGCGGTCGCGCTGTGCTTTGTGGCCGGCGCCAATTCGCTCTTCATCGGCGAAAAGCTCCTGACCACCCCGAATCCTGAGCCCGATGACGATGCGGCGATGCTCCATTCCCTCGGGCTCGAACCGCTGCCGCTTCGGTAAAAAATCTGTGGACATCCACGAACGCATTCTCGCTGAGCTTGCCGACCTGGAATCGCGCGCGCAGTTGCGCGATCTGCGCATCGTCCCCGGCATCGATTTCAGCTCTAACGATTACCTCGGCTTGGCCGCCGATCCGCGCATGAAGCAAGCCATCCTGAGTGGCGTGAACTCCGCTTCGCGCATCGCTTCCACCGGTTCGCGTTTATTGTCCGGCCACGATGAGGCTTGGACTCTGCTCGAGCATGATTTTGCGCGCTGGGTTGGCGCGGAAGCGGCGTTGTATTTCACCTCTGGCTACGCGGCCAATGTAGGACTGCTAAGCGCCCTGCTGCGTCCCGAGGACGTCGTCTTCTCGGACAGCGCCAATCACGCCAGCCTGATCGACGGAATGCGCCTCTCGAAATGCAGGCGCGTGATTTTCCCGCATCTCGATCTGAATTTTCTGGAGGACGAGCTTCGCCGGCACGCGTCCGCCTCGGGAGGGCGCGTGATCGTGGTCGAGAGCATTTTCAGCATGGAGGGCGACCGCGCCCCGCTCGCCGATCTCGCCGCGCTGGCCGAACGCCACGGCGCGGAATTGATCGTCGATGAAGCGCACGCCATCGGCGTGCGCGGCCCGAGCGGCAGCGGCTGCGTGGCCGAAGCAGGCCTTTCCTCGCGCGTCCTCGCCACCGTGCACACATGCGGCAAAGCGCTCGCGGCGGCCGGCGCATTCGTTTGCGGCTCGCAAAACTTGCGCCGCTTTCTGATCAATCGCGCGCGCACTTTTATTTTCAATACGGGCCTGCCGCCGTATTTCGCCACGCAGGTCGCCGCCGGAATGAATCTGGCCCGGGAAGCGGAACCCGCGCGCGCTCACTTGATGGAATTGAGCGTCTTCCTGAGAAACGAATTGCGCAAGAATGGTTTTGACCCCGCGGGAAGCGGTTCCCAAATCGTTCCCATCCTTCTGGGATCGAACGATGCGGCTATTCGTTTTGCTGAATCCCTCGCAGCGAGCGGTTTCGGCGTGCGCGCAATCCGCCCTCCCACGGTGCCTGAGGGGACAGCGCGCCTTCGCCTCTCTCTCAACGCGAAGTTTTCCAAGGAAAATCTGGCCGCCCTGGTGGCCGCCATGATTCAAGCCCGCGAGAAACTTTCCCTCGCGTACACGGCTGCCGTTCTCCGATGAACGGATACTTCGTCACCGGCACAGACACGAACGTGGGAAAAACCGTTCTGTCCGCCCTGCTCGTGGCCGCGCTGGACGGCGTGTATTGGAAACCTATTCAGACGGGCGCCGTCGAAGGCACGGACCGCGATTCGGTCCGCGCCTGGACAGAGGCCTCGGAAGACCGGCTCCCCGTGGAACGCTATCGATTCGATCCGCCGGTCTCGCCCCATCTGGCGGCGCGCCAGGCGGGGGTGCGGATCGACCTGGAGAATTTTCATTTGCCGGCAGGACCGAAGGGCCGGCGCTGGATTGTGGAAGGCGCGGGGGGAGTGATGGTCCCGCTCAACGAACGCGATCTGATGCGCGACCTGATCCAACGGATCGGATTCCCGGCCATCGTCGCCGCGCGCACCGCGCTCGGCACGATCAATCACACGCTCTTGACGCTGGCCGCTCTCCGCGAGGAACGCCTTCCGGTATACGGCGTGGCGCTGATCGGCGATGAGAACCTCGAGAATCGCCGGGCCATCGAGTATTACGGCGATGTTCGCATTCTCGGCCGCATCCCGCGCCTGGAAAAAATTTCCCGCGCGTCGCTGCTGGACGCCTATCAAAAACATTTCGATCACGAAATCTTTCCGCAAATCGAATCATGACCGCCCACGATCTTCATCTCTGGCATCCCTTCACGCAAGAGGGCGTGGACCCGCCCCCGCTTTCCGTTCGCGGCGGCAAGGGAGTCTTTCTGGAAACGTCGGACGGACGCCAAATTCTGGACGCGATTTCTTCCTGGTGGGTCAACATCCATGGCCACTCGCATCCGGCCATCGCGCAGGCCATCGCCGAGCAGGCCGCGCGTCTCGAACACGTTCTCTTCGCGGGATTTTCCCACGAGCCCGCCGAAGAGCTGGCCGTGCGTTTAGGAAAAATTATTCCGCCGCCGCTGCGCCACGTATTTTTCTCGGATGACGGTTCGACCGCCGTGGAAGTGGCGCTGAAGATAGCCTTGCAATATTGGAGCAATTGCGGGCGCTCGGAAAAACGCCGGATCGTCGCGCTCGAACACGCTTACCACGGCGATACCTCGGGCGCGATGTCGGTGAGCGACGACTCGACTTTCACCGCGCCGTTTGCCTCCTTGCGAATTCCCATCATTCGCACACACTCGGCCTACTGCGCGCGCTGCCCCGTCGGGCTCAATCGCGCGACTTGCCAGATCGAATGCCTGGATAAACTCGAGCGCCTGCTCTCCAAACACGGCCATGAAATCGCCGCCGTGATTGTCGAGCCGCTGCTGCAAGGCGCGGGCGGGATGATTATGCATCCCGAGGAGTTCCTCTCCGGCGTGCGCCGCCTCACCGCTGCGCATGACGTGCTGCTGATCGCGGACGAAGTCCTCACCGGCTTCGGCCGCACCGGCCGCATGTTCGCCTGCGAACGAGCCGCGGTCGTCCCCGATTTAATGTGCGTCGCAAAAGGCCTGACCGGCGGTTTTCTTCCCTTGGCCGCCACGTTCGCCACCGATCGCATCCACGACGCGTTCACCGGCGGCGACCGCTCCAGCGCGTTCTTTCATGGCCATTCCTACACGGCAAATCCCATCGCCTGCGCCGCGGCCAACGCTTCGCTGCAAGTCTTCGAGACCGAACCCGTCTTCGAGCGCATCGCCGCGATTGAAAGCGTGCACGCCGCTCGCCTGCCCGCCTTTGCTGCGAGTCCTTACGTGGCGGACGTCCGCCATATCGGCACCGTCGCGGCCATTGAATTGGAGGCCTCTGACGCGGGATACCAGTCGTCGCTGCGCCCTCGCCTCTACAAATATTTTCTAAGCCGTGGCGTGCTGCTGCGCCCTCTCGGCCATGTCGTCTACATCCTGCCGCCCTACGTCATCACGCCGGACCAGTTGAATTTCGTCTACGACGTCATCCTGGATTCCCTAGCCTGGTCTCAAAAGCGGCGCGGCAACTAGCAAGGAGGCTCGACCAAAATGAATCGCTTATTCTGGCTCGCCCTGCTGACCCTCGTCACGCCGGGAATTTCCCGCGCGCAGCAATCCGCTCCCGCACCGCCCGCAGACCTCGCCATTCGCGCCGGAAAAGTTCTCGACGTCCGCACCGGAAAATACGCCGCCAATCAAATCCTCTGGATCCAAGGCGAACGAATCAAGGCCATCGGAAACGCCGCTGAGATCCAGAAACAGCTTCCCGCGGGCGTTAAAACGATCGACCTTTCTCGCTTCACCGTGCTTCCCGGCCTGATCGACTGCCACACGCATCTCACCATGCGCCCAATCGATGCCGGCCCCGCGGGCTATCACGTTTCCTATCCGCGCCAAGCGTTGATCGGCGCGCGCAACGCCCGAGTAACGCTCGAAGCCGGTTTCACCACCGTGCGCAATGTCGCCGCCGACGGTTATTCGGACATCGCTCTGCGCGACTCGATCAACGCGGGCGAAGTCCCCGGCCCCCAAATCCTCGCTTCCGGCCCGGCGCTCAGCATCACCGGAGGACACGGCGACGAAAATTTCCTGGCGCCGCAATACGAATTTTCCATGGACGGAGTGGCCGACGGCGTCGAAGCCGTGATGCACAAAGTGCGCGAGAACATTAAGTATGGCGCGGACGTGATCAAGCTCATCGCCACCGGCGGCGTGCTTTCCGAGGGCGACGATCCGGAGCGCGCGCAATACAGTCCCGAGGAAATGAAGGCCATCGTGGACACTTCTCACGAACTCGGCCGAAAGGTCGCGGCGCACGCCCACGGCGCTCTGGGCATCAAGTACGCGGTGCTGGCGGGAGTCGATTCGATCGAGCACGGCAGCTATATCAACGACGAAGACATTGAGCTGATGAAACAGCACGGCACCTACCTCGTGCCCACCGTCTACCTCCAGGACTGGATGATCGAAAATATTGACACGCTGGGCCTCACCCAAAACATGAAAGACAAAGCGCACACGGTCCTGCCCATCGCCCGAAATAATCTTACCCATGCCTTTCAATCCGGCGTAAAGATCGCCTTCGGCACGGACGCCGCTGTGTATCCCCATGGGCTGAACGCGCACGAATTCGGAACCATGGTCAACATGGGCATGGCGCCGCTCGCGGCCATTCAAGCCGCCACGATCGATGCCGCCGACCTGATCGGCTGGTCCGATCGCGTGGGCGCGCTTGAGCCCGGAAAATTCGCCGACATCGTGGCCGTGGAGGGCGATCCGCTGGCTGACGTCCACATTCTGGAAAATGTAAAATTTGTAATGAAGGGCGGCGCAGTCGTGAAAGGCGAATAGCCGCCGAAACCTGCGCGAAAGGCCGGATCATCGCCTCTCCGCGTCGATCGCATCGCGCCATCCCCAGTTGCCGGTCTATGAATTCGTTACCGGCCCGCTACTCGCCGCTTGCGGGTGCGCTCCAGGAACGCTATCCTTTCCTAGCGGTCCTGGGCGTGGGTCTGGAATTTAACCTCTTCAGCGATGGCAGCATTACGTCACGAATCTTAAAATCCATAGAGGCAAGCGGCTTTCACCGATTCGCCGGAAGCTTTACCGAGGCCATGTGATCAAACTATCGTTTATCGGAATGTCCGGCGCAGGAAAGTCGCACTGGGCGCAGAAACTGGCGGGCGCCGGATTTCGCGTCATCAGCATTGACGACCGCATCGAAAAAATTCTCGCGCCCGAATTGGCCGCCGGCGGCTACCGCGGCATTGACGGCGTCGCCGCCTGGATGGGCGGCCCGGACCAGCCCTCTTACCGGCAGCGCGAGCAAAAGTATCTGGAGTGCGAAATAAAATCCATGAACGAAGCGCTGGACGAAATTCAAGCAACGAGCGAAGAAGGCACGATTCTGGACACCACGGGCAGCGTCGTGTACACGGGCGAGGCGATCTGCCGCCGCATGAAAACTCTCACCACGGTGGTCTACCTCGAGGCTTCCCCCGCGCAAGAGCAGCTCTTAATCGAGCGCTATGTGTCCGACCCGAAGCCCGTGCTCTGGGGCGACCAGTTTGTCCGCCGCCCCGGCGAAACCACGCAGGAAACCATCGCGCGATGCTATCCGAAATTGATCGCCCAGCGGAAGAAGCTTTATGAGGCCTACGCGCACCGCGTGGTTTCGATGGAACATCTTTGGCATGTGAATCCCGACGCGCGAGGTTTCCTCGAGCTTCTTAATGCGCAGGCCCGGCCCGCGTGATGAAATTCAGAAGCACTCTGCGCCGCAGTCCTGAAGTATCCCTGCGCGACGCCGTCCTTCAAGGGTCGGCGCCGGACGGCGGGCTGTATATGCCCGTCTCCATTCCGCCCTTAAAAAAAGATTTCCTCCAGCGCCTGCCCGGGCTTTCGTTTCAAAAAATCGCGCGCGAAGTGGGCGAGTTGTTCACCGGCGATGAAATCCCCCGGCGCGTTCTCACCAAAATCGTGAAAGAGGCGTTCACGTTTCCCGTGCCGCTGATCACGCTGAGCGACCGGCTGTACATTCTCGAGCTCTTCCACGGACCCACGCTGGCGTTCAAGGATTTCGGAGCGCGCTTCATGGCCCGGCTGATGGAATTTTTCGTTCAGGAAACGGGCAAAGAACTGACCGTCATCGTGGCCACCTCGGGAGATACGGGGAGCGCCGTGGCGCACGCATTTCTGGGAGTTCCCGGCATCCGCGTGGTGGTTCTGTACCCCGCCGGCCGCGTCAGCCCTGCGCAGGAAAAACAGCTCACCACGCTGGGGCAGAACATCACGGCCCTCGAGGTATCCGGATCGTTTGACGATTGCCAGCGCCTGGCCAAGCAAGCCCTGGTCGATTCCGCGCTCACGGAAAAACTTTCGATCACCTCGGCGAATTCCATCAATTTCGCGCGCCTCATTCCGCAATGTTTTTATTATTTCGCGGCGGTCGCGCAACTCCCCCCATCCGATTCGCTTCCGGTGTTTTCCGTGCCCAGCGGCAACTTCGGCAACCTGACCGGCGGTCTGCTGGCCAAGCGCATCGGCCTGCCCATCGCGCAATTCATCGCCGCCACCAACGCCAACGACGTGGTGCCTGAATTTCTGCGCAGCGGCAAAATGATTCCGCGCGCCTCGCGCCGCACCATTTCCAACGCCATGGACGTCGGAAATCCCAGCAACTTCGCGCGCATCATCGATCTCTACGACAACAATCTCCAGGCCATTCGCCGCGACATCTGGGGATGCAGCTTCAGCGACGAAGAAACCTTGCGCGTCATGCACGATATCGAGGAGCGTCACGGCTACTTCCTCGATCCCCACACCGCCGTCGCGCTTCTCGGCTGGCAGAGTTACGCCAAACAAAATCAGTCGAACACGCGCGGAATTGTTTTCGCCACCGCGCATCCCGCCAAGTTTGCCGAAACCGTGGCCCGCGCCACGGGAGTCCGTCCGGAGATGCCCGAGCGCCTGGCGTCGTATTTGGACCGCCCCAAGAAATCCATTCCCATGCCCAACCGTTTCTCCCAGCTGCAGGAATTTCTTCTCTCGGCCAACTCCTGATATCTTGTGGTCTGCGGTTGGAGCGTGGATGAGACTCATTGTCGCCATCGCCGGTTTCTTTATCCTCTTCGCCACCCTTTGGGAGGCTTTTGAAACCATCATTCTGCCCCGCCGCGTCACCCGCCGCCTCCGGCTGGTGCGCATGTTCTACCGCGTCACGTGGGGCAGCTGGGCCGCGATCAATCGGCTAATCCGCTCGAAAAAAATGCGCGACGCGCAGCTCAGCTATTACGGTCCGCTTTCCCTGCTGGGCCTCTTTGCCACGTGGGCGTTCCTGCTGGTCTTCGCGTTCGCCATGCTGCAATGGGCGGCGGGGACGGCCATCAACGCTCCCGGAGAAATCCCGACATTTCGCACCGATGTTTATTTGAGCGGGACGACGTTCTTCACGTTAGGGTTGGGCGACGTGACGCCCCGAACCACGCTGGCCAAGGCCCTCACGGTGATCGAGGGCGGGACGGGTTTTGGTTTTCTGGGGCTTATGATTTCGTATCTGCCGACGCTGTATGGGGCGTTCTCCCAGCGGGAGCTGAACATTTCGCTGCTGGACGCACGCGCGGGATCGCCTCCCACCGCCGCCGAGCTGTTGCGCAGGCACGCGCAATTTGAGGACAGCGAAGTCTTGGCTCCCTTCCTGCACGATTGGGAAGCTTGGGCTGCGCAACTCATGGAGAGCCACCTGTCCTATCCGGTGCTCTGTTACTTCCGTTCGCAGCATGACAATCAATCCTGGCTCGCGGCGTTCACGGCCATCCTCGACGTTTCCGCCCTGCTGATCGCCTATGGCGAGGGAACGGCCAAATGGCAAGCCCGTTTGACGTTCGCAATTGCTCGCCATGCCGTCGCAGACTTAGCGGAAGTCTTGCGGGTTCCGGCGACCGCGCCGGCGCAGGACCGGCTTCCCCCGAGAGATGTCGCCGGGGTCCGCAATCTTCTTCTGGAATGCCGCCCCACCAGCAATTGCGGCGAGTCGGGCGACAAGAAGCTGACCGAATTGCGCGAAATGTACGAACCTTATTTGAACGGACTTTCCATGCGCTTGCTCATGCCGCTTCCCTCTTGGGGCGTTGGGCGCAAATCCGTGGAAAATTGGAAGCGCACGGCGTGGGGAAAAATCTCTTCGGGGCCGGCCGGCTCCGGTGGCTCGAGCGCCGATTCCAGCCACTTCTGAATTGCGCTGTCAGCAATGAATCGGAATTTCGATGTGCCGTAGCGCTGGCGGGACGCCTGCGCTGCAAAAGCGCTAATGTGAACAGCGGCCGATTAACCCTCGTCTTCGGTTTCCGGAAATACGAGATCGGGATCCACTACGGGACCGGTCAAAGGTTCCATCGGAAAATCGCCGCCCTGGGGGCCCAGCAGCTTTTTCTGCGCGCGGCGTTCCGCCTTCATGCGCTGCTTTTCCTGTCTTTTCATTTCTTTTTGGCGCTTCTGAAACGTGGATTTCGACGTAGCCATACTGATCTCCTTGTGTGGAAGCGCGTGCGGACGGCCAAAATTTTCAACGAAGAACGTGTCGAGCCTTACCAGCGAGGTTCGCGAGGCTGCCGGGGGCTGTCGCGATAATCCTCGGTCGAAAACCGGCCGCCCTGGCGGGAATTTCCGCCCCGGCCGCCGCCGCGGTTCCGATCGCGGTCGCGATCGCGGTCAAATCCGCCACCGCCTCCGCTCCCGCCGCTGCCACGCGGGCCGCCGCCTCCCGATGCGGCCTTGGGCCGCGCCTCATTTACCTTCAACGCCCGCCCGCCGACTTCCTTGCCATCCAAGCCTTGCATGGCCTTGGCGGCTTCCGCATCGTTGGGCATTTCGACGAAGGCGAACCCGCGGGCACGGCCTGTTTCCCGGTCCATGGCGATGTGAACCCGGGTCACCTGCCCGAAGGGCTCGAACAAGGCGCGCAGCTCCGCTTCCGTCGTTTGAAAATTCATGTTCCCGACAAACACGTTCTTCATAAGTTTCTCTCTTTCGAAAAGTGGGAATCTGCGGAGCGCGCGGCGTCAATGGCCGGATTCAGATCGCTTGGAAGCGATGGTGAGGGCCGGATGAAGTCACGAGGGGCCGTCATTACCCAACACCTCGGAAGGCGGATGAAATCCCCGACTCCCATATAAAACATAGCAACTATATCAGAGTTTAATGGCATTTCCCCAAGAATTTCCCCGCGCTGCAAGGCAGCGGGAAATTGCGCCCGGCGGGCGAGGCGCCCTGCATGCACCGAACGCACCCTTGGAAGC
>Ga0335078_10011794_pt1 | contig 12965 bp, 10 predicted proteins | sample Lox_Sample_32_FD_206711 | JGI IMG/M metagenome (GOLD analysis project Ga0335078, IMG submission 206711) | Soil microbial communities from Loxahatchee National Wildlife Refuge, Florida, United States - Lox_Sample_3.2 | ecosystem: Environmental > Terrestrial > Soil > Wetlands | place: USA... | reverse complement strand
GAAGGCGAGACCCTTTTCGGGGTCGGTGTCGTCGTTCAGGAAGATCTGGTCGGGAAAGGTCGGATGCCCGGCCGCCTCCACCCGACGGACCAGTTCCGGCTTAACGGACTCCCGGATCCATCGGGCCGTCTCGGGGTGGACATCGGGCGTGGCGTCCAGCTGGAACGTAACGTCGTACTGAAAGTCGGCCCCGTCCGTGACGTGGTTGTCGATGAAGAAATCGGGAAGCCAGCGATGGAAGAGCCGGAGGAAGGCCCGCGTCTCGGGGGCGTCCGCCTTCAGATAGTCGCGGTTCAGGTTGAGGTTGGTACCGTTCGCCCGCCAACCCATCACTTCGGGGCCCCGCTGGTTGATGCGGTTGTACGCGGAGCGACGTTCGTGGCCGTCGACATTGTAGACGGGAATGAAGACCAGAACGACGTGCTCGAGGAGGTCCGATCCGGGTCTCGATCGGACGAGGTCGCGGGCCAGCGCGAGGCAGGCATCCTTGCCGTCCATTTCTCCCGCATGAATCGCGTTCTGCACGAGCAGCACTGCCCGGCCGGAATCGTGGACCTTCGCTGGCTCGAACAGCCCGTCCTTCGCGACGATCACGACCTTCAGGTCTCGTCCCTCGCCCGATCTTCCGAAATTTTCGATCTGCAAAGACTCCGGGTAGGCGGCGACCAACCGTTCGAGGTAGGCGACCGTCTCGGCGTAATCGGGGGTCGTTCGAAAGTCGGCGAGTTCGGTGGGAGTCCGCCAATCGTTCCCCGCCGAATCGGCCGGGGTCTGCGGCGAACGGCCCGTCATGGTGGGCTCTCCCTTGGCAGAGGAGCGGGCGGGCTCCCCGAGCGGTTCCGATCCCGCAAACCTTGAAGCGCTTCGAGCAGAAGCTGACCTTCCCGGGCGGAGCGTTCGGCGGACGGCGGGGTGTGGGCCGCGAGATAGGACTTGAGCGCTTCGACTCGGTCGAGGCCCATCGTGACCGCGTTCCGGCGAAGGAATACGCCCAGCAATGGAGTGCCGGCCCATAGTTTCGAAAGGTCCTCCGAGCGCTCCCGATACCAGTCGAACAACGTCACGCCCGCGACCGGGCTCGAACCCAACCCCATCAGGAGTTCCATCGACCCCGAAGGGGTGACTCCCGGGCTCGGGATCAGGTCGAGAGCCCGCCGGAGGACCGGCGGGTCCTGAAGGTGCGACAACCCCTGGAGGACCAACGCTCTCACGTTGTCCGAGTCCGTGGCACGGAGCAACGCGATCATCGGGTCGAACGCGCGAGCGCCTTCGGTGCGAGCGAACGCCTGCAGGATCGAACCTCTCAGCTCGGGGGGCTGGCGGTCGAGCTCCGGGAAACGAGGGGCGATCTCGCGAGCGAATTCCGCGTCCACGAGGACCAGACGAGCGGTCAGGAGCTCCCGCAACGCTCGGGCGGAGTCGTCTTCGCCGGGAGCCGGGTCTCGGCCGATGAACGCGAGTTGGGAACGCAGGAATCCCTGCGCGGTCTCGAGGAACTTCGGGTGGTCGTAGAGGGGAAGATAGAACTCGGTGAGCGCTTGGGTGACCGCCCGAACCGGCAATTCACCGTGGACCTCCGTCGCGGCTTGGACGAGGTCGAGCAACTGGTCGAGCGGGGAAAGACCTGCGACCACGAAAGCCGAAGTGTCGTCGATGAGCGACCACTGGTCGATCGGGGGAAGACCCGGGAACTCCGAGACGAGTTGGTCCGCGAGAGCGCCCTCGTAGAACACCCGTGCGAATGCCGTTCGTCCGGGGTTCACGGTCAAGTTCGCGGGACCCTCGAGTGGGACAGCCACAGTCGTTCCTTCGAGGAGGGCCGAGAGTTCTGCGCTCCCCGAGCGCACGGTCAGGGGAAGGGGCCAGACCTCGGGAGTCGTCTTCCCGTTCAATCGGAAACGCTCCTGCCGAAGTTCGAGCTTGTTGCCGGACCATCGGGCCCGGACGAGCGGGTACCCCGGACGGGTGATCCACTCCCCCATGATCCGTTCGACCGGCCGGCCAGAGGTTTCCGCGAGGGCCTTCCACAGGTCCGACGCGCGCGCGTTACCGTACTTGTGTCGGTCGAGGTAGAGAGAGACGCCGCGGCGGAACGCCTCCTCTCCGAGGTAGGTCTCCATCATCCGCAGCACGCAGGCGCCCTTTCCGTAGGTGATCTCGTCCGTGATCGCATTGAGCTCGTCGGCCCCGCGGACCGGAATTTGGATCGCGTGCGTGGACTCGAGGGAGTCTTCGCGAAGAGCGATCCGAGCGTTTTGCATCATGAACGTGCACCACGGGTCGTCCTCCGGGTACAGTCGGGCGGAACTCCGGAAACCCACGAAGGTGGCGAAGCTCTCGTTCAACCAGAAGTCGGACCACTCCGCGGGAGTAACGAGGTTCCCGAACCACTGATGCGCGATCTCGTGCGCCAGGACCCGGAGCACGTCCCGCCGGTCGAGCACGCTCGAAGAGGGGTCCACGAGCAGGAGCGTCTCGCGAAACGCGATCGCCCCCCAGTTTTCCATCGCGCCCGCCCAAAAGTTCTCGAGCCCGACGAGGTCGAGCTTGCTGAGCGGATACGGGACTCCGTAGTACTGCTCGTACTCCGCTAGGATCTCGGACGCGCGGTCGGCCGCGTATCGGCCACTCACCGCGCGGCCGGGCGACGTGAGGACCGTAATCGCCCACTTCGGCCCGTGGACCGCAAGCGTGTCGAAATGACCTACCGCGAGGTACAGCAGGTAGGAGGACATCGGGGGCGTCGGGTCGAAAGTGATCTCTCGGTGACCGTCCGCGACCCGTTCGGACCGCGGCGCCGTATTGAACACTACGACGCTCTCCGGTTCGGTAACGAGGGTCAGGTGGTAGACCGTCTTGACCGACGGGTGTTCAAGGCAGGGAACGAGGCGACGGGCACCCGTCGGAAACATCATCGAGGTAAGGCAGTGGCTGGATCCGGTCGGCGACACGTAGAGCCCCACCAACGACTCCGCGCTCGCCGCACCCCGGTATCGGATCTCCAGCCGGTGGGTCCCCTGCGCGACGCCGGGAATCGTGACGGTGGAATGCGGCCGATCGACCACAAAGGGGGCGGGCACCCCGTCCACCGAGGCGCCCTCGATATCCAGCCCCTCCGACTCGAGAGCGATCTTCTCCTCCACGTCGGCGAGTTGATAGACCGAGTGGCCGGTGAACGTTCGCTCTCGAAAGCTGAGGGTCAAGCGCAGGGAGATTCCCTCGATTTTCACAGCGAGGCTCATCGACGCCGACCCCTAAGGGTTTCGCGCCGGCCGAGCGCCGGGAAGTCTTACTCCGCGGGAGCCGAGGTCGCGGGCGATCTGGGAGATAACCTTCCCTACGGGTCGTTCCGCGTCGATCGACTTCCCCACATCGACTTCTCCGGCTTTCTCGAAGACCGCTCGGACGGCCTCCTCCCCATACGATACCGGGCGCGCTCGGTCCCGGGCGAGGCACGCCTCAAGTGGTGCGCGGAGGGTGTACACCCAGACCGGGCACCCGGCTCGCTCCTGTAGATCCGCGATCACGACCCGATGGTAGAAGTTGCCATCGAATACCACGGGGACTCCACGACGAAGCCGGATCTCCGCGTCGGCAAGGGCAAAGTCGTTCGCGCGGAGAAAACTCCCGACCGAGATGTATCCTTCCTCCCATTCTTCGAGTTGGTGCCGTTCCAGGATCGCATCGATCGAGACGACGTGACCCCCGAGCCGTTTCGCTAGAGCAATGGCTACGGTGGTCTTTCCGACTCCCAGCGCACCGCGAACCACGACGCCATAGCCGCGAACCGGTGGGTGCTCACGCGATCTTCGACTCATGACCGATTTCGGAACCGGCAGGCTCTGAAAGTGTCACCACCCTTTTAGGGAGAGGGAGGTCCATTCCGGTGGGATCGGTCCACCGTGGTAGAACTCTTCCCGTTCCGTGCCTGGCACCCGAACCCTTCCCTCGGGGACCCGAGCTCGTTGGTCTGCCCGGTGTACGACACTATTTCGCCCGAGGAGTTCGCTCGGTTCTACTCGCAACCCCACAACGCGGCCCGCTTCGTGCCCCGACCCCAAGGGATGCCGGTCGAGCAGTTCCTGCTCTCGGCGGTAGGGCATCTCGGCGAAGCGCTCGCCGCGAAAGCCTACGTCCAGGACGACCGGCCCGGGTTCTACGTTTACGGGATCCGATATCGGCCGCCGCCGGACATCGCCGAGACGATCGAGCCCTCCGAACGTCGGAGCGAATACTTGCTGCTCGGGCTCGTGGGCACCCTCGACTTGGACCGGGTCGGGCACGGCGAAGTGGCCCTCCACGAGCGGACGTTCGCGGACCGCGTCGACGAACGGGTCTCGCTCGCCGATGCGACCGGAATGAACTTCGCCCCGATCATGGCCGGCTACCATCATCCCGATCATCGACTGAACGACCGGCTCGAGGAGATCCTCGGGCTCGACCGGCGGCTCCTCGCCTTCGATAGCCGGACCCCGCCCGTCGTCTCGGCCCGGTTGGACGGGACGACGCACTACCTGTGGAAGGTCGACGACCCCGAGTCGGTCCGGTCGATCCAAGTCCAGCTCCAGGGCACCCGACTGTTGATCCTGGATGGCCACCACCGCTACACGGCCGCGGCGCGTCGGCACTACGACGGGCAGCGGACGCTGCCGCTCGTGATGCTGGTCGAGGGGGGTGACCGGGCGCTCCAGGTCCTGCCCTGGCATCGGGTTCTCCCCGGTGACGTCGTCGCCCCGGAGGGAGTCGTCGAGGCGTTGCACGAGACATTTCCCGGCGTGAAGGGAGTGGGGCTCCCGCCCCGGGTGGAGAACATGGTCTCCTACCTACGGGAGATGCGGCGGGAGGGCCGCCGGGGGTTCCTCGCGCTCACCGATGCCTTCACGCTCGAGGTCCCCGGTACGAGCAGCCCGGACGTGGGGGCGGATTTCGACCTTCTCCACAGCTTTGTCGAGGAGCAGTTGGCGGTCGACCCGCACGAGCTCCACTTCGTCCGTTCCCCTCGACGAGCGATGGACGAGGCGATCGGCCTTTCGGAGGGAATCCCGGGCACCGCGTTCCTCCTTCCGGGCATCACCGAGCACGGCATCGAGGAACGGGCATTCGGGTCGGGGACGCTCATGGCGCACAAGTCGACGATGTTCCTTCCGAAGGTCGCGGAGGGAGTGGTCTTCGCTCCTGTGGATGGGGTCGGTTGAACGGGCGGGCGATTCTCGGCTGACGACCGGATTTTCGGCAGAGCGCTTTAGTAGTCGAAGCCATGGGGGCGCTGTGGGGGTGGTTCCGGGCGAGCCCCGCTCGCCGCAGCACCGGGATTAGGCTGCAATGGGGGGTCGAAAATATCGAACCAAGATCGAGGTGCTCGGTGACTTCCTGGAGGCCGCGCGTCAGGGCCGTAACAAGACGAGGATCATCGGCCTTGCGAACCTCAACCCCACCTCGTTCCAAAAGTATCTCGAGTTCTGCGTAAGCCTCGATTTGATTCGCGTTACCCCGGGCGGGTATCGGCTCACCGCGCGGGCGGACGAAGTGCTCGAGGCGATCCAGGGCGTCCTGCGCGAAAGCAAACAGGCCGATTCGGCCTTGTACGGTCTCCAGAAGAGCCTCGGTCGTCTTCCGGTTGACGACGCCGGGGGTACCGCGGTCCTCCGCTACGTTTCCCGAGTCGCATGGGGGCAGATTCCGCGGGTGCGAGTGCGCTCGTCCGAGCCTTCCCTTCCCACCTCCCGGTTTACGGTGAGAGCTCCCGACCCCTGGAACGACCGCGAAGCCGAGGAGGCGCTGGGGCCGGAGAGCCGGTCGGCCGCTTACCTGCTCCCCCTCGCGACAGGAAAGTCTCTTTCGCTTTCCGGCCGGCGGCGCCCGGACACTCCCCCGCGGGAGTGAACCGTTCGTGCCGCGCGACGGGAAGGAGCCCGCTCCGCCGGCCGTTCGGACGGCTTCCCCGTCGAACGGCGTCGGTCTCGGCGGCCCGCTCGCCGTCGCGGTCGTCGCGATCGGGCTGACCGAGTCGTACACGTACCTGGTCGGCGGGTTAACGATCGACGAGAGCTACCTCGGATTTGTCGCCCTCCAGGTGGCCCTGCTCGGACTCGTGCTGCTCGCTTCCCGTATCGAGCGACGCCCCCTGCGAGATTTCGGCTTCACGGCCCGGGGGTCGCTCGGTGTCGTGCTCGCGTTCGCGACACTGCTCGTGCTGCTGTACCTCGTCGTCCGCCTCGATGCCGGATTCGTCTTCGGTTTCGGGAAGGTCCCGGCCGAACCCCCGGTTTCCTTCGGCTATCTCCTGTTGACCGCTCCGCTCGTGGCCCTCGCCGAGGTTGGTCTGTTCTTCGGCTACGTGTTCCGAGCTCTCTCTCGGCGACTTCCGCTGATGGTCTCCATGCTGGTCGCGGCCGGGCTGTTCGCGGCCTACTCGACCGACCTCCAGCTCCTCCCGCAGTTGGGCCCGGCGGGCTCGGCGCCCTATGTGTTCAGCGTGACCGTCGTCGACTTCGTGCTCGGGATGGCGCTCGCACTCTACCTCTACAAGTCCGAGTGGAGTCTGATCGGGCCGGTGGCCTTCACCGGCGCGCTCTTCGCCGCCGACTCGTTGCTACCCGTGGGGGTCCAGTTCCCGAGCTGGGAGGTCAACTTCGCCTCGTCCGTCATCGCGGTGGCCGTGGTGCTGGTCGTTATCGGTGTCGGCCTCAAGGAGCCCCGCCTGCAGACGCTCAAGTATCTTGGAGAACGGCCCGGGCCGCGTCGGAATCGGTTCCGGAACCGGGCCCGGGAGCGCCGGGAGCTCCGCGGCACGCTCGCCGGCGTGGCGGTGGTCGGGGTTGCGGCGATGTCGGTGAGCATCGGGCTTCCGTTGGCGCTCGACACTCCGTCCCCGATCCTCGCGATCGCTACCGGGAGCATGGTGCCGACGTTGGACCGCGGCGACCTCGTGGTGGTCGAACATATCGCGCCGGCCGCGATCGCGGTGGGGACGATCATCGTCTTCGATGCTCCGTGCCTCCCCCACCCCACCGTGCATCGGGTGATCCGTATCGTCTCGACCGGGCCGAACTGGGTCTACCAGACGAAGGGGGACGCCAATCCGGTCCAGGACCCCTGCACGGTCTCCTACGCGAACGTCCTCGGGTCCGTGGTCGCCCACGTACCGTATCTAGGCTTCCTCATCTTGGACCCGTTGTTCGCCGGAGCGGTCGTCGTCGTCCTGGTGCTCGTCGTCGTGATATGGCGGAGTGACAAGAAGTGAAGACCTCCCACCGACTCCGGACGATCGCGGCCGTGCTCACCGTCATTTTTGTGCTGGTCTCCGTGTGGGCCGCGTACTATGTCTACTCGGAGAACAAATCGCTCACGTCCCCGCCCGGTCAGAACGTAGCCGCCACGTACGTGGAGACCGCGAACAACGGGTTCACCGCGTCGCTCCGGCCGAGCGTGCTCTACAACAACTCGACCCAGGTTTCGGGGGGGAACATCACCCTCTTCACCCCGATCACGAACTGGATCAACGTCACTCTGCTCTACTCGGTCCTCCTCAATCGTTCGGTGGCGATCAACCTCCACGAAGCTCTGTCGGTCCAGCTCGCGACCCCCGTCTGGGCGAAGCCTCTCTACAGTCACTCGACCAACGTGTCGAACCCGGAAACGGCCCTCCTCTCCTTGACGGCGACGTACGACGTGAACGTGGCGGCGATCGTCGCGCTCGCGGCGGCGATCGACACGCAGGTGGGATACAACGGCGCCGACTACGTCCTGTCGGTGAGCCCGGTCATCACCGGTTCCCTGGTGACGGGCGGAGTCACCCAGTCGATCTACTCGAATCCGGCGTTCAACCTTTCGTTCGACGGGTCGGTGATCACGCCCTCCGGACTCGTCTCCTCCAGCAACGGCTCGATCTACGTCCCGGCCCCCAGCTCCTCGCCCACCCCCCTCGACCGGGATGCGCCTTACCTCGCGCTGGCCGCGGCCCTCGCGGGCCTCGGCGCGAGCGCGTGGCTGGTAAGCCGACCCCTGCGCGAGGAAGGGCTGGTTCCGCTCGACCGGATGATCGCCCCGTACGAGGAAGCGATCGCGGAGACCGCCGCTCCGCCCACCGATGCGACCTCGGTCCCCGTCGCCCAGTTTGCGGACCTCGTGAAGATCGCGGACACCCTAGGGAAGCCGATCCTGCGTCCGGCGGGAGGGGACCCCGGCCGTCCGACCTTCTTTGTGATGGACGGGAGCGTCGCGTACTCGTTCCGGTATCCCGGCGGTTCCTCGAGCTCGCTCGGGATCCTCGAGCGGATCCAGTGGGAGATGATTCGACTCCGGAGCCTTCCGCTGGACGAGGGAATCGCGGCGGACGCCCGCAAACGGCTCTCGCGGGCGATCGACTTCCTGCGAGATGGAGACGAGCCCGGCGCGACGCGCGAGGTCACCGAGGTCTCGGCGTTGCTCACGCAGTCGTCGAAGGTCGAACCCAACCCGTCCGCTCCGGGCTCGCGCCGTCCCTGACCGCCCGCTCGAGATGGCGGTTCGAGCGCGCCGGTGACAGGGCGGACCAAATGCGCAAATCGTAGGGAGAATTGTTGTCGAAGATTCCGTCGTAGTATAACCACCTAGACCGTCCCTCGGACCGGTCGCAAGACCAGGTGCAAGGAGAAATGGGGACGAAGTGGCTGATGGGCATTGTCGCAATCGTCGCGGTGGTCGCGGTCGGAGGCATCGGATTCGCCGCTTTCACGACCTCGGCGTACGTCCAGGGGAGCGCGACCGCGGGAACGTTCGGGCCGCTGTATTGGACGCACGGCGACCCCACGTCGACCGAGAGTTTCGACCAGTGCTCGGCGACGATCGGCACGATGTTCAACACCAGTGACACGCTGACACTTTCCGCGGGCAACCTAGCGCCCGGCGACTTCTGCGGATTCCAGGCGCATCTGCACAACGCGGGAACGATCCCGGCGAACGTCTACGCGGAAATCACCGCCGCCACGGGGAACGCGTGTGGCGTGACGTACATGTACGACACCTTCGCGCCGACGGGGGAGTCGCTCGGCGTCACCACCGCGCCCCAGGCGATCGGCGCGGGTGGTTCGCTGTTCTATCAGGCAAGCCTCGGGATCGGGTCCGATGCGGGCAATTGGGCTCAGGGCCAGAACTGCACGTTCACCGTGACGTTCAGCGCTACCGTGGGCGGAAGCGACTAGGCGGGCCGTCGCGACCCAGCGCGCTAACCCCTTCCTTTCCTTTCTTTCCTCGAACCCGACCCGAAGCGACGCCGGTCGACGCGTCCCCCTACGAAATACGCAAATCGTAGGGAGAATCGACGACGAACGTTCTGGGCCTGTATAGCTCCCTAGGCCGTTCCTCAAAGCGGTCGCGAGACCGGGTACAACGGAACATGAGAAAGCAATGGTTGGTCGGACTGGTAGCCATCGTCGCGGTAGTTGCCGTGGGCGGAATCGGGTTCGCCGCGTTCACGACCTCGGCGTACGTCAACGGAAACGCCCAGGCGGGCACCTTTGGTCCTCTGTATTGGACCCACGGAGACCCCACGGGGTCCGAGAGCTTCGACAAGTGCTCGGCGTCGATCGGGAGCACCCTCAACACGAGCGACACGCTGAATCTCGGAGCCGGAAACCTCGCTCCCGGTGACTACTGCTCGTACCAGGCGCACCTGCACAACGCCGGCAGCATTCCCGCTCAGGTGTACGCCGAGGTAACGTCCTACAGTGGAGCGCTCTGCTCCACCACCACGCTGTACGACACGTTCGCGGGGTGGTCGCAGCCCGGCGAGACCTACGGCACCACCTACGGGCCGATCGCCATCGGAGCGGGCGGGTCACTCTTCTACCAGGCCCAACTCGGGTTTATCCCGGCGGGGGACAACTCGGACCAGGGACAGTCGTGCACGTTCACGGTCACGTTCACCGCGACCGTGGGCTCGTAATACCGCGCACGAGTTGACCTGAGGAGTCCAACCTCTTCCTGCCTTTCCCTCACGTCACCCCGCCGGCCGAACCGTTGGGTTACGTGACAACCTCGTATCGCACCGGAAGGCGAGCAACCGGCTCGCGCTCCGGCGTCGGGAAGGTCTCACAGTTCCGCGGGGGCCGCCGGCGTCGTCCGTACGGCCGACGGAGACGTCGGAGAGCGCGTTCGGACGTCGGCAATCCAATCGGCGGCTAGGACAGGCCGACGGGCCACCACGTAGGCGAAGGCCCCGAGCAAGAGGTACTGAAAGCCCCAGCGCAGGACCAGCGCTACGCCGAGCGAGAAGGCGGGGGAAATAGCGCCGGTCGCGGGGCTCGCCCCGAGGGAACCCAGAACCTCGTTCCCGAACCCTTCGATTCCCAATCCGGCCAGTGGCGGTGGGACCCAGCCGGCCAGCGTCCAGGCGCCGATCAGCAGGAACGCTCTCACCACAAGACCGCCGGCGGATCCGGCGATCCAGCGAGCAGATCGTCGGAACGTCTGCGGAGAAAGCCCCACCACGATGGCAAGCCCACCGACGAGCCAATGTTGGATGAGCCAACTGAACCAAAGCGCCGCCGATGCGGTCGACGGGTCGGTCGTCGTCCACGAGGCAACCACCGCGAGCGACCAGGTCACACCGGCCCCGAGCAGGCCGGCGCGCAGCGCTCCCACGGCCAGGGAACGACGGTCGAAGGGGGCCAACGCGGCGGGACCCTCCGAATAGGCCGGATCTCCTCGGGCCAACAGTCGGCCGTAGACTCGCAGCAGAAGCTCCTGCGCGATCAGCGCCACATACACAACGCAGATCTGGAATACGCCCAGGTACCAATTGTTGTACAGAAGGTTCGAGGTGGTGGACCCGCTAGCCTGGGCGACCAACCCCACTCCGGCCGTGGCGCCCGCGGTCACCGAGCAGCAAGCGCCGAGGGTAACGAGCGCGATCATCGCGGGGGTCAAGCCCGCGATCGTCCCGGTGGCCGCGGGACGGCCCACCGAGCGCTTCCGCTCGCGCACGAGCTGGACCCCGAGGACGATGGCTGTCGCCATGCCCAGGCCCACGCCGGCACTGACGATCACCATGGCAATCGTGGCAAAGAACGGCAGAATGACGAAGCCCCACGGGGCGGCGATCAGGAGCCCGGGATAATTCCACGGCTGGATCCCGAGGGCGTTCCCCGGGATCACCGTGACGGTGTAACCTCCCGAGAGACGGGCGAGGACCAGCATCCCTCCCAACACCATCGAACCTAGGGCGTAGGCGATACCGATCAGGGCGGCGAGTCCAACGGCATGAGAACGGCGAACATAGTGCCGGACCTCCCGGAGGGTCAGCAGGGCGACCGGCGATGGACGAGGTCGAATGTACGACACTGGGTAGTAGCCACCGTCCCGACTTATAATCCATAGGTAGCAACGCGGAACAAAGCACGGCGCCCCGCTACGGAACTAGCAGGACGGGCCATCGTGCGTGCTGCATGACCGCGGACGCCACACCGCCCCCCAGGATCCGGGACCCCGTCGAACGACCGCGACGGCCGAAGACCAATAGGTCGGGTGGGTGAGCTTCGGCATAGGTCAGGATGGCGTCGACCGGTGGACCGTCCAGCAGTACGGACTCGACGTGGGCAATCCCCGAGTCGCGGACCCGGGACACCCAATCGTCCAGAATCCGCTCCGGGGGGTCCGGCGCGGCCGCTCGCTTCGAAGGGGAAGAGGACCGACCGGAGGTTGGACCGGGGGCGCGGACATGGAGAAGGACGATGCCCGCGCCCCGGGCGCGTGCGAAATCACAGGCGAAAGTCACGGCGTGCTCCGATTCCGGTGACCAGTCAACGGCCACTACGACGGTCCGCATCGACCCCTTCTTGGCCGAACCCGCGGGAATCCCGATAGGAAGAGGAAGGCAATAGGATTGGGGTGGCGGGCCTAATGGGCAGAGTGGTCCCCCGGTCGGTCCTTGAACCAAATTATTTGACAGGGGAGGAAGTCGCCAAGGTGGAACCCCGCCCGTCGGAGGACGGGGAACCTCCAATACCCAGGGAATCCTGACGCATGTCGACCGGCGGCTCGGACTCGCGAAGCGGAGGGGCGCATCCTCAGGGCCACCCACCAAAGACGAGAATCCTCGGGAAGGTCCCTGGTCGCGCCGACGGGATACTGACGGAGAAGTCGCTCGAGTTTCTCGGGCAGCTGCACCGAACGTTCGACCGCCGGCGCCGCGAGCTCCTCGGAGCGCGCGGGGGACTGCGCCGAACCCTCGCGTCGGGCGAGATACCCGAGTTCCCGCGAGAGACGGAGGGGATCCGGCGCGGGAAATGGAGTGTTCCGCCCCCGCCCCACGACCTCGTGGACCGACGGGTGGAGATCACCGGACCCGTCGACCGGAAGATGATCATCAACGCCCTCAACTCGGGCGCCCGCGTCTTTATGGCGGACTTCGAGGACGCCCACTCGCCGACGTGGGAGGGAACGTTGGTGGGCCAAGCGAACCTTCGGGACGCGGTGAGGCGGAAGATCGCCTACGTCTCTCCGGAAGGTCGCGAGTACCGGCTCCAAGAGCGAACCGCGACGTTGATGGTCCGACCCCGGGGCTGGCACCTCGTCGAACGCCACGTGGAGCTCGACGGCCAGCCGATCTCCGCCTCCCTCTTCGACTTCGGTCTGTTCCTGTATCACAATGCGGCCGAGCTCCGGCAACGGGGGACCGGGCCGTACCTGTACCTGCCCAAACTCGAGCACTACCTCGAAGCGCGGTTGTGGAACGACGTCTTTTGCTTCACCGAGGAGACCCTCGACCTTCCGCCCGGTTCGATCCGGGCCACGGTCCTCATCGAGACCCTACCGGCGGCGTTCCAGATGGAGGAGATCCTGTGGGAGCTGCGCGACCATTCGGTCGGGCTCAACTGCGGCCGATGGGACTACCTCTTCAGTTTCATGAAGCAGCTCCAGGATGTTCCGAACGTCGTCTTTCCGGACCGTGCCCTGCTCACCATGTCGACGCCGTTCATGACGGC
>Ga0335078_10011793_pt1 | contig 12965 bp, 6 predicted proteins | sample Lox_Sample_32_FD_206711 | JGI IMG/M metagenome (GOLD analysis project Ga0335078, IMG submission 206711) | Soil microbial communities from Loxahatchee National Wildlife Refuge, Florida, United States - Lox_Sample_3.2 | ecosystem: Environmental > Terrestrial > Soil > Wetlands | place: USA: Florida... | reverse complement strand
ATCCCTACGATCTGCTCTTCCGTGTACCGGCTCTTCCGCATCCGATGTTCTCCACTCTGGGCCCCCTGGACCCAATTTATCGGAGAACTCTCGCTTCGGCTGGACTAAAGGAAAGGATGCAGCTCACCTAGGCACAGCTTGCTAATTTCCTCTGCCCTCTCATAGAACGATATTACATAATCATGCTGTCCCTGAAATAAGGGAATGACAGTGTGTTCAACCGCCAGCCTTTTCCTTCCAGAGCACCCTGATTTCAAAATAAAGTCTGGTTCTCTCGCTTTGGACGCTCCTTCGTCCGGAAAGCAGTCGCATTCGTATCTCACGCCCGCGACCGTTTCGAGTATCCCAATTAGAGCCTTGCACGCATTGATTTCGTTTTCTTTCTTCATCTTATGTCGAACTGTGATTGCTAACTACTGCAGCAGCGTTCCCTGTTCGCCTTCGTGATTTCCGTTGCCGTTGCCGTTGAGCTCTTCGGGCGGGATGATGACGGTAGCGGCGACTTTGTCGCCGTCTTCGAGGTTGAGGATGCGGACGCCCTGGGTGGCGCGGCCTGCGGAGCGGATGGTCTTGGTGTCGCAGCGGATGATCTTGCCGAACTGGCTGATGACCATCAGCTCCGAAGTGTCGTCAACGAGCTGAATGGAGTTGACGCGACCCACGCGCTCGGTGACAGAAAGATTTTTGACACCCTTGCCGCCGCGCGTCTGCAGTCGATACTCCTCTACGTCGGTGCGCTTGCCGAAGCCGTTCTCTGTGACCGAGAGAATGCGGAACGCGCCTGCCTCGTGCTCCTTGGGCGTCACCGCAACGCCAACCACGTAATCGTTCTTGACGAGGCCGATGCCGCGCACGCCATAGGCCGGGCGGCCCATGGAGCGCACGTCGCACTCGTCGAAGCGGATGGCAAGACCCATGTGCGTCGCCAGGAAGACGAGCTGCGAGCCGTCGGTGATGCGCGCCGCCACCAGCTCGTCGTTCGAATCGATGCCGATGGCAATGATGCCGCGCGACATGACGTTCGAGAAGTCCTTGAGCGGCGTCTTTTTCACTGTGCCCTTTTGCGTGGCGAAGAAAACGTATTTGCCCTCTTCCTCGAGATCGCGCACGCCGAGAATGGCGCAGACTTTTTCGCCGGTCTGAAGATCGAGCAGGCTCTGCATGGATTTGCCTTTGCCGGCGGCGCCTACGTCGGGAATCTCATACACCTTGAGCCAGTAGACGCGGCCGGTGTTGGTGAAGCACAACAGGTAGGCGTGCGTGGAGTCGATGATGAGCTGCGAAACAAAGTCCTCCTCGCGCGTCTTCATACCCATGCGCCCCGTGCCGCCGCGCCGTTGCTGACGATAAATGGAGATGGGCGTGCGCTTGAGGTAACCCTGGTGGCTCACCGTTACCGCAACCTGCTCGTCTGCGATGAGGTCTTCGAGCTGAAGCTCCGCGCTCTCATCCACAATCTCGGTGCGGCGTTTGTCGCCGTATTTGTCGCGGACTTCTTCGAGTTCCTTCACGATCACCGAGCGCAGCTTCTTCTCGCTGGCAAGGATCTCTTCGTATTCCGCAATTCTTTCTCTGGTTTCGGACAACTCTTTCAGAAGCTCATCGACAGAGAGCTGCGTGAGGCGGTAGAGCTGCATTTCGAGAATGTCGTCAACCTGGCGGAGCGTGAGGCCCTTTTCTTCGTGGCGTCCGGGTTCGCGATCGAGCTTGATGACGATGTCCTTGCCCTTGCCCCAGGCATACAAGTTTTCGCGCGCTTCGGCACGAGAGGTCGATCCGCGAATGATCCTGATCACGGTGTCGATATTGTCGAGCGCAATCTTGCGGCCTTCCAGGATGTGCTCGCGCTCGCGCGCCTGGCGCAGCAGGAAGACCGTGCGCCGTTGCACGACGTCGATACGATGGTCGATAAACACCTGAATCGCATCGGGGAGGCCCAACTCGCGCGGCTGGCCGTTGACCACGGCCAGGAAGATCATCGAGAAGCTTTCCTGGAGCTGCGTGTGCTTGTAGAGCTGGTTGAGAACGATTTCGGGCTGGGCGCCGCGCTTCAACCCGATCACCATCCTCATGCCGTCGCGATCGCTTTCGTCGCGCGTCCATTCCGTGCTGGTTTCGATGTCTGTCACGACCTTGTTTTCGGCAAGCTCGGCTATGCGCTTAAAGACCGAAGACTTGTTCACCTGGTAGGGCAGTTCGGTGACCACCAGCGCCTGGCGATCCTTGCTGATATTTTCAATGGCCACGCGCGCGCGCATCAGGAATCGTCCACGGCCGGTGCGGTAGGCATCCACAATTCCCGTGCGGCCATAGAGAATGGCGCCCGTCGGGAAGTCGGGCCCGTGCACGTGCTTCAGCACTTCGGCCAGCCCGCCTTTGGGATTCTTGACCAGGGCGATCGACGCGTTCAGCACCTCAGTCAAATTGTGCGGCGGAATGTTTGTCGCCATGCCCACGGCGATGCCGCTCGATCCGTTCAGAATGAGGTTGGGAATGCGCGTGGGCAGCACCGAGGGCTCCATCGTGGATTCGTCGTAGTTCGGCACAAAATCCACGGTCTCCAAATCGATGTCGGCCAGCATCTCGCCGGCAATGCGCTCCATGCGGCATTCGGTGTAACGCATGGCCGCCGGAGGATCGCCGTCCACCGAACCAAAATTCCCCTGACCATCGACCAACGGATAGCGCAATGAGAAGGTCTGCGCCATGCGCACCAGCGTGTCGTAAATTGCGGAGTCGCCGTGCGGATGATACACACCCATGGCCTGGCCGACCACCTTGGCGCATTTGGTGTACTTCTTGTTGTACTGCAGCCCCATCTCCTGCATGGTGTAGAGCACGCGGCGATGCACCGGTTTCAAGCCGTCGCGGGCGTCGGGCAGCGCACGCCCGATGATCACCGACATGGAGTAGTCGAGATAGGAGCGGCGCATCTCCTCTTCAATGTTGATGGGAATGAGATTGGTGCCGCCGGGAGGGTTTGTCCCGTCGAGAGGAAGCTGGGGATTCTGGTCGTTTGCCATAGGTGTTTGAGGGCGTGCAGGAAAGCGGCAAAAAAGTCCGGAAAAAGCGGGGCCGGATCCGCAGCTCTTGACTCTTATTTTAGAGGTTAGCGCGGCCCTTTAGCAAGGCGGAACAATGGAAATAAGTTATTGTTTTTCTTTAGGTTAACAAGCGGACTTTGTGCTCTCATCCGCGCCTGCTCTTCTATGCGCCGCGTGCGCGATTCTGGCGCTAAAAGCGGCACGCCGGGCGGCCACCGTCCTTCCACGAGCGGCCCAAAATCGCAGCGCCTTAGATCAAACCCGGCAGGCTTAACACGCACAATACAGCCTGGAGCGCGATAATCGCCGCCGCTGCGCCGAGCGCCCAGCGGCCGCGCGGGCCTTCGTAGGCATCGGCAAGTACGCCGCCCACAAAGGTCAGCAGGAATGGCTGCGCCCAGAGCCAAGGGCTTCCCGGAGAGCCCGTCATAATCAGCACCATCGAAACCAAAGCGCAAAGCAGAGGAGCGGTGTTGCCGAAGTAGCGCGACTTGCGCGCGCCGAGGTACAACACGGCGGCCGAGCATGCGGCCACAGTGATGCCGGCATTAGCGAGCGTGCCGAAAAACCGCTTGGCTGGGTCCAGAGAGAACCATAGGAAACCTGCGGCGGACCGGAAGACGTAGCTGTAGGCGTCGGGCGAAAATCCGTAGCAGGCAAACACAAGCGCCAATGCGCCCGCTGAAGCGCCCAGCACTACCGGGAGCGCTTGGCTCCTGTGGCCCTCGGCGACCCAAAACATTGCCGCCAGGCCTAACAATGCAGTCACCGGCAGCGCCACGATGTGCGAGGCCGCCGCTACGCCCAGGATCGCCGTCAGCAGAACGATGCGCGGCCGCCACTTTCGCCTCGGTCCCTGCATGGCGTGGGCCACGCCAATGCAGGTGTACACGCCGCCGTAGAGGCCCAGCGCAGCCAGCACCTCAGGGCTTGGCGTAACGCAAGCGCGCAACACCGCGGGAGAAAAGCAATAGAGCGCCAGCGCCGTATAACCGCCCAGATTGCCGTACAGCCGCCGCGTGACCCACCAGATGCATCCGCCCAGCAGAAAGCCGGCAAAAAGAAAGGGCAGCCGCATGAGAAGCAGGACGTGCGTCATCTGGTGGCGCAGCTCCCACGTGCTCAATTCGCTGCCGGTACTTTGCACCACGCGGTTCTCGGGTTTGCGTAGCAGGTCGAGCCCGCGCTCGACGACAAGATTGAGAGAGAGCGGAAGCCCCGCTAGCCGATACGCCAGAATGCCGTCGTGAATGTTTCCACAGGAGGTGTAGTAGCCGGCTAGAGGAGACGGTTTCTCCCAGGTCTCGCGTCCGCAACGCGCGTACTGGTAATCGAGGTCGGTGAGCGTTTGGCGGCTGGTGAGCCAGAATCCCTGGAGGAGAAAGAGGGCCAACAGTCCTGCCGCGATGCGCTGCGGCAGATTGAAGCGAAAGCGGCGTAAGATGCCAAGTCGGTAGGACATCGCATTCCGTGCAACCCTACCAGTCTAAACGGTGGCTTCAAGGAGCATTTCGTGACAGCCGCGCCACTCTATTTCTGCTGTGCGCGTTGTGTCCAAACGTAGAAAAGCCGCCCCGAAGGGCGGCTTTTCTTTTCTGAAGATTTCCAGTCAGTAGAAGATCACACCCACGGTTGCATCGCCAAGAAGAGGCAAGGTGCAGGTGGGCGAGTTCGCATTTGTGTAGCCGGCTGCCGGCGTGCAGGAGATGGGATAGTAGCAGGTGCTGGTGCTAGAAGCAGTGGCGCCGGTGCCGGTGGTAACCGTATTGCAAAACCAGCCGTTCGAAGGATTGGCCGGATTGACGAAGGGACACGTGTTGGAGTTGGTGGTTCCTGTCTCAATGGTGCAGGACAGAGTTTCCGCGGTGCCCGATGACCAGCCGCCGAAGTACGGACTGCCGGGGGGCAGGTTTTCCGTCAAGATTATTTGGTATCCGACCTCATAGGTTCCGGTGCAAACCTGTCCGCCCGCGCCGGTCCAATCCGGGCCGCAGTGAATCAGGTTCGGCGTTCCAGTATCGGAAGGCGCTGTCACAAATTCGCCCGTTGGCGACGTGTTCTCTCCTTCCACGTATACCGTGACGGTTGCGAATTGCGGGACAGCCACTTCCGCGTCGCAAACGTTTGTGAGCGAGTCCTTGCAGGTGAACGTTTGCGAATTCGAAAGCACAACCGTGCCGTCGGGGTTCGTCTTCGTATCTTCGGCATAGATGGGGGTAAAGCCAGTGTAGCCCTCGGCCGTTGCCAGTCCGGCGATTTCACCGGGCATACCACCGGAGCCGATCGATGCCACATCGGGGAGCAGCGAGATCCAGGTGACCTCATTGGTAATGTCGCGCACCAGCGGTGGCGTGGAGAAGGTGCCGAAGGCTAGGTATTGGCCCGTCATTCCCTGATTCGAGACCGTAACACCTGAGGGCACAACATTGATCGAGAGCAGCGGTTCGGGCGATGTGCCGGCGGTTACAGAGTAAGCAGCAGTGGTAATCACCTTACTCCCGTCCGTGTTGGTGTAGGTCGCCTCGATGGATGTGCTGCCCGCGGCCAGTGCTGTCACCAGTCCTGGCGTTGCGCTTGGCGCAGTGTCTACCGTGGCCACCGATATCATGCTTGAAGTCCAAACCACCTGACTTGTCAGATCGAACTGCTCGCTGCCTTCCGTGCCCAGCACCGTGAACTGGCTCTGCTGTCCGAGAGACGTTGCCGATTGGCTGCCGGGAAAGATGGTTAACGCTGTTACTTGTGTCCCGCCTGCTCCGCCCCCGCCGGCAAGCACTTGGAATGTCGCCGTACCTGTCGCTATCGTAGTATCAGCGTTGGTGTACACAGCCGTAATCGTCGCCGTTCCCTGGGCGACCCCCGTGGCAGTGCCCGTCGAGCTCACCGTGGCAATCTGATTGCTACTCGACGCCCATGCCACTTCTCCTGTCAGGTTCACTGTGGCACCCGAGGACTCAACTCCAATCGGGATGAAAGCCGCTGTTCCGCCTGGCCCCGCCACCGACTGCGTGCTCGGGAGCACGTTGATAGACGTAACGTCGGATGTTGGCTTTGTCCCCCCGCCGATCCCCGAGCCCGATACCGTCAGCGTCGCCGTCGCCGACAGCACCCCTGTATAACCGTTGATCGTTGCCGTGATCATAGTGCTGCCCGCAGCAACGGCGGTTGCCAGGCCCGTGGCGCTGATGGTCGCTACCGACGGCGTACTTGAAGTCCATGTCACCAGGTCGGTATCATCCTGTGTTGTCGAAGGATGGCTGGCTCCGTGCCCGATCGTCCCCGTGGCCGTGAATTGCGCGGTTTGGCCCACCGCAAGAGACTGTGATGTGGGAGAAATCGCAAGGGAATCCACCAAAGGATTCGTGCATCCGGCGATGGTCAGCGCCAGAGCAATGAGGAGGGACGCCCACGGAAGAGATCGATCACGCATGTTAAACCCCCGAAGTCTGCAGCCGATTTTGACGTCGATGAATCGCCGTCACGGCAGACTCTCGCTGGCCTCAATCAGTCCATGGCGAACGCCGATTTTGAAAGGGCCCGGTCGCGCCCCCCAAAGAGTGGGAAAACGCGCAGGTAATGCCCACAAAATCAACAGGGCCTAGCTCTTACGGGAGGCCTTCGTAGCGGTTCCGATTGTCACCACAGGCTGCTTTGCTTTCAAATATATGACAGGGAAACTCGTGTCCATGTGACGCGAAGGTGTTACTTTTGCGTCCTGCACCAAGACAGTCAATACGCAGTTTGGCGCTTTTCACGACAGGTGGGGCGCGGTCTGGCGCCGGCCTAATTCCGGCACAAAAATCAGGTCGCACTCGGAGCGGAAATCCCTTGGCGAGCATCCGGCGAGTCTGATTCACGCGCAGTCACTTTGCCGCCGCCGGTACCCGTGATCGCAAGTCCGAAGGATATTTGTCCTCGAAGCCGCCGGATCGATCAACACCCGGCAGTTCGAGTGTTCCGCTGGTCATGCTGTAAACTTCTGCTCAATATGGCTGCGCCCCGCGACAACTCTTCGGAACGTTTAGTTAGCGCCATGCGCGCCGACGAAGAACAGACCTTTGAGCTCAAATTGCGTCCGCGCCGGCTGCGCGAGTTCATCGGCCAAGCGAAAGCGAAAGAACAGCTCGCCATCGCCCTCGAAGCGGCCAAGTCCCGCGGTGAAGCCTTGGATCATGTCCTGCTCTTCGGTCCTCCCGGCCTGGGAAAAACCACGCTGGCAACTATCATTGCCAACGAGCTCGGCGTCGGCTTCCAGCAGACCTCCGGACCGGCCCTTGTCATTCAGGGCGATCTGACCGCCATCCTTACCAATCTGCGTGATCGCCAGGTGCTGTTTCTCGACGAAATTCACCGTTTGCAGGCGGTGCTCGAAGAAAAGCTCTACACCGCGCTCGAGGACTACAAGCTCGACATCATCATCGGCCAGGGACCGGCGGCTCGCACCCACGTGATGGAGATCAAGCCTTTCACCTTTATCGGCGCCACCACGCGGCCCGGCCTGCTCTCGTCGCCCCTGCGCTCGCGCTTCGGCATTCTGCTGCGCCTGGAGTTTTATACCGACGAGGAACTGCGCGTCATCGTCGAGCGCTCGGCCGAGGTGCTGCAGATTCCCATCGATCGCGACGGCGCCGCAGAGATTGCGCTGCGCTCGCGCGGCACGCCGCGCATCGCCAACCGTTTGCTGCGCCGCGTGCGCGACTATGCCCAGGTGCGCGGCTCCGGCTCAATCGACCGCCCTACAGCAAATGCGGCTCTGACCATGCTCGAAGTCGATGCGCATGGCTTTGACGAGATCGACCGCCGGCTGATGCTCACCATTATGCAGAAGTACGACGGCGGTCCGGTCGGCCTGGGCACGTTGGCCGCGACGCTCGCCGAGGAAGAAGACGCGCTCGAAGAGGTCTACGAGCCGTTCCTGATTCAAATTGGGTTTCTGGATCGCACGCCGCGCGGCCGCGTGGCCACGCGCCTAGCTTATGAGCACTTCGGCCTGCCAACGCCAAATCGGCAGGCGGGATTGTTTTGAAAAAGAGCAAGTCAGCAAGTTAGCGAGCCGGCAATCCAGCCGCAGAAAACGCTTAAGGAGAAAAACCATGGCCCTCACCGAATCCACCATGCTCGAACTCGGCACCCTCGCCCCCGACTTCGCCCTCACCGACGTAACGACCGGCAAGACCGTGCACCGCGACGATTTTCGCGGGAAGAAGGGCTTGCTCGTCCTGTTCATCTGCGCGCACTGCCCCTATGTGAAACACATTGAAAAATCGCTCGGCCAACTCAGCGCCGATTACGCCGCGAAACCCCTCGCCATCGTGGCCATCAGCTCGAACGATGTGACCACGCACCCGGCCGACAGTCCCGCCGGTCTCAAGCAGCAGGCTCTTGCGAACGGCTTCAAATTCCCCTACCTCTACGACGAATCGCAGGCTGTGGCGCACGCCTACAAAGCCGCCTGCACACCCGACCCGTATTTATTCGACGCGGATTTCAAGCTTGTTTACCGCGGACAATTCGATGCCAGCCGGCCCGGCAATGGCGTCCCCGTCACCGGCAAGGATTTGCGCGGGGCGATCGATCTGGTGCTCGCGGGCAAACCTGTTCCAACGGATCAGAAGCCGTCGATCGGCTGCAACATTAAGTGGAAGGCCTGACAGCACAGCGGAGCTGGCTGCCCTCACGCCCCCACCGGTGCCGCCACCAGCCCTGCCAGCAGCTCACGAATCTCCAACAGCACCTCGTCGGGCCGCGAGGTTTTCAAAGGCAACTTCAGCACCCCCTGCGGCGTAAACTGCGCGCCGCGTTTTGCGTTGCGCGCCACCAGCTTCATCAGATGCGCGGGATCGACGGCGGCATTTTCGGTGAAGCGAATCTGCAGCTCGCTGCGCTTGCGATCGATCTGCGCGACGCCCATGCGTTCGCACTCCAGGCGTAACTGCGCCGCTTCCAGTAGGTACACCGAGGCATCGGGTAACGAGCCGTAGCGGTCCTCCATCTCAGCTCGGATCTCCTGGATCGCACCCTCACTGGCCGCGCCGGCAATCTTCTTGTAGAGTCGCAGGCGCTGGTTCTCCTCGGGTACGTAGCTTTCGTCAATGCGCAGCGCGATGCCAAGATTGAGTTGCGTGGCCGGCCGTTCCTCTTGGCCCTCGCCCTTCAATTCCTTCACCGCAGCTTCGAGCATCGAGGTGTAGAGTTCGAATCCCACCGCCTCGATGTGGCCGCTCTGCTCGCCGCCCAGCATGTTGCCCGCGCCGCGCAGCTCCAGGTCGAGCGCCGCGATTTTGAACCCCGCCCCCAAGTCCGAAAACTCCTTGAGCGCGGCCAATCGCCGCCGCGCGATCTCCGTTAGCTCGTTTTCCGGCGGAATCAGCAGGTACGCATAAGCGCGCCGGTTCGAGCGGCCCACGCGCCCACGCAGCTGGTAAAGCTCGCTCAGGCCGTGCCGCTCGGCGTGGTTGATGAGGATCGTGTTCGCCAGCGGAATGTCGAGGCCGTTTTCGATAATAGTTGTGGCCACCAGCACATCGAACTGATGATGCATGAATGCCAGCATCACCTTTTCGAGTTCGCTCTCGCTCATCTGACCGTGCCCCACGGCCACGCGCGCCGCCGGGACCAATTCCTGGATGCGCATGGCGATTTCATAAATCGATTCCACGCGGTTGTGCAGGAAATACACCTGCCCACCACGCTCCAGCTCCACCTCGATTGCCGACCGAATGAGCTTTTCGTCGAACTTGGCGACTACGGTTTGAATGGCCATGCGATCCTTGGGAGGCGTTTCGATGACGCTCATGTCGCGCAGACCCACCAGCGACATGTGCAGCGTGCGCGGAATCGGCGTGGCGCTCATGGCCAGCACGTCGATCTCCTTGCGCATCTGCTTGAGCCGTTCCTTGTGGCGCACGCCGAAGCGCTGTTCCTCGTCGACAATCAGCAGCCCAAGGTCCTGGAACTTGATGTCTTTCGAAAGCAGCCGGTGCGTGCCAATCAGTATGTCGACCTTGCCGGTCGCCACGCGCTCCACGATGTCCTTCTGCTCTTTTGCGGTGCGGAAGCGCGAAATCATCTCGACATGGATGGGGAATTGCGCGAAGCGCTGCTTAAAAGTCTCAAAGTGCTGAAAGCTGAGAACTGTGGTAGGCGTGAGCACGGCCACTTGCTTGCCGTCCTGGACGGATTTGAAAGCCGCACGCATGGCCACTTCGGTTTTGCCGTAGCCCACGTCGCCGCACAGCAGCCGGTCCATCGGCGTGGGCGATTCCATGTCGTACTTCACGGCGCGGATCGCCGCCATCTGGTCGTCGGTCTCGCTGTAGTCGAATGCGTCTTCGAATTCGCGCTGGAACTCATTGTCCTTGGAGAACGCCGTGCCTTCCGCGGTGTGGCGCTCGGCGTAGAGCTTGAGCAGCTCCCCCGCCATATCCCGCATGGCTTTGCGCACGCGCGCCTTGGTCTTCGTCCACTGCTGCGAACCCAATTTGCTGAGCACCGGCACTGGGCCCGTGTCTGTGGAGCGGTACTTTTGGATCAGATCCAGCCGCGTGAGCGGAACGTAGAGCTTCGCGCCCTCGGCGAACTCCAGAATCATGAACTCCACCGAAAGCCCGTCCTGCGCAATTTCCTTGAGCCCGTGGTACTGCGCGATACCGTGATCCACGTGCACCACGTAGTCGCCGATCCCCAGGTCGCGGAAGTCGGAAACAAACGCCGCGGTCTTTGATCGCTTCGGCTCCCCGCCGAGGCGGGCTGCCCCGGCGTCGGCTTCGTCCGAAAGGTCGTTGGCCCCTAAGACGATCAGATTCGATTCGCCGAACACAACGCCAGTGGCCAGCGGCGAGCGCACAATCACAGGCACGCGCAAGTCACCCGCCAGATAACTGCCTTCATCCAGCATGGTTTCGCCTGGGCGCGGTGCGCGGCTACCCAGCCGGTAAGGAACTTCATAATCGCGCATCACCGTTGCCAACCGCTCCACGTCGCCCTGATGCGGCGCGGCGAGCACAATCCGCGTCTCGGCCGCCATCAGGTGCTTCAGTTGCTCGGTGAGCGCGGGGATCGATCCGTGGAAGCGCAATGTGGGGCTGGTCGGTAGTTCGATCTCGCCCAAGGTCGTGTCCTGCTCCAGTACGTCCACCGCGCCTAGTTGATCGAGATCGAGACCCATGTGCGCCTCGAGCGACGCCTGCAGTACTTCAGGTCTCAAGTAAATGTCCTCCGGCCGCACCAGCGAACCGATGTCCGAACGCTCGTGCCGCTGCTCCACCTTTCTCCACCAGCGGTCAATCTGGTTGCGAATCATCGCCGGCTCATCGACAATCAACGCAAAACGCGGCACGAGAGTTAGCAGCGATTTCTCCGCGCCGGCCACGGGCGTGAAAAACTCCCACCCCGGAAACACGCTCACGCCGCCGGCCGCCGCGGCTTCGGCCGCCATCTCTTCGTTTTCAATCTCGATGCGCTGCCGGCTCAGGCGGCCATTTACTGCGGCAAGCAACCGCTCCGTCACCGGCGTTTCGGTTAGTGGCAGTAGTTGCGTTTCGTCGAGTCCCGACTGCGAACGTTGCGTCTCAGGATCGAATTTGCGGATGGTCTCGATCTCGTCGCCGAAGAACTCGAAGCGGACGGGCCGGTCGGCCTCCGGAGAATAGACGTCGAGAATTCCCCCGCGCCGCGTGAACTGCCCGGGCATTTCGACGAGATCCATCTGCGTGTAGCCCACGCTCGCCAGATGCGCGGTTAAGGTTTCGATGTCGACCTCCTCGCCGCGTTTAAGCGTCACCGCAAGGCCGGCGTAGTATTCGAGGTCGAAGAGCTTGAGCGCCGCCGATTCGACCGGCGCGATCAAGATATCGACGGCGCCAGTCGAAAGCTTCCACAATGCCGCCGCGCGCTGTTCCTGCACGTCAGGGTGCGGCGAAAGATTCTCGAAAGGAAGCACATCGTGCGCGGGAAAGCGGACTGCACGCGCAGAATCTGCGGCGCCCGTGAGGTCGCAACCAGCCTTTACAAGGGTTTCTAGCGCATCGGCGGCCTTGTTGTCGGCCACGATTACGATCACCGGCTGCTTGGCGGCCCGGGCCATAATCGGCAGATAGAGAGCACGCGCCGTGGCCGTCAATCCGGACACACGCCGCCGTCCCGCACCCAGGCTCAGGTGCCTGCGAACGCGCTCAAATCCCGGGGCCTGCTCCAGCTCCGCGAACATCTCGCGGACGAACGGGAGGATCATCAGACTCTAGTTTAGCAGCGGCGGAAGTTAAAAGCGGGAGCCTGCACGTGCGCCTAATTGCATCACAAGTAGGGCGTATGCTTGATTGCATGCCTGTATCCGGTGCAATTGGCTTCGCAGATCGCCGGAGCCACGCTGACTCTAGTTTCGCCGGTCCTGCTGATCAACGGCAGTACCGCCGTGCGCCGCTGACTTCTGTCGGCTCTTCCCAGTACCTCTCGATGCCGGTAGCCCAAAGGCAAACCGCCAGACCTCCCCGGGTATTACGCACTCACCTTCGCGTTTGCACCTGTCGGATATGCGCCGCAGCGTTCCGTGCAAGGATCGCGCTTCACAGATATGCGCCTGTTCACCCCGTTGCGCCGCCTCTATCCGCTGAACTGTTCGTCAGACCAGCGCTTTGCTTACGTCTTCCTTGGAATTCCACCGCGCGATGGACACCCTTGCCGTCCGGCTGTTACTTTCCCTTGCCGGGTGTGCAGAGGACTTCCACCTCCAAGTGAGTGCGCCCTACCGGGCGCACAGACGCAAAAAAGCCCTGCGGCACTGCAGGGCTTTTTGCTGTATTAATGCCGGCGATCACCTAATCTCCCACACGGTCGCCCGTGCAGTACCATCGGCCCAGCGAGGCTTAACTTCCGTGTTCGGGATGGGAACGGGTGATCCCTCGCAGTATGGTCACCGGCAAA
>Ga0335078_10011792_pt1 | contig 12966 bp, 11 predicted proteins | sample Lox_Sample_32_FD_206711 | JGI IMG/M metagenome (GOLD analysis project Ga0335078, IMG submission 206711) | Soil microbial communities from Loxahatchee National Wildlife Refuge, Florida, United States - Lox_Sample_3.2 | ecosystem: Environmental > Terrestrial > Soil > Wetlands | place: USA... | reverse complement strand
GCCGCAGCCCATGCGGCGCGCTGCTCAGGCGTCGGGGGCGCGTAGGGCTCGCCGCCCTCATCGTGCGTCGGAAGCGGCTGCCCGTCGGGGCCGAGCACTTCGGCTGCAACCCAATGCCACGAGTGCCCACGTCGGATTTTGGCGATTGCTTCATAGCTCATGCCCAGGTCGCGTGCGATGGCGCTGATGGTCATGCCTTCATTGAGCAGTCGCTTGATGCGCGCGACCTCGCGCGGCTGCAGCAGCGCGCTGCCTGCGCCCTGGCGGCGGCGGCGCTCTGTGGGATCGAGTCGTGGCGGGCGGCGTGAGTGCATGGTCGTGTCCTCGCTGGGGTTGGGGGAGCGGCGAGCATAGCATGCAACGACGACTGCGCCCACCTCGTTGTTGTATAGAGGCTAGCGAGCGAATGGATTTGGTAATAGAAAAAAAAAATAAGAAGCATTCTCATTTCGCTCTCGCGCTCTCGCCCCAGAGACCCCCATACAACAAGGTGTTAGTGGCAGCCGTCGTCGTGGCTGTGCTCCCGCCGCTTGACATAACGACGCTGCGCGTCGCAAGCCCTTGATTCGCAACGAATCGCTACTTCGCATAACCGTTATTATGTCGTGTTGCGCTGCGCGGGGCTGCGATGTTGCGCCGCAGCGAGGGGTGTGGGGGGCAAATTCACGGCTGCGCGAGCTGGGGCTTTTCGGTTGTCGCGAAGTTTTTGCGCCGCAGCGTTGCTGCACCGCAACATCGCGCCTAGGGTGACGTCCGTCACTCGCAGGGCGCCCTCAGTTGCGCTACCGCTTGTGGCGGCGTAGAAGGAGGCCTACAACCTATTGTGGCGGGGCCGCACAGACAGGGGGCGCACTCGCGTGGATGAATCGCAAGGGCCGGCTGGACCGCAGGCGACAAGTGGTGTTCCTCCCTGCGCTGCTGAATCTGCAGGCGGTTCGGCCAGCCCCCCAGCGCCTTCGGCGCTGCTAGCGCCGCTGCCCGAGGGCCGGCGCAACAAGAGCGTCGTCGCCGCCTACAGCCACAGCGCCCTCATCGACTTGATGATCGCGCACCCCGAGTGGCACGCCTACGAGTGGGCGCAGCACTTCGGCTATTCGCAGTCCTGGATCTCGCAGCTGATCTGCTCAGATGCATTCCGCGAGCAACTCGCCGCCCGCCAGCAGGAGATCGTCGACCCGCGGCTGCGCGCCACCGTTGAGGAGCGCTTCAAGGCCAACCTCCAGACGGCCCTTGACCTGATCAGCGACCGCCTCGCCAGCGGCGCCGTCGGTGACTCGTTCCTGCTGCGCACCGCCGAGATGAGCGCCCGCGCCCTGGGCTACGGGGCCAAGGCCCCCGTCAGCCAGGCGCCCGTCGAGCTGAACCTCCACCTCCACCAAATGAGTGATGCCCTAACGCGGCTGCTGCACGAGAAGCGCGGCGCCGTGGTGGACGTCACCCCCACGCCCGTCTCCGAAGGAGCCTCATCGTGAGCAAGTTCCCCAACGTCGGCCGCCGCCACACCAGGACGGTGCACGAGCCCCGCCAACACGGCCGCTTCCCTCAGACCGGCCGCGTGCACAGCTCGGCCAAGCCCCAACGGCCGAGCGAGCGCAGCGCCGTCGGAGTGGGCCGCCACATGGGCACGGGCGTCAAGATCCCTGGCCAGCCCGTCGAGCGCTCCAACTGGATGACCGGGCGCGCCCACGAAACCGCTCCGCCCCAGCGCAAGGCCGTGCACGTGGCGGTGGGCCGCCCGCTGCGCCCGCCCGTCGCCCTCGAGTTGAAGCTGGCCATCGGCAACGCGGAGGAGCTGGACGCTGCCACCGCCCAGCACGACGTGGCGCAGCACCACCTAATGGCGGGCATGCGCGAGACCGGCACCGCCAGTAAGCCGATGCGTCGAGGGCTGCCCAAATGAGAGCGACCCGCGTATCGCTGTCGACGGCGGCGCTGGGCTACTCCCCGCCGATCCTGCACGACACCTACCAGACTCCCAACTGCATCACCCTAGCCATCGAGACCTCATCGGGCTCGACGGGCACGCTCGCCGTGCAGTACACCGTCGACGACCTCAGTGCGGCCGCCTACCATCAGGTCGCCTCGATCTCGCAAGCGACCACCGTCATCACCGTGACGGGCGACTCGGGCCTCGCTGGCCCGTCGGGCTTCCCCTCCGGCTACAACGGCGACGGCGGCACGCACGGTCTCAGCGTGGGCGACCTCGTGCAGATCGTCGGCAGCGGCGTCACCTACACCGGCGGCACGCCGATGGACGGCTGGTACAACGTGGCCTCGGTCGTGAGTGGCACGAGCTACACCCTCACCGCCCCGGTCTCGCAGACGGTCAACGCATCGCCCGCGGTGCTGGTGGTCAGCGCCCGCGTCTACACGCATGCGACGCTCACAGGCATCGTCGCCCCCGCGCGCGCCACCGGCAACTATGCCTTCCCAGTCACCTCGAGTCGCCTCCAGGTCACCGCCACCGGCAGCGGCACCGCGACGCTGGCCGTGCTCCAGGGCGGCACGCCGTCATGAAGCGGCTGATCGTAGGGCTGCTCTCGCTGTTGCAACTCACTGTTCCTCTCGCTGTATATGCTCAGAACGGAGTCAGCACTGGCAGCGTTACTGGCCCAGGCACTGGCGTGAGCTACGTCCCGCCTCCGCCCGCCCAGTATCCCTTCACCTTCGAGCCGGTCAACAACATCAACCCGGTGATGACGGGGGCAAAGACCCCGACTCCTGCGTATGGTTGGAAGGACCCAGTCGTCTACGTCGACAACCCCAACGACACACTAGCGCTGTACGCAACTTACGGCGGCGTCTACACCGGCAACCTCACTCCCATCTACGTCGGCTACGCTAACACCGCCCACGCCAACGCGCTGTTCGACTTTAGCTACGTCGGCATCGCCATTGCTCCAGGGGGCGCGGGCACGATCGATCAGTGCGGTGCCTTCTCGCCCGCTACCCCCTACCAGGACAACGTCAACACGTGGCACCTGGTCTACACCGCCGTCAAGGACCGTCTGTCCAACTCATGCGCCACTGGCTACGCCAGCAGCGGTGATGCCCCATGGAACATCGCTGACGCGACGGCGCCCACTGCCGAAGGCCCTTGGACCAAGACCGGCACGGTGCTCGATGGCGCGGTCGTTAATAACAGCCTCGACCCGTGGGTCGTCCCTGCTAGTCAATCACGCAGCGGCCAGTACGAGCTATACGTCTCCCAGAGCATCTCAGGCAAGACCTATCGAGGTGTGACGGAATACACCTCACCCACTGGCCTCTACAACTCCTGGACCCGAGTCGGCATCGTATTCGACCCGCAGGTCAACGGCAGCCCCGTCAACTGGCTTCCCAACCACGACGTCGAGAATCCGGTAGTGTTCCAAGCGAATGGCTATTGGTTCCTGATCGTCGATGACTCAGAAAGCACTGTCCTCCGCGTGGAGATCCTGACCAATGGCGGCGTGTTTGCTGACTACTACCCCAACCAGCTGTCCTATCTCAACTACGGCAACAACGCCACTGTGTATCCCTGGGACGGCGATGGCTCTGACGCCATGGGAGTATTCACCCTCAATGGTCGCCTGTTCGGCGTCTATCAAGCACTCAACAACAGCGTCCCCGCTGTCACGATCGGAGTCGCTCAGCTCGGCGCTAGTCGTCAAGGCGCCCTCCCCGCCGCGTTCCAGTCCAGCAACCCGCTGGTCTCCGGCTCCGCACCCAGCCTCTACGACTTCAACCTCACCGCCATTGCGACTCCCAGCGCTCCCGGCGTTGTAGCTACAGGCAGCGGCTCGACGACTTACACCTACCAAGTCCAGTGCTTCCTCGAAGACGGCTCGCAGAGCTATCCGTCGGGCACCACGAGCGTCACCAACGCTTCGACGCTCAACAGCACTACCAACTACAACACAATCACCATGCCCGCAGGTACGGGCAAGTACTGCGATGTGTGGCGCACGGCGGGCGGAGCGACGACCGGCAAGATCACCTACCACATCACGCCCTTCTTCGGGTACAAGGTCGTCGACACCGGGCTCACGGGAGATTCCACTACCACCAACGCTTGGAACAGCACCGGCGGTATTAATATCACGCAGGGCTTCGCAAACGACACTTGGGTCAACGTCACTGCTTCTGGCAGCGCGACTGGCGTCCTTGGCCTCTACAACATCAACGTCGCCCTGGGCAACGGCGGCATCATTAGCCAATGGCTGCGCCAGGGTCAGACGCGTTGGTATTGGGGGCAAAACGCCAACAACGACGATTTCTTTATTGAGCGTCACACAGGCTCTGGAACCAACCAAGGCACTGACTTTGGCGTAGCTAACGCTGACGGAACTGTGTACTTCAGTTCCGTAGCCTTCGCTAGCTTGCCCTCCGTCCCAGCTGCCGGTCACGAAATCTATTGCAACAACTGCACCACCGCAGCTACATGCGCCTCCGGCGGATCAGGCCACATGGCCGTGAGCAACGGCACCAACTGGACCTGTCAATGAATAAACTGCTAATCGCCCTGCTCGCTCTCGCCGCCTGCCCCTTCGTCCACGCCCAGAACCTCGAGCAGCGCACCCCGGTCGGCATCCTCAACGTCTGCACCCAGGGCGCTGCGCCATCTACGACCGCGATATGAAGACTCCGAAGTCGTACCGCCAGGAGTGTCTCATTGCGATGCTGGTGCGCGCGGTGCAGGAGCAGCAGCGCGAGATCGCGCAGCTCAAGGCCCGCCGATGAGAGGCGCTCTCGCTGTCCTCCTGTCCATCGCCTTGTCGCTGGTCGCTGAGGGCCAGACCAGCACTAACGGCGGCGTCAGCTACGTCCCCGGCGGCGGCATCACGCAGCTGACGGGCGACGTCCTCGCCGGCCCCGGCGCAGGCTCGATCGCCAGCACTGTCTCCGGAACCAATGGCGTCCCCTTTGCCGCCTCCGCGACGACCGACACGACCAACGCCTCTAACATCTCCAGCGGCACGCTGCCCATCGCCCAGCTCCCGCTGTTCGTCCCCCGCTCAGTCACCTCCGGCACCGGGGCGGTCGCCTCCACCGACAACGGCCAGGGCCTCAACTTGAGCAGCACCGCATCCGCGGTGACCATCCCGCAGCTCGGTACCTCCGGCATCAACGCCAGCGCCTTCGCGACGATGCTGATCAACGAGACCGCGAGCGCCATCACCGTCACTCCGACCACGACCACGATCGACTGCGTAACCGGCCCGGCCTTTGCAGCCGGTGCCTCGAGCTGCTCCCTGCCGAGCGGCATGGCGGCGATGCTCTACGCCTCATCGAGCAACTACGTGCTGCTCCTGTGGGGCTTCGGCACCCCCATCCCCGCTTCGATGATCACGGGCGGCACGATGTCTGGCGTCACCGCCCTGACCAACAATGCCGCCATCCAGGGGACGGCATTCATTCCGACCAGCTCGGCTTGCTCGGCGGCGCAAGATCGCATCGTCCTGCCCGCCACGCATCAGATCGGCACCTGCCTCAATGGCACGATTGTCAGCTACATCCAGGCCGACGGGGGCGACTACAGCAACCTCGCGGCCCCGACGATCGGGAGCGTGAGCAACTGCACCGCCTTCGGCACGGTCTCGGGCGGTGCGCGGCACTTCACGTTCACGCTGACCACGACGACCGGCGTGTGCACCTTCACCGCGACCTGGCCGCTCGCCTCCAAGGGTGGCAATGGCTGGTCCTGCAACGGCTCAGATAAGACGCAGCACACCACGCTATTTGAATCCGTCTGGAACTCGACCACCGAGACGACCTTCGTCACCGGCACCGGCACCACAAACGGCGACGTCATCGTCATGAACTGCTCGCCGCTATGAACCTCGCCCTCCTCCTGATCGGCACGCTACTGCCCTGGGGCGGTCCCAACGCCAGCCAAGCGCCCACCACCTGCTCGGGCTCCGCACCGACCGGCAACAGCTGCCTCGCGGTCTACAACACCGTCCTCAACAACTCTCTGTGCACCAACCTCACCCAGTTCGTGGTTGAGATCGGCAACTCAACCGGTCCGCTCTACACCACCACCGGCGGTATGAAGTACGCCGCTACCAACGGCAACAGCGGCTCACCAGCCTACAGCTGTCCAGGTAGTGGCATCGGCACCTTCAAGAACGGCTGCCCCGCCTCCACCACCATCAACTCCATGTCGACCGTAGTGCCCTTCGCCTCCGGCGCCAAGTGGTGGTACGGCGCTTACGTCGCCCAGCTCTACGGTGGCCCTTCGAGCGTCCCGGCTGCCCAGCAGCCCTTCATGAACTTCACCTCCGGCTACGTCTCGATGGGCGATTCGGGCTACGCATGCGCGGGCATCTCCCCGCCGACGATCAACCAGTGCCTCACGCAGTCGAACGCCGGTGTTCCCTACACCACCAAGACCAACTCCTTCGTCGGCTATTTCGATTACGACAGCGGCCACTTCGAGAACCACGCCGGCCAATATGGCGCCGCGATCAACACCCTCTACGCTTCGACCAGCAATCACGCCCTGGTCAACGCCATCACGAACGAGCTGAGCCTCACGGTCAGTTCCTACTACACCAACCCCTTGCTGTCGGGCGCCCTCGTGGGCACCGGCGCCGACTACCGCAAGCTCCTCATCGCCATCATCAACGGTAGCCTCGCCCTTGGCGCCAATCTCACCTACAACGCCGCCTGCACGCAGGGCGGCGACACCTACACCGTCGATGCGAACGGCAACACCACGACCTCCTTCACCTGTCAGCAGGGCGCCGCCGTCTACGGCACCAGCCCCCTGTCTCCCGACGATGATTACTACAGCTTCGGCCACTGGATCGAGGTCGATCCGCGCGTCAACGGCGACGGCGCTTCGAGCAGCCCCGGCTCCATCGGCATCTACCCGTGGGTCGAGAAGGGCCTTGGCTATTACGGTGTGCTGTCGCGCTGGGCGACGCCCGGCTACTACTCGCTTGGCCAGCAGGGCCAGTCGAGCTTGTTCTGTGGGCGGCTGCTGCGCCGGGCGTGGGACACGGGCAATCAACAGACAGGAAGCATTCCTCAATAGGAGCCATTTATGGCCGGTCCATCTTCTGTCCAACTAAACCCCGGCTCCGGCGGCTCAACGGTCGCCACCTACCTCGACTCGGGCGGCAACCAGCACTCCCGCGTGGTCATGGAGTACGAGAACACGGGCAGCGATCCGACGATCGTCAGCACCGCAACGCCTCTGCCCATCACTGCTGCTTCGCTCCCCCTGCCGACGGGGGCGGCGCTCGACACCTCGGTCAACGGCCTCCTGCTCACCCCCGGGGTGACGCTGGGCGCCAACAAGGGGCCAATGCTGCAAGGTGAGGCGCTCACGGCCTCGCCCACCTACACCAACGGCACCGTCAACCCCGTGGTCCTGGATACCTCCGGGAACCTGTGCGTGAACATCAAGGCCGGGGCTGCGGCGGGCGGCACCTCGATCGCCGACAACGCCACCTTCACCCGCGGCACCTCCAACGAGACGCCGATGGCGGGCATCGTCGCGGTCGCCGGGAGCCCCGTGGCCCTCACCGCCGGCAAGGCCAGCGTGGCGACGATCGACTCGGCTGATAACGGCGTGTGGTCGCACCTCGTCAACGGCATCGCCTCCGGCACCGCCGGGACGCCGAGCGCGAACGTGGTGAGCATCCAGGGCGTCACGAGCATGACGCCGGTGCAGGTGCAGGTGCTCAGCGAGCCCACGGGCGGCGCCACCCGGTCGAGCGTCATCGCCCCAGCCACGCCTGCGGTGACGACGCTTAAGAGCGGGGCGGGCAACCTCCTGATGCTCAGCCTCACCAACACCTCGGGCTCCGTCGCCTACCTGCACTTCTACGATGTGGTCGGAGCGATCACGCTGGGCACCACCTCGGCGACCGACGTCTATGCGATCCCCGCCAACACCAGCGGCGCCGGCAGCAACATCCCGATTCCGATCTGCGGCCTGGCCTTCACCAACCAGATCGCCTGGGCCGTCACCGGCGGCATCGGCGCCACCGACAACAGCGCCATCACCGGCTCAGCCGTGATCGTCAACGCCGCTTACAAGTAAATGCCTGCAGCCTTCTTCTTCGTCCCGGTGCTGCCGACTGCGGGGGTCACCCCACCGCCCCCGCCTGCCACCGGCCAGTACGTGGGCATCAACGCACTCGACGGCGAAGGGTACGCATCGCTCGAACAGCCCTTCCTGAACATCCTCAAGCAGGCCGGCAGCAACTACAGCTACGTGGGCTGCCCCTGGTGGACGCGCCTGGCCAATGGCAACGACTCGGGCGAGGAGGGCTACCTCCCGACCGTCTTCGACGGCGATGGCTATCCCACCACGCTGGCGGTGAGCGGCATCCCGGGCGGCCAGAAGTTCACCTACGTCGAGACGTGGATGAACATCAACCTCATCGCCGACACACCCGTCCCTGGGTGCCCCAACAGCGGCAACGCCCTCTACCCGGCGGCGGCGAGCGCCGTCACGTATCGCTTCCAGTTCCTCGGCAAGTGCACGCTCAATTTCACCAACGCCACGAGCCTCGCAACCTCCACCCCGGGGGTGAGCGTGAGCGGCACGCAGATCATCTCAACGAACCCCTGGACCAGCGGCCTCAACACCGTCACCTTCTCGCTGAACGCCAGCACGCGGCTGCAGATCCTAGCGCTGCCCGACTCAGCCAACTACTTCAAAGCGGCGACGCTGGTGGATGCGAGCCAGGCGACGGCGTTCGATGCGGGGGAGGTCTTCCACCCGTATTGGAAGGCCTTCATGAACGGCAGCGCGGGCGGTTATGGCAAGGGCTTCTCGCGGCTGCGGGTGCTGCAGGGCTACGCCACCAACAGCCAGGACATCAACTTGATGTTCGCGGCCAACGTCCCAAGCGGCGCCACAAGTGCGACCCTGGCGACGAATGGCATCAACAACGGCAGCGGGCCTTGGACGACGTGGCCCTTCCCCTCGGTCACGACGCCCATCGTCTTCTCGACGGGCGATGTGCGCACGGCGACCTTCACCTTCGGCAGCGGCAACGTGACGTGGGTCGGGGGCCTGTCGGGGGCGTGCAACACCAACACGCCCTCGGGGGCGCGCGGGTGCATGGCGGCTGCGCCGCTCTATGTGTGGGCGACGCGCCCGAAGCCCTCGAACGTCACGTGGAGCACCTTCGGCCTGCCGTTCGAGGTGGCGATCCAGGCCGCTAATGAGCTGGCGCTCGACCTGTGGCACACCTCCCCGCTGACCGCGATGATTGTGGATGGGAGCTTCGACAACAACTTGGCGGCCTTGATGTTCAACGGCACGGGCGCCCAGACCTCCACCAACACGCCCAACAGCTGGAACGTAGCTGCGCAGGGTGGCCTCTCGGCCTCGCAGGTGCTGTACCACGAACTCTGCAATGAGGCGAGCGGCGCCTGGAACGGCGGTGCGGGCTACATCCAGGGCGCCAACGTCCTGATCATGATGAGCGTGTTCAACGGCCTCTACGCCGCGAACGGCAACAGCATCGGCTACGGGTCGGCCGAGGAGTACGGCGTCCTCAATGCCGGCATCGCCAACACCTTCCGCGCCACCTACGGGTCAGCTGCGTTCGCTGCTCGCTGCAAGATGGGGATCATGACGCAGTTCGCCACGGGCAACGGCGTCGGCTTCCTCAAGCAGGCGATGAACACGCCCAACGCCATCACGCTCGGGCTGCTGTCCACCCCTGCGTATCAGAACAACATCGGCGTGTGGGGCTTCGCCCCGTACTGCCCGCTGTCGAATTCGATCGCCGGCATGAACAGCACCGACCAGGCCGCGCTCTTCGGCCTGTCGGCAGCGGCGCAGATCACCGAGATCTTCAGCCTCGCCTATACGAACGTGGGCGCGAGCGGCCACACCTACACCACGGGCTTCCCGAGCGATGGGTGGGTGGGCGATGCGCTCGGCGTTGCGAATGGCGCGCAGGGCATGATCAACGGCATTGCGGGCCAGCCGTGGGCCACGCTGCCCATCGCAACCTACGAGGGCGGCATCAACGCCGATCAGGTGGGCGGCATCCCCGGCTCCGGCTACACGCTGGCGCAGTTCAGCACGCTCATGACGGGGGTGCTGCGTGATGCGCGCATCGCTCTGATCTACAGCGATCCGGCGCAGTCGCTCTCGACGGGCAACGTGGGCTACCTGAAGGCGCTGGCGAACCTGGGCATCACCGTCACGCACTACAACGGCGTGGCACCGACCACCGTGGCTGGCGCGTACGGCGGGTGGGGCATCCTCGAAGACATCATGCAGGTGGTAGGCCTCGAGTCCAACCCGGCGGTGGTGCCGCGCTACCTGGGCGTGATTGGGAGCTATGTGAATTTGACGGTCCTGACGCTCAGCGGCAACACGCTGCTGCTGAACGGCAAGGCCCTCACCATAGGATGAACGCTATGCATGCATGCAAAGGTTGGTTGAGGTGGGTGGCGGTGGTGCTGCTCGCGGTGCCCTTCGTGGCGCTATCGCAGTCGACGCAGGACTTGTCGACGCTCGGGCCCGTTACAGGGGGCATCCAGACCACCGACACCTTCGTTGTCATCCGCGGCTCGGGCGCCCCTGCTGTCGGGTTCGACGGCACGATGACGCAGCTGATGGCCTACATCGCCAGCCAAATCGGGGGCAACTGCTCGGCGACGGCGAGCGGCTCCACCATCACGATGAACTGCACCGGCAGTGGGGGCGGGGGCGGGGCATCGACCTTCGACCAGCTCGGCAGCGGCACCAACACCACCGCGACTATGTACTGCTCGACGGGCTGCTTCGTTGGGCCCTCGGCTGGTGGGACGGTGAATGCGAGCTGGGTCGATGGGGCAGCGCCTGCGGTGAGCTGCGGGATCGCCACCACCAACGCCTCGGGCCAGATCGTCTGCGTGAATGGCAACCAGTACGCCCCCCTCACCTACTCAGCGATCGCGGCGATCGGCTGCTCTTCGGCGAACAAAGGCGCTGCCTACTACATCACCGATGCGACGGTGAGCACCTACCTCGCCAACGTGACGGCGGGGAGCGGTGCCAATGCGGTGCTTGCGATCTGCAATGGCACCAACTGGCAGGCGCACTGAGATGAAGTACCTACCCGCGCTGCTGCTGTTGTTGTGGGGCCTCATGCCCGCCCCGCCTGTGAGCGCAACCACGGGGCCGGGCTTGGGCCAGGCGCAAGTGATCGGCCACGGCTGCACCACCGCCTACTTCATCGATGATGATTGCGATGGGTGCGGGCCGGGCGTCAAGTCTCCGGCCCAGCAGCAGAACCTCGGCAACGGCGTGGTCCCCTATCCGGTCAGCGTCACTTGGCAGGGCACAGCGACGTGGACCTCCGGCTCCACCACCGTCACGATCAACTCCACCACGCTCGGCTACCTGCAAACGTGGCCCGCGATGAAGTTTGCGGGGACGGGGTGGGGCACCACCGCCGCCACCGCCTCCTATCCGGTGTCCTTCGGCACCTACGGGGTGCAGGCCCCTTATGGGGCCGGCTCGGGCACCGGCACCATCACCGTCAACTTGGCGCCGACGCAGTCGGGCAGCGGGAGCCTGCAGACCGTCATCAGCTTCGGCATCGCTCCCTACTGGACGATGGGCGATACGCCCGACGCTGACGACACCGATCCCACGGTGTGCACCGCCGCTGATTGGATGACCAAATACGGCTGGACCGACCCGCCCACGAGCGGCACCGACAGCGCCAACAACGCAGCGATGGTCAGCTTCCTCAACAGCCGCAAGCACTTCGCCAACACCAGCCGCATCTTCTACGTGTCGCAGGCGGGCAGCAGCACCGGCAACTGCGCCGCGGCCGGCACGGCCACGCCCAACGCGCCGAGCCAAGCCTGCCAAACCTTTGCTCCGGTGCTGCGGGCACTCTCGGTTACGTCGACCACTTTCACCGGCAACATCGCCTGCACGCTGGGCAGCACGACCATCACCGTTGCAGCATCGGGCCTGACAGGGGCGCTCACGCCCGGCACCAAGCTCACGGGGGGCTGCTTGCCCGCTGCCGACTATGTGGTGCGGCAGCTCAGCGGGACGGCCGGAGCGGTGGGCGTCGCTGGCACGTACCAGATGAGCATCGCCGCTACGTCGTCGAGCGCCTCGGTAAGCGCCACCGGCATCAACTACACCGGTGGGGTGGTGGTGATCCGCGGGGGGAGCAACACGCCCACCACGCTGTATTTCAGCGGTGGGGCTGGAAACGGCAGCAATCCGAGCTTCCAGGTGAGCGGGAGCCAGGGCTACCCGGTGCTGATGATGAACTTCCCCGGCGAGCGGGTGCTCGATGGGACCGCCGATGCTGGGGGCAACATCATCACGGCGACGGGCTCCAACAACCCCGGTCGCTACACCTGCTGCGTGATCTGGGACGGGATATCGTTCCAGGCCGCAACCTATGGCACGACTGATGGCATCCACGGCGCCTTCGTGACCGACTATGAGTTCCGCAACTGCGAGATGGCGGGGATGGACGATGGGGTGCTGTTCGCCGACAAGCACGTCAACGTGCGCGTCGACAACTGCGTCTTCCACGACATCGACCACCACGCCACCTACGATTCGTGGGGCGGCAGCCAATCCAACTCCACCGGCACCCTCGTCAATGGCTCAAACGTCCTGACGCTTGTGAGCGGGGCGGGCAATGCGATCACGCCGATGCTGGGCAGTACGGTGTGCCTGGTCGCCTCGTGCACGGGCATCTCTTACCCGCCTGGGGGCAACGGCGGGGCGACCAGTGGGGCGAGCGTCTACACCTGGATCACGGCGCAGCTGAGCGGGGCAACGAATAGCACCGGCACCTACCAGATGAACAACGCGGCGAGCGCCACAGTGTCGACGCCGCAGTCGATGATCATCAACGTCGGGGCGGACTTCGAGGCGCAGACGGGCCTGTTCAACTTCAACCAGGACGATAAGGCCTATTACGCGGTGGCTCCGGGCAGCGTGAACACCACCACGACGGGCGCCTCTTACAACTGGCAGGTGTA
>Ga0335078_10011791_pt1 | contig 12966 bp, 9 predicted proteins | sample Lox_Sample_32_FD_206711 | JGI IMG/M metagenome (GOLD analysis project Ga0335078, IMG submission 206711) | Soil microbial communities from Loxahatchee National Wildlife Refuge, Florida, United States - Lox_Sample_3.2 | ecosystem: Environmental > Terrestrial > Soil > Wetlands | place: USA: Florida... | reverse complement strand
CCGCTCGAAAACTCCGAAACATCGATTTTGCCGTCTTGGAGTGAACCCCTAGAGCGAGACAAAACGATGTAGCGCACTTTGCGGGAAAGGAGCTACAAAATGGAACGCATGGCGCGACTTGTGCCAAGGTACACCGGATAGAAAAGGGATTGGTTTTCTCGATTCTAGAGCCGGAAGCGAACGACGTAAGTTGCGTCTTCGGTCGGGTAGTTCCTGGCAAGAACCGGCCCTGGCATACGAGTTACGGACAGTTCCAGATGAACGCCGGAGAAGGGATCGGACTGGCTCTCGTTGGTTCGCGGGTGTTTCGCAACTTGATTGGCAAGAAAGAGCAGAATCGAAATGACGAGATAGAAGATGGCGTTCCTTAGATTCCGCGTCGGCTCCTGCTCGCTATTAGGCTGAGGGTCGAGCACGGCACGCGATCCTGCGCCGTTGCGAGACTTGGGATGCTTCCTAAGCTCTCGATTCATTATCAATGGTTGTCTGCGACGATCATCGGTCTCAATGTTTGACTCCGAACCGGATCACCGACGTGACTCCTAGGCTCAACTTGGTCGAGGTTCGCGGGGGTGTGTACCGCCTGCTCGACAATGTCAGTCTCGGCCGAGTGCTGAACGACGATCGCGTTTGGAAATACGCCTCCCAGGACGACGAACAATACACCAGCCGCAAGGATCCAGCGCTCTCGCGGCAATGCGTCCGCCGTCACGGTAAAGCCGGTTCGACGCTTGCCCAGGAAAAGGCGAGTAAACAAGCGAAAGATGCTCACGGCGTTCATCGCCGTGGCGATGGGCAGCAGCAATCCAGTCAGTGGATGGGACGTGAGCGTTCCGTGGATCAACAGGTCTTGAGAACAGAAACCCAGTGTGCCTGGTAAACCCACCAATGCCAGGCCGAAGATTGCAAACGAGACAGCGAGACGGGGTGCGTGTTCAGCCAAACCAAGATGTTTGGTCGCCGTCAGGTTCTCGCCGAAGCGCACCTCCAGAAGCCGCAAAATTCCGAACAGGGCCACCGTGGAGACTGTAACCACGAACCAATGTACGAGCGCTCCCGCAATTCCCTGTGCCGTCCTGCTCTCGAGTCCACTCAAGATGCACGCGGACTGGCTAAGCGCAAGAAAGGCGAGCAGGCGGCGTGGCGAATTCTCGCCGAGTGCCCGGATCGCGACATAGAGCGCCGTGGCGATGGCGAGATAAGAAAGAACCGGGAACAGACTGTCCATGTTCGGAAAGAGCGGCACAATCAACTTCGCAACGAGCAAGGCTCCAAAGTGACCGTTCAGCAGAAGAGCTGTTGGGAGCGCGGGACCGCCTTCTACCGCGTCCGCTACCCAGGCGTGAGCCGGGAGAATCCCCTTCCGAAAGATCACCGCAACTACAAGAAGTGCAAACACTCCGGCGCCTCCGGGGTTTCGGCCTCTTAGATTGCTGATGGATATGGCGCCTGTACTGGCCGAGATCAGCCCGATGGCTAACGCAAGGGCGAGCGTCGAGAACAGGAGACCAGCCAGCGGACGCCACGTCCGCGCGCGGAACCATCCCGGCCACAAAAAAGGGACGATGGAGAGAATCCACGCGACCAGCAAAACGAGCAGATTTCCGGTTGAGTAGGCCAGGAGAGTTGAGCCGAGCAGGAACAAAATACCGCTGATCGTCCCTACCGTGCAGTCGCGACGCGGAAGCACGAGAGTCGCGCCAAATGTCAGACACGAAAACAGGAGCATCAAAGCCTGGTACAGAGATTCGCCCTTCGGCGCCTCCCTTAAGAGCACTGCGCTCACAACGATCGATCCGAGTGCTGCCATGCAGGCGAGAGTACGCAGGTGTCGCCGTAAAGCGGTTACGACGATTGCGGCGGCCCATGGAACGGCAATGGAAACAGCGATCAGAAACGGCGGGCGGAAAACCCATTGGGGAATGGACACTAGTCGCCCCTCTGTCCCGCCGGGCCCCGCAGAGAAATCGGCGCCACGTCGCCGGATCGGAGCGAAGTCCAGGGAGTTCCGATGCGATCAAGCTTGGCGAGATACGCTGAGAGCTGAACCAGAGGATCGATCACCCAGCGGTCCAGAATCGTGTCGAGATGGCCCCGGTCGAAGGCCCAACGATACAGCCATAGCTGGACCCGCTCCGGCAACAGGTCTTCGATTTGTCTGCCGCCAGTCGAGACCTCGCCGCCGATCGCGGAATGCATCTGGTGATAGTCGTGCAGCATGGACGGCGCGCGCAAAAACTGCATCGTACGGACCGTGGCATTCCCCAGGATGTGCGCCACGGCAATCCATCTCCATCCGAGCCCGATCTCGATGAAGACGATACCGACCTGCGTCAAGGTAGCATAGGCGAGAGAAGTCTTGGCGTCGGCGCTTGCACGTCCGACGATTGCGCCATGGATGGCGGTAGCCAGCCCAATCAAGACCACCAACGCGGACGCGAGTACGGATCGCGCAAGCAGCGGCTCAGCGCGGAGCAGAAGGTATGCGCCGGCATGAATGGAGATCGCCCCGTAAAAGATAGCGCTCGAAGGAGTCGGCCCTTCCATCGCCCGCGGAAGCCACCCTGAGAAAGGAACCTGCGCGGCTTTTCCGGATGCTGCAAGCAATAAGAGAAGAGAGACGATCACCGCGCGCGTGCCAGTTAGGGCTGGAAAACCGTCATGAAACGATGCTGTTCCAGCCCAGTGATGCATCGCGAAGATACCCACGAGCAGCCCGATGTCACACGCGCGGTACACGCCAAACACGCGAAGCCCGTTTTCGACGGGAGCGGGCCTGAGTTGGAAGAATCCAATCAATAAGACCGAGGTGATCCCCACCATCTCCCATCCCGCAGCCAGCAGGTCGAACGAGCCCGCGGCGAACGCAAGCAACGATCCGAACGCGAACAGATGCAGCAGAAGAAAAAATCGCAAGAAGCCGGGCTCTCGATGAAGGTACGTTGCCGAGAACTGCCCAATGAGCCCTGACAACACCGCTGCAAGCGCGAGGAAAGGCAACGAAAGCCGGTCCGCCATTAATACCAATGGGAAATGGTAGTCGCCCACGGCAAACCAGTTGCCGAAAGTGACCGCAACAGGAGCAGACCGGTTTGCTGCCGATATCACGATCCAAGTCAGTGCTGCAATTCCCAACGTGCATGCGGAGAACGTGAGACCGGTGATCCAAGACAGAAGACGCTCACCCGGGGTCCAACCAAATAACCACAGCAACGCCAATGTACCGAAAACGACGCCCGGCGCCATCACCACGAGAGTAAGAATGGCTTGCGAAGCACTCACGTCACGCGATCCCCGGCCACGATTTCGGGCGTTTGAATCCACGCCATGGGAAGATGTTGAAGCTTGCCGACGTACCATTCGTGGGACGAGAGCGCCACCGGCAGGCGTTCCAAGGCTTCGCGAAACTCTTCGAATCCGCCGTCTCTCAGCACGTGAACCCGGCCGGAGTCCGGGTCTATCGTGGCGAGTCGAATCCAGCGATTCTCCAGAAGTTGCTTCAACGAAGGGCTGGCATTGATGACCTTGTTCAGTCTGTCGGGCGTGGTCTCAACTACAAAAAGAATTCTGACAGGCTCGTGGATTTCAACCATTTGCAAAGGTAATCCGGTACGCAGGTCGCTAGCGTGGCCGTCCATTACTCCCATCAAACTTGTGACGTTGTGCGGAAGTTTCGTGCCGCAACCGTAATGGACGTTATCTACAAACGAAAAGTAATACTCAAGGCTGATTCCACCACAAACAGGAACCACTGCGGCCATGAGCGCCGAAAGACTGTCATCGTCCGGATCCTGGCCGGCGTCGTAGGAAACAAGAAAGGCTCGCCGGTCAAGAAACAGTCCCCGCGACAGGCTGCGCCGCCCGACGATGCAAACGGAATTGGTGCAATGCCCGTACTCGGGGCGCGGCTGCGCGAGATGTTCGCTGCGTTCCTCCACGTGGCGAAGCGCAACGTCCGGGTCCGCATCCGGCGCGCACGATTCAAATCGCCGGGCGCGTTCGAGCGCGTTTTGCGCTCTGGCTAGATTCAAGGAGCTGCGAATCGACTCCAAATCTTGCTGATGCGTCGAGGGAATCGCGTCAACATCGAATAGTTCCACCTCGTCGTTGCAAGTATCGTGATAGCCGCCGACAAACCATGTATCGGCGGGGATGTCGATGCCTCCCTCCCGCAGCCGCTCGCGCACTTCCGGCCGATTGGCCATTGAGGCAAAGAGGCGCGCGTTGGGACCACCCCGACGGCCGCCGCAGGCCCCGCAGTCATGAGCCGATTCATGGGGATTATTGAGGCTCGTCGACCCATGGCCAAGGATTACCACCAAGCGGCTGAATCCCCGCACCAGACCGGCCGGTCGGAGCACGCTGGCTACTCGTTCTGTTTTCTCTTCGGGAGTGAATCCCGTCAAGAGGCCAGCCACCGCGCTTTGAGACTGCTTGGTGTTGCGCATTAAGGTGAGTTCGGTCCGCGGCTCCGGTAGGAATGCCTTGTTCAGCCAATCGCGCAAGAGGGCAAAACGTCGAGGCGCAAGGAGGTGTCCGATGAGCGGAACTGCGGACAGGAGGCCGAGTGCAGAAGTCGAAAGCCAGCCTCGCAGCAGCGTCTTCGACGACACCAGAGAACTCCGCATTAGCAACCCGAGAACCTTCCTGCGCCAGCGGCGGCTTTCCAGCAGTTCGCTGTCTTCCGCTCGCGGCTGTTCCACGACGGCGTGTTCGGGTTTGACGACAACGGGGCAGAACGCCGCACCATGTGGGTCGTCGATTCCTTTGTAATCGACGGCAACTCCAAAATAGCCGGCGGCACTAAATGTCTCGACTCGTGGATCCGCCTCCTCGAGCGCACGCCGCATGGACTCTTCGCGCTCGTCGATACAGAAGAATACTTGCGCCGGAGGTCTTTCCTCTCGATCGAACAGGCCGCGGTATCTCCTGTGACTCGCCAGCCCGCGAAGAATCTCGCGCTCATGCCAGCGCTCGTAGGCAAGATGGAGAATCCGCCGGCGCTCCAGCCCATTGAACGCTTTGACCTCGCTGACAAACGCCGCCCACTCGGATTCGGAGAGGCGGTTGATTTCTCCCGCAGAGAGTCTCAACACCCGCGCCGCATCATAGATGCGTGCGGTCCGGCTCAGGCGCCGTTTCTCCTGCGTCTTGAGAGGGCTCTCCTGCGGAATGGTCTCCGCCACGCCCCTGCGCGATGCCACTCGAGACATCGTCAGGCGCACGGCAAGAAAATCCATCAGCGAACAGCGCAGAATCCTGTGCGGCGCCAGAGCGAAGTCCTTCTCGAGCCTGTGCATTAAGCCCGCCCAGCCCGGCAAAGCCAGAAGCTCTGCTTGGATAACCTCAGGCCATTCAGCTTCTCGAAAACACTGAGCGTCCAGATAGTCCAGGACCGCGTCTTCTGCCGAAAAGGAAAGGCGCTCCTGTTTTCCAAATTCTTCGTCTAGCCCAACCAGATACTTGGGGAAGATTCCTCCTGGCCGGGAGAACAGCGTGCGGACGCTTTCGTAGAAACCCCTTTCGCGGCTCGGCATGGGCCAATAGGCTGCACCCTGATCCACGAACACAGAGCAAAGCCGGATCAACCACGGGTGGATCACATCGTCCACGGGCCGAGGCGGAGTTGGCTCCTCTTCGTGAGCCACGGCCCGAGCAAAGCAGGCATCGAACAGGGCGCGGAGGGCCGGGCGTCGAAAATCTTTGGCAAGATCACCTTGTTCGGTGCGCCAGATAATTGTCGCGGCGTCGAACTCCCTGACGCCAGGCGTGATCATTGCTCTCCGCAAGGAACTGCGGCTCAGACGAGCAAAGATGAACGAATCAGGTTCTCGGTCGAGGACGGCGTCGACATCCACGAGCTGGATTCGTCCCCGGGCCAATTCGTCCCGGTAATCCGCTTCGCTCATGTACGGTTCGGCGCCGTAAAGATGCGCCGCGTGTATCACTGCCTCCTCGAATGGCAGGTGCTCGAAGGCGTGCAACGTGTTGTGATGAACGAAAACCCCGATTGGGCCTTGCATCGGGAGCAGGTGCGCGGCATGCTCAACGGCGCAGCGCAATTCATCCAGGCGGACCGGATCGGAATGACTCGAATTGCTCATCGACGTGTGCCGAGACGCGATTTCGGCTCATCCTTGACCGCTTCTTTCAGCATGTCCACGGCGCTGCTGAGCTGAGAGTGGAAGTAGCGGCGCAGAATATCGAGAACGTCGATCAGCGCACGATCGCGAATCGAGTAGTAGACCTGATTGCCGACTTTTCGGCTGACAACGATTTGTTTGGCGCGGAGAACGGCTAAGTGTTGCGAGGCGTTGGCCTGCTCGATACCGAGCTTTTCAATCAGCTTCCCAGCCGATAGCTCGCGGTCGCGCAAAAGCTCGACAATCGCGATCCGGGTCGGATTCGCGAGACCTTGAAAGATCTCGCTCTTGAACTGTCGCAATGCTTCGGTCATATGCTCTATTATATTCGAAACTACGAATATATCTTGCCGCTGTGCTGAAAAGTGCAAGACGGCTCTCACTGTGTTCCGGGGATGCTCGAAGCGACCGTCTTGCTCGTGTCGGCGTGACGGTGCCGATCTCAATTGCGATACAGCAATTTTAGGGCATTTTCGTGGGGCGTGTATCTCCGCTCGGCCGGCAATTGCCTGCGGACCAAACTCAAAAAGTTTGCTTCTTCCATTTCTTGCAGGGCATCTAACCTGGCCTAGGCAGAAGTAGCGGCCAATACACTACAATCGCAAACCATGGCGGATAGCGCTGAAAGTCTCGACAGCTCGCTGCTCGACGGTGCCGCGCAAAGCGATGTCGCCGCGGCAGAGGCGCTGCCTCGCGCCGTGTGGCGACCCATGTTCAACCCATGGTTGATCGCGGTCGTGGTCGCCATGGCCGCGTTCATGGAAGTGCTCGATACGAGCATCGCCAACGTCGCTCTGCCCTATATGGCCGGCAATCTCGGCGTCAGCAACGACGAGAGTACGTGGGTGCTCACCTCTTATCTTGTGTCCAATGCCATCGTGCTGCCTATCAGCGGATGGCTTGTCACGGTTGTGGGCCGCAAACGGCTTTTCACGTTGTGCCTTGCTATCTTTACGCTAAGTTCGCTTCTTTGCGGCCTTGCTCCGAGCCTCGGCGCCTTGATTCTTTTTCGCATACTGCAAGGCGCCGGCGGTGGCGGACTTCAGCCCTTGGCGCAATCCATCCTGGCGGATTCATTCCCACCCGAGAAGCGCGGGATCGCCTTTGCCGTCTACGGGATTACAGTTATCGTCGCGCCGACGGTTGGTCCGACTCTCGGTGGATGGATCACCGACAACTACACGTGGCGGTGGATCTTCTTCATTAACATTCCGGTCGGTATCCTGACTCTGCTCCTGGTGCTTCGCTTCATCGAGGATCCGCCCTGGGCTAGACACATCAAGGACGCGCTTGCCCGCATAGATTACATAGGCATATCGCTGCTCATCCTCGGTGTTGGCGCGCTGCAGGTGATGCTGGACAAAGGGCAGGAGGACGACTGGTTCGGTTCGCGTTTCATTCTGACATTCTTCATTCTGGCTGCCAGCGGCCTTCTGACGCTGTTCATTTGGGAGTGGCGGTTTTCCAAGAACCCGGTCGTGGACGTGCGTCTCTTCAAGAACCTGAATTTCCTGGGCGCCAACACGATGATGTTCACCCTGGGCACCATTTACTTCTCGAGCTTGGTCCTCATGCCGCAGTTCCTGCAAATGCTAATGGGCTACACCGCCGAGACTTCCGGGTTCGTGCTTACAGCCGGTTCCGCCGTGCTGCTCTTCACGATGCCTCTCATCGGGGTCCTCTCCGGTAAGTTTCAGGCGCGTTACCTGATCGCCGTCGGCTGGCTGAGCCTTGCGCTGGGATTCTACTATTCCGCCGTTCATCTCGATTTGGATATCAGCTTCGGAGTCGCCAGCGTCGTTCGGGTCGTGCAGGTCATTGGCTTGCCTTTTCTCTTTGTCCCCATAAATCTCGCCTCCTTTGTGGGCATCCCGACCGAAAAAAGCAGCAGTGTCTCTGGATTGATCAACTTCATGCGGAACATTGGCAGCAGCGTCGGTACGTCGCTGGTTACCACGCTGATAGCCCGCAGGGCGCAATGGCACCAGATCAACCTGGTCGCAAAAGTAACGCCTGGTGGGTTCAATCTTCGGAACGCGGTTGCGGGCCTCTCGAATCACCTCGCTGCTTCGGGAGCGAACAGCGAGCTTGCCTTGAGACAGGCCTACGCGCTTGTCTACCGATCTACGATTGGTCAGGCCACTGTTTTGGCCTATATGGATACCTACATGATCCTGGCCATCGGAGCTGCAATCATGTTTGCCCTTTCCTTCGCGTTGAGGAAGAATGAGCTGGGCGGGCGCCGCATCGTCGCGGAATAGCAACGCTATGCGGGATAGCGCGAAGAAGCGCCCTCTGTGTGGTATACCTTCGGCGATAAATCGGAGCCGGGAGATTCATCCGTGATTCGAGTCATCACCATCGAACGCGAATACGGCAGCGGCGGGGCCGAGATTGCCAAGAAAGTTGCCGACCGCCTCGGTTGGAAGCTCTGGGATCAGCTCCTTACCAACGAAATCGCTCGCGTGATGGAGTGCGATTGCCGGGTCGTGGAGGAGCGCGCGGAGAAAAAAGATCCGCTGGCCTACCGCCTTTTCAGGGCCTTCATGCGAGGCAGCTTCGAGGGCAGCCTCAATGCGCCACGCATGAAGGTGGCCGACGCCGATTGCATCCGCGAGGTCACCGAGCGCGTGGTGAAGGCCGTCGCGGACCGCGGCAGGTGCGTGATCGTGGGGCGCGGCTCGGCTTACTATCTCCAGAACCGGCCCGACGCTTTTCACCTGTTTGTGTATGCTCCCGTGGAGGAAAAGGTCCGAAGACTCCAAGCAGAGGGCAAAAGCGCGCACGAGGCGGCTCAGCTAATCGAAACCGTTGACCGCGACCGCGCGGCCTTCATCAAGCAGTATTTCGCCGTTGAATGGCCCGATCGACAGCGCTTCGATCTAATGATCAACTCCACAATCGGCGTCGACGCCGTCGTCGAAACCATCCTCGATAGCGTCAATCGGTTAGAGATGCGCAAACCGGGACCCGCGTCCGCATCTGCAGCTCAAAAGCATGCCGTGACGTGATTGCGATCGCGCCCGCAGCACTTCTCCACGCGCGGGTCAGGACTTGGCGCGAACCACAAGCACCGGACACGGCGCGTGGCCCAGCACTTCTTGAGAGACGCTCCCCATGAGAAGACCTCCGATTTTCCCGCGTCCATGACTTCCGATCACAATCAAGTCGGCCGGCCAGCTCTTCGCCACGTCGACGATTTTGGAGGCCGGATTGCCGGACTCGAGGAACTCGGGAACCTTCGAACGGGCTGGTGCCCGCTCCCGAAATCTCGCCAGGAGATCCTTGGCTTCTCGCTCGGACATCTCCGCCAAGCTGTCCGCCGGCACGCTCCACATCGTCCCCGGACCGACCGACGGATTGAATACATGAATAAAGCCGATTTTGGCTTTAAGTGGTTTCGCTAGCTCGATGGCGAGGTCCGCGGCCTGGCCCGCAAACTCGCTGTCATCCACGGCGATGAGAATTTGTTTGAAACGCATGTCAAGCTCCCGCAATGTAAGTACAACGAAAACGAAATCTTGACTGTGACCTGAATCACAGGTCTGCCGTCTTCGTTCGGAGTCGGCTCACCCCGGCCACTCTGCTCGCCGGGTGATCTCGGTCCGTGCGCCGTCGGAACGGCCACCTTCCTTGCAGCTGCGTGTTCCGGGCTTTCGTGTACCAGATTGAAAACGTCGGCGGCTCCGGGCGTTGACATCCGGGAGGCCTCTGCCAGAATCGTCTCAGCAAACGCTACTTTCCCGCGGGAGGGGTACGTGACTTCAGCAAAGCGCATGACTGCGGTGCTGCTCTGTGTTGTTCTCTTGAATTTGCCTGTGCTCGCCGAGCCACAGACCTCCGGCCAGCACGCCGGCGAAATCGACGCGCTGATTCCGGCGGCCACAAGAAATGACAAAGCCGCCAAGGTGAAAGACGACCTTCAGTGGAATGACCTGCTGAAGACCGCCCACAGCGGCCGCGTCCGCGCCGGACTGACCGACGGTTCGATCCTGAGCGTGGGTTCGAATAGCGAACTGCGCGTCGTGCAGCACGACGCCACCTCCCAGCAGACCTCGCTCGAGATGAACTACGGCAAGTTGCGCAGCCAGGTCCAAAAGATCTCTCAGCCGGGCGGGAAGTTCGAAGTAAAGACTCCCAACGCCGTCATCGGCGTCATCGGCACCGATTTCTATGTTGGATTCGCGTCGAACAAGACGACGATCATCTGCTACAAGGGCAAAGTTTCCGTTACGCCGCTCGGCAAAGTTCAGGTGCTCAAGAATTCCGGACAGAGCACCGGCAACTCGATCACCGTGAGCGAAGGACAGATGGTGGTCATCAGCAACGTGATCCCCGCCGAGGGATTTCAGCCGTCGGACGCGCCGCCGGCTACGCTGCAGAGCAGCCTGCTCTCCACCGACGTGCCGGAGAATCCTCCGGCGACGGTTCGCCCTGGCGAGGTGGGCCATGGGCACACCTGGATCTTCGTCGCATCAGCGGCTGCAGTCGGAGCAGCGGCGGGCGTGTTGGCAACGCACGGCAATGGCTGCACACCTAGTCCGAACGGAAGAAAATGCCCGTAACCTGCTCGGTTGCAATTCGACGCATGCGTTACAATGGCGGCGCTCGCGCTTGCTGATTCGCAATCTCGGCATCTATGACCTCGCAGGAACAGAGCCACTCCCGCTGGTGGGCGCGGCTGCGCCGGGCCACTTTTCTCCGAGTCGATCTCGCGCTGGGCGTGCTAGTCACGCTGGCCGGTCTGGTGCTCTTCCGCTTCTCCGGAATCGGCGACAATCCCAACGCCGGTTTCGCCTTCCTGCAAAATATCGAGCAGCGCTCGCTTGACCTGCGCTTCGGCATGCGCGGCGTGCGCGCGCACGACGACCGCATCCTAATCGTCGGCATCGACGAAGAAACGCTCCAGAAGATCGGCTCCTTTCCGTTTCCGCGCGATAGCTACGCGCTGCTGGTCAATCGGCTCACCGCCGATGGCGCGCGCGTGATCGCCTTCGACGTCACGTTTCCTACGCCGGAAACCAACTCCGCGATCGGCGCGCTCCAACGCCTTCAGCGCGAACTCGGACCTTCCGCGCCATCCGCGGTCGCCGCGAAAATCGAGAAGCTCGAACAGGCGAGCGACCAGGACGACCAGTTCGCCGCCGCCATCAAGCAGTCCGGCCGCGTCGTTCTCGCGCATCTCTTCTTGAATCCGGAGCGCGCCAAGAACGCCGATCAGAAACTCGAAGAGGCGTATTTCAACATCGTCTGGGCCAAGAATTATCCGCAGGTCTATCCGGTACTCTCCAAGGACGGCCGTAAGTTTGACATCGGCCAGGCTTGGATCGGCGGCGGCGGCACGGTCGCCGCCGGCGCGGAAGCCAACCTCGCGAAGCTTGCCGATGCCGCCGCTTCGTACGGGTTCATCGACATCAATCCCGATCCCGACGGCACGCTCCGCCACGCCCTGCTCGCGATCCGCTACCAGAACCAGGACTTCTTTCCGCCGCTGTCGATGCAGATCATCCGCGAATACGAGGATATTCCCGATCAAAATATCGCCCTTTACATCGCCGAGGACGGCCTCGAACGCATTCGATTCGGCTCGCGCGTGCTCTGGCCCGCGCACAATGGCACGGCGATCATCAACTACGCCGGCCCCTACAAAACTTACTCGCATTACTCCATGTGGAACGTCATGAACGGCTCTCTCCCTGCCACGACGTTCAAGGACAAAATCGTCCTGATCGGCCCGACTGCCGAGGCCATCGGCGACATGCGGAACACCCCGTACGAGGGCGGCGAACCCTACATGGGCGTGGAGGTCCACGCCAACATCATCGACAACATCCTCCACTACAACGAAAAAGGCCGCGGCTTCCTGACGCGCGGCTTCGACGAGGAAATGATCGATATCGCGTTCATCCTCGTTTTCGGCCTTCTCTTCGGCTTTCTATTCAGCAACGTGCAGCCGCTCTATTCCACGATCTCGCTTCTGGTCGCCCTGGCTGCGTTCTCATGGTTCGTTTACTACAGCTTTGCGCAGCATGGCCGCTGGCTCAGCTTTGTGATTCCCGCTGGCACGCTCGTCGCGAACTACGCGGGGATCACAAGCTATCGCATGATTTTCGAAGAGCGCGCGAAGCGGATGATTCGCAAGAGCTTCTCGCAAGTGGTTCCGCCAGCCGTCATCGCACTCATTGAGAAGGATCCGGAGAAGTATCTTCGCCCCGGCGGCGAGTCGAAAGAACTGACCGTGTTGTTCAGTGACATCCGCGGCTTCACGACGATCTCCGAAGGACTCACGCCGGATGAGCTCGTCCTCCTGCTCAATGAATACCTCGAGACAATGACTGACGTCCTCTTCTCCACCTATGGCACGCTGGATAAATACATCGGCGACGCCATCATGGCTTTCTGGGGCGCGCCAGTTCCGCTCGCGGACCACGCCTTCCGCGCCTGCTCCTGCGCGATACGGATGGTGAGCGACCTCGCGAAGCTAAACGCGAAGTGGGAATCGGAAGGCCGCCGCCCGATCGCCATCGGAATCGGTCTCAATACGGGCGAGGTGAACTTCTGCCGAATGGGCTCCGCCAAACGCCTCGCCTGGACCGTGATGGGCGACAACGTCAACCTCGCCTCGCGCCTCGAAGGCATCACAAAGGAGTATCAAACGCAGATCGTCATCAGCGAAAACACCTACAAGCAGGTCGAAGGCCAGTTTGTCTGCCGCGAGCTTGACAAAATTAAAGTCAAAGGCAAGCACGAGCCCGTGAAAATCTACGAGCTGCTAGATGTGATCGCCGAAAAATCAAAATACGGCGCGCTTATGACAGAGTTT
>Ga0335078_10011790_pt1 | contig 12966 bp, 11 predicted proteins | sample Lox_Sample_32_FD_206711 | JGI IMG/M metagenome (GOLD analysis project Ga0335078, IMG submission 206711) | Soil microbial communities from Loxahatchee National Wildlife Refuge, Florida, United States - Lox_Sample_3.2 | ecosystem: Environmental > Terrestrial > Soil > Wetlands | place: USA... | reverse complement strand
TTGAAGTGCCTCCCGCCGCGCTGCGCGAGGCCATTCTGGGGGCGCGAGCGTTTGGGATGAAGGGCCTCAACCTGACCATCCCCCACAAGGTTTCGGTGCTTCAGCACCTCGATCGCATTGCGCCGGATGCGGCGCTGATCGGCGCCGTAAACACGGTTCGACGCGAAGGCGCCGAGCTCATCGGCGAAAATACCGACGGCAAGGGTTTCCTGCGCGGTATGCGCGAGTTGGCCGGCGTCGATCCCCAGGGCCGGCGCGTGGTTGTTCTCGGCGCCGGCGGCGCGTCGCGGGCCATCGTGGCGGAGCTGGCCCTCGCCGGGGCCGCGGACGTGCTCGTGGTCAACCGTTCCGCCGCGCGCGCCGCGCCGATGGTGGAAGAGTTGGCTTCGCGTACGAAAGGCCCTGTCCGCTTCCAGGTTTGGGAGGGGATATTCGAGGTGCCGCCGGAGGCCGATGTACTGGTGAATGCCACCTCGATCGGCCTTTATCCCGACGCCGGTTCCATGCCCCCGGTCGATTTGCGAGCCGCGCGCAAGGACATGCTGGTCTGCGATGTCGTCTTCAACCCGCCGGACACCCGGTTTCTCGACGCCGCGCGGCAGCGAGGTCTGCCGGTCGTCGATGGGCTCGCCATGCTGGTCTATCAGGGAGTCATCGGCTTCGAACTCTGGACCGGCCTCGAGGCGCCGCAAGAGGTGATGACACAGGCATTACGAACGGCCCTCGGCCTTTCCTGATTCGCCGGGGCATCGGCATCCGCAACGGCGCGGCACCGCGCTTCAGCCAGTCCCGGTCCCGTGATCGTGTTGTAACACTTGTTAAACATCGCCATCGACGCGGCCGAACCGGACTGCACCTGCGCACTAGTGAATGTTACGACAGCCGGTCACGGCATGGCCGGAAAGGAAACGAGGCTATGAAAACAATCGAGTCCATTTTCGATACCGTCGACTCCCGGTTCGCCCTTGGCCGGGGTCTCGCTCGGCCAAAAGCGGCCAGGAACCTGCTCGCCGGCCTGGTTCTTACGTCCTTCCTCTTCGCGGGAATTGCATCGGCCCAGTCCGGGTCCGACCAATCCTGGTATAGGACCTTCATCAACAGCGTCGGTAAGACGCTGTTCTTCTGCGCCTGGCCAACCGATACCTTCGACCACTTGGAGCTTAGCGACATTCAGTTGCGGTCCGATGGCGCCGACGTCACCGTCAGACTCTTCGGAAAGAGTTGGTTGGAAGGCAAGCTCTGGACCGACGTCGTGGTCGAGATCCGCGGCGGGGAGGTCAAAAACCTTCGATGGGGGCGCTATGACGCATTGATTCCGCCGGGAACCACGCTGAGCAAGACCAAGGAATGGCTGGACAAGCTCAACGACGATTACAAACGGCAGCAGAACATGCAGCCCGTCGCCGTTCTCTGTCTGAACAACTCCACCGCCGGCCCCATCGTCTATTCGCTTCCCTCCGAGGGGATATCGTCACAGACCCTCGCTCCCGGTCAGACGTGGATGTTCTGGCACGGCGGGTCGCCCAATTTCACCGTCTCCTTCCGCGAGACGGCGTACCTCGGCCCTCAAAAATCCGTGCTCGTGAAGGGCGTGCTGCAAGCTTCCAAGCCGGCCTCCTGCGACGTCGGGATGATTTACAACTTCGTTCAGAACGATCAGCGCATGGGTTTGACGCCCAGAACATGGATTGCCGGAACGGAAGATCCATTCACCCCCCACCTCGTCCGCGGCAGCGAGGAAGGCAAGTGGGTCTGCGCCGACGGCTATAAGTGGGCCTCGCCGGACAACCTGAACGACACCACCTGCGTCTCGAATGACACCGGTCTGTTGGGCGTAAGTCTGCAGATCGACCCCGGCGATTCGTATCCCAGGATCGTTACCATCCGCGCCGGCGGCCCTGCCAGCCGCGCCTACGTGCCGGCAGGATCGTACCTGATGGAAGTCAACGGCCAATCGATGAGAGGCCTGTCCATCGATGACGTGGTGAGCCGCATTCGCGGTCCCATCAACACCTTTGTGCGGATCGCCGTTACCATCCCCGGCCGCGATCAGATGGAGGTCTTCGACCTGAGGCGCGAATAACCGAAGCACCGCATCGGGGTGTTCGGAGGTAAGATCGCCTTGATGTCGGCGACACGCATGGACGCGTCGGGCGCGAAGCGGCTGGTCTCGCTCGACGCTTTTCGCGGCGCCACCATGGCGTTCATGATTCTGGTCAACACGCCCGGCGACGGCCGGCACGTGTACTGGCCGCTGCAGCATGCCGCCTGGCACGGCTGGACGCCGACCGACGTGGTCTTCCCATCGTTTCTCTGGATTGTAGGCGTAGCGATCACGCTCTCGTTCGCCCGCCGCCTGGACCGCGGCGATTCGCGCGCCGCCCTTTTCCTCCAGGCTGCCCGCCGCGCCGCAATTCTGTTCGTACTGGGCGTGCTCGTGTATGTGTATCCGGCGTTCGATCTGTCCACCCAGCGGATCCTGGGCGTGCTGCAGCGCATCGCCATCTGTTACCTGGCCGCGGCTGCCATTTACCTCGCCACCCGGCTCCGCGGACAGATTGTCTGGATTGTTTCGCTGATGGCTGTCTACTGGCTGCTCATGGCGTTCGCTCCGGTTCCGGGTTACGGCGCCGGGCGCCTGGACGTGGAGGGCAACTTTGCCCACTACATCGACCGCATCGTGCTCGGGTCGCATAACTATCTCCCGACCCGCACCTGGGACCCCGGAAGGCATCGTCAGCACCCTCCCGGCAATCGCCACCTGCCTGCTCGGATTGGTGGCCGGCCGCATTTTGAGTCTGCCGTTGGGTCTCGGGGAGCGCTGCCGGCGCCTGCTCGCCGTCGGCCTCGTCCTGCTGGCCGCCGGACTCGTCTGCAACACCTGGCTGCCCATCAACAAAAAGCTGTGGACCGATTCTTTCACGTTATTCATGGGTGGCCTGGATTTCGTCCTCTTCGCCGGGTGCCTGTGGATTGTGGATGGTCGGGGCTGGCGGCGTGCCGTCCGGCCGCTCGTCATCATGGGAATGAATGCGATCGTAATCTATCTGTTGAGCGAATTCCTGGACCAGGCACTCAGTTGGATTCGCTGGACCGGCGGCGGCGGGACCGTGGTGCTGCGCGACTGGCTCTATAAAGGCGTCTTCGCCGGCCTCGGGTCGCCTTACTTCGGCTCGTTCCTGTACGCCGTGGCGTATGTGCTGGTGGTGTATCTGGTTGCCTGGATGCTGTACCGCCGCGGGTGGTTCGTGCGAATCTGACCGCGGCGATTCGTTTCCGCCCTCCGTCGGCCGTTCCCGTCGCAATTTCTCTCCGCCCGCTTCCAGACTTGATACACTCGTGAAATTCAGGAGGCTTCGATCGTGTTCGTACGCGCATGGCGCCGTTGGGCGCCGATCGCCCTGGGGATCGCTGCGGCTGCGCAGTCGCTCCCCGCCCAATCCCTCGACTCCAGGCTCTACTCCGATATGCACTGGCGCGCCATCGGACCTACCCGCGCCGGCCGCGCCCGCGCCCTCAGCGGCGCGCCCGGCCAGCCCAACGTCTTCTATATCGGTTTCGATAACGGCGGCGTCTGGCGCTCCACCGACTACGGATCCACCTGGTCGCCCCTTTTCGATCACGAACCAACCGGCTCCATCGGCGCCATCGCCGTCGCCCCATCCGATCCCAACATCATTTACGTCGGCACCGGCGCCGGCATCATCCGCCCCGACCTGGCCACCGGCGACGGCGTCTACAAATCTTCCGATGCCGGCAAGACCTGGACCCACCTCGGCCTGCGCGATACGCAGATGATCGCCAATATCGATGTCGATCCGAGCAATCCCAACCGCTTCTTCGTCGCCGCTCTCGGCCATCCCTACGGCCCCAACGCCGAACGCGGCGTCTTCCGCTCCACCGATGGCGGCGCGACTTTCGAAAAGGTGCTCTACAAAGACGAATACACCAGCGGCGACGACGTCTGCATCGATCCGAAAGATCCCAACATCGTATACGCCGGACTCTGGCAGCAGCAGCAGGGCTTCGATGAGAACGGCTCTTTCAGCGGCGCCAGCGGCGGCATCTTCAAATCCACCGATGGCGGCAGCACCTGGAGACAATTGACCGCTGGGCTGCCCGGCGTTCTTCAGGCCAACCTCGCCATCGCTCCCAGCAACCCCAAGGTCCTCTACGCCACCGTCGCCCATCAGGCGGCCGCCAACGCGCAGGGCGGACGCGGCGGCGGCCGTGGAGGCCGCGGCGGTGGCGGCGGCATGGTCTCCCTCTACAAAAGCGCCGACGGCGGCGAACACTGGGTGCTGGCGGCCGGGGATAGCGATGGCACCCGAGTCGATCCGCGTCCTCTGGTACGAATCGGCGGCGGCGATCTGCCGACTCTCGCCGTCGACCCCAAAAACGAGAGGGTGGTCTACAGTTGCTCGACGGTCTTCTGGCGCTCCGAAGACGGCGGCGTCACCTGGTCGGCCGTGCGCGGCTCCCCCGGCGGCGATGACTACCAGAAAACCTGGATCAACCCCAACAATCCCGATATCATTCTCCTGGTTGCCGACCAGGGTGGCGTCGTCTCCGCCAATCGCGGCGAATCCTGGAGCAACTGGTACACGCAGCCCACTGCGGCCATGTACCACGTGACCGCCGATACGGCCTTCCCGTATCGCCTCTGCGGCGGACAGCAGGACTCCGGGTCGGCCTGCGTCGATAGCCGCGGCATGGACGGCGAAATCACCTTCCACGATTGGCATCCCGTCGGCATTTCGGAGTATGGCGAAGCCGCTCCCGATCCCAAAAATCCCGACCTGGTCTACGGCGTCGGCCGCACCTCCGTTTCGCTCTACAACCGCGCCACCGGCCAGAAGACCAACGTCAGCCCGGAAAGTGGCCGCGGCGGCCGTGGCGCCGCTGCGTCCGCGCCGTCCAATGAACCGCCGCTGCGCGGCGTGCGCACCCAGCCCATCGTCTGGTCGCCCAAGGATCCCAACATTCTCTACTTCGCCACCGCCGGTGTCTGGAAAACTACCAACGGAGGCCATAGCTGGACCGCGATCAGCGGCGATCTCACCCGCCGGACCTGGGACGTCCCGGACAACGCCGGAAAGTACGCGTCGCAGGTTACCGTATCGCCCTCCGGCAGCGTCACCGCGCTCGCGCCCTCGCCGCTCGATGTCAACGTGCTGTGGGCCGGCACCGGCGATGGCCTGATTCAGGTCACCACCGATGGCGGCGTGAAGTGGACCAACGTCACCCCGCCGCCTGTCAAGGCCTGGACGCGCATCTTCAATATGGAGGCCGGCCATTTCGATATCAAAACCGCCTACGCCGCCGCGAATACCCTCCGTCTCGACGATCTCAACCCGCATTTCTGGCGCACCCACGATGGCGGCAAAACCTGGGTCGAAATCAACCGCGGAATCTCTCCCGGCGCGGTTTCCAATTCCATTCGCGAGGATCCGCATAAAAAAGGTCTGCTCTACGCCGCCACCGAGACCCAAATCTGGGTCTCCTTCGACGATGGCGATAACTGGCACTCGCTCCGCCTCAACATGCCCGCCATCTCCGTGCGCGACATCGCAGTCAAGGACGATGCGTCCTGCCTCTGCTCCGACCTCGTGGCCGGCACTCACGGCCGCGGCTTCTGGATTCTCGACGATCTTTCTCCGCTCCGCCAGGCGGCTGAGGCCGCGGCATCGTCCGGCGCATTCCTGTTCAAGCCGGGCACGGCCATCCGCATTCGGTTCGGCACCAACGATCCCACGCCGTGGCCGCCCGAATGGCCCGCCGGCGAGAATCCGCCGCCCGGCGCGCTCATCGACTATTACCTGCCCGCCGCGGTCTCCGGTGAAGTCAAACTGGAACTCCTCAATACGCAGGGCAAGGTTCTGCGAACCTATTCGAGTAACGATCCGGTGCGCCATCCCGACCCCGCTACCGATCCGGTGGCGTACGACAAGCTGTGCCGCCAGAATCCCAGCGCTCCCGATTGCGGCCTGCCCCTTTACTGGCCCGCCCCGCCCGAGGTCCTCCAAACCAGCGCCGGCATGCACCGTTTTAGCTGGGACATGCACTACGACCCGATCGGCGGCGGTGGCGGCGGACGCGGCGGTGGCGGCGGCGGAGCCGGCGCCGTTCCCCATCGCACCTACCCCGGCGTCAACTCTCCCTGGGTCGCGCCCGGGACTTACACGGTCCGCTTGACGGCCGAGGGCAAAAGCGTCACTCAGCCCATCACCGTCAAGCTCGATCCGCGCGTCAGGATCACGGCCGATGTGCAGCAGATCTTCACCCTCACCACCCAGATGGAAGATAACGCCCGCGCCGCGCAGGCGGCTTATAAGGACGCGCGCAACCTGGCCTCGCAAGTGAAGGCGCGCCCGCAATCGGCAGCCAATGACGCCTTGCTGAAACAGATCGAGGAATTGGCTCCGCCGGAAGCGCCCGCTGCCGCCGGCGGCGGACGCGGACGCGGCGGACGCGGCGGCGGCATCCCTGGAGGTGTAGCGGGCGGCGAACAGCCTCCTCCACCTCCGCCGAACCTCGCCACCATCGCCGGGCAAATGATCGCCGCCGTGATGGGCATGCAGGCGTCCGAAATGCCGCCCACCGCGGCCGAATTGCAAGCGTGCAGCCAGCAGCAGGCCGCCTATCAGGCGGTCATGGCAAAATGGGCCGGCCTAAGAGCCAAAGTGACGCCGCCCGCAGGCAAATTATAGAACCGTGGCGCACGCACTCTCGTGTGCAGCGCCGGGATTCCTCCCGGCGCCTCGGAGGACCCGCAATGGTAGAACAGGTAGGCCGCTACAAAATCAAGGGACAGCTCGGCCGCGGCGCCATGGGCGTCGTCTATCTGGCCGATGACCCGCTGCTCAACCGCCAGGCCGCCATCAAAACCGTCGATCTCAGCGGCGGCGACCCCGGACAGGTGGATTTCCTCCGCACCCGGCTCCTCCGCGATGCCCGCGCCGCCGCCGGCCTCTCGCACGCCAATATCGTCGCCGTCTTCGACGTGGTGGAAGAGGGCCCTGCGGCTTACCTGGTCATGGAGTATGTTCCCGGCGAGACCCTGTCCGACATCCTCAATCGCACCGTCATTCCCGATCCGGCCTTCACCCTCCGGGTCTTGCGCGACATGGCGGCGGCGCTCGATTATACCCACGCCCGCGGCATCATTCACCGCGATATCAAGCCCGCCAACGTCATGATCGACACCACTCAAACGGCCAAGATCATGGATTTCGGCATCGCCCGTATCGCCGACACGCGCACCAGCACGCCCACCGGCTTGGTGATGGGGACCATCGAGTATATGTCTCCGGAGCAGGTAAAAGGCGAAGCCGTGGACGGCCGCTCGGACCAGTTTGCGCTCGCCGCCGTCGCCTTCCGCATGCTCAGCGGAACCACCGTCTTCGGCCAGCACTCGCTGGCCACCCTCGCCTACAAAATCGTGAACGAGCCGCCCCCGGCCGTCCGCCTGCACAATGCGGGGCTGCCGGCCGCCGTGGATTCGGCCGTCTCCAAGGCGTTGTCGAAATCGCCTGCCGACCGCTTCGCCAACTGCACCGAGTTTGTCAATGCACTGGCCGCCGCGTTGTCTGTCCCCGGCCAGGAGGCGCCCACGGTCACGCTGGCCGCTCCGGTTCCTCCGCCCCCGGTGGCGCCCCTTCCGACATCCGCACTTAGGCCTCCGCCGGCCGCGGTCCCGGTGCCGGCGCCCGTTCCCAAGGCGCCGCCGAAATCCAGCCAAGCCGCCATCGTCACATTCGCGGCCGTACTCGTCCTCGGCGCTGCCGGCCTGGGCATCTGGCGGTGGCGGCAGACCGCGGCCCCGTCCGCCGGCGCCTCCGCGCCCGTGGAAACGGCCAAGCCGCCGGCGCGACCGCCCGCGGCTCCCGTTTCCGACGCCAAGCCCCCCGCAAGCCATCCCACAACCGCCAAAACCGAGCCGCCCGCCGCCGAATCGGCTGAAGAGGCCGCGCCAGGCGCCGAATCTTCCGCCGCGGAGCCGGTCCCCAAGGAAATCCCGAAACCGGTGGCGGAAGCTCACAAGCAGGGGATCGATCTGCTGGCCGATAACCGCGCCGATGCCGCCATTGCCGCCTTCACGAAAGCGATTCAGCTCCGTCCGGATTGGCCGGCATCTTATTTCGACCGCGGCCGCGCCTATCAGAAAGAAGGCGACCTCCCGGCCGCGGTTCGCGATTATTCCGAATTCCTCAAAATGAGGCCGCAGAACGCCAACGCTCACACCAACCGCGCGCAGTGCTACGTGCGCCTGAAAGACGATGACCACGCGCTCGAAGATTTCAACGCCGCCATCGCGCTCAAGGCCGACGCGCCCGTGGCGTTCTATGGCCGCGGCCTGCTTCACATGCGCCGCCACGGTTACCGCGCGGCGCTCGACGATTTCGACGCGGCCATCCGGCTCAACCCGAAGTACGCCGTCGCGTATAACGCGCGCGCCAACGCCCGGCGTCAGATCGGCGATGAAGCCGGCGCTGAAGCCGACCTCCGCAAGGCTCGCGAACTGCAGTCGAAGTGATCAACGCATGAAAACCGCGATCGCATTCCGGCCTGAATTCCTCGATTTCCAACGCGGCATTCGCGTCGGCAACCTCGAAGAACGCGAGCGCATCACGCGCATTCTCAAACTGTCGCTCGAATCGCGCTATGGCCAGGACTTCGTGACCGAGCGCTGGGGCCGCGGCGTCTACTGGCGGTGGATCGGCTATTTGCCCCGCGCCAACCGGGCCGCCAAGACCATTTCCGGCGGCGCCAGTTTCAGCTGCTCCAAGTTCTTCCTGGCCATGAATCCCGAAGAGCAGATCTTCCAATGCGGCCTCCAGGTGGAACGCGGCTTCGTCAAAGCTCCGCGCGAGTATGGGCAGTGCCAGCTTGCCGAAGACTGGGACTGGCATCGCCTGGTCCGCGCGCTGCGGCCGAAAAGTCTCATCCAACGCGAGCTCGCTCGGCTGTTCCGCGAAGGATTTCAGATTCGGGGCGGCAGTTGGGACGCCGAGTTCCAGCGCATCTCCGGCGCCGGTTTCGCCGGCGTCGCCAAACTTCGCAAGATGCTGGACGCCGCGCCCAAAAACCAGTGGGCCGGCTTCCAGCTCTTCTATCCCATGACCGAAAGCGACGTCCGCACCGCCACCGGACTCGACCTGGTGGAATCCATGCTCGCCGTGTTCAAGGAAGTGACCCCCGTCATGAACCTCTGCATGCAGATCGAGCTGTCGCTGCCCGCCGAGGACATCTGAGCCCGCGCCGCTCGAGGCCCGCACTCGTAGGAGTTGCCTGCTCGTACGGACCGTGGGAGATTGAACAAATGGCGCATGAGTTTGAAGAGTACTATCGATCCGGCGACACGCCTTGGGACATTGGCAAACCCGACTTCAACCTGACCGAGACCGTGCAGACGGCTTCGATCCGGCCCTGTAGAGCGCTCGAAATCGGCTGCGGTACCGGCGACAACGCTATTTGGCTTGCGCAACAGAGATTTGAAGTGCTGGCGTTCGACACATCGGAAGCTGCAATTGGAAAGGCAAAAGTGAAGGCACAGCAGGTTGGTGCTCAATGTCGCTTCCGGGTCGTGGATGTTTTGAAGATGGACCTTCAGGAAGCGCCATTCGGTTTCGCGTTTGATCGCGGTTGTTTTCATACGAGGGATTCTGACGAAGAACGGGGGAGTTTCGCCATGCAGGTCAGCGGCCACCTCGAAGAAGGCGGCTTATGGCTCAGTCTTGTCGGGAATGCCGATGAGAAGCGTGTCGGTCACGGTCCTCCGCAACGAAGCGCCAGGGATATTGTGAGAGCCGTTGAACCCTACTTCGAGATTCTGTCGCTGGTTTCGGGGCATTTCGGCTCGAACAACCCGGAGCCGCCGAGGGCTTGGGTGTGCCTGATGAGGAAGAGGGCGGGATGATCTCCTGGGCGGATAGCGAGGCACACCCGCTGTTCCAAAAGCCGAGCTGAAAGCCGAAAGCTCTCGTCCTCAAGATTTCAAGTATTCTTGGCTATATTCAGACCAGGATCCCAGATGCCCGTCTTCCAGAAAAGCCTTCACCTGTCCACCAAAGGCCATTGCGACGTCGTGGATATCACCGCGCGGGTGGCGCGATTGGTGGCGGAATCGGAGATCACTACCGGCATCGTCAACGTCTCCGGAGTCGGTTCGACCCTTGGCATCACGACGCTCGAATTCGAACCCGGCTGCGTCGCCGACCTGCGCCGGGCGTTGGAGAAGATCGCCCCCTCCAACACGGATTACGCCCACAATGCGCGCTGGGACGACGAAAATGGATATTCCCACCTCCGCAGCGCGCTGATGGGCACCGCCAAGACCTATCCAGTGGTCGCCGGCGCTCCCGGCATCGGTACCTGGCAGCAGATCGTTCTCTGTGACTTCGACGATCGGCCCCGTGAGCGTGAGGTCATCGTCACAGTACTAGGACAAAAACCGAGCCGATAGACTCCTCAACGCTGCAAATTGTATGAAAACGTTCTATTCTCAAAGAGGCCCCGCATGGATCTGGTCAAAGTGCTCGCTCAGCTTCGCGAAGAGCTCGCCAACCTGGACGCGGCGATTTTTAGCCTTGAGCGTCTCCAGCAAGAAGGCGGAGCGCGCAAACGCGGCCGCCCACCCAAAGCTCTCTCCGACCTGCGCAAACTGGGCCGCGAAACCGACCCGCCCAAAACCTCTTCCGGGTCCGAAGAACTCTGACATTCCGGTCCGAAATTGTAACTATACTTAGGTATGTTTACGCGCCGAAGTTGGCGGGAGAAGATGGACAATCCGAACCTGCCCAAGGTGGTGGACATACCACCGGCTTGGCGGAAAAATCGTGCGGGCGGCACCATGCTGATCCCCAGCCCGCGCCAGGTGGACGCTCTGATTCGCACCGTTCACAAGGGCCGCCTGATCACGGTCACGCAAATCCGCGAGATTCTTGCCGCGCAACACCTCACCGACATCACCTGCCCCCTCACCACCGGCATCTTCGTGCGCATTGCCGCCGAAGCCGCCGAGGAAAGCGCCCGCGCCGGCAAATCCCGCATCACCCCCTACTGGCGCGTAGTTAAAGAGGATGGATCGCTGAATCCGAAGTTTCCCGGCGGCGTCACCGCCCAGTCCGAGAGACTGCGCGACGAGGGCCACGAGATCCTGCCCGGCAAAGGGAAAAAGCCGCCTCGGGTGGCCGGCCTGCCCCAAGCCCTGGCCGGGCAGCCGCGGCTTACCGCGTCCCTTCGCGTCTCCTAAAACCCGGCTGCCCGCCGATTGATTGCGACTCCCGGCGCGTATAGACTGTAAAGCCATGGCCTCACCGTCCATCGATCTCTCCAAGCTCTCCTGGAAAGACGCGGACGTGCCGAACTCCCTCGCCTTAATTCACCAGTACGTGGAAAATCAGGCGCAGAAGCAGCTCGACTGGTATTGGAACAAGAAGCGGCCGAAGGCTCAAATGTCGATGTTCCTGCGCTTCGTGGCCATTGTCCTGTTCGTGCTCGGCGGCCTCGTGCCCCTCCTCAAAGCGACCCTGCCGGCTGCGGTTGCCAAGCTTCCCTTCGATTTCGGCCAGTTTGGATATCTCCTGATTGGTATCGCCGCGGGATGCATTGGGCTGGACCGCTTCTTCGGTTACTCCACCGGCTGGATTCGCTATATCACGACCGCAATGGCCATCGAGAAATCGCTCGAGGAGTTTCGCCTGGAGTGGACTCGCAACATGGCCAGGATGCGCGGTTCTCCGCCCACCCCCGAACAGTTGGAGATGCTAATCCAGACCTGCGCCACCTTCAGCCTGGCCATTAAAAGCCAGGTCGAACAGGAAACCAAGGCGTGGGTAGTCGAGTTCCAGACCAACCTGGCCCAGCTCGAAAAGGAGCTGCAGGCGAAGGTCGACGAGGCCAAGGAGAAGACCAAGGCGCCCGTAACCGGGGACGGGCACTGATGGCCGCTCGCGAACTAAAGCTGGCGGAGTCTTCCACCCCGTGCGTGCGCACCCATCCGGCGCTGACAAAACTGCATCTCGTCCCTAGAACGGCACGTCGTCGTCCGACACTCCCTGCCCGAAATCGTCCGGCGGTTCCGATGGCGCGGATGGTGCGGCGGGCGCGGCCGGCTGCTGGCGCGGGCGCGGCATCGATACCGGCCGCGACGGCTGCTGCTGGTCGAATTCCGATGGCGGTCCGCCCGAATCCCCGCGGCCGCCCAACAGGATTAAGTCCTCTACCACTATTTCCGTCGTATATCGCTTCTGGCCGTCCTTATCCTCCCAACTGCGGGTCTGCAGCCGGCCCTCGACATATATCTGCTTGCCCTTCAGCAGATAATTTGACACGTTCTCGGAGCGCCACATCACCAGCCGGTGCCACTCCGTCTCCTCTTTCCACTCGCCCGACTGCTGGTCCTTCCAGCGGCGGGAAGTTGCCAGCGTGAAATTCGTGACCGCTACCCCGGACGGTGTGAACTTCGTCTCGGCGTCTTTGCCAAGATGCCCCAACAGGGTAACTTTATTGACGCTTCGGGATGCCATAACTTTCTGCACTGTAACACAGGTCTGTCGAGCCGCGCCCGGCTGTGCCGTGACGGCAAAATTCCTGGAATTTGCCCCCGCGGCTCAATCATTTATCGGCGGCTTCCCGCAAAATCCGCATACCCCCGTGCTACCTTTCCGGTCGAAGATACTTCTCGGCCGAGAAGCGTTGCAGTTGAGATGGTGCTGAACTTCCGGGCGGCCCTTAAACCGAAGTTCCCGCAGTTTTTGACGCTATTTTCCTCGTAAAGCTCTGAAGGCGTTGCGGATTGGATCTCTCTTCCTTTGTATTTCGTACCCATGTAAATGAGAGTATTTTATCTTGTTTTTCAGCCAGAAATGTCGTACAGTAGACCCATGTATGTCGAGTCCGTCCCCAACCGCAACTCTCCTCCCGCCATCCTCCTCCGCGAATCCGTGCGCGTTGGCTCCAAAG
>Ga0335078_10011789_pt1 | contig 12966 bp, 16 predicted proteins | sample Lox_Sample_32_FD_206711 | JGI IMG/M metagenome (GOLD analysis project Ga0335078, IMG submission 206711) | Soil microbial communities from Loxahatchee National Wildlife Refuge, Florida, United States - Lox_Sample_3.2 | ecosystem: Environmental > Terrestrial > Soil > Wetlands | place: USA... | reverse complement strand
GGCCGGCAACCTGGTGCTGGTGCGGGACCTGCTGGCCTCCTCTCCCGCGCCCGCGGTCCGGCTGATGATCTTGGATCGCCGCTGGGCCGGCAGCTGGGACTACGCCCCGGCGCTGCTCAGCGCCGCGGCCGGGTACAGCCTCTCCACGTTGAGCTGGTAACCGATGCAGGCGGGAACTCGGCGAGAAGGGAGAACCGGTCGCCGCGGATCAGGGTGTGCCGCCATTCCACCGGCTTGCCATCGGCGTGGCCGAGCCGGTGGATCGCCAAGGCGCCGGTCGACGGCGAAATCTCCAACAATCGCCGCTCGGCTTGCGTGGGCACGACCGCGGATGTGCTCGTGACCGCCGTCCAGCCCGATGCCGGTGCGCCGGCCAGTTCCTGCTAGGCACCCAGCCCACCCTGCCGATGAAGCCAGGCCGGGCCGGCACCATGACCCACGGGCAGGCGTCACAATGATCGGCGCTGGGGCCCGCCCCTGTCGGGTACCCCGTGGGGGTAGAGGCTATCCGTCCCTGCCGGACAGGACCCACGGCTCTAGCTGCGGCCGTCGCCGGGTGGGCATGTTGGGTGCGCACGGGCGGTGTTCAGACGAGGAAGCATCCGGAAATCAGCGCGCCGAGGTGCCGCTGCTGTGATCGGCGGCGCCACCCAGGTGCGGCCCCTCTGGTCCGGTCGTGAGCGGAGAAAGACAAGACGCAAGAAGGCGTGCCATGGTAACGACGATCTACGCGGTGACCGGGATGACGTGCGAGCACTGTGCCCGCGCGGTCACGCAGGAACTGGAGAGTCTCGGCGGCGTGCGCGGGGTGGCGGTCGACCTGGTCCCCGGCGGGGAGTCCCGGGTAAGCGTGACCAGTGATGCACCGCTCACGCGCCAGGCGATCGCCGCGGCGCTTGATGAGGCCGGCGACTACCGCATGGTCGCGGCCTGACCGTGCGGCGAGCGCGCGGCGGGCCGGTCGCAGCAGTACCGGGAGTGAGGAACGAGCCGATGAACACGGTTACCGCTGACCGGTCGGCCGAAGCGCCGGATGACGGTACGCGTTGCGTGGACCTTGCGATCGGCGTGATGACATGTACGTCGTGTGTGGCGCCACGGTGAACGCCAGTGGCGCCTGGTGGTGCTTGCGGCGCGGGTCGGCGCGGGTACCCAGCTCGCCCGGTGGTGGACGCGCGGAGCGGCAAGGCACCAGTCCAGCGGCTCGCCGACCGGGTGTCGGCGGTCTTCGTCCCAGTCGTGATCGCCCTGGCGGTCGTGACGTTGCTACTAGCGTGGCGGGCAGCCGGGCAGCCGGCCGCGGCCGCGTTCCACCGCAGCGGCGGCGCGGGAGCGCGCTTTGCGGTCGCACGCGGGAGCTGCGCGGCTGGCGTTCAACTGGGCCCTCGCCCGGGTGCAGGCCAACCTTGCCCAGCAGGCCGCTGAGGCCGCCTGCGGGCTGACCGGGGATGACCGGACCCCATCGATCTCGTGGTCGCTGTGCTCGCTGCGCAAGGACTGGCACGCCGCCAAGAACACCGTGGCGCCGTGGTGGGGCGGGTGCTCGACGGAGGCGTTCAACACCGGCCTGGACGGTCTCGCCCGTGCCCTTGGTGACTGGCCGGACTCGAAGAAGGGGGCAAGCGGAAGGTCCCAAGATGGGGTTCCCGAAGTTCTGGGCCAAGAAGGAGACTCGCGGGTCGATCCGGTTCACCACTGGGGCGATCCGCTGCGAACGCGGCCAGCGTGTCCTGCCCCGGCTGGGCCGGGTCCGGTTGCACGAGGACGCCGCCCGGCTGGCCGGCCTGGTGGACACTCGCAGGGCGAGGATCCTGTCCGCGACCGTGCAGCTGCACCGCGGACTGGTTCGTGTCCTTGTCCGGGGCTGCCGGGGTGGACCGCCCATCGGGGGACGGCAACGCGGCGCTGAACCTCGCCGAGTATGGCAGGCAACACCTGGCCGCCAGTGGGGCGGACAGGTCAACGGACGTGGAGCCGGCCGTAGGCCGGGCCCAGCCTGGCGGGTGGCTGCGAAGCGTCAACCCGGCACGCGCGCGCGGTGAGACCGCGCCGTCCCAACGCAAGACGGGACTGCGGCATGAGCACTCATGAGTGCTCGTCTGCAACGGTGCGCGGGATAATCCGGCCCGCGGGCAGTGATCGGCGTGGTGGCCTGTCTGGAGTGATGTGTCCAGGCGGGAAGGTGATCATGTATGTGCGTGATCCATCGCGTGTTCGCATCCCGCAACCGTCAAGCTGCTGCTGCGGTTCGCCGGGCAGCAGACCGGCAAGCAGCCCGCCGCCGTGAGCATCGGCGACCTGGAGGCCCCGCTGATCGGCGCGTTCCTCCAGCATCTGGGGGCCGGCCGGGGCTACAGGGTGACCATCCCGCAACGCCTGGCTGGCCGCGATCCACTCGCTGTTCCGCTACGCCGCCTTCCATGCGCCCGGACACGCTGCCCTCATCGGGCGGGTACTGGCCATCCCGGCCAAACGCGCCAGCCGGACCGTCGTCTGGGCGCTGGCCATGGGCGTAGGGTGGCGGTCATGGCCGAGCCGGACCGCCCGGTCAGGACTCGCCCCGCCACTCGTACCGATCTGGGTGCTCACCCCTTCGGGTTCCTGTAATCCCGGCGTGCTGGGGGTTGCTGGGTTGATCCGGGTCGGCTTCGCCGGGTTCTGGCTGGTGCGGGCCTCCTGGTCGGCTGGCCGCACCCCGGGGGGCCCGGCGCCGAGCCGGGTCAGATCGACGCGTAAGGAGCTGCCATGTGCCCGGAGCCGCGAACCGCCGAACCGGCGCCAATCATGCCTGTCCACGACGCCCGCTTTGAGGGAGAGCTGATTCCCCTCGAACCGGTCGACTCGGTTGCGATCACCACGATCTGCGACAACACCGTCGACATCCTCATGCTCGACGAGGGGCCCGCGCACCGCCTGCTGGGGCGCCCCGGCAAACCCCCGGCCGTCGCCGCGCCGACGCTTGAGGAAGGCAAGGTGGTCGACTCTCCCCGCGCTGAGCACGGCTTTTCCGCACACGTGGCGGTGACCAAGGGCGGCCAGCTGCGCCGCATGCTCTTCGACACCGGGCTCAGCCCGGCCGGGTGCACAGAAAACCTGGCCAGGCTCAACCTGAAGGCGTCCGATCTGGAGGCCATTGTGTTGAGCCATGGCCACTTCGATCACACCACCGGGATGTCAGGACTGGTGCAGGCGCTGGGCCGCACGTCGCTGCCGGTGGTTATTCATCCCGAGTTCTGGAGCCGCCGGCGCATCGTGATCCCCGGCCGTGAGCCCATGAATCTGCCCACCACCAGCCGCCAGGCCCTCACCGGCGCCGGCTTCGACATCATCGAACAGCGCCAGCCCTCATTCCTGTTCGACGGCTCGGTGCTGGTGACCGGCGAGGTGGACCGGAGCACGGCGTTCGAGACCGGTTTCCCGGTCCACCAGGCATACCGCCACGGCGGCTGGGAGGCTGACCCGCTCATCCTCGACGACCAGGCCCTGGTGCTGCATGTGGCGGGCAGGGGTCTTGTGATCTTGACCGGGTGCGGGCATTCGGGCATCGTGAACATCTGCCGGTACGCCCGCCGGCTCACCGGCGTCGAGCGCATCTACGCGGTGCTCGGCGGGTTCCACTTGAACGGGCCGCTGTTCGAGCCGATCATCGGCGCGACCTGCGACGCGCTCGAAGAGATGGCGCCAGAGGTGATCGTTCCCAGCCACTGCACCGGGTGGAAGGCCACCCACGCCATAGCCGCCCGGTTCCCGCGCAGCTTCATCCAGAACTCCGTCGGGACCACATTCGGCCTCGGGCCGGCGCAAGCCGCATGAGGCGCTGGTGACGGTGGGTTAGCCTGGCCGACGTGATCGGAGCTGGCATCCGACGTTGGCCCGGCGCCCGTGCTCGCCGGGGCGATCTTGAGGTTTCGCGCCGGCGCTGGTCCAGGTGGTGCCAAGAGCCTGGGCACATCTGCTCGCCGAGGCCGTCGGCCGGCCGGTTGACCCCGCCGCGCAGACACCGCCGGCATGGCGCGAGTACACGCAGGCGCGGACCGGTGAACCTGCACCGGAATCGATGACCGACTGGGAACCCGCCGAGTACACGCCATTCCAGACTGGTTACGATCCGGCTGATCACGTGGATCGGGCGATCATGGCCACCCGGGCGGCGGTGTTCCCGGACCACGGGCTCGGCCCGCAGCCCTGACCGGCGCTGAGGGCCAGCACCGGCCTCCGCTGCCCGGCGCAAAAGACCTGACTCGCCCGCGGTCGCTGGCCGCGGCCGTTGTCGCGGTGCTGGCGGCGCTGTCGGGGTTCTCCGGCCTGGGCCTGGACGCGGCGGGGCTGCTCGGCTGCGGTGCCACCGTTGGGGCGGGTTTCGTGTTGCGGGAAGGGCGGGGCCAGCCCGCTGATCGAGGTGGCCATGTTGCGCAGCGAGCCATTGCTGGCCGGGCTTGGCGCGGCGTTCGCCGGCTACCTGGTGCTGTTCGCCGTGTTGTTCGCCGTGCCGCTGGTCCTGGGCGCGCGCGGGGTGCCCGCCGCGGTGACCCGCCTGGCCCTGACCGCGTTGCCGGCCGGGTTCGCGGCCGCCGCGGTCGGCAGTTCGCTGCTGCCCGGCCGCCTGCCCATGCGGCTGCGGGGGTCGCCGGCCTGGGGTCAGCCGCCGCGGCGCTGCTGGTGCTGGCCGCGGTGCCAGGGACTGCCGCCGGCAGGCCTGGCCGGCGTGCTGCTGGCATGCGGGCTGGAGTGGGCTGTTCACCCCCGCCAACAACGCCGCGGTGATGGGCGCGGCCCCGGCCAGCCGGTCGGCGGTGCTGGGCGGTGTGCTCAACATCAGCCGCGGCCTGGGCACCGCCATGGGCGTGGCGGCGACCACCTTGATCCTGCATCTGGCGGCCGGCGGGCATGGTCAGCTGAGACCGGTCGCGTTGGTGCTCGCGGCGATTGCCGCGTGTGGTGCCGTGCTCAGCATCCGCCGCCCGCCGGCGGTACCCGGCGCGAGCCAGCGGCCACACGGGCGGCTCACGATGACGGATCCGCCCTGAGGTCACTGCCGGGCCGCGCGGAACGGACCGGCACAGGACGCTATTGCTCCATCGGGTATGGCCAGATACCCCGCTGGGTATCGTAAACCGGGTATCATGGGCAGCCGGGGACGAGAGGTTGCGGCATGGGTTACGGGATGACGGTCCGGCTGGACCGGCCGTTCGCCGAGACGGCCGGGAGGGCCCGCGCGGCGCTGAAGGAGCAGGGTTTCGGCGTGCTCACCGAGATCGATGTGCGGGCGACACTGCGCGAGAAGCTGGGTGCCGAGATGGAGGACTACCTCATCATCGGTGCCTGCAACCCGCCGCTGGCCCATCGCGCCCTGGACATTGACCGGCGGATCGGGTTGCTGCTGCCGTGCAACGTCGTGGTCCGCGCCGACGGTGACGCGACGGTGGTGGAGGCGCTCGACCCGCAGGTGATGGTGGGCGTCACCGGTGAGCCCGGGCTCACGTCCGTGGCGGATGAGGCCGGCCGCCGCCTGGCGGCCGCATTGGAGGCCCTCGCGGGTACGCCGCACACGGCCGCAGGCGGGGCTCGGCGACTGGCGCCGGGCCTGCGGCCTGGCCAGCGTGAAGGCCGGCGAGGAAGGGGTCTGGAGGAGAATGACTGGCGAGGCGTCCCGGATGGATAGCCAGGAGTGGGACCGGCGTTACGCCGCCGCCGAGCTGGTGTGGACCGCCGAGCCGAACCGGTTCGTGGTGGCCGAGCTGGCGGATCTGCCGCCGGGGCGGGCGCTGGACCTCGGTGCGGGCGAGGGACGTAACGCGGTGTGGCTCGCTGCTCGTGGCTGGCAGGTGACCGCGGTGGATTTCTCCGCGGTTGGCCTCGATAAGGGCCGGCGCCTGGCACAGTCGCGCGGCGTCGCCGTTGACTGGGTGTGCGCGGATGTGCTCGGCTACCAGCCCGGGGCGCAGTCTTTCGATTTGGTGCTCGTCGCGTACCTGCAGCTTCGCGCCTGTGAGCTGGACGGGGTGCTGCGCCGGGCGGTGACGGCGCTCGCGCCCGGGGGCGTGTTGCTGGTAGTGGGTCACGACGTGACCAACCTGACCGAGGGCGCAGGGGGCCCGCCGGATCCGGCTGTCCTGTACACGCCCGAGTCGATCACCGGTTCCCTCGACGGGCTCACCGTGCTGCGGGCGGAGCGGGTCCGCCGCCCCGTGGGCGGCACTGCCGCCGGTGAGGAAATTGAAGCGGTGGACACGCTGGTCCGCGCTGTCCGGGCCTGACCGACGGTGATCACTTCATCGAGGACTTCATCCCCGTGCGGGCGGCAGGTGCGCGCGGGGCGGCTTGCCCTCGGTGACGCGGGGCATCCGGCCTGGCGCGTCAGCCTGGACATCGGCCAGGCGCCGGACGGCCATGATGGCACGTGGGCCGCGCTGACTGTGGCGGAGGCACGCACGCTCGCCGCGGTGCTGCTCGCCCAGGCAGCGGCCGCCGAGTCCGACGACCGGCCCGGCGAAGCCAGCCTGGCCGCGGCGGGGCGGGTCGAGGTCGCCTACGCCGGCGGTGACGCGTATGTGATCACCACACGCGGTCACGCGCTGCTTGCCGACCAGCCCGCCGACGCCGGCGGCGGGGACGCGGCCGCCACCTCGACCGAACTGCTCATCGCCTCACTTGCCTCGTGCGTCGCCTACTACGCCGGCCGCTACCTGGCCCGGCACGGCCTGGACCGCGACCGGCTGCAGGTGGTGGCCGAGTTCACCATGGCCACCGGCCGGCCGGCTGCGCATCGCGGCGCCGGGCGTCCCGGCCAAGCGCCTGCCCGGCCTGCTGGCCGTGGCGTCGCACTGCACCGTGCACAACACCCTCCGGCAGGAGCCGGATATCACCATCGCGCTCGCGTGACCCGCGGCACCCCGGCTGAGCGCACGCCAGCTCGCTATACCCCCCAGGGTAAAATGAAGTTAGATGCCGCAAAGGAAGGACCGCAGTGACGACTATCGACCAGGAGGCAATGGGCGCGGTGCTCAACCGGCTGCGCCGGGCCCATGGGCAGCTTGGCCGGGGTGATCGCGATGATCGAGTCCGGGCGGGACTGCACCGACATCGTGACCCAGCTCGCGGCGGTGTCAAAGGCGCTGGACCGGGCTGGCTTCAAGATCGTCGCGAGCGGCATGCGGCAGTGCCTGGCCGACGGCGACAACCAGCCGATGAGCCAAGAACAGCTGGAGAAGCTGTTCCTCGCGCTTGCCTGATGGCGGGCCTGACCAAGGCTCCTGCCGGGCGCCCTACCGGGGCGGGAACAGCGCGCCCGGCCAGGTGACCGGTGCCGCCCGCCCGCTGGTGCGCCGGGCCGCGGCGGCCGGCTTTGCCGCCTGTGCGCAGCCGGTCACGCTGGCGAGGGCGGCAGCTGCGACAAGGATGACTGCCGCGTCGGTCATCAGCTTCGTTTTGCGCTGGGTGCAGGCAAACCAGCCGGCGCCGGACAGGGCAAGTGCGGATGCGACGTGGAATTCAGCCGCAGACCGAGGAAATGCTCCGACGGGTCCACCGCAGCGGTTCCTCGAAGATCCGGGACGCCGGGTACCCGGTCACGTACAGGGCGAACGGGCCCGGCGGCCCGATGCCACGGTGATGACCGAGCCACACGAGTGCGGCTGCGAGCGCCATATCGAAGATCAGCTCGTAGAGGAAGGCCGGGTGGAACGTGGTGTACCGCACGTGGCCGGGGCCGGTCGGTGAGATCTCCAGCCCCCACGGCACGCTGGTCGGCCCGCCGAAAATCTCCTGCTTGAATTAGTTGCCGATACGCCCGATGCCCTGGGCAACGAGCAGCGCGGGTGCCACCGCGTCCATGAAGACCGGCACGTCCGCGCCGTGCCTGCGCAGCCGCCAGACACCGGCCGCTGCGGCAAGAGCGACCCCGCCGGTGAGGTCGCGGAACCAGCGCTCGATTATTACAGGTGGTACACAAGCTGGCCGCCGGGAGCGCCGCGGACCCAGGAATGACATCCCCTGGGCCGCGTAGGCACACAGGCCCGGCACGGGCCGCGAGCAGGGGGGTTTGAACCAAGCGGTCGCTCTGCTGTGCAGTGTGCAGGTCTCTGCGCCCGGTCACCCGGGATCACCGCAACATCTCGCCGTGATCTAACCCGGCGGGCAGTTCATGCGCGCGGCCGCGACCGCTCGCGATTTCTTCCGCGCCGACTGCGCGGGTCGCGGCGTAGGCGGCTTCTTTGATCATTTCGAGGGCGCGGTCCCCGGCGTGGGCGGCGTTGTGGGCGCAGGTGCACAGCATCTGGGCGTAGGCAGCCGCCTGTGCTGGCCGGGTGAGCCCGGTGGCTTCCAGCCGGGCGGCGGCGTCCACGCGTGACCCGTTTCGCGATGTCGCGCCGTCCTTCGTGGCGCAGGACGATGCCGAGGGATCGCGCCGCGGCAGCGATCGCGATCGGTGATCCCGAACGGCTGGCGCTGGCGGCGGCGCGGTCGGCGGTGATTCTGCTGGCCTGGTAGCGGCCGATCTTGTTCAGGGTCTCGGTGGCCATGTCGTAACAGGCCGCCACCCGTGCGTACGGCCCTGGATCGCTGTGGCGGTCGGCGGCCTCATGTGCCGCGGCCAGCAGAGTCGGCAGTTCAGCGACGAGCCGTGCAAAGTCGCCGGTGCCGAACCAATGGCGGGCCCGGGCCAGCAGCCGGGCGATCTCCGCCGGGGTTGCCTCAGCCGGGGTCGGCGTCCATCAAAGCCAGGCAGTCGTCGAGCCGGGTCAGCAGGTGGATGGGCACAGCCAGGCCCGCGGCCGACAAGAGGGTACGGCGGCGCATCGGGCGTCCTCCTCCGCCCAGAGGTCAGAGGAATGCCCAGAAGGGCGCCGAGCACATGCGGTGGATTCCGTCGGTGGAGCATGCTCGGATGGATATGTGCGACTGTGCTTTGACGCGCGGGTATGCGGGATTGGGTCTGGTACTGTGTGTCGAGATGGCCGTGAATGGGCAGCTCATGTTCGGGGTGTGGGCTGAGTTGTGAGATGCCTTTGACGGGAGGAGTGTGGCGTATCCTGTCCGGCGGATTTCAGGTCGATCTTGGCGCATTGGAAAGAGCTTCCGAAGGCGTCAACAGTGTTCTGCTCGACCTGGAGAACGAGAAGATCAGTGACATCGGCGGCAAGAGCGCGGACTACGGACAAGACGGCTTTGCAGGTGTAGTGTCCGACTTCTGCACCCGCTGGGAACTCGGTGTCGAGAACCTGGCCAAGGACGCGAGAGAGATCGCCAGCCGCCTTTCCTTGTCCGCACAGACATATGTGCAAGTCGAGGGCGCTTTGGCGGCGCACATTGCGGAAACATTTCAGCGCTCTCGTGACGTCGATCCGGCGGCCGGGAAATGGTGATGGAACTCGGTGAGACGAGTGATCCAAGGCAGCTCGTACCGGGAGACTCGAGTGCGATCGCTAACGTTGCCGGGGCGATGTATGCGTACGGAAACGCGTTACGTGCGGCCGGGGTGGGCCTGGGGTGGGCCTGGCGAGGATCGATACGAGCGCTGGCTGGAGCGGCGCTGCTGCTGACGCCTTCCGTAAGCGGTTCAGCGGTCATCCACAGCAGTGGGTCGAGGCTGGTCTGTGCTTCCAGGACGCTGCGGCTGCGCTGGACGGTTACATCCCGGTGCTTGACCGGGCGCAGCAGCAGGCGGGGGAAGCGATCCGGCTGTGGGCCGGAGCGAAGCGTCAGGCCGCATCTGAGATGTTGAGTTCTGCCCGCAGCCAGTTGAGCAGCGCCGGTGACGCGGCGGCTGCTGCGGTTGGCAGGGCTCGCGATAAGGCCCCACCCAAGCCAGGGTTCTGGTCGCAGGCCGGCCATTTCTTCGATGGTCTTGGACACGATGCGGAACATGTCGGTGCCGATGTCATCAATGGCCTGGCGTCGTTCGGGAACGCCGCAATTCACCACCCGCTCGACGGTCTTGGTGCCGTGGGAGGCGGGCTGCTGGCGGGCGTGAGCGCCATCGGCGACGGGGTCGGTGTCGCGCTCGATGTCACTGGCGTCGGCGCGGTCGCTGGTGTGCCGCTCAATGCGGTTTCGACCGCCGGGGTGGTTGCCGGCACAAGTCTAGCCATGGCGTCGATGGGGGATCTCGCCCGCCACGCGGGCGGCGACGACAACGTCGAGCCGGTGAAAAGCAGCGGGGGAGGGGGCGAAGGTGGCGGTCCGGCACAAGATCCGCAGCATCTGCACGACCTAGGTACGGATCCGGCGACCGGCCAGTTCAGGCCTGCGGAGGCCCAGACCGGTGCGCGGATCGAGAACAAGACCGGTGTCACTCTTGAGCGGTCCCCAGAGGCTAAGGGCCCCGACTGGAAGGGCTCGGACGGCAAGTCCTACGATGCGGTTGGTAACTTTCCCGCGAAGTATTTCGACAGCCAGTGGAGCAACCTGCAGCAGAGGATCATGGATCACCTTAGTAAGGCTGACTATGTTCCAATAGACGTATCGCGATTCAGTCCTGGGCAGATTGCACAGATCGAGAGATTCATCGAGCCGTTGGGTCCTAGGGTGTTCATAGTGGGTGGTGGGTGATGGCGGGCGACGTCTGGCTCTCAAAGAAGAATCGCTGGTCGGCGAACAATTCACTATACCATTGGGTACTTGAGTTCTTGCTGTCTTCAGTGGATGATCGTGCCGCCGTTGAAAGTCTCGAAGAGATCCGGGACGCCAACATCGGTTTGGTGAACCTCGAAGATTTTGATTCTAAGGTTCAGCATCATATGCTTGCGCTTCTTCGCGGCAATCTTGTCCACGATGCGGTGACCCGACTGCCGTCCGGCATGCCCGACAGGCAAGGCTTCATCGAGGGTCTTCAGGAGCTAGCTGATCTTGCAAGTGCAGCCGCGAAGTAAAGCAACTGACAGGGCGTGACTCTTGGCCGCGGGGTCTCAAGGCTGATCAAGAATTACCTGATGACGGGCATTACGGCGAGGCGTAATTGTCGTTTTGGTCGCGATCGGCTTGGGCGCTCGGCCTCGGAGGGGCGCCTCGCATCGGCGTCGGCTAGGGCATGTCTGACACATGGCGGGTCCAGGCGATGACGGCGTTCAGGACGGCGGCGGCGCCGTAGACAGTCGCGAGTTTGTCATAGCGGATGGCGAGCCCGCGCCACTGCTTGAGGTGGCAGCAGCGGCGTTTCGATGACGTTGCGCTGCCGGCAGTCGACGGCGTCGAAGGCGGGCGGCCTGCCGCTACGCGAGCCGCAACGCTTGCGGTGTCCGCCCTGGTCGGCGGGCTCGGGGATGACCGCGGTGATGCCTCGCTCGCGTAGGTGGGCGCGGATCGCGCGAGAGGCGCAGGCTTTGCCGCCGCGCAGTCGGTCCGGACGAGTGCGCGGCCGGCCCCACCGGGCGGGACACTCGCAACTGGGCCAGCAGCGGCAGCGCCGCCGGGGCATCGCCAGCCTCGCCCGGCGCGACCGCGATAACCAGCAGTAACCCGTGGCCGCCGACCAGGCAGCCTGCAGGGCAACGCGAAGGTGGCCGAGGGTGCCCAGCACGCCGACCGGGATGCCCAGTTCCGCTACATCGCCGGCCGGGCCGGCGAGTTCCTGGCTGCCGGGGACCCAGTCGTGTCGGTGGATGCCAAGAAGGCGAAGGTCGGCGAGTTCGCCAACGGCGGGGCCGAGTGGCGGCCCCAGGGGCAGCGCGAGCCGGTGAACGTGCACGACTTCCCTTCCGATGCGGTCGGCAAGGCGATCCCCTACGGCATCTACGACCTGGCCGCGAACACCGGGTCGGTGAGCGTCCGGTCAATAGACCGACCACGACACCTCCGCGTTCGCGGTGGAGACCCTGCGGCGCTGGTGGCGGGTCGGCGGGTCGGCCCACGACCCGGCCGGCTCTGCGGATGGGGTTTTCGGCCAGCGCAACCTCGCTGATCGAACCAGATCACCCTGGTCGGCCGGGTGGCCCGGGGAATCGCACCCCTGGGCCACCCGACCAGGCATAGGCTTCCAACCTCGGCGGTGTCATAGACCGGGTGCGGTGGCCGGTCCACGGGCACGCCACCTCCATGCCATCGCGGTAGAGGCCATCAGCGCACCTGTGCGCGGTTGGCGGCGAGCCCCATCTTGGCAGCTCACCGCCCACAGGCTGCCCCGCCCACAGGCTGCCCCGCCCGCGATAGGGCGGCGCTCTCATCGCCTGCCATTCGCGCCCCGCCGCGCGGCCTGCCTGATCCCGCCGGGGAAGATCTGGACGATCCAGCCGCCCAGCCCCGGTTTGAACAGGGCCGCGGCGGCCACACCATCGGCGCGCAGCTCATGAGCGGCCTGCGTGGCCGCTATCCGCGCGGCCCTGCCCGTGCCGAAAGGGACGGATTGCCGGGCCGGCCGGCGCCGCGCGGCTAGCGCGCCGGTGATCACCTGTTCGGCCGCGGCGAGGTCCTGCCAGCCCCGCACACCGGTGCTCTTTTCCGGCTCCAGCTCCTTGTAGATGTCGAAGAACTGGCTGATCTCGCAGCACAGATGGTCAGGCACATCGCCTGTGTCCCGCAGGTCGGCGTAGCGCGGATCGCGCGCCGGCCCCGCAAGGATCTTGGCGTCCGGCCCGTGCTCGTCGTGCATCCAGAACACCCCGATCGGCCGGGCGGTGACCGAACATCCGGGGAAGGCGGGCTCGCCCAGCATCACCATCGCATCCCGCGGGTCGCCGTCTTCGGCAAGCGTGCCGGGGATGAAGCCGTAATCCAGGGGGTAGCGGGTCGAGGTGAACAGCATGCGGTCCAGCCGGATCCGCCCGCTCGCGTGATCCATCTCGTACTTGTTCCGCGAACCTTGCGGGACCTCGATGATGACCTCGACCTCCACCATGGCCTCCTCAGGCGGATACGCCTCCGCCGACTCTCGCCCAGCAGAAGCCATCAGCCGGGAGGAGTCCTCCCGCGCGAGCCAGGCGCGCCACACCGGCAGGCGGATAACACCCCAGGCTCTAAACGACTGCGCTC
>Ga0335078_10011788_pt1 | contig 12967 bp, 6 predicted proteins | sample Lox_Sample_32_FD_206711 | JGI IMG/M metagenome (GOLD analysis project Ga0335078, IMG submission 206711) | Soil microbial communities from Loxahatchee National Wildlife Refuge, Florida, United States - Lox_Sample_3.2 | ecosystem: Environmental > Terrestrial > Soil > Wetlands | place: USA: Florida... | reverse complement strand
TACGGCTCATAAAAAGGCGGAAGCCCACCTGCTGAAGGCAAAGGAGGCCGCCGAGGCGGCCAGCCGCGCCAAGAGCGAGTTTCTGGCCAACATGAGCCATGAGATTCGCACGCCGCTCAACGGCATCTTGGGGATGGCCGATCTGGCCCTCGACACGCAGCTCACCCTCGAGCAGCAAGACTACCTGCAGATGCTCAAGGGTTCGGCCGACATCCTACTGACCATCGTCAATGACATTCTCGACTTTTCGAAAATCGAAGCCGGACGGCTGGAACTGGAACGAATTGAGTTCAATTTGCGCAGCGCGCTCGACGACGTCATCAAGAGCTTCGCTTTGCGGGCTCAGGAAAAGGCGATCGAACTGCTCTGTGACGTGATGCCGGAGGTTCCGGACTTTGTGCTCGGCGATCCCACTCGCCTTCGTCAGGTGTTTGCGAATCTCCTCGGAAATGCGCTGAAGTTTACCGACCGGGGCGAAGTGGTCCTCAAAGTGAAGGCCGAGTCTCTCGACCGGGATTGCGCCACACTGCACTTCGCCGTGCGCGATACCGGCATCGGCATTCCGGCCGACAAGCAGCAGGTGATCTTCGAAGCCTTTTCCCAGGCCGACGGGTCCATGACCCGCCGCTTTGGGGGAACGGGTCTGGGATTGACCATATCGTCGCGGCTCGCCCAAGCCATGGCAGGGGGACTGTGGCTGGAGAGCGAAACGGGTAAGGGGAGCGTGTTCCACTTTACTGCCCGCCTTGAACTGGCACGGGCTGCCAGGGCGGTGCCCGCTCCGAGCGCCACTGAGTTCAAGAGTCTGCGCGCGTTGGTGGTGGATGATAATGCCTCGAGCCGGCGGATTCTCAGCCGACTTCTTCAATATTGGGGGATGTCCACCGCCGAAGCCGCAAGCGGACCAGCCGCCCTCGCCCTGCTGAACAATGCTGCTGGCGCGGCTGCGCCGTTCGATCTGCTGCTAACCGACGCTGGGATGCCAGGCATGGATGGCTTCGAACTCGTGGAAAAGCTGTGGCAGCATCCCTTCCCGAACCCACTGGCCGTCATCATGCTCACCTCGGTGGGCTGGCGCGGCGACTGCGCCCATTGCCGCAAGCGCGGCATTTGCGCCTGCCTCACGAAACCCGTCACGGAGGCGGGTCTTCGAGAGGCGCTAGTGAAGGTCCTCAGAACGCGATCTGTCCTGTGTCCCTAGTACGCTTGACGCGCTCCTCACCGGATCGTCTCTGCGGCGAGGCCCCAGAAGTCGTTCACGTAATAAGAAGAGATGACGTTGCCGAAGAGGTGGCAGATCGCCTTGCATTGCGGAATCTCGCCGTAGAGTTTGCGGCCACGCGCAAACACTCTCTTGAATGAACCTTCGCGCAACAGATTTCCGCCGATCTTCTTCAGAGGCTCGCAGGGATAGAACACGTCGCCGTTCGGGTACACGCGGGGAAACATGGTGGGGAAGCACTGGAAATCGCCAAATTCCAGCAGGGTGCGCAGGAGCTTCGGGGTTCCGTTTATCGGCTGGGTCTTGGCGCGGCGCCGCTCGATGATCTTCTCCACCAGCGCTTTGTAGCGCGGATTCTGCCTCAGACGCAGGTTGGGCATTTTCTCGCGCAGGGCGCTCTGGGTGGAGAAGACAAAGCCCTGCTCGGCGCAGTAGTCGAGGATGCGCTCGATCTCGCCGATGTTCCATTCCTCGATCACCGAGCTGATGGTGATGTCACCGGGCCGAGGCATCTCGGAACGCGCGAGCCGAAGATTCTCGAGCACGCGAGGCACGTTGCCGGGCTTGGAGAGGGGTTCGTCCGCCCAGGCGGCCAGCGAATCGAGGCTGACGATAAGGCCGTGCAGCGTGCTGAACAAGCCCTGGTACTTGTGAAGCAGCGTGCCGTTCGTCACCAGCAGCACGGAGCGGAATTTCAAGTCATGCCGCGCTGCCGCCACCAACTCCTCGATATCGGCCCGCAGCAGCGGTTCGCCGCCGGTGAAAAGAATCGAATCCGTCTCGCGGCGGATGATGCGCAGGATCTGCAGGGTCTCTCGCGTGGGAAGTTCGTCGCTGAAGACGTCGGGCTCCTTTTGAGTGCAGTAGGTGCAATCGAGATTGCATTTGTGCGTGGAGTAAAAGACGGCGGCGTAGGGCGCCACAACCTTCGTGCGCAGTATCTCGCGCCGGTAGAGATTCTGGAAATAGTGCTTGAAGTTTTTCAGGACGAAAGGCGAGTGGCGGACAAGTCCGCGCAGGAGTTGGAGGCCGGAGGCTGGTTTGCGATCTTGGCTCATGGAGCAGGGCGGCGCTTGGCCGTCCACCAAAGGACGATTAAGAGATCACGCGCGGCCCGTGGCCACAACCAAACTAAGATTTCACCACGGAGAGCAGATCAATGGTGCGGCGAAGCCAGCGCGCGTTGCAGGCTAATCATCAAAGCTGCCGCTGACGCCCTGGAAGGCGCGGCCGGCCTGTTTCATCACCCACTTGATGACGCGGCGGTCATCGTAGCAATAGCCGAGGTTGTGATTGAGCGTGGAGAAGCAATGCGTCTGGCATTCGGTCTTCATTTCGTCCAGTTGCTTCACCTCGAACTTATGATTGCCGATGCTACCCCAATCGTAGGTCGCGGAGTACATGGGGAAGCAGGGCGCCAGCGTCCCATCCACGCGGATGATGACGTTGTTCTGGCCGGCGCGGCAATTCCACGGTTCAACTTTGCCACGCATGAAGGCCTTCATATCCTGCAGCCGCTTAACCGAGTTCACCATTTTATAACCAGACTTGTTTTTCTCGATGATCCAGTCCACCAAAGCATCCACCTTGGGCCAGTCTTCTTTGGTGATGTAGGTGCTGTTTTCGTCGAGGTGCTTGAAATGCGACTGGTCGATCATGGGCGACTCGTTGATGTGATAGTCGGTGGCGATGCCGGCGCTGCGCGCGATTTCGGTGAGCTCCTTGACGTCGTCGAGGTTGTTACGACAGATGTTGATGTTGAAAAAGACGGAATAACCGTAGCGGTATTGCTTCTTAATCAGATAATCGAAATACTGGCGCACGGGATTGAGCGCCTTGGGAAGCCCGGGCTTCTCATTCACGACATCGACCGCGAAATTGAAAACCGCGGCGCCCGCGTCCGCCAGGCGATCGATGACGGCGGGGCGCAGCAGCCGGGCGTTGGTCGGGATGTAGACCCAGAATCCCTTCTGGGCGGCGTAATACACGACTTTGTGGACGAAGTCGGGACGCAGCAGCGGCTCGCCGCCCATCAGCGCCAGGACGCGGCAAGTGGTGGAGTGTAGCCAGTCGATGGAGCGCTTGGCCACGTCTTCCGACATGCCCTTCACTTTGTTGTCAAAGGCCCAGCAATAGTGGCAGTCGAGATTGCATTTCCACTCGGTGAAGAGGTAGGCGATGATGGGATGAAAGTCGCCAGGAAGGACGCGAGACTTGATGTAAGGGAAAAGCCAGCCGCGCATCGCTCGATAAACCAAGGAAGGTGGCCAGCGCCGCTTGTACAGATCCGTAGGCGAACCGTGTTCGTCTTGCGAAAGCCACTCGTCCGTGAGCAGCTTCGGTTGCAGCGGGAAGACCGGCGTGGGCAGCTTTTCCGGCTTCGCGCCAGGCGCAGGTGGCGCTAACGGCCTGGTGGTGCCTGGCTTCTGAAGCAGATCGTGCAGTGGAACATCGAGTCTGAAAGGACGAAAATTCGGACTGGTCTCTGGAGTCTGGAGCTCTGTACTCATGATCTCGGTTTTCTCCTCGTTTGGTGTGCTTGGACTCTCCCCCAACAAGTGTGTTCCTGCCTCGTGGTCTGGACGAAACCGACTTCTGCTTCCCCTCTCTAGGTCCTTGTCGTTCGACATTCAAAAACGCTCACGCCCTTTTTAGATGCCGATCAAATTCCGCAAGTTCCACCCGCCTATTGTCTGATTCCGATAGCCCGTTCGAGTGCTTTCTTAGATGGAGAAATGTCGTACCGGAAAATGGAAAAGTTTTTCTCCTAAGAATCCTACGCAGCCACGCTTACGCGGCCGCCCGCGCGACCCCGTTTCGCAACCTACTTTCAAACATAAGTGCCGATGTATCAATACGTTAAAGAATCGCTCGGACCTGCGCTTCGAGCGAGCAACCCGGCGTCAGCAATGGTATCCAAGATGCTCCCGGTGGGATATCCGGGTCGTGAACGCGCCGGGGAAGCGGCGGCAGAAGAAGTAGCGGCGGCGAGTTGATGTTGGTGTAAGCGAGGTAGCATTGGACCCTGAACTGAAGCGTTGCAAGCAGTCGCTACGCATCCTTCTCAGAACCGCCTACACGGGCGAGCGGCTGCGCCTGCTCTTAGCCGATTCGCGAAATGGGGAAGTGGACTTTCGTTCGGTCTGCTTGCTGGGCGCGGTCACTCTCCGGAAGGCTGCGCTCGCCAATTCAGTGGCGCGGTCGTTCGTGAGGGCGTGTCGGTACCCACGCACTCTGATGCTCCTGACCGCTTTCGAGGCCGAATGGGCGCTATACCGGCTCGGGTTCATTCGCCGGACTTGGCACTCTACGAGCGATGAGCTGCGCAGGCGACGCTTGACTCCCATGGTTCTCGCCGAAATCCGGCGACGCTCGCGGCCGCCGAATCAACCCAGATTGGTATGGTCGCGCTCGCGACGGGAGGACAAGCGGGAATCCGGATGTTCGGGCGGCATGTGAGCTGCGCACCGGCTCGGAAGGCCCTGGCGATATTCGTGTGCTTGTGAGCTACGGGGTCTCGCCGGTTGCTTGAAAGAATTTGCGGTGAAAAAAGAGTGTGGATCAAAAGCCCGCTTCGAAGCGGCTGAACTCCACCTCTTCTTTCCACTCGATTCTGGCCCGATCGCTGGAGTCGAGAAAGCGGCGGCACGCACCAGAAACGGGCTCCGGCCGCAGCGTCTCGCGAGCGCAGGCGCTGATCATCGAGAAACGCTCCGGTAACGTTGGCGGCGATTCAGCCCACAAGCTCGGTCCCGGCAGGAAGCTGTGTTCGAGGCTGTCGCGGACCATACGCTTCAACGTCGCATAGTCGAGCCGATAAGCTTCCACCGCGCGCTGGAATTCCCATGTGAGCTCGGAGCGCGATACGCCTTCATCATCGGTCGCCAGCGCCACGGGTACGCCGGCATGCATGTAGACCGGCAGCGGATGATCCTTGCCACGCACACCTAAAATCAAGTCATTGCTGGTCAGGCAAATCTCCACCAGCACGCGGCGGCGCGCCATCTCGGCGAGCAGGCTCCGCGCATCCCGCTCATCCATGACGTCCACACCATGGCCGATGCGCTCGGCGTGACCTTTCTCGACGGATTCGCGGATGTGAAAGCTCAGATCGCCGGGCGGCACCAAGCCGGGTGCGAGTTCGCCGGCGTGCAGGGTGACATGAATTTTGGGATACAGGCCGTGCAGGAAATCGAGCATTCCCATCTGCAGATCGAAATCGCGCAGCGCGACGGGATCGTCCTCCGGCTGCACCATGTTCAACCCCACCACACGCGGGTCCACAGTGGCCATCTCGAAGCCCGCAACCAGCTGGGCAAACACTTGCTGTTTAGGGTTCGCGCGGAGCACCTGATAGAGGTAGCGGATGGTAACGCCGCAACCCGCATCAGGATGCGACCCGCCGCAGTCGAGTACCTGGCGCATTCGAGTCTCCGCCTGGTCGATTCCCCGGCGCCCTTCAGCGACCACTTTGTCCATGCCGCCGGACAAGAGGCGCGTACGCATGGCCGCGAGATCGTCAATCCAAGCCCCTTGAGTTCCGAGGTCGCGAGCCTCTTGACCGTTGGGCGTAAACATCAACTCCAGGTAGAGTTCGTGCTGGGCTGCCGCGCGGTGCGCCACTTCAGCGAGCATATCGCCCGAATGCCCGTTCGTGGCGGGCCCGAACCTGCCAAAAGTCGCGAAGAAATGGTCGTGCGCGGAACGGTCCTCAGGAGTGGGATGAAAGTTGCGCATCGACCAGGCGTCAATGAGCCGGTTACGCAGTTCGGCATCGGTTAGGGCGCGCGAGGCGGGCGGCCGGTCGCCGCAGGGCGGGGCGAGCAGCGCCGCTGCGGTGATATCAACGCAGAGCCCATCGGTTGCGGCATAGTCGATGTAGCTTTCGGCATAAATAGCGCCACTCAGGTGATTGTGCAGATCGCCGCCCTTGGGCATGCGGGCCAGAAAATCGACCAGTAAAGGCGGGTTGTCGCGCACCGAATTGAAATACCGCGCGGCCTTGCCTGATGACGACGGGGCAGCTGCCGGAGCCGAGTCGGCCCCCGCTAAGCCCGCCGCCAGCGCCAGCAGAATCACGGTCGCGATACCAGAGTGCCTCGGTCTCATTGACTCCTCCCAAGAGAGGCCAAGCATACGCGAGAGTGCAGCCGTGAGTCGAGATAGGAATGCGGTGTCAGCCTCGATTCGCAAGTCTGCCCTGCAAAAACCTCGTCCAGACACTCGATCCCCTTTTGACATCCTCCTGCCAGCTATGCCTAGAGAGTTCTAATTCAGCATGGCACGCCGTATGCCTAACTGCACAGGGGGCATTCGTTAAGGCCATGAAATAACGGTGGTTAACGAAGTCTCTGACAGCCGGCGTCGAGTTCCACTCCAGGCTGACTTCCCGGCGACTAAAGGAACGCCCAGAACAGCCGATGAACCAGACAAGGATCATTGGAGGCCTGAATATGCCACTCGAAACAGGGGTTGATATCGACAGGCGACGGGACGACGCGGGTATGGCGCTGGTGGTAGTGGCCCTATCCATGGTCGTCTTGATGGGATTCCTGGGGCTGGGAATCGACATGGCTTACCTTCGCCAAACTCGGCAGCGTGTGCAGACAGCAGCCGACGCCGCCGCGCTGGCAGGCGCCTCCGAGCTCAATTATGGTGACGTGACCACTGCGGCTAAAGCCGATGCTGCCAGCAACGGCTTCACGGACGGCTCCAAGGGCGTTACAGTGACCGTCAACAACCCTCCGCAGACGGCGAGCGACCCTCACTTCAACGACTCTAACTATGTTGAGACGATCGTTTCCCAGAGTGTGCCGACCGTCTTCGCCAAGATCTTCGGCACGAACACGGTGACGGTGCAAGCACGGTCGGAGGCTCACCTGGGCAGCGCCCCAAACTGCATCTACGCTCTGAGTCCTAATGCCATGGACGCCGTGACCATAAACGGAACCACGGTCACTTCGGAGTGTGGCATGATGGTCGATTCCAGTGCGAACCAAGCACTGTTGATAAACGGCTCGACTTACAGCGGCACCGCGATTGACGTTACCGGCGGCGACCTTGTCAATGGGTCTCACGTGACGCCCACGCCACAGACCGGCGTGACAGCGATGCCCGATCCGTTGGCTTACTTACCGACCCCAACGATTGGAAGCTGCCAGTACAACAACACACAGGTCAACGGTACTACTGCGACGCTCTATCCTGGCGTATACTGCGGCGGAATTCTCATCAACGGTTCGACCTCAACGACTTTCAGCGCGGGCACCTATATCATCGCGAGTGGCGGCGTGACCGTCAACGGTTCAACAGTCTCTGGAAATGGAGTGACGTTTTACAATGCCAGCGGCGGCGTCATCTTCAACGGCACTAACCACGTCGATCTCGTCGCGCCCACCACCGGGACCTACGCTGGAATCCTGTTCTTTCAATCCTCCAGCGACTCACAGGCGGCCATTCTGAATGGGGATAGCACCTCCGTCTTTCAGGGCGCGCTCTATTTCCCAAAGGCTCAACTCACCCTCAACGGCGACGCTTCAGCCACGGCCTATTCGATACTGGTGGCGAGTACCATGGTGTTGAACGGCGACTATGTCAACAACGACTACTCCTCCCTCCCCGGTGGCTCGCCGATCAGAAGCAATACTCCCGTTCTGGACGAATAGCGGACGTCATTATGTTCCATCCGTGCGGAACCGATCCCCTCGCGCCTCTCCCTCGCTAAGCCGACGATTGGCCCGGGCCCGAGACATCGCGTCTCAAAAGAAGAGATGCAGTCCGAGCTGGAGGAATCGCGGGCTTCCAATCGTATGTTGAATCACTCCCAGGCTGCCTTGAGGTGGAATTGACGGCGGCCCCTCGTAGTTAGGGAAAAACACGACATCATTGTTGGGCGTATCAAAGTCGGGCTGGTTGAAGATATTAAAGGCATCGGCCTCGAAGCGCAGTTGAAAGCGTTCGGTGATGGGGAATTCCTTGGCCAGGCTTACGTCGAATCGAGTCTGGAACGGACCACGAAAGGTGTTGCGGCCGGAGGTTCCAAAAAGGGACTCGAATTCATCGCAACCGGACGCGTCGCAGGGAGGCACCCCATCGGTACCGGGCGTGACAAACTGCGGCAGAAAGTCATTCGCATTGAGGACCGGCTTGCCGGCATCGACGCTGGTCGTGCCCTGCAACTGAGCTTGCTTGTAAGTCACTCCCGGCGCGAGGGGCACGATCGGATTCGCGATCTCAATGTCGGTGCCAAAGTAAAGGGAGCCCACCGAGCCCGAGTAGTCGTAAACGCTGTAGGGCTGCCCGCTCTGAGCTACCGTCTGTCCGCCAATCGTCCAGCCGTTGATCAGTTCCCCCAGGGCCTTGGTTTTTGCCAGGCTGGGAATCGTATAGCTGTAGTTGATGAGGAAAACGTGCGTCTGATCGAAGTCGGCCGACCCGTAGTTGCCTCGCGGAATTGAAGGGTCGTTTCCGGTGACGAACAGGCCCAGGCCGCTCTGTTCGTCGAGAGTGTGCGACCATGTGTAGGAAGCGGTGAACTGCAGCCCGTTGGACAGTCGCTTACGCACCTGAACCTGCAACGCGTCGTAGTTGGAGATCCCCTCGGCCTGATAAAGGACCGAATTCATGTCGTAGCCGACATAGGGCACACGTACCGGCGCATTGCCCGAATACTCGTTCGTGAAGATCGGCTCGTTGTCGAGAAACAACGGGCTTGTGCCACCATAGGAGTACATCTGGCCGTTCACCGGTTTCTGCGGAGTGGCGAGGAGCGGCTCGTTGAAGGAGATGGGCAGCACCTCATGCACCCCATGGTTGCCCAGGTAGCCGACGTCAAATAGCCAGTTGTTGCTGGCTTGGTATTGGAGATCAAACGTCCAGTTTTCGGTGTAAGGTAACTTGTTGTGGATGTCATAGCCGCCGAACAGTAGAGGTCCGAAGAGATTGCCCGAGGGCCAGCAACCCGGATAACCGCAGGCGGTTTGCGAAAGGTTCGGCAAATAGGCTAGAACGCCGGCGGCACTGACCTGAGGCGGTGCCGGTGGGGTGGTGCCGAATGGCGCCGAGAAGGTGGCCCCCTGCGGCACGGAAACGGGCGCAACGAACGGTGGGGCGAGGGTAACGCCGAAGGGACCGTTGAAACCGGCGCCGGCCGGCGGCGAGAAGTAGCTGAAGAGCTCGCCCCGATCGTAGTACAAGCCATAGCCCACACGCAGCGTGAGTTTCTGAGTCGGCGCCCAGGCGATGCCGAGCCGCGGGGCGAAGCCCCACTGGCGTTGAGTCATCAGCGAATCGCTCACGCCCTTGGTGGCGGCAGTCGGGTTGTTCCGCGCAATCTCCAGGCCGGAACCAGTGATCGTGTCCGTGGAAGCATCGTAGGAGTACGTTGCCGGGTTGAATCCGGTCAAACGGCCATATTTCTCCGAGAGCGGCCCATCGAAGTCCCAGCGCAAGCCGGCGGTGAGCGTCAGGTTACTTCGAACCTTAAAGTTGTCGTTGCCATACAGGCCCAGGGTGTCGGATCGATAGTAGCGGCTCGCTGACCCCGCAAACGCGTCTCCGCTGCGCGGCTGGCCTTCCACAAAGGTAAGAAAGCTCTTGAAGTTCAAAGTGTCCGTATTAGTGTTGTCGTTGACGACGTTGAGTTGGGTGTAATCCCATTGCCCGCCAAACGCCAGGGTGTGTTTTCCCTTCAGCATCTCGACCGAGGATCCATATTCCCACTGATTCTGGTACATGCCCGCATTGCCGAAGCTGGTGCTGGGGCCGAACTCCAGGCCATAGCCGATCGTGGGATCCGAGGTTGAGATGTCGAGCTGGGGAAAAGTGTTCGAACCGAGCAAGTTCATGCCCAAGCCGCTCGGGCTGAAATCCTGCGAGGTGTTCGCGTAAGCCTCCAGCCGCGTGAAACCGACGTGCTGCAGCCAGGTCACGGTGGGGGACAGAACCATGGTGTTGGTGATGGAACCGACGTCGCTGCCAGCGGTGAGCTGCTGAGCGAAGCCCAACAGGGAGCCGACGGCGCCAAACGGACTGGAGCTGGGATTGCGCTGAATGTAGTACTTTCCCGACAGACGATCCCGGTCGCTCACCTGGTAGTCCAGATCGGCGATGCCCTGATCGACGGGCGCCGTGGCATTGGGCCCCTGGACCACGGCGTCGTAACCGAGCGTCCGGGCGGTTGCTGTGTCGGTGATCTGCGGACTTGGAATCAGATATTGTCCGTTGGGAAGCTTAGCCCGCAGAATGTTCAACGCCACCGGATCGATATCGCCGGCGGTTAACGGAGTCTTCGGATTGAAGGAGGTGTTGACGGCGGTGGCGATGCCAGCGGCGCTGCGGTCATTCGTCAGGCCGAGGGGGACAATCACGTCCTTTTGAGACAGCGACGCGTCCGAAACGCGAGTGCCCTGGTACGAAAGGAAGTAGAACAATTTGTCCTTCTTGATGGGTCCGCCGATGGTGGCGCCGAACATGTTGCGGTTCACGTACGGGTTCTTGTCGGCAATAGCCGGCGACGCGTTATAAAAGAACGGATCAGCGTTCATGGCACTGTTCTGCCATTCCTCCCACGCCGAGCCATGAAGCTGGTTGGTACCCGATTTGGTCAGCACGTTGATGTGCGCGCCGCTGTTGTTGCCTTGCGAGGCGTCATACATGGAGGAGTTGACGCTGATCTCCTCGATCGCATCCGGGGGCGGTGTGGGCAGGGCCTGGCCGATGGCGCCGTACACGGATGTGCTGGTTTGAATCACCCCACCGGCGCCGAAGCTCTCGCCCGTATTCAGCACGAATCGGTTTTCACCCACCTGGCTGCTGGAATTCCCGTTGAACAGGTTGTTGGTGCTGACGTCGTTGAGCGAGAAGCTGTTGCTGGTGGACCGGTTACCTTCGTCGAAGATTTCCTGGTTACCGAGGCCGGCGTTGGCCCCGGAGCCGCCCAGGAAATCCGCGTGAACGCCGGGGCTCAGAATCGCCAGTTGCGTGAAGCTGCCGGTACCCAGCGGTGTGCTTTGAATGGTGGCTTGATCCACCACATAGCCCGTTGTCGTATCCGTCTGGTTCATGAGCGGCGTTGCAGTGACGGTGACCGTCGCGGTGACTGACCCCGGCTGAAGTTGGGCGTCGAGAGTCGTCGTGCGGCCGCTTTGAATGATGACCTGCGAATTGGTTTGCGTCCGAAAGCCTTGCACACTGAAGGTCACCGAGTAGGTGCCAATCGGGAGGTCAGCCAGGCTGTAATTGCCCGCGCCGTTTGTGGCGGCGGTAACCGTGAGACCGGTGCCTGCGTTCTGAGCCCTGATCTGCACGCCCGCCACGACAGCCCCGGTGGAGTCCGTGACCGTGCCGGTCATCGCTCCTAACGATTGCTGGCCGAACGCCGGCAGGGCCGGCAGCAGTACCGCAAGAGAAACAAACGCAACGCAAATGCCTCGACAAAACCTGCTCATGAGACCCCTCCTCCTTTTGCTGTTTATCGGTCGGTGCACTCGGCCTCGGAGCCTTGGCAGCTTCTTTTGTTACGGCCTATGCTGTTCCCTTCAGCCGGCGGAACGTGCGCTTCAAGTCCAGTCGCGGCGACGGAAGATCAGCTGCCCTCTCGCAGCGGGCCACCCCCTGGCCCACCATCGTTGCCGAGGGTTGTTAACAGCATCTTTCTGAAATGTTACATGAGTGTTAAGGGGAGAGGGCTGTGTTAACACTTTGAGTCCGCCTTGAAGCGGACGGCTGGTGGCTTGACGGGCTTTTCGACAGCTTGTACGTCCCAGGGAGCAATTCCGGGAAAAATGTTACAAAAGCCAGCGTTTTGGCTATAACATACTGCCAGTAAAAGACTTAAGAAATTGAGTTCGATCCCCTCGAAAGCCTCGAAATATGGCCCCTTGGGTAGTGCCTAACAGCTTGTAACAATGTCACTTAGATATCAATCAGTTCGTTTTCATCCTGGAACTCGTCGTCATCCTCGTCGCCGAGGTCCGTCAGCTCCGTGTCAGGGTCCCACATTTCGGGCGACCAGCGGTCGATGGCCAACTCTAAGGGCGACTCTTTCGGCAGCTTTCCATCTCGGACCAGCTCCGGATAGGGCCTGAGGCGCGTCTCGACAGCCAACCGCAGGTGCCACATTCCGGGCCGCCCGGCACTGCCGAGCTCACTCTCCAGCCGGGTGCACCATTTCCGGTTCACCATGCGGTAGGCGCTCACCAAGTCATGGAGATTGCGCTCCAGGCGCACGTCGATGGCGCGCAGCGTCAGGTCGTTCGCCCCGCCGTTCAGGGCGAAGTGCTGCTTCAGCCACCAGTCCCAGGCGACAGCATCCAGAAAAGGCTCCACCTCGGGACCCATAAACCAGAAGATCGCCAGAACGTCGCGCCAGGTGCGAAGGAAGTCCTCCGGATCAGCCTTGAGGCGTCCGATGATTTCACGCCCGAGCTTGGGAACCGCCAGCCGGCGCCGGTTCAGAGCGGACCGGCGGCGCCCTTCCTTGCTCCTGGGACCGCCGGAACGTACTGATCTCGGGTGTTGGGCGCGCATCCGCTTCGCAGTTGTGGTTCCCTTCCAAGCCATCAGCAATTGTCCCCAACATGCCGTAATGGCAGCTGTGTACTACCCGAATAGCATAATGATTACTGTAATGTCAACATTTTTCTTCGACTCGAGTGCACCCTCAGCGTTGGCTTGGTCAGTTACCAGGGTCCCGAACCCGGGTGCGCATTCGAGCGGCGGCCGTTGATGGCTTTGCGGAGAATG
>Ga0335078_10011787_pt1 | contig 12967 bp, 10 predicted proteins | sample Lox_Sample_32_FD_206711 | JGI IMG/M metagenome (GOLD analysis project Ga0335078, IMG submission 206711) | Soil microbial communities from Loxahatchee National Wildlife Refuge, Florida, United States - Lox_Sample_3.2 | ecosystem: Environmental > Terrestrial > Soil > Wetlands | place: USA... | reverse complement strand
AGCGGCCTAGCCGGCTACCTGCTGGCGGCCGGGCTGGTGCACATCCTCAACCGCACCGGCTCGGTGATCGTGGCCGGGGCGTTTTTCCTCACCTCGCTGTTCCTGATCACCCGTTTTTCCTTTTCGACGGCGGCAGAATTCCTTCACGCGCGTTTCGTCGGCCCCCTCGGCGCGCGCTGGACCGTCTGGCGCGAGGCTCGCCGGCGTGAGCGGTTGCGACGCGAGGTGGAGCGAAGCAAGGTAGCCGGCAAACAGCCGGTGCTGCAACGCGCCGCACCACCGTCTGGCGCCGCGGTCTCGAAGGGCCCCGTGCCGGACGTTACGCTGCTGCCCGGAATTGAAGGGAAAGCCAAGAGCATCAATCCACCAGCCGCTCCGTCGGTCACTCCGTCGGCGGCTGTCGCCGCCGCGGGACCCCCGGGGTCCTCAGGGGAAATCGAGGTTCCGGCGCCCGGCGCACCGTCTATCGCTCCCCCCATTGTCCGGAGCCAGGGCCTCGAACACGGTCCCGAGGCGACGCTCATCGGCGCGTCTCGGTCTCACGCCGCGGCGCGATCGGCCAAGATCGTAGGGCGAAGCGCGCAGGTCTACAAGTTGCCGAGCCCCACGCTGCTGCGCGAGCCGGACGGTGAGCAGGGCATCGACGAGGAGGAACTGCAAGAGCGCGCCACCCGCCTGGTGCAAAAGTTCGCCGAGTTCGGCGTCATGGGCGCGGTGACGCAGATTCATCCCGGACCCGTTGTCACCACCTTTGAGTTCAAGCCCGAAGCCGGCATCAAGTACAGCCGCATTACCAATCTGGTGGACGACCTGTGCCTGGCGATGAAGGCCGAGTCGATCTTGATCGAACGCATCGCGGGCAAGTCCACGGTCGGGATCGAGGTTCCCAACCTCCATCGCGAAATCATTCACCTGCGCGAGATCGTGGAGTCGAGTGAGTTCGCGAGCGCGCCCACCAAGCTCACCGTCTCCCTGGGCAAGGACATTACCGGCAAGGTCCGGGTGGGGGACCTCGCCCAGATGCCGCACCTGCTCATCGCCGGCTCGACGGGCTCGGGCAAGAGCGTTGCCATTAACTCCCTGATCGTCTCCATCCTCTACAAGTCGACGCCCGACGAAGTGAAGCTGATCCTGATCGACCCCAAGCGGCTCGAGTTGAACCTCTACGATGCCATTCCCCATCTCTTCACGCCCATCGTGACCGAGCCCAAACAAGCCGCCAACGTGCTGCGCCGCGCCACTATGGAGATGGAAGAGCGACTGAAAAAGCTCGCCGAGCACGGAGTGCGCAACATCGAGCAGTACAACAAGATTTTCGAGCCGGAATCGACCCTCGACCTCTTCAGCTCCGACGGCGAGCGCGAAGGGCCGCTGCCGTACCTGGTGATCGTCATCGACGAACTGGCCGACCTGATGATGGTCGAGCCGCAGAACGTGGAGGAGTCGGTCACGCGCCTGGCGCAGATGGCGCGCGCTGTGGGCATCCACCTCATCCTCGCTACCCAGCGGCCGTCGGTGGACGTCATCACCGGACTCATCAAGGCCAACCTGCCCTCCCGCATCTCCTTCCGCGTGGCATCGAAGGTGGACTCCCGCACCATTCTCGATGCCAACGGCGCGGAGGCCCTGCTCGGCCGTGGCGATATGCTGTTTATGCCGCCCGCCAGCGCCCGCCTGGTGCGATTGCATGGGCCGCTGGTGACGGAGAAGGAGATCAACAAGGTCGTCGAGTGGTGGAAATCGCAGAGCCAGCCGCAATACAACGAAGACTTCCTGAAGCCCTTCAAGGACGCCAAGGATGGGGAGGCCGAAGCCGGGGACGTGGAAGAAGACGACGCGGGCGATCTCGACGAGGTTTACGAGGACGCGGTGCGGCTGGTGGTGGAATCCGGCAAGGCGTCCACCTCGCTCTTGCAGCGGAGGCTCAGGCTAGGCTATGGACGCGCCGCCCGCTTGCTCGACCTGATGCAGCGCGACGGCATCATCAGCGCCCCCGACGGAGCCAAGCCGCGCGAGGTCCTCAAGCGCCCCGACTGGCTGGCCGAGGTCGATGAGCCGCTGCGGTAGCCCGCTTCGGTACAAGCCCCGTAAACGCACGAACCGTTACACGTGATCATGATCACGAGTCGCCGTGATCAGAGTCACTGTAGGGATTCGTCTCTTTGCGTAGCCTTGATATTGGGGGAAGGCTCCCCCCGAACTTACCGCCCGCACCTTGCAGCCATGCTTGGGCAGACAAGGTATTTAGGGACCCAAAATGAGTCGCAAACTAGGCCCCAAGCTGATTCTCTCGCTTACTGTGCTGATCGTTACCATCAGTTGCGTCAGCGGATACCTCAACTTTCGCACGCAGAAGCAACATTTGGTAGCGACCATGATGCTCGGTGCGGATCAGCTTTCGCGCAGTATTACCAGTGCCACCTGGCACGCCATGCTGGATGACGACCGCAAGGCCGCTTACGAGATCATGCGCGTGATCGCCGACAAACAAGGGATCGATCGGATTCGGATGTTCAACCGCGAGGGACGTCTGGTTTTCTCCACCGACGCGCGAGAACAGGAAGGCCTCACCAGCTTATCCAACGAAGTGTGCGCCAGTTGTCACAGCCAAGGGCCGGGTTGGAATAAGCCCGTGGAAGACTCGCTCGTTCGTTACGCCACTTCGCCGGATGGCGTCAAGACCATCAACAAGGTGACGCCCATCTACAACGAGCCCTCATGCAGCAATGCCAGTTGCCATGCTCACAGCGCATCCACCAAAGTGCTCGGCGTTCTGGATGTTGCTCTGCGCCTCGATCCCGTCCAGAGACAGACCGGGGCCATGACTTTGCAAGCCGTCATTTCCGCGGCCCTGGAAGTGATTATCGGAGCGGCCTTCGTCATCTTGTTCACGCGCCGTTTTGTGGCCAATCCGATTCGGCAACTGATCGAGGGCACGAAGGCCGTGAGCGCCATGAAGCTGGACCGGCCGATCCGAATCACCCCCCGCAGCCGGGAACTCGATGAGCTGGTGGACTCGTTCAACCTGATGCGCGAGCGCTTGAAATTGGCGGTCGCGGAGCTGAACGACATGCAGCAGACGCTGGAGAGCAAGGTGGATGAGCGCACCCGACAACTGCAAGCCGCACAACGCAAGCTCATCCAGTCCGATCGCCTGGCAACGCTGGGCCAGCTCGCGGCCAGTGTGGCGCACGAGGTCAACAATCCTGTTTCCGGCGTGCTCAACCTCTCCATGCTGCTCGAGCGCCTGATGGCGAAGGGCGAATACCCGCCGGGACGCGAGGCTGAGTTCCGCAAGTACCTTGGCATGATCTCGTCCGAGACCGCCCGCGTCGGACGCATTGTCTCGGACTTGCTGGCATTTTCGCGCCGTTCCAAGCCGCAGCGGACACCCGCCGATCTGAACAAGCTCGTCCGCACCACACTCGGCTTGGCCGACCACAAACTCAGGTTGAGCAACGCCGAAACGATTCTGGAGTTACAGAACAATCTTCCCCTGGTTGAGTGCGACGCGTCACAAATGCAGCAAGTGATTCTGAATCTGGCTTTGAACGGTGCTCAGGCTATGCAGTCGCGCGGCGGTGGCAAACTTACCATCCGCACTCGCTTGCTCGCTGATGGGAACAACGCGGAGCTTTGCGTTCGGGATACCGGCGAAGGCATCGCTCCGGAAAATCTTCCCAAAATCTTCGACCCTTTCTTTACCACCAAGGCCAATGGAAAGGGAGTCGGTCTAGGGTTGGCCGTGCTGTATGGAATCGTGAAGGCTCACGAGGGCGAGGTCGAGGTCACGAGCCAGCAGAACGAAGGCACAACCTTTACGGTCACTCTTCCGCTGAAATCGCGAAGCAACGGCAACGCGCTTCAAGAAGTGCAGGTACATGCCGTGTGAATGCCCTTTATCTCGTGGCCATCGGGAGCGTGACGGAAGGAGCGTTGGAATGGATCGAAAACGCAGCCGCCGAGTGGTTTCCCCTTCCCCTTCAGCGATTGCCTCCCTTATCGATTCCGGAAGCCGCTTATGACCGAAAGCGAGGGCAATACCAGTCGGTTGAGATCATGAAGATGTTGGCCCAATACGCTCCGTCAAATTCCAGCCGGGACAGCCGGGTACTGGGGCTCACTGACGTGGATCTGGCGATCCCGATGCTCAGTTTTCTGTTTGGACAAGCGCAGCTTGATGGTCCCGTCGCCGTGGTCTCGCTCTGCCGGCTGCACCAGGAGTTTTACGGGCTTCCCGCGGATGAAAGCCTGCTGCGCCAGCGCACCGTCAAGGAGGCACTGCACGAACTGGGGCACACCTTCGGACTTGCCCATTGTTCGGACCCGCGGTGTGCGATGAGCCTCGCCACGCACATCGAGTTGGTCGATGCCAAAGAAGAACAATATTGTGAGCGCTGCGGAGTGCGGTTGGTGCGGCGGTTTGCTCAGCCAGGGGGAAAGGTATGAAGAAGAATTGGCCGATGCTGGTGGTCGACGACGAAGACGTGATGTGCGAATCGATGACCGCCTGGTTGCGCGAAGATGGCTACCCTGTCGACTCGGCGTCCAATGGACAGCAGGCGCTGGAGCTCGCCAAATCCACGGACTACGCCATCTGTTTCGTCGATTTGAAAATGCCCGGCGGCATGGATGGTATCGAGACCATGATGGAGCTCCGCCGCATTCGGCCCGAGGCGTGCGTGATCATCATCACCGCCTACGCCGCCGTCGATACCGCCATTCAAGCCATGAAAGAGGGCGCGCAAGAATACATCGTCAAGCCCTGCAATCCACAGGAAATCTCAATGCTGGTGGCGCGCATCCTGAAGCTCAAGAAGCTCCAGAGCGAGAATGCGATTCTGCGCAAGAAGCTCAGCCGCCATTATCGTCACCGCGACATCATTACCAAGAATCCGCGTCTGGAAGAGATTCTTGCCCTGACGCAGGATATCGCCAGCCTTCGCAGCACGGTGCTGATACGGGGCGAAAGCGGTACGGGCAAGGAGCTGGTGGCGCGAGCCATCCACTTCTCGGGCGACCGCGCCGAAAGGCCATTCATTACCGTGAGCTGCGCCGCGCTCACCGAAACCTTGCTGGAGAGTGAGTTGTTCGGCTACGAAAAGGGCGCCTTCACCGGCGCCGCCGCCCAAGCAAAAGGCAAGTTTGAACAGGCCGACGGCGGCACCATCCTCCTCGATGAAATCGGTGATGTCTCACCCAAGCTGCAAGCCGACTTGCTTCGGGTTTTGCAGGAGCGACGCTTCTACCGGGTGGGAGGAAATGAAGAGGTAGAGGTCGATGTGCGGATCATTGCTGCCACCAACAAGAACTTGGCGGAGGAGGTCAAGCGGGGAAGGTTCCGTGAGGATTTGTACTATCGCCTCAACGTGATTGAGATTCCCATTCCACCGCTGCGCGAACGGCGCGAGGACATTCCCTTGTTGGCGGAACACTTCGCGCAGCGCATCTCCTCCGAACTGGGCAAAGATATCAATGGCATCTCCGGCCCGGCTCTGAAGCTGCTCATCGCTTACGATTGGCCGGGCAACGTCCGTGAGTTGGAAAACGTCATCGAGCGCGCCATCGTAACTTGCCGTAACGGCGTGCTCGACGAGCAGGATTTCTCATGGCTCCAGCAGCCGGGGTCGCTGGAGAATTGGGAAGTCCCCGATGTTTCTCTCGACGAACTGGAACGCCGGGCCATCATTGCCGCACTGGAAAGGAAACACGGCAACGTCAAAGAGGCGTCCGCGGCCCTGGGCATCGATCGCTCGACCCTCTACGACAAGCTGAAGCACTATGAGATCGCGCGCTGAGCCCGGAGAGCCAAGCGCCGAAGCATCAAGCTTCCAGGAAGGTGTCCGCGAGCACCGGACCCCAGTCGGCTTCCGGAATGGCGTCCATCAGGCCATGAATCAGCACTCCGCCGTCGGCCAGGGTGGGCGCAGTTTTGGGCGGACGGAGCTGCAGTTGCAATCGCTCCAGTTCTCGAGACAGCCACCCGTGAACTTCGGCTCCGCTTAGAAGATGGCGTAGCGTTGCCGGGTCTTTGGGATCGAGGCTTGGCAGGATCTTCAAATACCAGCCTTCGGTCGGGCCTCCGACCCCAGTTACCGTTCCCTCCATGGGCGCTCGAACGCGAATCTCATTTCCGTTCTTCCTCATGCGCCAGGCGGTTCCATTGACCTCGATTTCGCTGCCCACCTCGGGCATCTGGACGGAATCGGGAGTGCCGATCACATGCTGAGCCAATTCATCGAGGCCGATGGTCAGGGTGCCATCCCCTCCCGGTTTCACCCAGGTGTGGCCGCGGTGATAGAAGCGGTCCTTCGGATAAGGAAGCTCCAGGTCGAGCGCCATTTCTTCCGCCGGCAACTTCGCAAACTGCGAGTACTGGCTGCAATGACGACAATCAAAGCCGTTGTTGCAGGTTCTCGAAATCACTCGGCCCGCAAGTTCGTGGCGGCAGCGGCGTTCCGTTTCCGGCAGCTCGGCAAAGTCCGCCTTCCAGCACATTTCGATTGCCCGATGGGTGCTGAAATCGCGGACCGTACGCCATGCGGCGGTGACAACGGTCGCGAGAAGGGTCAGCGCCACGGCAAAAAACAGAGATAGAAACAAGATGTGGCTAAGAGTCCAATGGAATCCATCAATCCCCGGAAACATGCGTGTCCTCTCCTTTCGGCGGGGCAAACAGCGGCAGGTAGCGATATGAAAGGGAATAAATGATCACGCCATATGCAACTACGGCACCGAAGCTAGCCACTTCCTGCCAGCTCGGCATGTAATGCAGAAACTCGTCGAAAGCCAAAGTCGGCAGAGCCAGAGTTTGCACAGTAAGACGGAAGCGGTTCAGCAGCACCCCCGCACAGGCCAGCGCGGCGCCGCCTAGAAGCCATCCGCGCCGCGCTGCTGACCGACGGTAAGTCAGCAAGAAAGCTGGAAGCAGCCCGAGGATCACCATCTCTGTAAACACGAGCGGCACTCCGAATGGTTTGTGGATGTAGAACAGCCACGGTGCCACTTCCAATCGCGGCAGAGTGATGTTCAACCAGACCAGCGTATCCACCGACTTGGCGGCTACATAAATGGCGAGAAGCACGCCAGAAATGAATCCCAGGCGCCGGAGTACTTCCTGCGGCACCAGGCGTCGACCAGTCAACTTTTCCGTCGCCGCCGTTACCAACATCAGAAAGCTCGGTCCCGAAGCAATCGCCGACAAGATGAACAAGAAGAATGTTGAGGGCCAGATGAGAAACCCTCCCCGAAAAGCGAACGGACGGCCGCGCAACACCCCGTAAAGCCCGCCCAGCGATCCCTGGTGAAAAAACGAGAGTAACGTCCCGACGCCGGCGAGCACCGGCACCAGTTTGTGGAGTTGATGTTCAAAGACCAGGAACGATGGCAGCTTGCGCAGTTGGCGATTGCGCAGCAGGATCGGCAGGTACTCCAAGCCAAGCACCAGCAAATAACAGGTAATGCAGAAAGTGACCTCGGTAAGCATGGAGTGCGGATTCGGATGCCAGAAAGTGAACCACGCTCGTAAGGGCTGCCCCACGTCCAGCACCAAGATGGCAACCGCGCCGCTGTAACAGATGAAGCCCACCACGACGGCGCTGTTGAGGATCGGCTTGAGCTCGGCGCGCTTCATAATGTAAACCAGAAACCCGGTGAAGAACGCGCCCGCACCCAGCGCAATAATCCCCAGATCGAGAAAAATCCACAGGCCGAAGGCGAATCGATTGTCCATGTTCGTCTGGTTCAGTCCGTAGTACAGGCACAGTCCGGCTGCATAGACCCCCACCCCGAGCAGAACGGCCCAGGGGGCCAGCCAGAACACGAATCGCGTGAGCGAGGTTCGCTCCACGCCGCGGGCGATCCAGCGAGTGTCGGCGAAGGCAGAGTTAGCCATGTTCGACCTCCAAATGGGCACCGGAATCGGGGTCGGCCAGAGCTCTCACCCAGGCCTCCTTGGACTGGTAGTAAATCTTCGGCTCCGTGCCCAGGAGGCTCAGCAACCGGAACGTATCAGCGGAGTGAGCTTCGCGAAAGACAGGATCGTGCTGGTCTGCCAGGTCCCCGAACCGAATGGCCGCCGTCGGGCAGGCCTCCACGCAGGCCGGGACGTAGTCGGCAGGATCGATTTCCCGCTTTCCCGCCGCCGCGGCCTTCTCTTCCGCGGAATGCAACCGCGCGTGGCACATATTGCACTTTTCCACCACCCCACGCATCCGCACCGCAACTCCCGGATTCAGACTCTTCTCCATTCCCGCCGGCCACGACGGGTCCCACCAGTTGAAGTAGCGCGCGTGATAGGGACACGCCGTCATGCAATACCGGCATCCCAGGCACCGCTGCGGCATTTGCATCACGATGCCGGTGGCCTTGTCCACTTCCACCGCTTGCTGCGGGCACACGCTCACACATGGCGTTTCATGCTCGCAATGCATGCACATGATCGGTATGAATGCCTCGCGCCGCGCTCCTCCCTCGACTCCGTTCGAAACCTTGCGCACCAACATCGGTGTCAGCCCGGTGCGCGCCGTTGCCTGGGGAATGGCCGGCACATTGTTCTCCGCCGCGCATGCCACCATGCATGCGCCACAGCCCGTGCACCGATCCAGGTCGATCACCATGCCGTAACGGGTACTCATGCCTTCCTTCCGTTCTCTCCCTCAGGCGATTCCCGTAAGCCTGACTCCTGGTAGAGTTTCGAGGCCAAGGGAGGCAAAACCGGCGCGAGCCAAGTTGGTAACCGGTTGACGGGTGGCACCGGGCCAGCGGTCTTCGGCCATTCGCTCAACTCGCATCGAAAGTCGCCGGAGCGCGGCGGATCGTTGACCCAAACCGCTCCCTCCCAGAGTCGTTCTTCGAGTTGTTGCACCGATGCGAGCGTCGTGACCGGTGTAGCTTCCTGTCCGTGCACGGTTCCCACCCGCTCGCGGAAAAGTCCTTCGCAACGGGTGTGAATGATTTTTTCCGCCGGGATCAAATGAGGGTCAATGCCGACCAGGAACTGGGCAGCGCCCTGCCCTTCCGGCGGCGCTTTCGCCAGGGCGGGGGCCACGGCATAGGTGTCGATTGCTGACGCGGGTGCGGTGGGGACATCGGTCAATTCCTCCAGAAAACCCGGCGCCGGCAGCAGCCAATCGACTTTGCTTGACCCTCCATCCCACGCCGCGAAGTGGAACACCTCAGCATCGGTGGGCGGAGTGAAATCCCAGGGGACAGTGGAATCGATCAGCACCGCCCGCGCAGATATGATGTCCGCCCCGGTGGAAACATAGGAGACATGCGACGGAGCCGCCCTGACCGCCTGGACCGACTGGGCCGACAGCGTATGTCTCGATCGGGTAACAATGCCGCCGCGTACCCCCACCGCGCCCAGCACCACATTCAAGGCGGCAATCGCCGGATTCTGGTCGTTGGCGATCGCTACCACTGGCGGCCGGCTGACTATGGTCCGCGCCAGATCCTGGATCGCGTTGATGCCGAGTCCTGTCTGCGCGGCAGCGTCGGCGAGGGTGAGGGACGGCACCGGGCCATGTGCCGGGACCAGACGTTCGTCGAGAAGTACACGCGCCAGTCCCGCCGCCAAAGCGGCCTCTGCGCCGTCAGGAACCGGAACCCACCGCCACGCCCGCGCAGCGGTGCGGGAAAGCGGCGATTCCACTTGAATCAGGCGCAGTTGCGGCTCCGCCATGCCCGCCGCCCGCTCGGCCCACAATCGCGTGAAGCGTCCGGGAGTCACCCAGCCATCCAGCAACGGCGCACCAAAGCTCACCATGGTCTGCGCGTTCTCGAGGTCGTAACCCAACGTGGACGCGGGCACGCCGCTCCAGTTTTCGTAGGGCGCCAGAGCCTGATTCTCCGCGCCCGGCACCACGCGATAGCTGCCACCGCGCTTTTGCACGAAAGCCTGGAACACCGACGAAGCCGCACGACCCGGCTGGCCATCGACGATCACGATCGGGCCCTCGCCCGATGCTTTCGCAAAAGCCGCCCGCGCTTCTCCCCAGGAGGAGGTGGTGGCCCGATGACGCACCGCGCGCAATCGTTGCGGGTGCCAGTTCAGTTGATGGGCCCCAAAACCGAGGGGGCACAATGCTCCGCGGTTGATAGGATTGCTGCTGACCCCGGAAACGCCCACCGGCCACCCCGCGGCCATCCGTACCCGCATTCCGCATCCCTTGGGACACAAGGTGCAGAACGACTGCTTCACTTCCACCGGACCACGCGTGGGCTGCGGTATCCACTTCCAGTTCTGGGTCCAGATGGAAACGTCATCCAGCAGCTTCCAGGGTACCGGGGTGACGATCAGACCCGCGGTCGCTCCCGCACTCCATACCAACAGATCTCGTCGGGTGAGCTTCATACTCCTCGCTTCAGGGTGCGCGACATACCGGTGAGAGGAATCCTCAGGTTTGCACAGATTGCATGGATTAGAAGCGGGGAACGGCCGTATTCCAAAACGGATGGTATCGTGGTTCTTCGCTCTTCCTTCTGCCTAATCGGTGAAAATCCGTCGATCCTTACCTTTCTGTCACGCAACCTCCTTCATTCGTGGCAACCGAGGCAACCTACCTGGGCGTGGCGGCGGCGATGGCAATCCTCGCAGTCGCTCATGCTCATGCCATAGTGCGGCATGTGTCGCAGGCTCGCCGTTGGCTGCCATGAAATATCCTGGCTGTACCCGCTGATGCGGTCCTGCTTATAAACTCGCACGGCATCTGATCCGCCATACGTCGAATGGCATTCCGCGCAGGCCAGCCCGGCGCGCCGCACGTGGACGGCGTGCGAAAACCAGACGTTCGCCGGCTGTCGCGCATAGACCAGCCAGGGAATCTCCTTTCCGGGCTTGATGTACTCATTCACCAGGATTGCTTCCTCTTGGGTCGATCCAATCCGGTCGGAGTGACAGCCGGCGCAGGTTTCCTGGGTTGGAATCCCGGCATACGTCCCGTCATCGCGAAGGACATGGCAGCCGGTACATTGCGCGTTGCCGGATTTTTCCGCATGCGTCTGGTGACGGAACTCGATCGGCTGATGTCTCTCTACGTAAAGCGCGCGCGGAAAGGCAACCCACCCCGCCAACAGCGCGACCGCCAGCCCGAGTCCAAAAACGCGAAGGGTCCGCGCCATGATCATTCCTCCCCGGTCCAGCCCTTCCGGGAAAAAAAACGCTGGAACAGACACACCAGATATTGCCGCGATAGCAACTGAGCCACTCCCCGCACCGGCGTGCCGCCGTCACCGCCCAATGCCTGCGTCTCGTGGATTTCTCGTGCCAGCCGCTCACGCTCTCCCGCCTGCCAAGCCGCGGCTGGCTCGCCGGAAATGAGGCCGGCGCGCGTCCGGCCCGGCAGCTCCCAGCCCTCGAACAACCATCCCGCGCCATAAGGGTCGGCAGCCAGGCGCGCCGGATCGCGGGGCACGCGGCTGTTCACTTTCTCAATCAGCAGCGGATTCGAAAAACTCATGGGCCATTCCACGCCATGGATCGTGAGCGTCAGAGCGGGACAATGGGTTCCGTGCAGCGTGACGAATGTTACGCCGTCCACGCTACCGGCCACATTGGCCAGAAACCCGTCAATGCCGATATGGCACAGCCCGGATTCTTCCGCGTCCAACCAGAAATGGTTGGGGGTGTAGAGAAGATTTGCCGGCGGAGTCGTCGCGTGGGGCCGCGAGAGCGATAAGTAGGAATCGCAATAACGATAGCTGTTGCTCGTGCAACTCGAGAAGTCGCTGAAGGGCACCAGTCTCGTCACCGGCGACGCACCACAATACTGCACGTGGACTTCCTCCAAATGCGGGCAGTGGTCTTGTGGCGCGACGTTCTTCGCTGCCCATTCGCACTGCCGGTATTCTGGTGAGGCACAGCGGCCATCGCCAGCCACCCCCGGTCCGTCTAGGATCAACTTCCGCAGCGGCGCCGCGTGGCAGTAGTGCGCTCGACCTTCTTTAAGAAACGGGCACGCCATAGCTCACCCCCGGCGCGGCTTTTCTTCCGAGGACTCGGCCTCCGAAGGCTCGACTCTCTCGCCTCCGTCTGCCATCGTGAGCCCCAACCCTGGTACGGATAGACTGTGGGGCTCCGCCTCCAACATCGCCCGCAGTGGCCCACCGAGGGCGCCGGTCGCGCGCGCCTTTCGCGCCATTCGAGCCCACACCTCCCAGCCCGCTGCTCCCAGCACCACGAGCAACGCCAAAACGGTGATCACGCCCAACGCGGCGTTCGTCATGTTCAGCCAAAATGTCCAATTCTCTCCAGCCATGTTTCGTGACCTCCCTTGCCGCTAAAGGGCAACGGCCACGTCGACGAAGAGCAATCCAAATACCGTTTAATGAATGCAACAACCTACGAGACATCTGGTCCCCTGCGTGTCGGCATTCCCGACGCCGAGAGTAGGGTTTCCCGACAAGCAAGGAGGCGCACGTGGACGAGGCAGACTTTACGAGCGGCTAAGGACGATTGGTCGATCCGAGGGCCTTGTTCGTCTCTTTCCTGGGGAATCACGATGAGGTCAAAGCGTTGCTCCGTGCCCGCAAGTATCGGCGAGGCGGCCGGCCGGGCACTGGCGTCCGAAAAGTTGTGGTGCGCGCCTCCCGTTTTCGTTTTCACATGAAGGAGGGCGGGAGCGCAGAGCAAAGGTAGCGCAGAGCTGCTTGCCAAGCTCGGCGGTACTTTCTTGGTTATTTTACTAGCCTAGGCATGGCGTGGCAGCAAGGCCAGAAACACCCCCGCGGAAGAGCCGCCGAGCTTGAGAGGCTTGACCGCCGGGAACACGCGCGAAATGCTGAGAGGATACGGCGGGTAGATGATGGCGTGCCAGTGGTCGGGCAGGAAGACCCAGCCCGTGAGAAAAAACCAAGCAGAAACCCGTGCTTGCGGCGCATCCGGGCGATGGCATAGGCGAGGCGTTCGAAATCCGGGTCTTGAAGCCGCCGTCTCGATTTCAGCAGGGCCACGGTCACGAAGAAG
>Ga0335078_10011784_pt1 | contig 12968 bp, 9 predicted proteins | sample Lox_Sample_32_FD_206711 | JGI IMG/M metagenome (GOLD analysis project Ga0335078, IMG submission 206711) | Soil microbial communities from Loxahatchee National Wildlife Refuge, Florida, United States - Lox_Sample_3.2 | ecosystem: Environmental > Terrestrial > Soil > Wetlands | place: USA: Florida... | reverse complement strand
TGCCGGGACGCCTGCAGCTGCTCCCATCCCGAATAATCGAACAGGGTCTGCGAGATGCGCAGCCGCGCATCGAGGTTCGTGAACGGCCCGATCAGCGGCGGGAACGCCAGCCCCGAGCTCGGCGGCAGCACCGTCGCGAACCCCGTGCTGGCCAGGGTCACCGAGTGATTGAACCACCCCGCCGCCGCCGACAGGGACGGCAGCAGCTGGGCCCGGGTCTGTCCCGTCCGGGCCTGGGCCACGTCCACCTGGTACCCTGCCAGCTGCACGGCGGGAGCGTTGTGAATCGCGTCCTGGACAGCTTCGGCCAGCGTCAGGCGCCGCGGACCGGGCGCGCCCTGCGCCGCGGCCCCCGCCGCACCCCAACCCAAGGCCGCCACGACCAGGCAGGGCAGCGTGCTACGCATCGCGGGCCCCCGCGTCCGCCGGCGCCTCCGCGGCCACGCCGCGCAGGAAGATGTCCATCGTCGTCTCCAGATACGGTTCCACCGCGAACGCGCGCTTCTCGCAGGCCATGAACGAGTGGCTCCAGATCGCCGACATCAGGATCGGGGAGAGGATCAGGCGAACGGCGAAGTCCACGTCCATCGGGCGGAAGTCGCCGCGCTCCATGCCACGGCGCAGCACCTGCGCGAAGACCTGGCGGCCCCGGACCACGACCTCGTCGAACCAGAACTGCGCCAGCTCGGGGAAGTTCGACGCTTCCGACATCACCAGCTTCGGCAGCCCCGCGAGGCGGGATCCGTTCATCCCCTCCCACCAGTTCCGCACCAGTTCCCGCAGCAGCCGTGCCGGAGGGGCCGCTTCGTTGCCCCCGATCTGCTCGGCCGTGACCAGGATCGGCAGGATGTTCTCGCGCACCACCGCCTTGAACAGGGCTTCCTTGCTCTCGAAGTAGATGTACAGCGTGCCCTTCGTGACCCCGGCCCGGCGAGCCACCTCCTCCAGCTTCGTGGCCGCGTAGCCGTGCTCGACGAAAGTCTCCAGGGCCGCAGCGAGAATCTCGCTCGGCCGCTCCTCCTTGCGCCGCTGCCACCGCGGCGGCGCGCCATCGCCCTGTGCGTGATGCAGTCCCATGGCCCCATCCACTCACATAAGTAACTGACTGGTCGGTAATTTGTACTACCTGAGGCGACGAGTCAACTGCACCGCACCTGCCTAGTTCGCGCGGTGTACTGTGTTGCTGCCGTGCGCGTTAGCAGCATGCAATGTCGCGTATGTATCGCATTGATGAGTCGTTGCTGTCGTCATATGCGGTGACGGCGGCGGAGGCCATGCCTGCTGGTTATCTTACGCCGAGCCCCACGCGAGCCTGGTGGGGGTGCGCGATGCTAACCCGGAAGGAGACCGGCGGAAATGACGAAGCGAGTCGCGGTCGCGGCGCTGGCCGTCGTGCTGGCGGGGTGCGGCTACAACCGCATTCAGACCCTGGACGAGCAGGCGAACGCCTTCAAGAGCCAGATCCAGGTGCAGCTGCAGCGCCGCGCCGATCTGGTCCCGAACCTGGTGGCGACGGTGAAGGGCTACGCCCAGCAGGAGCAGACGATCTTCCTCGGGGTGGCCGACGCCAGGGCCAAGCTGGCTGGGGCCGTGCAGGGCGGCAACCTGGCGCAGATGGCCGACGCGAACCAGGGGCTGACGAGCGCGCTGTCGCGACTCCTGGCCATCCAGGAGAATTACCCGCAGCTCAAGAGCGACCAGAATTTCCGCTCGCTGCAGGATCAGCTCGAGGGCACCGAGAACCGCATCGCGACCGCGCGGGAGGACTACAACGCCGCGGTCCAGGCATACAACAGCTACATCCGCACCTTCCCACAGGTGCTGACCGCCAAGCTGATCGGGAAGGGGCCGAGGGAGTACTTTCAGCTGACGACGGCCGCGGCGGCCGCAGTGCCGCAGGTGGACTTCTCGCAGCCGGCGGAAGGGAAGAAGGGGCAGTAGCGACAGGGTCGGAGCAGTTCCCAGGGCCGTCCGGCCACTGCCATCGGGGTTGCGGCTTCGGTCAGTCCGCGTTGGCCTCGGGCAGGATGTACCGCAGCGGGTCCACGGGCCGGCCGTCCACGATGACCTCGTAGTGGAGGTGCGGGCCCGTGCTCAGGCCCGTGCTGCCGACGTAGCCGAGCCGGTCGCCGCGCTTGACCATCTGCCCCACCTGGACCGCCGTGCGCGACATGTGCGCGTACTTGGTCTGCAGGCCGTAGCCGTGGTCCAGCTCGACCATCAGGCCGTAGCCGTTCTCCCAGCCCACCTTGATCACGCGGCCGGCCGCGGGCGCCACGATCGGCGTGCCGAACGCCGCGGTGATGTCGATGCCTTCGTGCGGCCGGTTCTCGTGCAGGATCGGATGGTAGCGGATGGAGGCGAAGCGGCTGGTGAGAAAGCCGGTCGTGGGCATGATGGATGGCGTCGCCTGCATCTGCTGCACGTGAGCGCCGAGGCTCTCGGCCGCCTCGCGGAACGACGTGGCCAGGACGTCGGCGCGGCGGATCATCGCGTCGAGGTCCACGTGCACGCCGAGCGCCTCCCGCCCGACGACGCCGGCGTCGCTCAGCAGGCGCTCGCGGTCGGGCCACGCGCCGCTCGGCCCGCCGATGCCGGCCTGCTCGACCTCGGGGCTCAGTGGATCGAGGCCCGCGACGAGCCGGACCTCCTCGTCACGGCGGGTGATCAAGGCGAGGGTGTCCGACAGCGTGCCAAGCCGCTGTCCGAGCAGGGCGACTTCGCTCGACAGTGCCTGGTTGGCGCGCTCGAGCCGCTGGCTGCGGGCCAGATCCACGGAGCGCGAGACGACGCCGTAGGTCGCCGCGAGCAGCGTCGCCACCACCACGGTCGCCACCCCGGCCCCGAGCTTCACGACGGTCATGGACACCGACCATGACCGCGTCTGCCCCGAGGTGTGGGGAACGAACATGACTGTCCAGCGGCGATTGGCCATTGACGCTCCGGCAACAGGATACGGCAAGAGTCCGCGAGGCGACGCTCGCGCCGGCCAAGGGGGGGACAAAAAGCCAAGATACGTTACCACCCCCCGCGCGTGACGTCAAGGCGGCCGTCAGCACTACGTAACTGCAAATGGCCCTGTCGGTTAGACCACGTTCATGTCTGGTCGTTCTTGGGGAAGAGCGGCGGGATTCGGTGGGTCGCCGCGCCCTCGAGACGCGGTCGGCCCGCCAGAACCCAGGCCTCGCGTCCGGTCCCCGTCCCCTCCAGACCCAGGGCGGTCCACAGCTGCGCCGCGGCCCCGGGGACGAATGGTCCGGCGAGGGCGGCCAGCCGGGCCAAGGCGCGCGCCAAGGCGCCCAGCGTGGCGTCGAGGGCGGCGGCGTCGCCGGCCTTGGCCTGAGCCCACGGCGCCTGGCGTTCGACGAACGCGTTGGCCTCGCTGACCAGCTCCCAGGCGGCGGCGGCGCCGCGGTGCAGCAGCAGCCCGTCCATGGCCTCGGCGTAGCGCGCCAAGGCCTGCTCTCCCGCAGCGTCGAGCGGCGTGGCCGCACCGGCGGCGGGCACGACGCCGTCCCGGTAGCGCTCGAGCATCGCGAGCACGCGGGAGGCGAGGTTGCCGAAGGCGTCGGCCAGATCGGCGACGTAGCGCTCTTCGAAGCGCTCCATGGAGAAGTCGCCGTCGCCATCGAAGGGGATTTCGCGCAGCAGGAAGTACCGGAACGCGTCCGGGCCGAAGCGGTCCACGACGGAGCCGAGCTCGAGGCGCACGCCGGCGGACTTGCTGAACCGCTCGCCGCCCATCGAGATGAAGCCGTGCGCCCACACGCCTTCCGGCAGGGGGAGACCCGCCGCCTCGAGCATGGCGGGCCAGACCACGCAGTGGTGGCGGGTGATGTCCTTGCCGATGAGGTGCAGGGTCGCGGGCCACCGGGTCTCGAAGCCCGCGCCGGGGAAGCCGGTCGCGGTGAGGTAGTTGGGCAGTGCATCGAACCAGACCCAGGTGCCCTGCGGCGCGCCGTCGCTGGTGGGCCGGGGGAAGGGGATGGCCCACGCCAGCCGGGCGCGGCTGATGGGCACATCCTCGACGCCCTGCGCGAGCAGGCCGAGGATCTCGTTGCGCCGGCTCTCCGGCCGCAGGAACTCCGGCCGCTCCGCGTAGAGGCGCTCGAGGAACGGCGCGTAGCGGCTCAGCCGGAAGAACCAGTTGCGCTCCTGGCTCCAGGCGAGCTTGCGGGTCGGGTGGAGGGCGCAGCGCCCGTCCACGATTTCGCTGTCGCGCTTGAACGTCTCGCAGCCCACGCAGTACCAGCCCTCGTAGGCGTGCTCGTAGACGTCGTCGGGGCGGCGGGTGAGGATGCGCTGCGTCAGCGCCTGGACGCCCGCGAGGTGCTGCGGGTCGGTGGTGCGGATGAATTGGTCGTAGGAGATGGCGAGGCGGCTCCACATGGCGCGGAAGGTGCCGGCCAGCTCGTCCACCAGCTGCTGCGGCGGGACGCCGCGCTCCTGGGCCGCCTGCGCGACCTTCTGCCCGTGCTCGTCCATGCCGATGAGGAAGTGGACGTCGTCGCCGCGCATGCGGCGCCAGCGGGCCACGGCGTCGGCGCCGATCTTCTCGAGGGCATGACCGAAGTGCGGGGCGCCGTTGGCGTAGTCGATCGCCGTCGTGAGGTAGAAGCGGCTCATGAGCGGCGCCGGCGCCGCCGGCCCCCGCGGCGGCCGCGCCGCCGCTCCGGCCGGGCGCCGTCCGCCCGCTCCGCGTCCGCGGCCGGCGCCGCGCCCTCGGCCGGCCCCGCGACGGGGGCGGCGGGCGGCGGCGTCGGCGGCTCCGGGGCGGCGGCGGGCGCGGGCTCGACGACCGCCGTGCCCTCGACCTCGCGCTTGAGATCGGCGAGCGCCACGACGCGCGAGGTGCCGTCCTCGCCGCGCAGGGTCACGCGCTCGCGGAAGATGTCCACGCTCACGACCTTCTCGCTCCCGCGCGCGGTGGCGAGCACCTTGCCTTCCTTGGGAAAGCGCTTGCGCGACTGGACGTAGAAGTCGTGCTCGTAGCGCAGGCAGCACAGCAGCCGGCCGCAGGCGCCCGAGATCTGCGTGGGGTTGAGGCTGAGGCGCTGGTCCTTGGCGATCTGCAGGCCGATGGGGCGCAGCTCGGGAAGCCAGGTGCAGCACAGCTGGCGCCCGCAGCGCCCGACGCCGTCGAGGCGCTTGGCCTCGTCGCGCACGCCGATCTGGCGCAGCTCGATGCGGGTGCGGAAGAACGCAGCCAGATCGCGCACCAGGTTGCGGAAGTCCACCCGGCGCTCGGCCGTGAAATAGACGGTGAGCTTGTTGCGGTCCCACTGCCACTCCGCGTCGCTCACCTTCATCTCGAGGTGGTGCGCGACGGCCCGCTCGCGAACCTTGCGGCGTGCCTCGTCCTCGGCCAGGCGCAGCTCGTCGGCGATACGCGCGTCGGCCGTCGTGGCCCGGCGGACCACGCGGCGCTCCGGCTCCGGCGGCGCCGCCGCCGCGGCCGGCGGCGCCTCGCCCTCGGCGGCCGGCGCCCGGAGCGCGCAGCGAGCGCACTTGACACCGGCGGTCGCCCCGGTCGCCGAGACGCGCCCGAAGTCGAGCCCGCGGTCGGTCTCGACGATGACCGGCTCGTCGGCCGCGAGCGGCTCGGGCTCGTGCCAGCGGTAGAATGCCTTGCGGTGGCCCTTGAAGCGGACCTCGACCAGCTGACCGGCCACGCCTAGGCTTCCTCGAAGCGTCCCATGCGGAGGTACTTGGCCGCGCGGCGCCGCAGCAGCTCGTCCAGGGGGATGCCGGCGAGCTCGGCGAGGTGCCGCTCGAGGGCGAGGCCGAGCTGCTCGGCCGCCGCGGCGGGATCCACGTGCGCGCCGCCGGGCGGCTCGGCGACGATCTCGTCCACGAGTCCGAGGGACAGGAGGTCGGGGGCGGTGAGCTTGAGCGCCTCGGCCGCCCGCTCCTTCTGCGCCGCGTCGCGCCACAGGATGGCGGCGCAGCCCTCGGGGGTGATGACCGAGTACGTGGCGTTCTCGAGGATGAGCACGCGGTCGCCCACGCCGAGCGCCAGCGCCCCGCCGGACCCGCCCTCCCCGATCACCACCGCGACCAGTGGGGTCCGCAGCGCCGCCATGACCTCGATGCTGCGGGCGATGGCCTCCGCCTGGCCGCGCTCCTCGGCTCCCAGGCCGGGGTGGGCGCCGGGCGTGTCGATCAAGGTGATCACGGGCAGGCGGAAGCGCTCCGCGAGGTGCATGAGCCGCATCGCCTTGCGGTAGCCCTCCGGGTGGGCCATGCCGAAGTTGCGCTTGAGATTCTCCTTGATGTCGCGCCCGCGCTGCTGGCCGATCACGACGACGCTGCGGCCGCGGAGCCGCGCGAGCCCGCCCACGATGGCGGGATCGTCGCGGTAGAGGCGGTCGCCGTGCAGCTCGACGAAGTCGGCGAAGACGGTGGTGAGGTAGTCGAGGGCGAACGGGCGCCGCGGGTCGCGGGCGAGCAGCACGCGCTGGTAGGGCGTGAGGTTGCGGAAGATCTCCGCCCGCAGCTCGGCGAGCTTGGCCTCGAGCGGCGCGATCTCCCGCGCCACGTCCAGCGAGCGCTCGCTCGCCAGTCGCTTGAGGTCCTCGATCTGGCGCTCGAGCTCCGCGATCGGTTTCTCAAAGTCCAGTGCGGCAGTCGCCATCGGCTCAGCCCGCCTTCACTAGGGTGACCGCGTCGCGCCCGAGAATGCCGCGCAACGCGCCGAGCAGCTCGTCGTCCAGTTTCACCGCGAACCGGCGCGAGCGGAACCGCGCCCCGTCGCGGCCGGCCTCGTCGCTCCAGTCGAGCACCACGGGCGCGGGGCCGGGGTGCGCGGCGCACAGCGCCGCCACGGCCCGGGCCGCGTCGCCCCCGGGGCCGCCTGCCGGCCACCGCAGTGCCAGCGCGATCCGCCCCGACTCCCGCAGGCCCGCCAGCGGCACCGCGTCCTCCACGATGAAGGGCGCGTCCTCCTCGCCGCGGTCGCGGGCCGAGTAGCCGCCCACCAGCAGGTAGGCGCCGTCGGGGGCCACGGTGCGGGCGAGCTTGCCCCACGCCTCGGGGAACACGAGGCACTCGGCCGTCCCGTGGAAGTCCTCGGCCACGAGCTTCGCCCACTCGGCGCCCGAGCGGCGCGCGATCTGACGCTTGACCGTCGTGACGACGGCCGCGACCGCGAGCCGGCCCTCCGTCCAGCGGCCGAGGTCCGCGGTCGTGTGCGTCCCGAAGATGGCCGCCTCGTCCGCGAAGCGGTTCAGCGGGTGCCCCGAGACAAAGAATCCCACCAACTCCTTCTCGCGCGCAAGGCGCTCCGTCTCCGTCCACTCCGGGACGGCCGGCAGCGCCGGCGCGGCCACCGCCACGGCGGCCGCGGCGCCGGGCGGCAGCCCGCCGCCGGCGTCGCCGAACAGCGTGCCCTGGCCCACCGCCGTCTCCGCCTGCGCGAGGCTCGCTTCGGCGACCACCGCGTCCACGGCGGCGAACTGCTGCGCGCGGTGCCCGCCCAGCGCGTCCGTCGCCCCCGACGCGATCAGGGCCTCGAGCACCCGCTTGTTGCACACCCGGTGGTCCACGCGGGCCGCGAGGTCGTGCAGGGAGTGGAAGGGCCCGTCGGCGCCGCGCGCGGCGATGACCGCGTCAATCGCCGTCCGGCCGACGTTCTTCACGGCGCCGAGCCCGAAGCGGATGCGCCGGTCGCCCACCACCGTGAAGTGCCAGCCCGACTCGTTGACGTCCGGCGGCAGCACCTCGATGCCCAGCTCGCGGCACTCCGCGATGTACGGCACGACCTTGTCGGTGTCGCCGATCGCCGAGGAGAGCAGCGCCGCCATGAACTCGGCCGGGTGGTGCGCCTTCAGCCACGCCGTCTGGTAGGAGACGATCGAGTAGGCCACCGCGTGCGACTTGTTGAAGCCGTAGCGGCCGAAGGTCTGGATCTGCGAGGCGATTTCCTCGATCACCTTGCGCTTGAAGCCGCGCTCGACACTGCGGGCCACGAAGCGGCCCAGCTCTTCGTCGATCAGCTCCTGCTTCTTCTTGCCCACCGCCTTGCGGAGCACGTCGGCCTCGGCCAGCGAGTAGCCCGCCAGCACGCTGGCGATCCGCATCACCTGCTCCTGGTACACGATCACGCCGTAGGTGGGCTCGAGCAGCTCCCGCAGCTCCGGCAGGGCGTAGCGCACCGGCTCCTCGCCCCGCTTGCGGCGGATGTAGACCAGGTGCATGCCGCTGTCGAGCGTGCCGGGGCGGATCAGGGCGTTGGTGGCGACCAGGTCGTCGAACCGGTCGCAGTGCATGCGCTGCAGGAGGTCGGTGGCCAGCCGGGACTCGAACTGGAACACGCCGGCCGTGCGCCCGGCGCGGAGCATCGCGTACACCGCCGGGTCCTCGAGGTCCAGCGCGTCGAGGTCCAGCGCGGCGCCCCCGCGCTCGCGGATGGTGCGGACGGCGCGGTGCAGGACGGTGAGGGTGGTGAGGCCGAGGAAGTCCATCTTCAGCATCCCGGCCTGCTCGAGCCCCACCATGTCGTACTGGGTGATGATCGTGTCCTCGCCGCCCGCGCCGTTGCCCTTGGCCGGCATCGTGCACACCGGCACGTAGTCGGTGAGGGGGCCCGGGGCGATGACCACGCCCGCGGCGTGCACCGAGATGTGGCGCGAGAGCCCCTCGATGCTGCTGCCGAACTCCACCACCCGCTGGTAGGTCGGGTTGTGGGCGACCAGCTCCTTCAGCTCGGGCACCTTTTCGGCCGCCTCGCGCAGCGTGAGGGCGTACGCCGGCCCGCTGGGGATGAGCTTGGTGAGCCGGTCCGCGTCCCCCGGCGGCACCCCGAGGACGCGCGCGACGTCCTTCACCGCGGCGCGCGCCTTCATCGTGCCGAAGGTCACGATCTGGCCCACCGACGCGCGGCCGTAGCGCTCGCGGACGTACTCGATCACCTCGCCGCGGCGCTCCTCGCAGAGGTCCACGTCGATGTCCGGCGGCGAGATGCGCTCCGGATTGAGGAACCGCTCGAACAGCAGGTCGAAGCGCAGCGGGTCCACGTTGGTGATGCCGAGCGCGTAGGAGACGAGCGAGCCGGCGGCCGAGCCGCGCCCCGGCCCCACGGGGATGCCGTGCTCGCGCGCCCAGCGGATGAAGTCGGCCACGATCAGGAAGTAGCCGGCGTAGCCCACCTTGGTGATGACCCCGAGCTCGTAGTCGAGGCGCTCGCGCACCGCCGCCGGGAACGCCGCCCCATAGCGCCGCCGCGCGCCCTCCTCCGCCAGCGCGACGACCAGCGCGTTGTCGGTGGCGTACTGCGCGGGCCGCGGGAACTCGGGCAGGAAGAAGCGCTTCTCGAAGTCGAACTCGCAGCGCTCCGCGATCGCCTGGGTGTTGGCGAACAGGTCCTCGCGCGGCGGGAACGCGCGCCGCATCTCCTCCTCGGACTTGACGTAGCTCTCGGTGCCCTGGAACCGGAACCGGTTCGGGTCGCTGAGATCCTTCCCCGACCGGATGGCGAGCAGCACGTCGTGGGCGGCCGCATCCTCGCGGGCGAGGTAGTGGGCGTCGTTGGTGGCGACCACGCCGAGGCCCAGCTCCTGCGCGAGGCGGAACACGCCCTCCTGGACCAGCGGCTCCTCGGCCAGCCCGTGGTTCTGGACCTCGAGCCAGTAGTTCCCGGCCCCGAAGGTGCGGGCGTGCCACTCCGCCGCCTCCCTCGCCCGGTCGTACGCGCCCTGCCGCAGCCACAGCGCCACCTCGCCGGACATGCAGGCCGAGAGACAGATGAGTCCCTCGGCGTACCGCGCCAGCGCCTCGCGGTCCACGCGGGGGCGCCGGTAGTAGCCCTCGACGAACCCGATGGACGACAGGCGGATCAGATTCCGGTAGCCGGTGCGGTCGCGCACCAGCAGGACGAGGTGCGCGTAGCCCGCGGGCGCGTCCTGCGGCTTCTCGCGCGCCTGGCGCGGGCCGAAGGCGACATACGCCTCCATCCCCACGATGGGGCGGACGCCGGCCGCCTTCGCCTCCCGATGGAACTGCCACGCGCCGAACATGTTGCCATGGTCGGTGATCGCGAGACTGTCCATGCCCAGCACCTTGATGCGCGCGATCAGGTCGCTGATGCGGTTGGCGCCGTCGAGGAGCGAGTACTCGGAGTGCGTGTGGAGGTGCGCGAAGGCCATCTCTCGCGGCAAGCTAGCCGCGTCCGCAGGGGCTGTCAAAGACGCGCGCGCTCGCCTTGACAGGGGCGCGGCGCGCCACGAGCGTTCGCGGACACGACAGCCGGGAGCGCGGGCATCACGAGCGTTCGGTGGAGACGGCGGCTCGGCCCCTTCGCGGCCGGGGTGGCGGTCGCGGTTGCGATTGCGGGCTGCGGCGGGGAGAAGAGCACCGGCCCGCAGCCGGTCGCGGGCACGATCTCGCTCGCCCCGGGCGCGTACACCCTGGTCGCCGGCGCGGCGGCCGCCGGACCGCTCCTGTTCCCCGCGGCGGACAGCGCCGGGGCGGAGTATCTGGTGGTCGGCCAGCTCGCGACCGGCGTGGGCGACGTCAGCGACCCGTTCGCGCTCGCCGGCGCGACGCCGGCACCGGCCGCCGGCGCGCCCGCCGCGGCGCGGCGGGTCGCCGCGCGCCGGCCCTTCGCGCTGCGCTTCCACGCTACCCTGCTGCGCCTCGACGCGGCCGCGGCCCGCGCCTCGCGCGCGCCGGCGCGGGGGACCGCCGCCGCCGTGCCCTTCCGCGGCCCACCGGCGCTCGGATCCCAGCGCACGTTCGTGGTGTGCGCGGACGCCTACTGCGAAGGCACGGCCACCGTCACCGCCACCGTCCGCTACGTCGGGAGCCACAGCGCGATCTACGTCGACGACAGCGCGCCTGCGGGCGGCTACCAGGCGGGCGACCTGCAGCAGCTGGGGGCGCAGTTCGACAGCGTGCTCTACCCGGTCGACACCGCCGCGTTCGGCGCCCCGTCGGACATCGACGGCAACGGGGTGGTGCTGCTGCTGCTCACGCCGGCGGTGAACGTCCTCACGCCGGCCGCCGAGTGCGGCTCGTCCATGGTGATCGGCTACTTCCTCGGCTACGACCTCGCCCCCGCGACCCGCCGCGTGTACAACGACGGCGAGATCTTCTACGGCGTGGTGCCCGATCCGGACGCCGAGATATCCTGCGCGCTCACGACGGCGCAGGCCCTGACGCTGACCCCGCCGACGCTCGTCCACGAGTTCCAGCACATGATCTCGTTCAACCAGCACGTGCTGCTGCGGGGCGGCGGGACGGAGCAGCTGTGGCTGGACGAGGCGCTGTCGGATCTCGGCGAGGAGCTGGTCGGGCAGCGGTACGACAGCCTGGGGGATTCGGCGGCGGCGTCCGCCTTCCTGTTCGACGACGAGTACGACGCCTTCGCGTACCTGCTCGATCCGGCCGCCCATCCCATGGTGACGCTCGTCCCGCCCGGCACGCAGCAGGGGCGGGGGGCGGACTGGCTGTTCGTCCGCTATCTGGCGGACCGATTCGGTCCCGACCTTCCGGGGCGGCTGGAGCGCAGCGCGCTCAGCGGCGACGCGAACGTGGTGGGCGCGACCGGGGTGCCCTTCGCGACGCTCCTCGGCCGCTGGGCGCTCGCGCTCTACGTGTCGGACCTGCCCGGCTTCACGCCCGACTCTGCGCTGCGGTACTCCAGCTGGGATTTCCGCACCGCCTTCGGGACGCTGCACGAGCGCGATCCCGTCGACTTCTTCACGGCGTTTCCGCTGGCGCCGGGGAGCACGTCGGCGGCCGCCTTCTCGCTGGCGGGCACGGTCTCGTCGGGATCGGGCGCCTACCTGCTGGTCACGCAGGCCCCGCGCGCCGCGGCCCTGACGCTCACCTTTACCACGCCCGGCGGCGGGGCGCTGCCCTCGAGCGGCAACCCCCAGCTCGCGATCGTGCGGATCCGCTAGGTGGTTCCGCGGTGAGACGCTCGCTGGCGCGCCGGCTGCTGCCGGCTCTCGGCGCGGCGTCGCTCACCCTCGCCGGCCCGCTGCTCGACGCCGACGGGGCGGTCCGGGCGCAAAGTGCGGGACCACCGCTCGCCGGTGCCCCGACCTCGCCGGCGGCGGCTTGGGCCGTGTTGAGCATGCCGGGCACCGCGCGCGGCGCGGCGCTCGGCGGTGCCTACGCCGCCGTCGTCGGTGACGAGGGGAGCGTGTTCGTGAACCCGGCCGGCATGGCGGCGGTCCGCCATGCGGCGCTGGGGCTGAGCTTCCAGCCGTACGCGCAGGGCGCCTCGCTGGCCACGGGTGCCGCGGCCGCGCGGGTCGGGAGCTTCGACGTCGGGATCGGGGCCCACGTGCTGGAGTACGGGCAGGACACCGTGCTGCGCCCGGCGCCCGGGTTCACCGGCGCGACGACGTCCGCCTACGGCGCCGCGGCGGTCGGCGCCGCGGCGTACCGGTTCGGGATGTTCTCGGTCGGCGCGAGCGGCACCTACGTGCGGGACCACGTCGCGACGGCGGACTCGACGCTCTACGACGCCTCGGGGCTCGGGTTCGACGTGGGCGGGGCGCTGGCGTTCTTCGACATCGCGGCGTTCGGCGTGGTGGTGCAGAACGTCGGCTCCGCATTCTCGGGCGGCTCCGGGGCGCGGGCGCCGCTGCCGCGCGCGGTACGGGCGGGGTTCTCGCTGAACATCGTGGATCCGGAGGGTACCACCCGGCTGATGGTGGTGGGCGACTGGATCTCGCCGCGCGGCGGCAGCGACTACTGGGAGTTCGGGCTGGAAGGCGGCCTGGTGTCCCAAGGCGGCATCGGCGTGATCGGGCGGGTGGGCGTCGGCACCGACGACGCGCCGGCCGACCGCCGCGCGCTGGCGTACGGGGCGGGCGTGGTGCTGGGCAACCTGTGGCTGGACTGGGCGTACCAGCGGACCTCGCTCCTGGGCGGGGGCTCGTCGCGGTTCGGGCTGCGATGGGTCCCGTAGGGGCGGTGCTGAGCCTCTTCAAGCACGTCGTGCTCGGGGCGGCCGCGGT
>Ga0335078_10011783_pt1 | contig 12969 bp, 15 predicted proteins | sample Lox_Sample_32_FD_206711 | JGI IMG/M metagenome (GOLD analysis project Ga0335078, IMG submission 206711) | Soil microbial communities from Loxahatchee National Wildlife Refuge, Florida, United States - Lox_Sample_3.2 | ecosystem: Environmental > Terrestrial > Soil > Wetlands | place: USA... | reverse complement strand
CCAGACGCGCGCGACGGCGTTTTTGCGCTTGCCGGTGGCATAGGCGCGGCCCTTGGCGTCGAGCTTCGGCTTGGCCGGCTCGGCGGCGGGAAGCGGCGCGGTTTTCAGGAGTTGCGCGCCCTGCGCCTCGCGCAGCGATTGCTGGAGGTCGGCCATGCTTACCTCTTGTTCTTGCGGTTCATCGCCGCGACGTCGAGCTTCTCGGGCTGCTGCGCCTCGTGCGGATGCGCCGCGCCCTTGTAGGCGAACAGGTGTCCCATCATCTTCCGGCCGAGCGGCCCCCGCGGCATCATCCGCTGCACCGCCTTCTCGATTACCCGCTCGGGATGCTTGCCGGCGAGGATCGAGCCCTTGGTCAGCTCCTTCAATCCGCCGGGAAAGCCGGTGTAGTGCCGGTTGAGGCTCTGCTTCGCCTTGTTGCCGGTGAGCGCCACCTTCTCGGCGTTGACGACGATGACGTTGTCGCCGCAATCGAGATGCGGGGTGTAGCTCGGCTTGTGCTTGCCCTTGAGCCGCAGCGCGATGATCGAGGCGAGCCGGCCGAGCACGAGGCCGTCGGCATCGATCAGCAGCCACTTCTTCTGGAGCTCCCGCGGCTTGAGGGAGACGGTTTGTTCGGACAACATGACGGGGGTTCCTTACGAAGCGGCGCACCATAGGGTCGCGGCCCCGGCGGGTCAAGCACTTACGCTAGGGTATTATGGTACCTTATCGCCCAATTCGGGCGGGATCGAATAGGTCGCGGTGACGTGCGCCACCAGCGCCGGGTCGCCCTCGCTGTGGATCGCGACCTCGCCCACCGCCAGGCGCTTGCCGAGCTTCAACAGCGTCGCTTCGGCGATCAACGCCGCGGGCGGCGGCTTCCTGAGAAAATTGATGTTGAGGCTGGTGGTGACCGCGAGCTCGGCCGGCCCGAGCGCGGTCATCACCGCGCCGTACATCGCCACGTCGGCGAGGCCCATCATCATCGGCCCGCTGATGGTGCCGCCGGGACGGAGGAAATCGGCGCGATAGGGCAGCCGCAGCACCGCGCGGTCCTGGGCCAGCTCCACCACCTCGATGCCGAGCGTCGCGGCGAACGGCGCGCCGGTCTTCAGGATGTTCATGAATTCAGCGGCGGTGATGCGCGACATCGCCCTGCTCAGCGGTTTGGATCGGACGGCCGCGGCGCCACAGCCGCCCGCCTTCGGCGACCTGCCACGCGATCAGCGCCGGCACACCGATGGTCACGTCACGGGCTCGTTTCAGCAGCGACAGGGCGAGCGCGATTTCGGGCGGCAGGCCGAAGAGCGCGCCCAGCATGACGTAGCCGCCCTCCTGCACGCCGACCGCGTTGGGAATGAAAAACGCGAAGCTGCGCAGCGCGTAGAGCAGGCTCTCGATCGTCAGCACTTCGGGAATGCTCAACGGCGCACCCATGAAGCGCAACGCCATCCACGCCTCGATGCCGTTAGCGATCCAGGCGGCGACGTGCAGCAGGAACCCGAGCTGCGGGCCGACCATGTGCTGGTAGATCGCGTGCAGTTCGAGATGCATCACCCGCGCCTTGTAGCCGGCGTCGGCCGGAACCCAGCGCGGCGCCAGCCGCTCGGCCATCTTCTCGATCAGCCCCATGCCGCGCCGCTGCAACATGATGAAGGCGAAGATCGCGATCACGCCGACGCCGAGGCCGATGGCGATCGGCTTGGCCACCGCGGCGTTGGGGTGCAGCCAGAGCAGCAGCCCGAGGCCGAGCAGCGCGTAGACCAGCTGCGCCAGGGTCTCCAGCGTGACGTCGACCACGGTCGAAGCGAGCGAGAGCTGCGCCGTCATGCCGGCGACGATCGCAGCGCGCGCGCCCATGACGATGCCGCCGATCTGCGACAGCGGCAAAATCTCCGAGCCGGAATCGCGGATCATGCGGCTCCACACCGCGACCCAGGGCATCGTCGCCCGCGGCGGCGGCAACACCGCGTGCCAGGCGAGGCCGAGCAGCACGATCAGCCCGAGATGGAAGCACAGCACGGCGAAAAACCCGGCCCAGCCGATCTCGAGCAGCGCCGAGCCGACGGCGCCGAAGCCGTAATAGCCGACGATCACGGTGCCGAGCAGCAATCCGAGGATCGCCACCCCGATGGTGAAGAAGCGCATCAGGCGGCTTTGTCGCCGCCGCGGAAGCTCCACAGCCGCAGGCTGGACAACGCCACGTCGGCGAGCTTGGGCAGGAAGCTCGGGCGCAAAAGCCCTTGGTCGAATTCCTTCATGCGTCGCGCGTTCTCGCCGTAGCAGTTCTCGAGGAAGCGGCGGAAGGTGAAGCCGTCGAGGAAGACGCTGGCCTGGGTGGCGGAGAATTCCTTGCCGTCGTTCTGCGCCGCGCCGCGCCGTGCCGTGCCCACCAGCCGCTTCAGCGCCCGGACATAAAAGCGCAAGGACGTGAGGCCGCGCCGCCAGGCGGAGGCCCGGCCGCGCCGCGCCTCGTTATAGGCCATCCAGTTGACGAAGAAGACGATGTGCCGCGTCTCCTCGTACATCAGGGTCTCGAAGATCGCGAACATGGATTCCGGCAGGAACCCGGCCTCGCGCGCGATCTTGAACACGCCGAAGCCCAGGAAGGAATCGACGCATTCGCCGAAGCCGAAATCCTTGAACGCGGTGTCGATGTCGTCGGGCAGTTTCTCGAGCGGCTGTTCGGCCGCGTCGATGCCGTAGCGCTCGATCATGACGCGGATCAAATCGGCGTGGCGCGCTTCCTCGAAGCCCTGGAGCGCGACCGCCTCCCGGATCACCGGATCGTCGAGCGTGTCGGTGAATTTCGCGACGATCGCGCCGGCGCGGCGCTCGGTGTGCCACACCTCCTGCCAGAACGGCACCGCCCTGAGCCGCGCCAGCGCCGCGTCGTCGAGTTCGGGCCACGGCAGCGTCTTGGGGTCGTAATGCTGATAGGTCGCCATGAAATGCTTGCAGAAGAGGTCGCGGTGCGCCTCGCTGCCCAGTTCGACCGCTTTCCTCCCGCCCATGAAACGCCGCGCGAACCGCACCACGCGCGGCACGACGTTGGGCCGGATCAGCCGCGCGTCGTAGCCGCCGAGGCGCCGCGCGTTCTCGGCGAGGCAGATGTCCATCAGCTCCCCGGGCGAGACCTCGACGCCGACCTGCTTGCTGCCGGTGACGGTGAAATTGTTGTCGGCGTCGGGGGCGCCGCCGATGCCGCGGGCGATGCCGATGCGCTCCCAGATCAGGAACGCCCACACGCCGAGAACCTTGAGCGCGAACCACGGCCGCCGCCACCACTTCATGGTGCGCTTGTGCCAGGCGACCCAGTTGACGAAGAACAGGATGTGCCGCCCCTCCTCCTGCATCACCGGCTCGAAGGTGTCGACCAGTTCGGGCGGGAAATAGCCCGAGCGCTTGGCGAGCTCGAACAGGCCGAAGGCGAAGAAGCTGTCGATGCATTCGCTGTAGCCGGTGACCATGAAGGCCCATTCGGGATCGCGCGGCTTCACGTAGGGCGGCTCGGGTTCGAGCTTGATGCCGTAGGCCTGCACCATGTTGGCGAGCACGTCCTTGTGCCGCCCTTCCTCGAAGCCGTTGAGCGCGATCGCTTCCTTGAGCAGCGGGTCGTCGATCAGGTCGCCATAGGTCTGGACGCGGAGCTTGGCCTTGCCCTCGGTCTGCACCGCGATATCCCAGATCGGCAGCGAAACCAGCCGGCCGCGCGCCTCGTCGTCGAGTTTCGGCCAGTCGATCACCGCCGGCTTGTAGGGATCGAAGGTGTCGAGCAGCATGCGGCAGAACAGCGTCTTGTGCTGCTCGCTGCCGGGGCGGATGCGCCCCGGGCCGCCCCGTCCCTGCCAGACGCGCGCCTTGCGCCCGTCCGCACCGACCGCCGTGTCCATCGCGCCTTGTCCTGTTAGCCCCGGACCTAACACGTATTTTAGCCAAACCCGGCCCCGGGCAAGGGGTCAATTTGCCGCGTACGGGGTGGATACTCCACCGCTTTCCGCCTATAATCGGGTGTCGGTTGATTTTTCATGGGTGGGGTTTGCCATGCCGCGTCTTCCTTTCGCCGTCCTGACCGCCGCGCTTCTCCTGGCCGCATCGGGCGCCTATGCGTTCGAAATCCAGAATTCCACCAATACCAGCGCCGGCGCCAAGTTTGCCGACCCTGACGAGCAAAGCGATGCCATGGCCGCTCATCTCGCGGGCGATAATTCGACCGGCGGGATGAATTTCTTCGGCGGCCAGATGCAGCTGCAAGGCTCGGGCGGCACCTCCAGCTTCAGCCCGGCTGACCAGGACCGCTTCATGGGCGGGCCGGATTCGATCGGCCGCGCCTACGTCGCGCCGCGCTGAGCGCGGCCTAAACTCAAAGACTTTCTTTTTCTCGCCGTGCCGGCGCGCGCTTTCGCGCCCTTATAACGCAAGTGACTTGCGTAATAGGCGGACGTGCCGTAGGGTTTGCGCACGATGGCTCGCACCTCTCGCGTTCCTGCCGCATTGCTCCATTTGATGGCGCAAAGCGACCGCCATGCCTGGACGTTTGAAGAGCTCCAGGACGGTCTCGCGCGCACCGGCCTCGCGACCGATTTCTCCTCCGTGTTCCGCGCGGCATCGCGTCTTCTCACGAATGGCGCCATCCGCAAAATTTCGGTCGCCGACGGCCGCGCCCATTTCGAGCTAGGCGGCGATCACCACGACCATCTCCAGTGCACGCAATGCGATACGCTGGTGCCGGTGCCGTGTGCGATACCGCGCGCGGCCTTTGCCGCCGTCGAAGCGCGCACCGGCGGTACCATTCTCGAGCATCACGTGATTTTCACCGGGGTTTGCCGTCGCTGCCGGGTAACCCGAAAACCGCACCGGAGACGCCGATGATTGGGACGATGAAGCCCGTCATCCTGATCGTCTTGGCGGCTTTGCTGGCTTCACCAGCATTTGCGCAAACAGCCGTCAAGCCGGTCAATATCGTCGCCGCCGAGAATTTTTACGGCGACGTCGCCAAGCAGATCGGCGGCCCGGATGTGACCGTGCACAGTATCCTCAGCAATCCCGATCAGGACCCGCATCTGTTCGAAGCGAGTCCTTCGGTTGCCCGGAACCTGTCAGCCGCGCAAATCGTGGTCTACAACGGCATCGACTACGACCCGTGGATGGAAAGGCTGCTCGGCGCCGCGCGCGCGAACGACCGCAAGATCATCGTCGTCGCCGACCTGTTTGGCCGGAAGACCGGCGACAATCCGCACATCTGGTACGACCCGGTGACGATGCTGGCCTTGGCAAAAACACTTGCCGCGGACCTAACTGCTGCCGATCCCGCGCATAAAGCCGGATATGAAGAACGTTTGGCGCAATTCGAGGCCTCGGTGCAACCGATCCAGGCTAAGATCGCCGAGCTTCGTCAGCGCCTGGCCGGCACGCCGGTCACCGCAACCGAGCCAATCTTCGGCTACATGTTCGACGCGCTCGGCATGCCGGTCCGGAACCAGTCGTTCCAGCTTTCGGTGATGAACAATACCGAACCGAGCGCTTCGGACATCGCCGCCTTCGAGAATGACCTCAAGACCCACCAGGTCAAGCTGCTGATCTATAACAGTCAGGCTTCGAATCCGATCGCGGAGCGCATGATGAAACTCGCCAAGGCCTCGCACCTTCCCGTAGTCGGGGCCACCGAAACCGAGCCTCCAGGCAAGAACTACCAGACCTGGATGCTAAGCGAGCTTGCTGCGGTCGATCAGGCGCTGCCAAAATAAACCCGTGAATTCAATCGAGTTTCGCGATGTAACGCTCCGGCTCGGTGGGCGGGACGTGCTGGCTGGCGTCAGCCTGGAAATCAAGACACGCGAATTCGTTGGCGTGCTTGGGCCAAACGGCGCCGGCAAGACGACGCTGTTGCGCGCCATCCTCGGCTTGCTGCCACCGAGCCGGGGCAGCATCCGCGTGCTTGGGCAGCCGGCCGCTCGGGGCAACCCGGCGATCGGCTATATGCCGCAGGTGCGCAGCGATATCGGCGCCACGCGGCTAAGCGGATGGGATTTCGTTGCCAGTGCCGTCGATGGGTATCGGCTGGGCCTGCCCTTCTCCACCAAGGCCGTCCGCGCCGAAGTCGACCGGGTTCTCGACCTGGTCGGCGCCGGCGCTCTGGCGCGGCGTCCGCTGGCCGAGCTGTCCGGCGGCGAGCGGCAGCGGCTGCTGCTGGCCCAGGCGCTGATCGGCCATCCCAAGCTGCTGCTGCTCGACGAGCCGTTGCACAGCCTCGACCCCTCCCATCAACGCGATGTGGTCCAGCTGGTTAAGTCGCTCCAGGTCGAGCTCGGTATCGCCATCCTGTTCAGCGCGCACGAACTCAACCCCCTGCTTGGCGCGCTCGACCGTGTGCTGTATCTCGGCCGCGGGCAGGCGGCGCTCGGCACCGTCGCCAAGGTGATCAAGGGTCCGGTCCTGTCGCGCCTATACGGATCAAAGATCGATGTCGTCCGCCTGAAGGGGCGCATCTTTGTCATGTCCGGCGGGCACGATGTGGAACACGACGCCCACCGGCACAACCACGATTCCATGCATATGCACGATCACGATGGGGTCCAGCATGACGATGCTTGAATACGATTTCATGCGGAATGCATTCGCGGCCGCGACCATTGTTTCCATCGTCTCGGGATTGGTCGGCTACTTTCTGGTGCTGCGCGGGCAAACCTTCGCCGGCCACGCTCTTGCCCATGTCGGCTTCACCGGTGCCACGGGCGCCGTCCTCGTCGGCATCGCGCCGCTCTGGGGTCTCGTCGCGATGACCGTGGCGGCGGGCGTTGGCATGGGCTTGCTCGGGGAACGCCTGGCCCAGCGCGACGTGGCGATCGGCATCGTGCTCGCGCTCTCGCTCGGCCTCGGCCTGTTGTTCTTGCATTTTTACACCGCCTATGCATCGCAGGCGTCGGCGCTGCTGTTCGGCAACGTGCTCGCGGTCGATGTCGGGACGGTATGGACGCTCCTGGCGCTCGGCCTGGTCAGCGTGGGGACGCTCGCGGTGATCTCGCGTCCGCTGCTGTTCGCGAGCCTGCAGCCAGAGCTGGCCGCGGCCAAAGGCGTATCGCTGCGGCTCTATTCCGTGCTGTTCCTGGCGATCGTCGCGCTGGCGACTGCCGAGTGCGCGCAGATCGTCGGCGTGTTGCTGGTTTTCGCGCTGATGGTCGGTCCGGCCGCTGCGGCGCAGCGCCTGACCACGGGAATCGCAACCGGACTTCTCCTTTCGGCTGGCCTCGCCACGTTCGAGGCCTGGGCAGGGATTACCCTCGCCTTCTATACCGACTGGCCCACCAGTTTCTGGATTACGACGCTGAGCGCGGGCGTCTATCTGCTTGCGGATCTGCCGCGTATTGCGCAGACCCGCGCGGCGGACCGGATCATCCACGACCCAGCCTGAGCCATGCCGGACATCGCAAATTAAATTTGCGACAAGCCGCATCGATAGCCCAGCAATCCGAGCCGACCCGCGTCCTATCCCACGGCGCTCTGTGATAAGGTGGTTGTGAAAATGGTCGCCTCACACCGAATCCTTCTGATCGTCTTAGCCTGCATATTGTTTGCCGCGCCCGCCTGCGCGCACCCGCATGTCTGGATCACGATGAAGACCGAGCTGGTCTACGCGCCGGATGGATCTGTTACGGCGGTGCGCCATTCATGGGCGTTCGACGAAATGTATTCGGCGTTCGCCGTGCAGGGCCTCGACAAGGAAACCAAGGGCGTCTATACGCGCGCCGATCTTGCGCCGCTCGCCAAGGTCAATATCACGTCGCTCAAGGATTACGACTATTTCACCTTCGCGACCGTGGACGGCAAAATGGTGCCGTTTGCCGCGCCGACCGGCGATTACTGGCTCGACTACAAGGATGCGACGCTCACGCTCCACTTCACCCTGCCGTTCAAGGAGCCGGTGAAGGCGAAGGACCTGCTGGTCGAAATCTATGACCCGACCATTTACGTCGATCTCGAATTCGCCAAGGACAAACCGGTTACCACCTCGGGCATTCCCGCGCAGTGCAAGATGACGTTCAGGCGGCCGCCTGAAATGAGGTTGGTGCTGGGGAAAGGAAAACCACTCAGCGAGACGTTTTTCAATTCGCTCACCCCCGTGCAGAATTGGGGCGCACAATTCGCCAACAAGATCATGGTCACGTGCGGTTGAGGACATTCCGAAATTGGCGCCGTGTCGGGATTGCGATCGGCGCGATCGTATTTCTCCTGACGGTTTCGACGTTCGGTCATGCGCTGGCGCAGCCATTCGGGGCTGCGCCGGGACCGGCGCCGCGGGAATTGAGCGGGTTCGCCGGCTGGATCCTGGCCGAGCAATCCATGTTCTATCAGATGCTGTCGGGCGCCATCCGGGCGACGAAAACGAACGGAAGCGCCGCCTATGGGCTGCTCGGCCTGTCGTTCATCTACGGCATCTTCCATGCGGCCGGCCCGGGGCACGGCAAGGCGGTGATTTCGTCCTATCTGGTGGCGAATCACGAGACCTGGCGTCGAGGCGTCATTCTGGCGTTCGCGACGGCGGTGCTGCAGTCGCTGACGGCGATCCTCATCGTCGTGGTCGCGGCCGTGCTGCTCAATGCGACTGCCCAGGTGATGGGAAATGCCGTCAACATTATCGAAACGGTCGGTTACGTCTTCATTATCCTGATCGGCGCGCGGCTATTGTGGGTTAAGGGCCGGGCCTTCGTGAAAATGCTGCGAGCCGAGCCGCGTCACGAAGACCGCGACCATCACGGGCATGGTCATCATCACCGGCATCACGCTCACGGCGACGATGATGCGTCCGCATCGGACCACGCGCATGCGCCCGAACCGCGCGAGTTGGCCGGACCGAAGGGCTGGCGGCGTGGGTTCGCGGCGGTCGTATCGGTGGGGCTCAGGCCATGTTCGGGCGCGATCATCGTCTTGGTATTTTCCCTGGCTCAAGGCCTCCTGTGGATCGGCATCGCGTCGACGTTCATGATGGGCCTCGGCACCGCGATCACCGTGATGGCGATCGCGGTGCTGGCGGTCGGCGCCCGCGGCATCGCTGCCAAGATGGCGCGTGCAAAGCCCGGCCGCGGCATGTTGGTGGTCCACGGCCTCGAAACCGCGGCGGCGGCGCTGGTCATGATTTTCGGCGTTCTATTGCTCACCGGCTACATGGTGAGCGAGCGGCTCATTGGCATTTAGCGGCTTTCTGCTAGGCTTGGCGCCGATGGACGCGCGCGACAAATCCCCCGCCGGAGAGGCCGTGTTGCTGCGGCAGGATTCCGACGGCATCTGCACCCTGACGCTCAACCGCCCGGCGGCGCGCAACGCGCTGTCGGTGGCGCTGATGGGGGCACTCCAGGACGCGCTCGACGCGGTCGCGCGCGATGCCAAGGTCAAGGTGGTGGTGATCGCCGCCAACGGCCCGGGCTTCTGCGCCGGCCACGACCTGCGCGAGATGCGCGCCAACCCGGGACGCCAATATTACGAGCGGGTCTTCGCCCAATGCTCGAAGCTGATGGTGAGCGTGGTCAAGCTGCCCAAGCCGGTGATCGCCCGAATCCACGGCATCGCCACCGCCGCCGGCTGCCAGCTGGTGGCGAGCTGCGATCTGGCGGTGGCGGCGGACGATGCGCGCTTCGCCACGCCCGGGGTCAATATCGGCCTGTTCTGCTCGACGCCGATGGTGGCGCTGTCGCGCGCGGTCGGGCGCAAGCCGGCGATGGAAATGCTGCTGACCGGCGACATGATCGACGCGGCCGAGGCCAGGCGCCTCGGCCTGGTCAACCGCGTGGTCGCGCCGTCGTCCCTCGCCGCCGAAACCGACAAGCTGGCGCGGGAGATCGCCGCCAAGTCGCCGCTGGTGCTCAAGATCGGCAAGGAGGCGTTCTACCGCCAGGCCGAGCTCGGCCTCGACGCCGCCTACGCCTACACCAGCGAGGTCATGGTGACCAACATGCTGGCGCGCGACGCCGAGGAAGGCATCGACGCCTTCCTGCAAAAGCGCGCCCCCAAGTGGGAGAACCGGTGAATCACGACGCCTACGACGACGACTACCTGCGCGGCATCCTGGCCAGCGTCAAAACCATCGCCATGGTCGGGGCGAGCGAGCACTGGAACCGGCCCTCGTCCTTCGCGATGAAATATCTCCAGTCCAAGGGCTATCGCGTCATACCGGTCAACCCGGTGGCGAAGGCGCCGGAGATCCTGGGCGAGAAGGTCTACAAGAGCGTCGAGGAAATTCCCTTCGCCGTCGATATGGTCGACGTCTTCCGCCGCTCCGAGGAAGCGCCGGCGATCGTCGATGCCGCGATCAAGAAAGGCGCCAAAGTGGTGTGGATGCAGATCGGCGTGCGCGATGACGAAGCCGCCGCCAAGGCCGAGGCCGCTGGGCTTAAAGTGGTGATGAACCGCTGTCCCAAGATCGAATATGGGCGGCTCCATGGCGAGCTCGGCTGGGGCGGCGCCAACAGCGGCATCATTTCATCCAAACGCCGCAAGGCCGGATGACCAAGTCGCCGCCGAAGCCCGGGTTCGAGACGCTGGCGATTCACGCCGGGGCATCCCCCGACCCGGCCACCGGCGCACGCTCGACGCCGATCTACCAGACCACCGCCTATGTGTTCGACGACGTCGAGCACGCCGCCTCGCTGTTCAACCTCCAGAGCTACGGCTATCTCTATTCGCGGCTCACCAATCCGACCGTGTCGGCGCTCGAAGAGCGCATCGCCGCGCTCGAAGGCGGGCGCGGCGCGGTGTGCACCGCCTCGGGCCACGCGGCGCAGCTGCTCGCCTTCTTCACCTTCATGGAGCCGGGCGACCATTTCATCGCCGCGACCAAGCTCTACGGCGGCTCGATCACCCAGTTCGGCCGCAGCTTCCAGAAATTCGGCTGGCAGGCGTCGTTCGCCGATCCCGACGAGCCCGCGAACTTCAAGCGCGCGATCGGGCCCAAGACGAAAGCCATCTTCGTCGAGCAATTGGCCAATCCGGCGGGCGCGGTGGTCGACCTTGCCGCAATCGCCAAGATCGCGCACGACGCGGGCCTCCTCTTCATCGTCGACAACACCATGGCGTCGCCTTATCTCTGCCGCCCGATCGAGTGCGGCGCCGATCTGGTGGTGCATTCGACCACCAAGTTTCTCTCGGGTCACGGCAACGCCATGGGTGGCGCTGTGGTGGACAGCGGCAAGTTCGACTGGGCCAAGAGCGGCAAGTTCAAGTCGCTCACCGAGGCCGAGCCCGCCTATCACGGCCTGAAGTTCCAGGAGACCTTCGGCGACCTCGCCTTCACCGTCCACGGCCATGCGGTGGGGCTGCGCGACCTGGGCGCGACCATGGCGCCGTTGAACGCCTTTCTCACCATCACCGGCATCGAGACCCTGCCCTTGCGCATGGAGCGGCATGTTGCGAACGCGCTCGCGGTCGCGCAATTCCTGGAAAAGAGTCCGGCGGTCGCCTGGGTGTCCTATGCCGGGCTGCCCTCGAGCAAATATTTCAAGCTGGCGCAGAAATACCTGCCGCGCGGCGCGGGCGCGGTCTTCACCTTCGGCCTCAAGGGCGGCTATGACGCGGGCATCAAGCTGGTCGAAAGCGTCAATCTCTTCTCGCATCTCGCCAATGTCGGCGACACGCGCTCGCTGATCCTGCATCCGGCGTCCACCACCCATCGCCAGCTGACCGCCGAGCAGCAGGCGGCGGCCGGCGCCGGTCCCGAGGTGGTGCGAGTCTCGGTCGGACTTGAAACTGTCGCGGATTTGATCGCCGACCTGGCGCAGGGTCTGGATAAATCGGCGCGCGGCTGATACAAGCGGCCTGGGGAAATCGCGAAATGGCGCCGCGCAAAGGCAAGAGCAAAAGCGGGCACGGCCTGACCTGGTGGCACCTCTTGCTGCTGGTGCCGGTGGTCGCCTCGTACTGGGTCCCGCTCTACAATTTCGCCGAGCCGAGCATCATCGGCATTCCGTTCTTCTACTGGTACCAGCTGCTTTGGGTGCTGCTCGCGGCCGTCATCACCGGCTTGGTTTACTGGATGACGGAATAGGCCATGCCGATCGACTGGGTCGCGCTGCTGATCTTCGTCGCGCTGTTCGGGTTCATCACCTGGCTCGGCTTCGCCGCCGCGCGCTGGCGCCGCGGCAATCTGGCGCAACTGCACGAATGGGGCCTGGGCGGAAGGCGCTTCGGCACCATCACCACCTGGTTCCTGCTGGGCGGCGACGTCTACACCGCCTACACCTTCATCGCGGTGCCGGCGCTGGCCTACGGGGCCGGCGCGCTGGCCTTCTTCACCATGCCCTATTGCGTGCTGATCTACGTCATCGTGTTCGTGATCTATCCGCGGCTCTGGCATGTGTCGCACAAGCGCGGCTACGTCACGGCGGCGGATTTCGTGCGCGGCCGCTTCGACAACCGCTGGCTGGCTCTGGCCGTCAGCGTCACCGGCATCGTCGCCACCATGCCCTATATCGCCTTGCAGCTGGTCGGGTTGCAGGTGGTGATCGCGGCGCTCGGCATCGGCGGCCAGGGCTGGCTCGGCGAGCTGCCGCTGATCGTCGCCTTCATAATTCTCGCCGCCTTCACCTACACCAGCGGGCTGCGCGCGCCGGCCGCGATCTCGATCGTCAAGGACGCGCTCATCTACCTCGTGGTGTTCGCGGCGGTGATCGTGATCCCGATCGAGCTCGGCGGCTACGGCAGGATCTTCGCCGCCGTGCCGGCGCCGAAGCTGCTTTTGGCCGTGCCGGGGCCTCACACCACCGGTTCCTACGGCGCCTACATGACGCTGGCCTTCGGCTCGGCGATGGCGCTGTTCCTCTACCCCCATTCGATCACCGGCATCCTGAGCGCGTCGAGCGCGCACGCGGTCCGGCGCAACGCGGCGCTGCTGCCGGCCTATACCTTCCTGCTCGGGCTGCTGGCGCTGATGGGGTTCATGGCGCTGGCCGCCGGCGTCGACAAGATGCCGGAATACGCATCGGGTTTCGCGCAATACAA
>Ga0335078_10011782_pt1 | contig 12969 bp, 15 predicted proteins | sample Lox_Sample_32_FD_206711 | JGI IMG/M metagenome (GOLD analysis project Ga0335078, IMG submission 206711) | Soil microbial communities from Loxahatchee National Wildlife Refuge, Florida, United States - Lox_Sample_3.2 | ecosystem: Environmental > Terrestrial > Soil > Wetlands | place: USA... | reverse complement strand
GGTGTTGCAGGCTCGGGATGTCGGTGAAGCGCAGGTCCAACTGCCGAACCTCGTTCTGTTTTGCAAAATCCAACACTTCTTGCGGATTCATTCGTCCTCCATGGACAGTATTTTTGAGCGGACCAACCATTATAGATGGCCCTCCGCGGCGCATGCACCAAAAGCCCCGATCTTGGCCGCGCTGCTGGAGCCACCGCGGGCCGGCTTGCTATAACTTTTTTATGAAACGAAGGCTGATCGAAAGTCTTAGTCCACCGTCCTTCGTGTCACTCGCATGCTCCCGGAGCGCGGCCGGTAACATTGTCTTCGAGTCACTTACGCCGGCGTAGGCCATCGTTCCGGGTGACGAAGTACGAGCCGGCCGCTCGAGCAGGGGCCCGCCCCGAGGCGTGCGATATAAATCCGTTATCTCTGCGATAGAAAATATCGTTTCGGGCCGAGTGAGGCTTCCGTCTATGATACGAAGATCGGCGCCATTTCCGCGAAGGGAGGAACGGCCTGAGGGACAACGCCCCGTTTCGGATCTGGTCCCGCCAGGCCGAGCCGGCCGCGTCCACGTAGATCGGCATTTCGGCCGCACTGCGGCTGTATCCGGCTACGGGGGTAGCCAAACGAGCGTGCCTGAGGGACTCACACGTCTACTACTGGAACTACTCCGGCCTCATGGGGACATGAAGGGAATCCTTGTTATTGTGTGAGTGCCTATCGCGCGAACCGGACCGCCGCGCATGGCGAGCGTCGTGACTCGGGCGGCGCAACGGCTAACTCGCCGATGGCCCGGACACGAGCATCGCGGCCGGTTGCGGTAGATGAGTTCAAGAGACAGGAGAGTGAATCGTGAAGGCACAGAAGCGAACAGCAAGATCGCGCCGCCAACCTCTCGGGAAGCCGCCTTTCAAGAGCGGTCTCAGGCTGGTTTTGACCGCCGGCATCTTCGCGGTTTGGCTGATGCCCTGCATGGGCCAAGAAGGGCCGAAGCCGGATCCCGCGGGCATCGCCACAGGCGACAAGACCACCGCGGCCGACGCCGGAGGCAATGGCTTTGTCGTGGCGGAACCAACCGACAAAACCGCTCCGGACTACGTTCAAAAGAAAAAGGATTACGACGAGTATCGGAGCCAGGCGAACAAAGAGCCGCTGGCCGTCAAGCTGGCCGATAGCGTGGGACACGTTCGATTGGCGACGAACTTCGCCTGGACGTTGAACACCGGATACCTGGTCTTGTTCATGCAGGCCGGCTTCGCGCTTCTCACTTGCGGGCTGGTGAGAAAGAAGAATGCCGGGCACCTGATGATGCTGAATTTCGCGGCCTATGTCTTCGCGTTTCTCGCATACTACGCGGTGGGATACGCGTTCCAATTCGGCGCCGTGGCCGTCAATGCCGCGCCCACGAATTTAGGCGGGACTCCGACGCTGAATCACTTTCTTCTGGGACACGGCCTGTGGGGATTTCTCGGAGGCAAGGGCTTCTTCATGGCGGGGCCCGCTTACGACGCAGGCAGCAACGTTCTGGCGCTTTTTGAGGTGGTCTTCATGGAGACCGCCGGATACATCATCGTCGGTTCCATATGCGAGCGGATCTCCTTCTGGTCGTTTTTGCTCTGCGAATTGTTCATCGGCGCGATTCTGTATCCGGTTTTCGGCTGCTGGGTGTGGGGCGGGGGTTGGATGTCCCAGCTCGGGAACACCCTGGGGATGGGGCATGGCTACGTCGATTTCGCGGGATCTACCGTAGTGCATGCCGTGGGTGGTTTTTGCGCGATGGCCCTGTCGGTAGTGCTGGGGCCGCGCCTGGGCAAGTTCGGCCCGAACGGAAAGCCGCGCGCGTTCCCGGCTCACAACCTGGTTTACGTCGTCACCGGAACCTTCATCCTGCTGTTCGGCTGGATGGGTTTCAATCCGGGTTCGACGCTGGGCGCGACCGACCTTCGTATTTCGGTTATCGCGATCAACACCAATCTGGCCGCCATCTCCGGTTCGGCGACCGCGCTGCTTTTCTGGTACTGGAAATTTGGCAAGCCGGATGTCACCATGGCCTGCAACGGCATGCTCGCCGGCCTGGTGGCGATCACCGCGCCGTGCGCATTCGTTGGGCCGACGTCGGCGCTCGTCATCGGAATTCTCGCAGGCTTTGTCGTCTGCCTGGGAGTTCTGTTCAATGACCACGTGACCAAGATCGACGATCCCTGCGGCGCGATTTCCGTCCACGGCTTTTGCGGCCTGCTCGGCAGCATTTGTCTGGGGCTGTTTGCCGACGGCACTTATGGCGCGGGCTGGAACGGTGTCGGCGCCGCGAGCTACCTCGGGCAGGCCGGCAAGGGTGTTACCGGGTTGCTCTACGGCGACACCAAACAATTTCTCGTGCAGGTCATGGGGGCGGCGATCTGCGCGGTGTGGGCCTTTGGCGCCACCTTCGCCGTATTCAAAGCGGTCAACGCGGTGAAGACGATGCGGGTTTCAAAAGAGGTCGAGCAGGAGGGTTTGGACGTCCCGGAGTTTGGGTTACTGGGCTATCCCGAGGACGCCATACACGCGACCGAGTCCTAAACGGCCGACAATGGATATCATATGAAAAAGATCGAGGCGATCATCCAGCCCCACAAGCTGGCGGAAGTCAAAGAAGCGCTCATCGGAATCGGAGTGGAGGGCCTCACGATCTGCGAGGTGCGGGGCCACGGCCGCCAGAAGGGCCACACGGAGATGTATCGGGGGGCGGAGTATACTGTCGATCTCCTCCCGAAGGTAAAGATCGAAATCTTCGCGCCGGATGCGCGGGCGGAACAGATAATCGAAGTCCTGACCGCCGCCGCCCGGTCCGGAAAGATCGGCGACGGCAAGATCTTTATTTCCTCGATCGAAGAGGCCGTTCGGATCCGCAACGGCGACCGCGGAGAGACCGCACTCTAATTTCCAATGAACCTTCGTGCGACGCTCCTGCTGCTGCTGCTGGCCGCTCTGCTGGAAGCCGGCGGCGATGCGCTGGTCCGCTCGGGCTTGCGTTCCCCGGGCGTGGCCCCCAGGGTTCTCTTCTTCGTTGCCGGCGCCGCGGTTCTGTTCCTGTATGGCTGGACCGTGAATACACCGCCATGGGATTTTGGCCGGCTGCTGGGCGTCTATGTGGTGTTCTTCTTTCTGGTTGCGCAGGCGATTTCCTGGCTGATCTTTCATCAGCGGCCCAGCGTCGCCGTGCTGGTCGGCGGCGGGTTCATCGCCATCGGCGGGCTGATCATTTCCCTGGCGGCTTGAAAAGGGGTGAGGCCGGCCCGCACCCAACACCGGGCGCGGGCACGACCACCAGCCGCAAACCACCAACCACGGCGGCGCAGCCGCCTACACGTCGTAATACAGGGCAAACTCGTACGGATGCGGCCGCAGCCGGATGGCGTCGGCTTCGTTCTTCCGCTTGTAGTCGATGAAGGTCTCGATCAGTTCCTCGGTGAAGACGTCGCCCTTCAGCAGGAATCCGTGATCGTCTTCCAGGCAGCTCAGCGCTTCCTCCAGCGAGGCCGGCATCGACGGCACGTTGCGCATCTCCTCCGGCGACAGATCGTAGATGTCCTTGTCCAGCGGTTCCCCCGGATCCATCTTGTTGGCCACCCCGTCCAATCCCGCCATCAGCATGGCCCCGAACGCCAGGTACGGATTCGCCGCCGGGTCCGGCGGCCGGAACTCCACCCGCTTGGCTTTGGGACTCGCCGAGTACATCGGAATCCGGCAGGCCGCCGACCGGTTGCGCCGCGAGTACGCCAGGTTCACCGGCGCTTCGTATCCCGGCACCAGCCGCTTGTAGCTGTTGGTGGTCGGCGCGATGATCGCCGACAGCGCCCGCGCGTGCTTCAACAAGCCCCCGATGTACCACAGCGCCATCTGGCTCAACCCCGCGTAGCAGTCCCCCGCAAACAGCGGCTTGCCCTCCTTCCAGATGCTCTGATGCGTGTGCATCCCGCTGCCGTTATCTCCGAACAACGGCTTGGGCATGAACGTCACCGTCTTGCCGTACTGGTTGGCCACGTTGCGGATGATGTACTTGTACAGCATCATGTTGTCCGCCGACCTCACCAGCGTGTCGAAGCGCTGGTCGATCTCGCACTGCCCGCCGGTGGCCACTTCGTGATGATGGCACTCGATACGCAGCCCGCACTTGATCATGGTCTGCACCATCTCGCTGCGCAGGTCCTGGTAGTGATCCGTGGGCGGCACCGGAAAGTAGCCTTCCTTGTAGCGCGGCCGGTAACCCAGGTTGTCCTTCTCGCGCCCCGAGTTCCACCGGCCTTCTTCGGCGTCGATGAAATAGAAGCCGGAATGCTGGTTCTGATCGAAGCGGATGTTGTCGAAAATGAAAAACTCGGCTTCGGCGCCGAAATAGGCCGTATCGCCGGCCCCGCTGTTGTTGAGGTACAACTCGGCTTTCTTGGCGATCCAGCGCGGATCGCGCTCGTAGTGCTGCTTGGTGATGGGGTCGATGACATCGCCGTACATCACCAGCGTGGGCGTCTCGGCGAACGGATCCAGGAACGCCGTCGTGGGATCCGGCACCAGCAGCATGTCGCTTTCGTGGATGGCGGCCCAACCGCGGATGCTGGAGCCGTCCATGCCGTAGCCTTCCTCGAAGCTGCTCGCGGTCAACTCGCTGATCGGATAGGAAACGTGGTGTTGCAGGCTCGGGATGTCGGTGAAGCGCAGGTCCAACTGCCGAACCTCGTTCTGTTTTGCAAAATCCAACACTTCTTGCGGATTCATTCGTCCTCCATGGGAGAAGAATACAGGAATGCCTTAAGCTCGCGAATGGTGTCTAGCATAGCGAAGTTGTGAAGCGGGGGTCAAGCTTGACGGCCTTGGAACGCAACCCTTTCCGCGTGGCGTCCCGAAGAGTCTTCACGCCGCCGCGAAAAAATTGTAGACTGGTTCTTTCACACACCAGGAGACACGGACCCGTATGCTTCAATCGAAGATCTTGGCTTTTGGCGCAGCTTTGGCGATCGGCTTCCCGGCCGCGGTAGCGGCGGCTAAGAAGGGAGACCCGGAAAAAGGGAAGGAGGTCTTCCAGCAATGCACGCCCTGTCACAATGCCGATAGCGAGGAAAAGAAGATGGGGCCGGGGCTCAAAGGCCTCTTCAGCCACGAGAAGATGAACAACGGCAAGAAGCCCAACGAAGAAAACGTCCGCACCAAAGTCGACGAGGGCGGCAACGGCATGCCGGCCTACAAAGATATGTTGAGCGATGAGGAGAAGAACGACCTCATCGCCTATCTGAAAACGCTGTAACCCGTTCGGCGTGGGCCCTATTTCCGAAGACGCACGACGTGTAGCTTTTCGACCATGCGGACCGATCGCGCGGGACGTTTGTCGGTCGTAACGACCAGGCGAATCGGTCCCTGTTGAGCGGGCAACGGCCGGCCATCGCGGCGGTCCGCGACAATCACACGGGCGCCTGCCAGTTCCGGATCGAGTTCTCCGAGGCTGAAAACCACTTCGTATCCATCGCGCGCCTCCGCCAGCAGATAGCCGGCCAGCGCTTTGCCTCGCATTTCCTTTCCGAAGCCGATGCCGGCCTTCTGCAGGATGTCTCGAAGGGGAACGCCTTCGTAGACGATCTTCGAGCCGTCCGGCTCGGGAAGATCCGCCGTTTCGCGCGGCATCTTGGCCAGGTCGGAAACCGTCAGCGTGAGCGGAGCCGCAACGTCGCCGTCCACGATCAGTTTCGCCGCCGTATCCGGAGCTTGGGCCGCCAGGAACACCGAGCACAGCACGGCGCCCAGCAATCTGGCCGAAGCGGTTAATTCGTTTCGCATAAATGACGGGTGTCCAGGATACAAGACAATATACCGCTCCCCGGCCGCGAGCGGGGTGGCGCCTGCATTTTCCGATCCAAGAATGATCCTGAAATCGGTGACCCCTTCCAACACAGAATGATCCTGAAATTCGGTACACCTGCCGTTGGTTGCTTTTCTTTCTGAAAGAGCGCCCCGCCAAGCGGGGGAGGGGGTGCAGGGCGAGGGGGCCTTCCAAGTTCTCCATGCGAATCGCCTGCCGGCACGTGCGCAATTCAGCGAAAATGGGAGTAATGGCCCAAGTGGCAACATCGGTCGAAAACGTTCCACACTCCCGCATTCGCGAGTTGGCCGAGATCGCCATGTCGATGGAGGGCGTGCTGCGGCTCTACTTCGGCGAATCGAACCTGCCCACGCCGGCGTTCATCAAACAGGCCGCCGTCGACGCGTTGGCAGGCGGCTACACATTCTACACTGAGAATGCCGGGCTGTTGTCCTTGCGGCGCGCCATCGCGCGGCAATATGGCGATCTGCACGACGTGGAACTGGACCCCGCCAGCGAAATCGTCGTTACGGCTTCCGGCGTGCAAGCTTTGAATGTAGGCATCCGCGCGGTTCTGGATCCCGGCGATGAAGCGCTGGCGCTGACCCCCGCGTGGCCCAATGGCTCGTCGAGCGTGGCGATGGCAAACGCGATTCCGCGGCAAATCCCGCATCCCCTGCGCGGCGACCGGTACGGCATCGACTTCCCCGCGCTGGAGGCCGCCGTTACCCCGCGTACCCGCCTGCTCCTTTATACCTCGCCTTCCAATCCGCTGGGCTGGGTGGCCACCGTGGAAGAGCAACAACGGCTCCTGGATTTCTCGCGCCGTCACGGACTCTGGCTGCTTGCCGACGAAGTGTATGACAGGTTGTATTACGGTAGCGGCCTGCTGGGGGAGCCGGTCCCATCTATACTTCGCAAAGCCACCCGCGACGACGCGGTCATGGTGGTGCAATCTTTCTCCAAAACGTATTGCATGACGGGTTGGCGCGTGGGCTGGCTGGTGGCGCGCCGCGACCTGGCTCGCAAGGCTACCCAGTTGAATGAGTTCATTATTTCGCACGCGCCCAGCTTTGCGCAGAAGGCGGCCGAGACCGCCCTGCAGCACGGCGAAGCGGAGCTGGTCCAGATGCTGGAGCGCTTGCAGGAGAACCGCGATCATTGTCTCGCCGCGCTGACTGCCATTCCCGGCGTCACGGTTCCGAAGCCGGATGGCGCGTTCTATCTCTTCCCGAGGATCGAAGGACTCACCGACTCCTTCGGCTTTTGCCGGAGACTGCTCGAAGAATGCCGTGTCGGGCTGGCTCCGGGGGTGGCTTTCGGCGCCGGCGGCGAAGGTTCCGTGCGGATATGCTATGCAGCCGAAAGGGCCATCCTGGAGCCGGCCATGGAGCGGCTCACTCGTTTCCTGCGGTGCGGAACTTAACTAAAGATGTCCCCGGCCAGGCCCCTCCGCCGATTTGACGTGCAAACGCACCCCAACATGTGCTACATATAGATTTGCAGCATTGGCGGGTTTCCTGACCTGTTTGTGCTGGGCGTTTCGGCCTCTCCACAGAATCCCTCCGGTAACCCGACGTTGACCCAGGCAGCCTGAACTGCCGTACGGCTGACGTGGTGATCGATCGGTAATGCGTGACTAACCGGGCGCTCCGGAGATCCGGCACGCCTGCAAATTGGAGTACCCAATTCCCCATGGACAGCGACCGAAAGTACAGACAACCGGGTTACATGGACTCGGACCGCTCGGATTTCAAGGGCCATCGCGGTGGCGACGACCGGCCGCGCAGCCCCGGCCCCAAACCGCCCATCGATGTGACCGGTCCGCGCCTGCCCCGCCTGGTGCAGGCTGTCACGGCGGCGCGCTGCTTCAACTGTTCGACGCAACTGGTGAACGGAGTCGATTGGAGCGGCAACTGTCCGAAGTGTAACGCGCCGCTGCATTGCTGCAAGCAGTGCTCGCATTTCGAGCCGTCTACGCGCTTCCAGTGCCTCAAGCCCATTCCGGTGCGCATCCCGGTGAAGGACAAAGCCAATGAATGCGCCTTGTTCTCGCCGCGCGTGACGGTGGCGCGCGATGGAGCCGCGGCGGCGCCCCCTCCCCCGCCGATTGAAGCGCCGAGTTCTCCGGATGCGGCCCGCAGCGCGTTCGACCGGTTGTTCAAGAAGTAACCGCCTTCAAGGCGTCTGCTCCGCATGCCCGGCCAGGGTCCGCAAATGGCCGTAGAATCCCAAGTCCTCCCCTGTTAGCAGCTTTGTAACGTAAATGATCTGGCCCGTGTGGCCGGAGAAGTGTTCCACCACGTGGTAGACCGCTTCGAGGATCGTGAGACGGTAGTCCTGCACGCAGATTTGTTCAGTCAGGCGCCCGGGCGCGAGCGCTTCCAGCACGGCCACGGCCTCGTCGACCGTGGCGCGCAGTTCCGCCGCCAGTTCCGGCCCGCCTATCCCGCTGCGCGCGGCAAATTCCGCTTCCCGCCGGCGGATGTCCTGGCGCCCGCCAACCGCCGAGGAAATCCACTGCCGCACGTTTCCGCTCAAGTGCAGAACCAGGTTGCCGACCGCATTTTCGTTGGCGGCTTGCCGCGTCCATATCTGCTCGCCGGAAAGGCGGTCCAGGCAATCTTCGATCCGGCAGGTGAGTTGGCGCAGCTTACGGGCGGAGTAGTCGAGAAACACGGGAGCGGAAGAGTCCATATACGCCAGAATAAGCGATTATCGCGGAGCGCCAGAGGCCAGCGGCTTCAACTCGACACCACCCTTCCGCAACGACTCGGCGACCGCGGAGACAATGCGCGCCGAGCCGGGTGTATCGCTGTGGATGCAGATGGTCTGCACGCGCCCCTGGCAGGCGAGACAAAGCGCCTGCGCGGCGGCCTGTGCGGGTGCTGTAATCAGTGCGTCGTCGAATTTGCGGGATCGCAGGCTGCCATCCGGTTCGTAGCGTCGATCGGCGAATCCCTCGGCCGCCGTTCGGAAGCCCATGTCGCGCCAGACTTCCAGCATAGCCGACTGGGCTAAACCGACCAGCACCAGGCCGCGCTCGAAGCGCGCCACGCCTTCGCCGATGGCCCTGGCAACGTCCATATTTCGGGCCGCGACATTGTAGAGAGCGCCGTGGGGCTTTACGTGCGTCAAATCGCCGGCGATTTCCGCCAGCGCGCGAACCTGATCGTACACCGTCCGGGCGATCTGCTCCGCGGATAGCGGCATCTCCACGCGGCCGAAGTTCGCCCGATCGGGATAGCCTGGGTGTGCGCCGACCGCCACGCCATACCGCCGCGCCAGGTCCACGGTGCGCCGCATGGCGGCTGGGTCTCCGGCGTGTGCGCCGCAAGCCACGTTCGCGGAGGTGACGAGCCGCAGCAGAGACTCCTCGAGTGCGGCGTCCGGCAGTTCGCCCACATCGCAATTCAAATCGAGAATCATATCGGTTCCTCCGCCTGGTCTCCGGCAGCGGCAAGACCACCGCGCCGCCCGCCACAAAAAGACTAAACTCGACGCCAGCGCCTTCAAGATACGGCAAGCGGTCCGCCAGGGCGCCATCGGGAAGAGGCGAACGCGATGGCGGCACGGCCTAAGTTATCACACACGCCTTGCATCGCGGCGCGCTTAGCGGCGGGAAACGACTGGATCCCCATGACGCGAAACCCGCGCCCGGGGCGATCGAATCGGCCCACGTGCGGACTAAGGCCAGTGGTGCGGCGGCCAGGCAGAACAGCATGACGTGCGCGGCTTCCCATATCCAGCAGGATTGTCGGCTATACCAGGGAACGAAGCCACGCCTCCTGCTCGTGCAAGAGCGCCAGCGCCGCGTCGATGGAGACGTGCTCGAAGCGCACTTCGTCCCGTGGCCGCAATTGCCCTACGGCGTGAAAGTCGGCCGAAACCACGTTGGCGATTTTGGGATAGCCGCCGGTAGTCTGATGCTCTACGAAGAGGATGATGGGCTGGCCATCCGGCGGCACTTGAACGGCTCCCAGCGGCACACCCTCGGTGAGCATGTGGCCCGTGTGGCGCTCGAGCGAAGGTCCGCGCAGCCGCAGCCCCATGCGATCGGAGTCTTCGCGGACGTGCCATATGCCGCCGCACAGAGCGGAGGGGTCGCACGTCGAAGTGACGCGAATCGCGGGGCCGCGTGGCGGGGGCACTCTTACTTGCCCGCCCGCACTCGTGCCGGCCCGTGCCGCCACCGGCAGCACATCCCCGCGCTTTAGGGCGCGGCCCTCCATGCCGCCCAGCCCCGTCAGCAGGTGCGTAGACCTGCTGCCCAAGACCAACGGCACATCGATCCCGCCGCGAACGCACAAATAGCATCGCGCTCCAGAGCGTGCGTGGCCGGCGCGCAACTCGCCGGGCGGGATCGCGACGGCACGCCACATGGGAACGCTCGCCTCAAAATCCGCCCCCGTAAGCGCGATCACAGCGGGCGACTCGAACTCGAACGTTCCGCCGGCCAGGGTCATTTCGAGCGCCGCCGCGCCTTCCGGATTTCCCACCAGCAGATTGCCCGCGCGCAGCGAGAACGCATCGGCGGCGCCGGAAGCGGAGATCCCCAAATGTGCGTACCCCGGCCGGCCCAAGTCCTGGACCGCGGTCAGCAATCCCGGCGAGATAACGCGTATGTGGTTCACCACTGCGCAACCGGCACGAATCTTACATGATCGCCCATCTGGAGCAGAACGGGCGGGTCGGCATCCGGCCGGAAGAGTTGCAAGGGCGTGCACCCGATGATGCGCCAGCCACCCGGCGAAGCCAGGGGATAGACGCCCGTCTGGCGCCCCCCGATCGCCACGCTGCCGGCCGGCACGCGTTTGCGGGGCGTTTCGAGGCGCGGCGCGGCGATCGCTTCCGGTAAACCGCCCAAATAGGGGAATCCGGGCGAAAATCCCAGGAAGTAGACCAGGTACTCCGCGCCGGAGTGAAGGGCAATGACTTCCTCGGGCGTGTGTCCGGTTAAGACCGCGACCGCTTCCAGATCCGGCCCGTACTCGCCGCCGTAGGCGACCGGAATCTCTACCATGCGCGGCTCCGGCAACGGCGCTGCCGCGGCTTGGGCGTAAAGCCTCGTGACGACAAACTCCATGTCGCGAGGGCTGACCGCCAGCGGATCGAAGTCGATCAGAATCGAAGCGTAAGCCGGATGCACGTTGGTCACGCCGCGCGTCGATCTAAGCAGCGGTGTGAGGCGCCGTACGTCCCGGTGCGCCGCCAGCGAGATCTGGCCGTCCAACACGATCAACAGCGAACGGTCGCTCGAGCTCACAACGCGGAACCCTGGGGATTGACTCACTTCCTCCAGTTTGCTACGTTTCGGACTGTCGGGAGGTGATCGAATGACACCGGCACAACTCGCACCGGCGCAAAGCGCGGAAGTGTTCTGGAACGAACACGACAAGAAGCACAAAGGCTGGACGGTGCAACTGCACGTCGGGGCCGAGGTGATCAAGTATCACCTGCCCTCAGACCAGAACGCCGCCGATACCGAATTGGTTTCGCTAGCGGTGAACGCCGCGAAGGAGGATGGCTACGGCCTGAATCCCGCGAATGTAACGGTCAAGCGGTAGCATCCGCCGGCGAGGCCGGCTTCGACCATAGGGTCCGGCGTTTGCTTGTGCATCGCGTGGGACGAGCGAATGCGCCAAGGGACTGTCGTGTATGGCCCGCCGTCGAACCTCTCATGCCCACAGAACGGATGCGGCAGCCGGCTACCGCGAGGCGTGACACAAGCTAGACTGGGCTTCATGAAGGTCATTGCGGATCTATGCGTGGTTCCGGTCGGCGTCGGTGTTTCGGTATCCAAAGAAGTCGCGGCCTGCGAGCGGGTGCTGGCCGAAGCCGGTCTCAAGATCAAACTGCACGCCTACGGCACCAACATCGAGGGCGAGTGGGATGAAGTATTCGCCGCGATCAAACGCTGCCACGAGGTGCTGCACGCGATGGGGGCGCCTCGGATCACGTCCAGCCTGCGGTTCGGCACCCGGACCGACCGCGAACAGCATATGGAGGATAAAATCCGCAGCGTCGAGGAGAAACTTCGATGAATTGTGCGGCAGCACCACTTTTTCGTTGGTGAAGGATGGATAAAGATTAAAACCTCTGATACTATGGAATCGTCACCTTGGCAGGAGAAGGCAAGCTATGGAACTGGTCCCTACTCAGGATGAAGTGCTGGCGCTCCTGCGCCATACCGGCGCATTGCAGCGTGGACATTTCGAGTGTCTCAACGGCCTTCACACGGACATCAACCTGGAAACGGCGCTGGCCATGCGCTATCACCGCCACGCCAAGACGCTCAGCGTCGGTCTGAGCCGGTTGCTGCGCGCCAATCCGGAGCTGCGCGCGCTGATTCCCGAGCTATCCATCGTTTCCGCAACGCCGGCGGGCCTGCCGGTGGCCTACGGATTGTGCGAGGCGTTGCGCGCGCGACAGGTTTACTGGGCGGAAAAGGACGGGGCGGGAGTCCCGATGCGGTTCCGCCAGTTTCTGGAGCCCGTGGCTGGCGAAAAGGTCGTTCTGGTGGACGATATCCTGCGTTCGGGGGCGCTGCTCGCCGAGGCCTCCGCGCTGCTGGAAGCCCGGGGCGCCCAGGTCGCCGCGCTGGCCGTGCTGGCCTATCAGCCGACGCCGAAGACGCGCGGCTTCGGATCCATACCGCTCTATTACCTGGCCAAGATCGACGCCAGTTATTACGACGATGCCGGATCGTGCGAGTTGTGCCGGCGCGACGTTCCGCTCTACCGGGTGGGCGTCGTGCGGCAAGTGCAGAACCGCGAAGAGCTTGTTACCGCAAGCAGCTTCTAAAACAAGGAGAAAGCATGAGTACAGCCGTTCTAACCAAAGAAAGCCTGAACCCGTTTGAGATCGCCCAAGAGCAGTTCGACATCGCGGCGGATTATCTCAAGCTGGACGACGGCCTGCGATTGATCCTGAAACAACCCAAAAGGCAACTGATTGTTTCCATCCCCGTGCGCATGGACGACGGGCGAATTCAGGTGTTCGAAGGGTACCGCGTGCAGTACAACCTGTCCCGCGGTCCCGCCAAGGGCGGCATCCGGTATCACCCCGGCGTGACCCTCGACGAGGTGAAGGCCCTGGCGGCCTGGATGACCTGGAAGTGCGCGACCGTCAATATTCCCTATGGCGGCGGCAAG
>Ga0335078_10011780_pt1 | contig 12972 bp, 11 predicted proteins | sample Lox_Sample_32_FD_206711 | JGI IMG/M metagenome (GOLD analysis project Ga0335078, IMG submission 206711) | Soil microbial communities from Loxahatchee National Wildlife Refuge, Florida, United States - Lox_Sample_3.2 | ecosystem: Environmental > Terrestrial > Soil > Wetlands | place: USA... | reverse complement strand
AACCACGGCAAAAGCCTCGACCACGTAGGTCGAGGCGACTTCGGGGGTCAATCCGTTCAACGGCGCAATCAGACCGCCGCCGATTCCCGCCGCAAACGCACTCAACGAAAACATCACCAGAAAGATTCGCTTGGTGTTGATGCCGAGCATTGCCGCCATGTCGCGGTCGTCCGTCACCGCGGCGACGAGCCGGCCAAACCGGCTCCAGGTGAGGATGGCGCCGACAAGAACGGCAAACACCAATCCCACGCCGATCAACAAAAGCGCGTATGCCGATACCGGGTACCGGCCGATGCGCAGCGTGCCCTCGAGAACATCCGGTATCTTGGTCGGCAGCGGCTCAACGCCCCAGGTGATAACCGCAAAACCCTGGATTATCAGCAGCACCGCATAGGTGCCCAACAATGGAAACAGGTGCGGAAGCGCGTAGAGCCTTTGGATGAAGGCCGCCTCTACGGCTGCGCCGACAATCCCGGCGACGATGCCGCCGAAGCTGATGGCAAGAACCATCTGCCAGACGCTGATGTTCAATTGCGACACCGCGAGCGTCGAGACGTAGGCGCCCAACATGTAAAACGCGCCGTTGCTGATGTTCACGAGCCTCATGACGCCGAGCGTGAGGCTAAGCCCCAGCGCGACCAAAAAAAGCGCGGAGCCCTGGCTGAGGCCGTCAACGATCTGAAGAAATGTTCGCAACGCCACGCGCGGCTATTCCTCTCCAATGACGCGCGAACGCATCCCCGACCGATTCATTCTCCGGCTTGCCGAGAGAACGGCGATATTATGTGACCACGGTTACAGTGTTGCCGGTCACCGGTACTGTGGCGGCGTGACCGCCTCTATGGGCAGGACTTTTCCCTCCGCACACGACCATCCCGCAGGGGCTGACGCGTCGCCTTTGCATTCGTAGCTCGCCGCAGTTTGCAGCAGATAACGATTTTTGATCGTGATCGGACCTTTGACGCTGTCGAAGGTCAAGCCCTGCAGCGCGGATTGCACTTTGGCGAAGTCGGCGCTGCCGGCTTTGTTCATCGCGGCAAAGATCGCCAGCATGCCATCGTAGGTCGAATAGGCGAGCCAGGGGAATGCCACGCCATAGGCTTTCTGCCAGCCGGCGACGGCGGCCTTGTTGGCCGGGCTAATGTCAGCGTAGGCTTGCGGAAAATACTCTCCGACGCTGAAGTGCGGCGGAAGTTTTGATCCGACGCCATTCATGGTCACGTCCGCGCTGCCATGCCAGGCGAATACCTTGTAGTGGGAAAACAGGTCTTCGAGGATCGCCTGCTTGATGAATGTCACGCCGTTACCCCCGTAGGCGTAGACATAGAGACCGCAGCCAGGATTGTCAGCGGCGGCAGCCGCGAGCGCGTTGACGTAGGGCCGCACGTCCGCCGTGTTGAGCGGCGCAAAGACCTGCGCTGTAATCTTCACGTCGGGCAATTTGGCTTTGATTGCTGTGATGAAGGTGTTGGCGACCGTGTGCCCGGTCACGTAATCGAGCGAATACACCGCCCAGCAGGAAACATCGCGGTATTTCGATTCGACCGTCTCGGCGATGCCGAGAGCGGAGCTGAGCACCAGGTTCGCCGCCATGTAGTAATTCTGCGGTCCGGTAGCGGCGAGCAGCGATGGATCACTGCATTGGCCGAAATACAATATGTTCAATTGCTGCGCGATCGGACCAAGGGCCCGGCAGACGGCGCTTGAGGTAAATCCCACTGCGAAATGGGCGCCGTTGCCGGAGAGGTCGCGGAACGCTTGGGTGTCCGCCAGCGTGCTTTCATTTTGGCTGTCCCTGGCGATGATCTTGACTGTTTTTCCAAGAATGCCGCCGTTGGCATTCACCATCTCGGCCGCGAGCTGTGCCGCGCGAACCTGATCGAGGCCGAATACCGCGCCAAGCCCGGACTGCGGGCCGACTACTCCGATGGTCAGATCTTCAGCGCGGGAAGACGTAGCGGCAATTATGACAGCGACCAGACCTATCGCAATGTCGATAAACCGGCGGCGGCGCATCGTCAGCATTTGCATTCTCCATCAGAACAGCACATTGCCCCAGCCCGTTATCACTCCGGAATCAGGCGTTGGGTTTTGCGGGATCTTTCATTTCGAACAAAGCATCCACGGCGATCGCGCCTTGACCCTTGCGGCCAACCATCAAGGGGTTGAGATCGGCCGAGATCAGTATTTCTTTATATGTCAAAGCGAGATCGCCGAGCGCGACCAGCACCTTCGCCACGGCATCAATATCGGCTGGTTCGGTACCACGGCCACCCAGCAGCACCGACTTGCCGCGCAGGCGGTGAATCATATCGAGCGCCAGCCGTTCGTCGATCGGTGGAATCTCGGTCACCGTGTCCTTGATTGTCTCGATGAATATTCCGCCGAGGCCGAACACGATCGCGGGACCAAGAACGGGATCCGCAGTTATGCCGGCAAACATCTCCACAACCTTGTCCGCCATCGGCTGCACCAGCACGCCGTCGATGACCGGCACTCCCGCTTTGGCGGCGTTGGCTTCTATTTTGGTGAAAGCCTCCGACACCTCGGCTCCGTTCTTGCATCCGAGAATGACGCATCCGGCATCACTCTTATGCAACAATTGCGCCGACTCGACCTTTAGTGCGACCGGATAACGTAGCGATGTTGCAGCTGCGACAGCTTCGGCGGCGGTGGTCGCCAGCGCCGTCTCCACCACAGGTATGCCGAACGCTTCGAGCAGTTCTTTCGATTGCAAGAATGACAGCACACCCAACGCGAATTTCGATTCGGCCGGCTTCGTCGGCCGGCCGGCCGCGGTCGGGCGCCGGTCGCGATACGCTGCGTAGTCGAGCAGAAGCGAGATCGCCTTCATCGACTTTTGTGTGCCGAGCAGGAACGGAATCCGCGCGGTATGCAGCATATCGGCCAACTCGTGATCGACCGGCCCGAGCGCACTCGTGGTGTAGCCGATAAACCGCCCGTCATTGTCTTTGGCGAAATCCGTCATGACCTGCGCGAAGCGCCGCATCGGGGCATAGTCGCCACGCGGCGGATGGGCGCCAAGGTTTACCGCGATGAGACACTGGGAGCCGTGCAGTAAGCTTGAAAGCAATCGCGGCAGCAGCTCGGGATTTTCAAACATGGTCCCGGTGCCATCGACTGGATTGTCCGCGGCGCCGAAATCGGGCAGCGCCGACGCGAGTGCCGTTTTGGTTTCATCGGTAAGGGGCGCCAGATGCAGTCCGACCTGTTCCATGGCGTCGGCCACATGCGCGCCTTCGCCGCCACTGCCGGTGACGACGATGATGTCGCGACCGGGCAGCGGCTGTTTGCCGAGAACCGCGAACAGGCAGATGGCCTCGCACAGCTCATCGAGCCCATCGACCTGCAGGATGCCGTAGCGGTCGAGCATCGATGCCAAAATCTGGGTGCTGCCCGAGATCGAACCGGTGTGCGACAGCGCGGCGCGTTTGCCTGCTGCGGTGCGCCCGGCCTTCAGCACAACGATCGGTTTATCGAGTTGACGCGCGCGAGCCGCGATTTGCTCGAGCTTCCACGGTTCGCGAAAGCCCTCGACAAAGGCGGCAAGGACTTTGGTTCCGGGATCTTCGACGAAATACTCGAGATAGCTCTCGACTGATGTTCCGAGCTGGTTGCCGCAGGAGACGAGGAAACTGAAGCCAACGCCACGGTCCTCCATCAGCGGATCGGAAATCAGGCTGCTGAAACCGCCGCTCTGCGAAACCAGCGCAACCGAACCAGCGACCATCGGATCTGCGAGTGGGCCGCTGAAGGTGGCGGCGCCGGTTTGCAAATTAAAGACGCCGTAACAATTTGGACCGCAAATCGCCATGCCACGCGCGGCGAGGGCGCGAAGCCGTGCAACGCGGTGTTCTTCCGCGTGTCCGGCCTCGCCGAACCCGCTGGCCAAAACGACCGCTCCTCGCACGCCCGCTGCAAAGGATTCCTCCAGCAGATCGGCAACGCCCGGCGCCGGAACCGCAGCGACCACCGACTCGACGCCACCCGGTATCGCGGCAACGGACGGATAGCAGGCAAAACCTTCAATCTCATCGTAATTCGGATGGACAGCGTAGACTTTACCCTTGAAGTTTGCGGTCTTTATGTTTTTGAGGACCAGGTTGCCGCGAGTGACGCGCTTGTTGGTCGCGCCAACAACCGCGATGGCGCTCGGCTTCATTAAAGCATCCATTGATGCTGAGCCCCCCGCACTCCCGGATTTCATTTCGCCAGAATCGTGACCGGAACGCACGGAAAAATTCATTTTCATCAGCGATTGCTGCGGCGGCGAAGCCGTTCGAGGACTTCATCGCCAGTCATCACGTCGCCGAACTGCTGAATCATGTTCTCCAATGCGGCGCGATGCTCGTCGTCGGACAGAGCTGCACAGCAATCCGAAACCATAACGACCTTGAAGTCGAGCATCATGGCGTCACGCGCCGTTGCCTCGCAGCAGATATTGGTCTTGGTTCCGGCAACCAGAACGGTGTCGATGTCGAGGCTGCGCAGCAGTCTTTCTAGGCCGGAAGAGCCGGGGATCAGGGCGCTATAGCGGTTCTTGATGACCTTGGTGTCGGCGGCATCGACCGTCAGCCCCGACCAGACCTGCTGACGACCGGGCGCGAGACTCTGCTTGGTTTTCTCTCTCACGTCGTCGGCAACGATGTAATTGAAGAACAACTCCCAGTCGCTGCGGCCGCCGCTCTGTGAGTTGGCATGCAGCACCCAGATGACGGGCACGCCGATCTTGCGCAATTCCTCGGTCAGTTTGTTGATCGGGTCGACAATGTCGCGCGATCCCGGCACCTCCGCGGCTGCTCCGGGTGCGCAGAACAATTCCTGCATGTCGATGACGACGAGAGCGGTGCGCCGGGGGTCAAGTTCCTCGAACCAGTGATAGCGGCCGCGCCTGGCGAGGACCCGATCCATGATTTCCTGACGAACATTTACTCTGTGCATTCGTGTCCTCAACTTTCGCGCTTCGGTCCAAATCGCGGCGACGTCCTGAAGGGAAAGTATCTGACGGACAGCAGGTCGCGGCCGTGCATTTGCGTTTTCATTCAGCTGCCGGCATCTTACGGGCAATGGCCGCGGGCCGATAGGACAGAGCGCCTGCCATCGTCGAAGCCATCGCGCTGCAACTATAATTATTCACCCGACGTAACCGCCAATTTGCAGGTGAGCCGATGAAAAGACCGCGCAAGAAAATCAGCAATCCGCGTACCGTCGCGCCGCCGCTCAAGCCCTATTATTCCAACGCCGTCCGCGTTTCGAGCGGTCCGTTGTTGTTCATCGCCGGGCAGCTTTCGATCGACAAAGCCGGCAGGGTGGTGGGGAAGGGTGATCTTCGCGCCCAGGCGGTCCAGGTGCTGGAGAACATCCGGGCCATTCTGGTCGCCAACAAAGCGGACATGAAGGACATCGTGCAGGTGACGGTCTACGTCACCGACATGCGGGCGTTTCATGACATTGCAGACATTCGCACGAAATATTTCCCGAAGGATGGGCCGAGCAGCGTCATCGTCGAAGTCTCCAAGCTCGCCATCCCCGGCCTGCAAATCGAAATCTCCGCAGTCGCCGCGGTCTGACAGCGAACTCACAGGACCGGCCATCGCGATTGCGGCTTGACGTTGGCGCGGGCCGCAAGCTTCGGCGCCAGCTCCCGGCATCTGGCGTGCACTTCGGTGAGATCGAGCGTGGTGAGCTGCCGGTTTTCCATCAGGATGCGGCCGTCGACGATGGTGGTGTCGACGCTGTCGCCACTTGCTGTGTACACCAGGCTGTAGACATAGTTGTATGTCGGCACCCATTCCGGCCGGTCGGTGTTGACCAGGATGAGATCGGCCTTCATGCCCGGCTCGAGCGAGCCGATATCTTTCTGCCACCCGGTCGCGCGATGGCCGGCGAGCGTCGCCATCTCGACGACTTCCTCCGCAGTGATGACTTCCGGGTCGATCTTGGCGTCCTTCGGCAGCGTCGCGGCGAGATACATCGAACGAAACATGTCCTTGTGGTCGCCCGAATTGACGCCGTCGCAGCCGAGGCAGACGGTCACGCCCTTGGCGCGCATCTCCAGAAAATGGCTCATCTGCGTGGTGCCCTTGGCAAGCTTCAGGGCTGCCGGCGGATTCTGACAAACTTTGGTGTCGGTCTCCGCCAGCATGTCGACCTCGAACGGGTCGACCGCGGTCATGTGGTTCAGATAGACGTTCGGTCCGAGCGCTCCGATCCGGTACATGTGCTCGACCGGTCGGTGGCCGGTGACTTTGAGCTCGCTGGCAACTTCCTCGCGCGAACTCGCCTTGTGCATCAGCGTGAAAGTGCCGTAACGGTCCGCGAGCGCCTTGGCGCCGAGCATCAGTTCATCGGAGCAGGTGCCGACGCCCTCGATGGTAGCGAAGCACTTGATGCGGCCATCGGCCATGCCGTCGAACGCTTTGATGTTGCTTTCGGTGAGGTCGAGCGCCTGCTGCAGCGTCATCTTCTTGAAATACTCGGGACACTTGTGACCATCGGGTCCGGCATGGTCCCAGACCCAGCTGCCGGTGGTGGCCCGTATCCCGCTCTCCTCGATCGCCTTGACCGTGGTGCTGAGCCACATGCAGCCCGGTTCGACAAAGCAGGTCGTGCCGGAGCGGATCATCTCGGCGATTAGACACTTCGAGTACCAGTACTCGTCCTCCTCGGTGATCGCCGCCATGTACGGGTAGCACCAGAATTTCAGCCAGTCGCTGGTGCGTAGCGTATCGGGAATGAGGCCGCGGGCGATCTCGCCAAGGTGGGCGTGGCCGTCAACCAGGCCGGGCATAACCAGCCGCATCGACGCATCGATGGTCTTGGCGCCCTTGAACCGGCTGCGCAGATCAGGCGTCTTGCCGACCGCGACGATGCGGTCCTTGCGGATCGCGACCGCGCCATCGGTGATGATGTGCCGATCTTTGTTAAGCGTGAGCACAATGCCGTGCTCGATCAGGATATCGACATTTTCCATCACGGCCTCGTCTTGGGCTGTCTCCGCGAATGCGCGGGTTATTTGATCGGCGAAAACGGCGCTGGAATCAAAATGCGGGTTTCCATTTTCAGAATGATGTCCGGCGACTGCTTGAGATAGCCCTGCCAGTCGGTATTCGCGGCCAGCAACCCGCGGCGCCGCTCGCGTTCCGCGAGCGAGTCGTAGCCCCAAATGTGGACGATCTGATTGAGTTCGCCGATCTCGGTGTGAAAATAGCCGATCAGATTGCCCAGGATCGGTTGCTGGATTTTCAGGCCTTTCGCGCTGTAGTCTTGATAGTAGAGCTGAACCGTGCCCGGCTTCAGCGTGTAACAGCGTTCCTCGACAATCATGAAAAGTCCCTCTCTGTTGCCATTGTTCGTTGAATATCAAACCATGACGTCGCCGCCGGCCGGACAAAGCGTCTGGCCGGTGAAATAGTCGCCGTCCTTGGTGGCGAGAAACAGCGCCGTGGCGACCACGTCCTCGACTTCGCCGACCCGGCCGAGCGGGTAGGCGCCGACAATGGAGTCGCGAACGTCCTCCGGCATGAAATTGTAGAGGTCGGTCCGGATGATTGCCGGCGCGATGCAGTTCACATTGATGCCGTCGTGGCCGACTTCGCGCGCCAGCGCCCGGGTGAAGCCGATCATACCGGCCTTGGCGGCGGACATGTGAGTGAAATCCGCGCCGCCGGTCACGCCGAAAGTGCCGCTCATGTTGATGACCTTGCCGCTCTTTTGCTTGAGCATATGCGGAATGGTGAAACGCGTGCACAGGAACATGCCGCGCAGATGCACCTTGATCATGTCATCCCAGATCTCCACCGACATATCGGCGAGTTTGGCGGAATTAAGCATTCCGGCATTGTTGACGAGGATGTCGATGGCGCCAAATCTTTTGACGGCGGCGTCGACCATGCGGGTCACGTCTTCGACCTCGCCGATGTTGGCGCGGACGGCGATCGCGTCGCTGCCGTGTCTTTTGATCGCCTCGACGACCGCATTCGCAGCCTTCTCGTCTTTGAGATAGTTCACGACGACGTTGGCGCCTTCGGCGGCGAAGCCTTCGGCGATGCCGCGGCCGAGGCCGCGACTTCCGCCCGTCACCAGCGCGACCTTTCCCGCCAGTTTTCCCGTGCTGCTCATGCTGTAGCTCCCTCTGTTGCGGCGAGATTGTCGGTGCCGCCCTTGAGGCGGCTCCACTGGCCGCGATCGACGGCGGTGAGAAATCCAAACACCACGGTGTTGAAGAGCGCCGGCTCTTCGAGGTTCACCAGGTGACCGGCGCGCGGCATCACGCAAAGCGCCGCGTCCAGCAGCGTGGCCTTGAGAAAGAGATTTGGTTCGAGGCACGGGATGTCTTCGTCGCCTGTGATGAGAAGCACCGGCACCTCAAGCGCGCGCAACGGGTCCGCGAGATGCCAGAGCGATGGCCGCGTTGCCAGCACCCCCCGCAGCGTCATCGCCATTCCGGTCACGGCGTGCTCACCGAGTTGCTCGGCGAAGCGATGCCAGCCGGCTTCATCCTTTGCGCGCAGGCATTGCGCATAGCTGCTGTTGGCAAGTTCGCGGGCGAAGGCAGCCATGCCGACGGCCTCGGCGTGGGTGGCCTCGCGTTGCGTTGAGTTGCGATATTCAGTTTGCTGCTCCGGCTTGGCGCCATATCCGACGCCGGCAATGGTTAGCGAGCGGGCAAGTTGCGGGTAGCGAAGCCCGAAATGCAGCGCGGCAAAGCCGCCCATCGATAATCCAACGACGTGCGCCGGACTATTGGCGACGGCGTGCACGACATCGGCAAGGTCCTCAGCGGCGCGGCTTTGATTGTAGGCGTCCAAGGTTGCCGGAACATCCGACGGCGGATACCCGCGCGCACAATAGGTGGTGCAGCGATAATAGCGCGAGAAAAAGCCGACCTGCGCATCCCAGCTGCGCGCATCGCCGGAAAACTCGTGCGCAAAGATCAACGGTTCGCCGCTTCCCACCGTGCGAACATCAAGTCTAATCCCGTCGGAAGCAGTGATCATCGAGCTTCTTCGTATCCTCGCGCTGCGCGCGGTTCTAGCTCGCCTGCAGAATCTTGGCCGCCGTCAGCGCGTAAATCCGTGTTGCCGCTTCGATATCCGTCAGCGCAAGTGATTCATTCGGTTGGTAGACCGGTTCGCCGCCCGGACCAAAGATAACCGTTTCGCATAAGCTTCCGAAGCTTGCAGTGTCGCCGAGCCACGACCCGCCGCGGAAGGTGACCGGTTTGCCCATGACTGTCTCCCAGGCTGATTTCAGCGCGACGACGACCGGCGCGTGCGGATCGACCATGAAGGAATCTTTCACGTCCGCATCAACCATTTCCAAAACGATCTGCGGATCGCGCGCCTTGGCGCGTTCGAGCGCCCCGTTAATGATCGCCTTTACCTCTTCGATCGGGACGCCCGGCTGCGGCCGGGTGTCGACGCGGATGGTGCAGCGGTCCGGGATCATCGACGGGCCTCCCGGAAACAGCCCGCCATAGATGCGGCCGACGGCGGTGTAGAGTTCCGGCCCCACCAAATCCTTCATCTCCTGCGAGATCTTCGGAAAATATTTGAGCTTGGAGATTTCCTCGACCACCGGAAGCATTTTCTCGATGGCGTTGATGGCTTTGTATTTGTGGCAGGTGTGGGCGGAATGCCCGATCGTGGAGATGTCGAAATAGTATCGGCCGCGATGGGCGATATAGATCTGCATATCGGTGAGTTCGGCAAGCACGCAGTGATCGAACTTGTGACGCCGAAACAGATCGATGCTGCCGGTTTGTTGTCCCATGTGATCAGCGACCGCAACGAAGGTGATCTTGCCTTTGAAATCGACGCGGCTGTCGATCATGGTCATGATGCCGCCGACCAAAGATCCAAGCCCGGCTTTCATATCCATGACGCCATGTCCAAAGAGGCGCCCGTTTTCGATCGCGCCATCGAACGGATCGCGTTGCCAGCCTTCGCACACCGGCTTCGTGTCAAGGTGTCCGGTGAACAGGAGGCTGGGGCCGGGTTTGCCGCTGTCGACTTCCCATAGCGTGTTGAGCCGGCCCTCATAGGTTTTCTCGCACCAGACCTTGCCGACTTTCAGCGACTTGAGCCGCGTTTCAAGATCGCGCGCCAGCGCATCTTCTTTGCCGTTGGTACTGTCGATGCGAACCATCTCCTGGGTGAGGCCGATCGCTGTTTCGGCCGCGGTCGAGGCGCCGATTTTGTCCAGCGTTTGCGTGTTCATTGTTTTTCTCCCGTTGGTTCTGTTGCATCAGACAATCAAAGTGCTCCAGCAACGACGTTGCCGGCGACAACGACCGTTCGATTGGCCGCGCCGCTAGCGACAAGATCGTCGATGTCTTCTGCGTCTGTGATCAATAAATCAGCGCGAGCGCCGGTGCGAATTCCCCAGTCGTTGCGCAGGCCGAGGATGCCGGCGGGAATGGCGGAGACCATGTCGAAGGCAGTGGCGAGATCGCCAAGTCCGAGGTGGCCGGCCACCAGCGTCCAGCGTGCGATCTCCAGAAGGTCGCCGGAGCCGATTGGGACGAACGGGTCCTGAATGTTGTCGGACGCCGCAGCAACACGCACGCCGGCGTCGAGCAGTTCGCGCACGCGGGTGAGCCCGCGCGGCGGTAGCTGCTCGGCATCACGGCCTTGCAAAAACAGATTGGCGGCCGGCAGCGTGATGACGGCGATGCCGGCGTTGGCAAAACCGCCGATAATGCGTTTCGCCGCATCGGGCGTGGCTGCACCGAGCGCGCAGCAATGACCGGCGGTGACGCGTCCTTGCATGCCATGGGCGAGCGTTCGCTCGATGATGGCATCGAACAGAAGATGGCTGGCGTCGAGGTGCTCGTCGATATGCATGTCGAGCGGCAGGCCGCTTCGCTCCGCGAATTCGAACAGGAGATCGAGGAAAACGAGCGGCTCATCAGCATATTGCGGAACGCCGCCGATGATATCGACGCCGGCTCCGATTGCCGCCTCGAGCCAACGGCGCGACGCGTCGAGCTTTCGCGGCGCGTCGCTGGTCAAGTGCGCGACGACCTGCAACGTTAGGCGGTCGCGACAGCGCTGCCGCAACTCAATCAGCGCTTCAATGCCGCGAATGTCACTTTCGGTTTCGATGTTGGTGTGGCTTCGGATCGCAACCGTTCCGAGCGCGAGACAGGCATCGAGCGTGCGTTCGGCCCGCGCCATGATTTGTTCGCGCGTCGCGGTCGCTGCCAGCGCACGATAGCCGGCGGAGGCGCCCTGCAACGTGGCGCCTGGATTCTCGACGAGACGCCGCGTGCGCGACTTATCGAGGTGCTGATGGGCGTCGACCAGGCCCGGCACAACAAGTCGCCCGTCTAGATCGGCGACCTTCCCAGCGCTGTCACCGGGTATCGCCGTTTCCAGCGCGGCAATGCGGCCATCCGCCCCGATACCGATATCGAGCCGCACCGGCCTTTTGGCGCCCGGTTGCAGCACGCGCCCGTTGCGGAGAAGAAGCGAAACGCCGTTCAAAGAGAAATCCTGAACCGCCGAGGTGTGCCGCGTTCGCAAACATTGCGGGCAAGCGGCGTGTTGGGATCTATTGTATACTAATCGAGCTTATGGGTATAATTTTTCGCGGTGACGGGTAACCACATAATAGCCGGGCTGCCACGCGAACGTTGCAGATGTGTGTTCCCGTTCGAGGCATTCAGAGGGAACCATGATCCACAAACAGCTTGTTCACCGGCGCGGCATCCTTCGCGGCGCCGCCGCTCTCGCTGCAACCGGGCTTGTCGACGCCCGGTCCAGGTCGGCACTTGCGCAATCGGCACAAGGCGTCAGCGACAATGAGATCCTGATCGGAGCGCTTGGCCAGCTCAATGGGCCGTTTGCCTTCATCGGCGTGCCGGGCCGCGACAATATGCAGATCACGATCGACAAGCTCAACGGTGCTGGCGGGATCAACGGACGAAAGCTGAAGCTGCTATTCGAACAAGCCTCGACCCCGGCGGAGTCGGTTGCGGCTGCGAAAAAGCTTGTCGAGGACGATAAGGTGTTCGTGCTGGTGATCGCCACTGGCAGCACGGGGGCGGCTGCCGCGGCCGATTATGTCCGGGCGGCAAAGATACCGACCTACAACACCGTTGGCGCAACGCCGATCATCCGCCAGCCGTTCGCGCGCAACATATTCCACGGCACCATCCCGCCCGCGAGCATCACCGGCCAGGCGCTGATCGACATCGGCTTTCAGGCGGCGCCGAATGCGAAGAAAGTCGGCGTGCTTGCTGGCACCTATGCGTTTCCGCAGTCACATTTGGCTGAAATCAAGCCGCGGCTCGAAAAGCGCGGTGGCCTTGAGGTTACCGTCGAGCAGTTCGACGCTGCGGCGACGGACTACACGGCGCAGTTGGTCTCGTTCGTGCGCCATCGGGTCGAATTGGTCATCATCCTCGGCAGCTTCAAGGAAGCCGGCTTTGCCATCAAACAGGCCCCGGAAAAAGGCCTTACCGATGTGACCTTCGTGGTCGACGGCTCTGCGGTGAATAACGCGATCGTGCCGATTATCGGTGCCGAGAACACCAAAAACGTACGGGGCTATTTCAACGCGCCATACTTCACGACACAGGACGATCCGCCGATCGCAAACTATCGCAAGCTTCTGGTCGACAAGTACGGCGGCACGCTGCCGCAGGGCCGCCCCAACATTTACGATCTGATCGGCTACGGCTCGACTTACGTGCTTGCGCAGGTGCTCAAAAAAGCTGGACGCGATTTGACCTGGGACGGCGTGATCGCCGCCTGGGAAACCATCAAGGACGCCAAGCCGTCGGATCTCGGCGGCTATGACGTGATCTTTCCCGAGACCGTCACGCCATCCGATCACCAGGGCAACAAGAAGGTCGCGTCGGCGAAGATCGTCAACGGCATGTGGCAGGTGGTCGGTCTGGCGTCCTAAGCGCGGGCGTCTGCGGTGTTTGCCGAGTTCGTGATG
>Ga0335078_10011779_pt1 | contig 12972 bp, 10 predicted proteins | sample Lox_Sample_32_FD_206711 | JGI IMG/M metagenome (GOLD analysis project Ga0335078, IMG submission 206711) | Soil microbial communities from Loxahatchee National Wildlife Refuge, Florida, United States - Lox_Sample_3.2 | ecosystem: Environmental > Terrestrial > Soil > Wetlands | place: USA... | reverse complement strand
AAGGAGCCTCGCCCTCGTTGCGCTCTTGCCAGGACGGCAAGGCGCAGCCGCGCTCAGGTGGCGTGGCCAAGGCTCGCGAGCAGCTTCGCGCCATTCGGCGAGCCGAGGCCCGTGCAGGCATCCCAGCCATGCGCGGCCTGGTAGTCGCCGTTGTTGCCGGTCGTGATGTCGTTGAGACCGCCGCTGCTCTTATAGAGCAGCGGATTGAGATAGCCGACCGCGCTGCTGCGGTTGGCGTTGATGCGGGCGATCAGCCCGGCCCAGAGCGGCGCCACGGCGCTGGTGCCGCCGATGACGGTGTTGCTGCCATCGACCCGGACGTCGTAGCCGGTCTCGGGATCGGCGTCGCCCGCCACGTCGGGCACGCCGCGATGCTGCAACGTGACCGCGCCACCCGCCTTCGCCGCCTTCAGGTTGTTTTGCCATGCCGGCACCGGGAAGAACGTGCTGATGCCGCCGCCGCCGGCGCCGCCCTGGGCACCATCGTTCCACACCGTCTCGCTGGTGATGCCATCGCCGGAGGCGCGCAGGCTGGTGCCGCCGCAGGCGAGGGCATAGGGGCTCGATGCCGGGAAATCGACATGATCGGCGCCGTCGCTGACGCCGTCGCCGGACCCGTTGTCACCCGAGGCGACGCAGACGGTAATGCCCATCGCCGCCGCCGCCTGGAAGGCCTGGTCCATCGCCTGCATTGCCTGCGACGTCCAGGCGGATTCCGGACCGCCCCAGCTGATCGAGATCACCGACGGCTTGTTGGCGCGGTCGTGGATCGCGGTGGTGATCGCGTTGAGGAAGCCCGCATCGGTATTGGGCGCGAAATAGACGGCGATCTGGGCGCCCGGCGCGACCGCGCCGGCGACCTCGACGTCGAGCATGACCTCGCCGTCCGGTCCGTTGGGATCGCCGGTCGGATGGTTTCTCCCGTGATCCACCGAGATCGCGGTGACCGTGGGCGTCGACAGCTTGAGACCCTTGAAATAGGCGGCGAGATCCGCCGGCCGATAGCCGCCGCCAAGCTCGATGATGGCGATGCATTGGCCCTTGCCGGTGCCGGCGGGGAACCCATAGAGCTGCGCGAGATCGAGCGGCGTGTAGGAGGTCGGCGCCGCCGCCGCGGCGAGCTGGCGGAGCACATTGCCGCGCGCCGGCCGGTGCCGGAAATGCGGCATGGCCTGCGGCCGGTTGTCGAGGCCGAGCACCGCCGCGACGATGCCCTCGAGCTCGCTCGGCAGCTCGATCGCGCCCACCCGTCCGCGGTAGGAGCCGTTGGGATGCTCGAATTGCTGGAGGTCGACGCCGAAAGCGTCGTTGAACTGCGCGACGGTGCCGGAGAGCACGACCGTGCGCCGCGCCGCGTCCTCCTCGACGACCGACAGCTGGTGCGCGCCGGCGAATTTTCGCACGGCCGCGAGATCGGCGGGCGCGGCGCCGAATTGCCGGGCGAAATCCTCGCGCCCCATATGGCCGGCCATCGGCTCGTCGCCGGCCATCTTGTCGATCCGGCCCCTGAGCTCGTCAATGGCCTGATGCCGGACGAGGACGGTGACCTCCATCCGCTCCGTCGGGTCGGCCTTGCCGATCGACCGCGCGCCGGACAACGGGGTTCTCTCACTGCCTTTGAGACGCTGTCTTGCCATGGCTCGATGATCCTTCTCTGGAAGGCGCGTTTGAACTCGATCCGCCAGCCGCCGTCGGACAGCGCGCAGCTTGCCGCGGTCGCCGGGATGCGAGCCTCGCGAAGTCTGGGATGTGGAAGGTTCATCCGGCGGGATGCGCCGGCAGCCTCTCTGATGCGACGGTTACGAGCAGGATTGCAGCAGCGTGGACTTCGCCCCGCACGCTACGGCGCCTGGCGCCGCGTGCTGCCCGATTTTCCGCGAAGAGAAAGTTAGCTCGCGCGAGCAACGAACGGTTGTGAGCCAGATCACACGACGGAGCGGCGCCGCCGCTCATGCCAATGACCGCCGCGCCTGTCGCATTCCCGGACAGCAACGTCCTGATCTATGGCGCGCTCGCCTGCCCCAGGCGCGGTTGTCTTGAAACGAGGGCCCGCCCTCCCCATTTCGTACGCATAATGCGTGCGGCGGCTGAAGTGAAACCTCCCACCCGGTCTCGGCGAAGAATAGGCATGCCCCCTGTCGGAATCATCGCGGCGGCGCAACGAGCGGAGAGCCTGCTGGTGCGGGCGCTCCGGGCATCGCGCACGAAGACGTTTTCTGCGAAACGAAGCCAACCCGACCCCAAGGGGTCGCGTGGGCGCGTCGCCGACGCCGCCGACCTATCAAAATGTTATAGGCGCCGCCCTGCCCTAGCGGCGGAAGGCGCTCCGGCCCAGGTACTTCGCCGCCGCGCCCAGCTCCTCCTCGATGCGGATGAGCTGGTTGTACTTGGCGGTCCGGTCGGAGCGGGCGAGCGATCCCGTCTTGATCTGGCCGCAGTTGGTGGCGACCGCGAGGTCGGCGATGGTGCTGTCCTCGGTCTCGCCGGAGCGGTGCGAGATCACCACGCCATAGCTCGCATGCTGCGCCATCTCGACCGTCTCCAGCGTCTCCGAGAGGGTGCCGATCTGGTTCACCTTGACCAGGATCGCGTTGGCGATGCCCTTGGCGATGCCGTCGGCGAGGCGCTTCGGGTTGGTGACGAAATTGTCGTCGCCCACGAGCTGGATCTTGCCGCCGAGCGTCCTGGTGATGTGGATCCAGCCCTCGACGTCGTCCTCGGCCATGCCGTCCTCGATGGAGACGATCGGGTAGCGCTTGCAGAGCTCCTCGTACACTTTGACCATGCCGCCGGGATCGAGGGTCTTGCCCTCGCCCTTGAGCACATATTTGCCCTTGTCGAAGAACTCGGACGAGGCGGGGTCGAGCGCCAGCGCGACATCCTCGCCCGGCCGGTATCCCGCGGCTTCGATCGCCTTGGTGACGAAGCCCAGCGCCGCATCGGCGGAGGCGAGATTGGGCGCGAAGCCGCCTTCGTCGCCGACATTCGTGTTGTGGCCGGCGTCCTTCAGCTGCTTCTTCAGGGTCTGGAACACCTCGGAGCCCATGCGCACCGCCTCGGCGATGCTCGGCGCCGAGACCGGCACGATCATGAATTCCTGGAAGTCGATGGGATTGTCCGCATGGACGCCGCCGTTGACGACGTTCATCAGCGGCACCGGCAGCGTGCGCGCGAAGACGCCGCCGACATAGCGGTAGAGGGAGACGCCGGCCTCGTTGGCCGCCGCCTTCGCCGCCGCCAGCGAGACACCCAGGAGCGCGTTGGCGCCGAGCCGGCCCTTGTTGGCGGTGCCATCGAGGGCGATCAGCGTGCGGTCGATGCCGAGCTGGTCCTCGGCGTCGAAGCCGGAGAGCGCGTCGAAGATCTCGCCGTTGACGGCGTCCACCGCCTTGCGCACGCCCTTGCCGCCATAGCGCTTGTTGTCGCCATCCCGGAGCTCCACCGCCTCGTGCGCGCCGGTGGAGGCGCCCGACGGCACCGCCGCGCGACCGACGGTGCCGGTCACGAGCCTCACATCCACCTCGACGGTGGGGTTCCCGCGGCTGTCGAGGATCTCGCGGCCGATGATGTCGGTGATGGCGGTCATGGTCTGCTTCCCCGGCTGGTCTACTCACGAAATGGAGGGCATCGCGGTCACCGCGTCCTTCGACGCGCTTCGCTTGCTCAGGATGAGGTGGATCTTTTCTCGCACACTAAACAGCCCCTCATCCTGAGCAAGCGGCTCGCAGAGCCGCGCGTCGAAGGACGCACGTTAGTGATCCAGATTGACCGGCCTCGCCTTGGCGAGGCGGTCGAATTCGATCAGCGTCTCCAGCAGCGCCGGCATCTCCCTGAGCTTCACCATGTTGGGGCCGTCGGAGGGTGCGTGGTCAGGATCCTGATGCGTCTCCATGAAGACGGCGGCGACACCGACCGCCACCGCGGCGCGGGCCAGCACCGGCACGAACTCGCGCTGGCCGCCGGTCGAGGTGCCCTTGCCGCCGGGCTGCTGCACCGAATGGGTCGCGTCGAAGACCACGGGAAATCCCGTCTCCGCCAGGATCGGCAGCGCACGCATGTCGTTGACGAGGGTGTTGTACCCGAAGCTCACGCCGCGCTCGCAGAGCAAGATATTCCAGTTGCCGGCTTCGGCCACCTTGCGCGCCACGTTTTTCATGTCCCAGGGCGCCAGGAACTGCCCCTTCTTGATGTTGATGGCGCGGCCGGTCTTCGCCGCCGCCACCAGCAGGTCGGTCTGCCGGCAGAGGAAGGCGGGGATCTGCAGCACGTCCACCGCCTCGGCGACCGGCGCGCACTGGTCGGGCTCATGCACGTCGGTGAGGACGGGACAGCCGTAGGTCTCGCGCACCTCCGCCAGGATCGGCAGGCTCGCCTCCAGGCCAAGGCCGCGCGCGCCCTCCAGCGAGGTGCGGTTCGCCTTGTCGAAGGAGGTCTTGTAGATGAGGCCGATGCCGAGGCGGCCGGTGAGCTCCACCAGGGCGTGGCTCATCTCCAGGGCATGGGCGCGGCTCTCCAGGGCGCAGGGGCCGGCGATCAGCGCCAGGGGCTTGTCGTTGCCGACGGCGATGTTGCCGATCGCGACGGTGCGGGGGGCGGTCATGGGCGACTGCTTACAGGGAAGCCGCGCCATCGGCCAGTGGAGAGTGCAGGACCGCCTGCAACCCGCTGGAGTCGTGGGGCACGGGGATGTGACGGGACGGGCGTGTTGGCGCTGCCGCGAAACTTGCTAGGATCATCGAGATGAGTTCCGTCCAAGCCGCGGCACGGCCGCAGCCGAAAATCCTGCTCCGCCCCTGGCGCGATTACAGCGGCCACCTGTCGCCGCTGAAGGCGTCGGTATTCGCGGCGCTGTTCCTGCCCGGCCTCTGGGTCGCCGGCGGGCTGCTGCTGCGCCACGGCGACTTCGCGGCGCGGCCGCTGATGGAGGCGATCCACGAGATCGGCCTCTGGACCATCCGCCTGATCTTCATCACCCTGGCGGTGACGCCGGCGCGGCAGATCCTGCAATGGCCACGCCTCGTGCTGGTGCGCCGCATGCTCGGCGTCGGCGCCTTCGCCTACGCCTTCACCCATCTCACGCTCTACACGGTCGACCAGAAGCTGGACCTTGCGAAAGTCGCCAGCGAGATCTTACTCCGGATCTATCTCACCATCGGCTTCTCGGCGGTGCTGATGCTGGCGGCGCTGGCGGCGACCTCCACCGACGGGATGATCCGCCGGATGGGACCGCGCTGGCAGCAGCTGCATCGCCTCGTCTATCTCATCGGCGTGCTGGCGGCGATCCACTACTTCATGCAGTCGAAGCTCGATGTCTGGGAGCCCACCGTCATGGGCGGCGCCTTCCTCTGGCTGATGGGCTATCGCCTGCTCGCCTGGCCGCAGAAGAACCGGGTGCCGGTGTGGCAGCTGGGGCTGCTCGCGGTCGCCGTCGGCCTCCTCACCGCGCTCGGCGAATCGCTCTACTTCTGGGCGGTGAACGGCATCGACCCGCTGCGCGTGCTTCCCGCCAACCTGTCGCTGATGGCGGGACTCAGGCCCTCCTGGGTGGTGCTGGCGATGGGGCTCGCCGTCGCCCTGCTGGGCAGCGGGCGCAGCTACTGGAAGCAGCGGGCGAAGCTCCGCCCGCGCTACGCCTGAGCGCCTCAGCTGGTCGCCGCAGGGCCGAACTGGGTGGAGAAATCGCCGACGAAGGTGAAGGGGCCGGTATGGGTGAGCTTGCTCTGCACATCGACCCAGAGCTCGCCGCCGAGCGCCTCCCAGCGGCGGCAGAAGGCGAAATCCTCCGACAGGTAGACGCCGGTCGCGGCGTCGATCATGCAGTCGAAGAGGGCGAAGCGGTTGGGGCTGCTGCGCAGCGGGTCGCCGGGCGTGTTGACGAGCTGATACTTGAGCTCCGGATGCGCGGCGCAGAGCTTCTCCAGCGCGCCGCGGCGGATCATCAGGAAGCCGGTGCCGGCGTAGCGCACCTTGGCGAAGCCGTCGCGCGCGATGATCATGGCGGGGTTCTCGAACTCGAACACGTATCCGAGCGACGCCTGGGCCGGCTGCGGATGATTGGCGGCGATGACGTCGCGCATGCGGTGCCAGTCGATCTGCTTGGTGGGATAGGCGGCGGCGGTCATCTCGGCGTCGAAGTCCATCAGCCGGAACGCCTGCTCGGGCTCGAAGCCGATATCGGCGTCGACGAACAGCATGTGGCTCGCCGTCGGACGGTCGAGGAAATGCGCCACCAGGTCGGCGCGCGCCCGCGTGATGAGCGCGTCGCCGCCCAGCAGCAGCCACTCGAAATCGATGCCGCGCGCCCGGCACGCCGCCTGCAGCTTCAGCAGCGAATTCGCGTAGGTGGTGGTGACCATCCCGCCATAGCAGGGCGTGGCGACCAGGAGATGGGGGCGAGCGGCCATGACGACCTCGTTAACGGATGCCGAGGAGGTCTCTTGTGCGCGGTATCGGCGCCGATTTCAATCTGTCATGAGCGCGACTCGTCGAAGTCGGCCAAGGAGATAGGCCGGATCTCGCGCTTGCGTGAAATTTCTGCCGGCATGGTGACATGCGTCACATGTGCAGCGCCGGCCCGGTATTAACTCTACCGCCGCAAGCAAACCACCGCTTGCCAGGAGGTAGACATGGCGCGCTTCGGTGTCGAGCCCAGCTTGGAAGAGGTTTTCTCCGACCCGATGATCCACGTGCTGATGAAGCGGGATCACGTGAACGCCGACCATTTGCGCGGCTTCCTGCAGGACATGCGCAGCAAGCTCGGCACCCGCGCCACCCCGCACGCGCTCCGCGCCGCCGCCCACCAGTGGATGTCGGTCGCCCGCCGCCACGGGCAGGCGGTCTAGGACCGGATCGAGCGTCCTAGACCAGCCGCGACTGGTCCCGCGCGGCGCGGATGAAATCCGTGAACAGCGGGTGCGGCTCGAAGGGCTTCGACTTCAGCTCCGGATGGTACTGCACCCCGACGAACCAGGGGTGATCGGGGATCTCGACGATCTCCGGCAGCTCGCCGTCCGGTGACATGCCGGAGAAGCGCAGGCCCACTGCCTCAAGGCGGTCCTTGTAGTTGATGTTGACCTCGTAGCGATGGCGGTGCCGCTCGCTGATATGGACGGCGCCGCCGTAGATCTCGGAGACGCGGCTCCCCGGCGCCAGCATCGCCTCGTAGGCACCCAGCCGCATGGTGCCGCCCATGTCGCCGTTCGCCTGGCGCTTCTCCAGCGTGTTGCCGCGCATCCACTCCGTCATCAGGCCGATCACCGGATCCTGGCACGGCCCGAACTCCGTCGAGCCGGCGCCCGGGAGGTCGGCGAGATTGCGCGCCGCCTCGATGACCGCCATCTGCATGCCGAAGCAGATGCCGAAATAGGGCACCGCCCGCTCGCGGGCGAAGCGCGCCGCCTGGATCTTGCCCTCGGCACCGCGCTCGCCGAAGCCGCCGGGAACCAGGATGCCGTGCACGCCCTCAAGGTGCTGAACGCTGTCCTCGCGCTCGAAGATCTCGCTGTCAATCCAGTCGAGGTTGACGCGCATGTTGTTGGCGATGCCGCCATGGGTCAGCGCCTCGGCCAGCGACTTGTAGCTGTCCTTGAGGTGCGTGTACTTGCCGACGATGGCGATGTTGACCTCGCCCTCGGGCTTGCGGATGCGCGAGACGATAGTCTCCCACTGCGCAAGGTTGGGCGGCGGCGCCTTGATGCCGAAATGCTCGCACACCTCGCGATCGAAACCTTCCACGTGATAGGCGTTCGGCACCTCGTAGATGGTGTCGACATCGAGCGCCGGGATGACCCGGGATTCGCGGAGATTGCAGAAGAGCGCGATCTTCTTGCGCGCGCCTTCCGGGATCGGTCGGTCGCAGCGGCAGAGCAGGATGTCCGGCTGGATGCCGAGGCCGAGGAGCTCCTTCACCGAGTGCTGCGTCGGCTTGGTCTTGAGCTCGCCCGCCGAGGGGATCCACGGCACCAGCGTCAGATGCACATAGAGCACGCGCTCGCGGCCAAGCTCGTTGCCCATCTGGCGGATCGCTTCCAGGAACGGCAGGCTTTCGATGTCGCCGACGGTGCCGCCGATCTCGCAAAGGACAAAATCCTCGCCGGCGAGATCGGCCTGGATGAATTCCTTGATGGCGTCGGTGACGTGCGGGATCACCTGCACGGTGGCGCCGAGATACTCGCCGCGGCGCTCGCGGGCGATCACCGAGGAATAGATGCGGCCGGTGGTGACGCTGTCGCTGCGCCGCGTCGCGACGCCGGTGTAGCGTTCGTAATGGCCAAGATCGAGATCGGTCTCCGCCCCGTCATCGGTGACGTAGACCTCGCCGTGCTGGTAGGGACTCATCGTCCCGGGATCGACGTTGAGATAAGGGTCGAACTTGCGCAACCGCACGCGGAAACCGCGGGCCTGCAGCAAGGCTCCGAGCGCCGCCGCCGACAATCCCTTCCCCAAGGAGGAAACCACGCCGCCGGTAATGAAGATGAACCGCGTCATGGGCCTCCAGCTTACAGGAAGCCGCGCGGCGCGTACAAGGTTTGCTCCATGCGCATGGAGCGTCCCACCCCCGCAGGAATGCCGGTGGCGGATTTCCGCGCCCTTGCGCCCGACCCGACCTTTCGAGATCGCCTGCCGCCGAGCCGGTGCGTCGGAACCGAGCACCCGCGACTCCGCGGCGGCTTCAAGCGCGCCCCTTTGCTGGCACCCCGATAGAGGCGACGGCTACTTTGCCGCCGGCGCGCTGGGCTCGGCGGGAGCGGCCGGTGCGGTGGGCTGCGCGGGCGGGGTTTCCGCGGGCGGCGCGGGCGTGGGCATCGACGGCACCGGTGCCGCCGGACCGGAGTCGAGTGGCCCTTCCATCAGGGAGCTGGTGCTCCCGCGATGGGTCGCGAGCAGCACCAGAGCCACGCTGGTGGCGAAGAACAGCGCCGCCAGGATGGCGGTCGTCCGCGTCAGCAGATTGGCGGTCGAGCGGCCGGTCATAAATCCCGACATGCCGCCGCCGCCCATGCCGAGCGCGCCGCCCTCGCTCTTCTGCAGCAGCACGCTGCCGACGAGGGCGATAGCAATCAGCAAGTGAATCACAAGAAGGACGGTCTGCATGGGATCTGGGGATTGGGGGTCGGGATCCAGGGAGGAGAGGTTTAATCGCTCCGCCCGGCCCTGTCATCTCACTTCTGCCAAGGCACTTCTGTCAGGGGCAATGCTGCGCGATCGCCCAAAAATCCGGGGCGTTAAGGCTGGCGCCCCCAACCAGGGCGCCGTCCACATTGGCCACCCCCAGCAGCTCCAGGGCATTTGCCGGCTTTACCGAGCCGCCGTAGAGAATGCGCGTGCTGGCGCCGCCCTTCACCCGCTCCTTAACGATCTTCCGGATGCGGGCGTGCACCGCTGCCACGTCCTCGGTCGTCGGCGTGCGGCCAGTGCCGATCGCCCAGACTGGCTCATAGGCGATGACAATCTGCTCCTCCTTGAGCCCCTCCGGCAGCGAGCCCTCGAGCTGCCGGCTCACCACGTCGAGGGCCTCGCCGGCATCGCGCTCGGCCAAGGTCTCGCCGATGCAAAGGATGGGGACGAGGTGGGCGCGCCGCGCCGCCGTCGCCTTGGCGCGCACCTGCTCGTCGGTCTCTCCATGATTGCTGCGCCGCTCGGAATGGCCGACGATGACGTAGGCGCATCCGGCATCCTTCAGCATCGCCGCTGAAATATCGCCGGTATGGGCGCCGCTCGGCTCGCCGTGACAGTCCTGGCCACCGAGAGCGATGCCGCTCCCCCGCAGCGTCTCGCCGACCGCCGCCAGAAGGGTCGCCGGCGGGCAAACTGCGAGCTCGCATTCCGGCGGATCGCCGGCCGCCGCCCGCAACACCAGGGCGCGGGCGAGCGCCAGCCCATCCGCCTTGAGCCCGTTCATCTTCCAGTTGCCGGCAACCAGCTTCCGCATGGGATTGCCTCTACCACAGGCCGAGCACCGCCCGATAGAGCCCACGCGCCGGGCGGCTGGTCCGGCCACATCACTGGTTGCAACCCCCAGCCCTGGAGCCTCTCTCGGCTCACGGGCGCCCCCTTTCTTCGGTTGCGGGGGTAGTGACCCCTCACTATCATCCGCCCGCCCCGGGGCTGGCGGTCTGCTTTCAGTGTTCGGCTCTCATGCCGCGCGCGTCGGACCGCGGAACCGACACCGGCCCATCGCGAAAGCGCCATCTCCATGCTTCAGCTTATTCGATCGAAAGCCGCTTCCCTCGTCGTCAAGATCCTGTTCGCGCTGCTGATCGTGACCTTCGGCATCTGGGGCATCGGCGACGTGCTGCTGAAGACCACCACCGATACGACGGTGGCGACCGTCGGCGGCAGCAAGATCAGCGCGCAGCAGCTGGACCAGGAAGTGCGTGCCGAGATCACGCGGCTGCGCGGCGTGTTTGGCGGCAATTTCGATGTCGAGCAGGCCAAGCAGCTGGGCATCGTCGATCAGCAGCTGGACGCCCTTGTCAACGACACCCTGATCAACCTCGAGGTCGATCGGCTGAAGCTCGCAGTCGGCGATCAGGGCGTGCGCGATTACATCACCGCCAACCAGATGTTCAAGAATCCCGCCGGGCAGTTCGACCCCGGTCGCTATCAGGCGATCCTTGCACAGAACCGGCTGACGCCGCAGCAGTACGAGGCGCGCGTGCACGCCGATCTCGTGCGCGGTGCGCTCGTCGATGCGGTGGGTGCCGGCGGCGTCGCGCCGAAGCCGCTCGTCGATGCGCTCTACCGCATCCGGGCGGAGAAGCGGGTCGCCGACACCGTGCTCATCCCCTTCTCCTCGGTGACCGACGTAGGCGAGCCGACCGAAGCGGAGCTCGCGGACTTCCACGACAAGCATCAGGATCAGTTCCGCGCGCCGGAGCTCCGCAGCTTCACTGTCGGGTACCTCACGCTCGATGACCTGGCCAAGACCATCAAGCCCACGGCGGAGGAGGTCAGCGCCGAGTACCAGAAGCGGATCGAGGAGTTCAAGACGCCTGAGCGCCGGCATCTCGAGCAGATCCTGGTCTCCGACCAAGCGGTGGCGGACCAGGCGGAGGCAGCACTCAAGGGCGGGCGCAGCTTCGCGACCGTGGCCAAGGACGTGGCGAAGCTGCCCACCGGCCCGATCGATCTCGGCACCATTGCCCAGAGCGACCTGCCGGAAGAGGTCGGCGGCACCGCCTTCAAGCTGTCGCAGGACGGCATCAGCGATCCGATCAAGAGCCCGTTCGGCTGGCACATCGTGCATGTCCTCTCGATCGAGCCGCCGAAGACCGAGACCTTCGATTCCGTGAAAACCCAGATCGCCAACCAGCTTGCCCGCGACCAGGCCGAAGATCAGATGAGCCGCCTCAGCAACAAGGTGGACGATGCGCTGGCTGGCGGCGCCGATCTGCAGAAGGTCGCGAGCGACGTCGGCCTCACCCTCGTCAAGGTGACCGGCACCGATCAGGCCGGTCACTCGGTCGACGGCAAGCCCGTCACCATTCCGCAGCCGGCGAGCGATATTCTCGCCACCGCTTTCAGCACCGATCAGGGCCAGACCAGCGGCGTCACCGACACCCAGGATGGCGGCCTCTATGTCGTCCATGTCGACCAGGTGACGCCGACCACTGTCCGACCGCTTGGTGACGTGCGTGATCAGGTTCTCAAAGCCTGGCTGCAGGAGAAGCGCGTGGAAGCGGTCGCCAAGCGGGCGAAGGAGATCCTCGACGCGGTCAGTGGCGGCCTCGCGCTCAAGGACGTCGCGGCGCAGCAGAAGCTCACCGTCACCACCACGCCGCAACTCCAGCACACCGGCCAGGACGGCGGGCTGCCGCAGTCGCTGGTGGCGAAAATCTTCGATCTGAAGCCGCGCCAGGCCGCCAGCGGCGAGGCGGCGGACGGCGTCTATGTCGCCCAGCTCACCGGCGTCATCGCCGCCGATCCCGCCAGCAGCCAGCCGCAGGTCCAGCAGCTGCAGCGCCAGCTCAACGGCGCCATGCAGGCTGATCTGCTGACGGAGTTCGAGCGCGGGCTGCGCCAGCGCTTCCCGGTCTCGATCAATCAGGCCAAAGTCGACAGCGCATTCTAGGCAGACCCATGCAAGCACTTCCCGCCTTCGAGGACTTCTCCGCGGCCCACGCGCTTCGGAAGCCGGCGCTGGTGTGGACGACGCTGGTCGCCGATCTAGAGACGCCGGTCTCGGCAATGCTGAAGCTCGCGGACGGACGGCCGAACAGCTTCCTGCTGGAATCCGTCGAAGGCGGCGCGCTGCGCGGACGCTATTCAATCATCGGCCTCAAGCCGGACCTGATCTGGCGCTGCCACAAGACGAGGGCCGAAGTGAACCGCCGCGCCCGCTTCGATCCCGACGCCTTCGAGCCCGAGCCGATGGATCCTCTCGCCTCGCTCAAGGCGCTGATCGCCGAGTGCCGCGTCGAGACGCCGGCGCCGCTGCCGCCGATGGCCTGCGGCCTTTTCGGCTACATGGGCTACAACATGGTCGGCCTGATCGAGCGGCTGCCGGACAAGAATCCGGACACGCTGCAGATCCCGGACGGCATGTTCCTCCGTCCGACCGTAGTCTGCATCTTCGATAGCCTCGAGGATCGCGTGACGCTGGTGACGCCGGTCTGGCCTGATCGCGAGGTGAGCGCGCGCGCCGCCTATGATCTCGCCCGCGAGCGTCTTGCCGAGGTGCTCGCCGATTTCGACCGCAACCTGCCCTATCGCCGCGAGACGCCCGACGCGGTCGCCGAGCTGCCGGTGCCCAAGGGCAACATGTCGCGCGACGAGTTCATGAAGATGGTCGAGGCGGCGAAGGAGTACATTCTCGCCGGCGAAATCTTCCAGGTGGTGCCGTCGATCCGCTTCGCCTTGCCGTTCCGCTTGCCGCCCTTCGCGCTCTACCGCGCGCTTCGCCGACTGAATCCTTCCCCGTTCCTGTTCTTCCTCGACTACGGTAATTTCGCCGTGGTGGGGTCGAGCCCG
>Ga0335078_10011778_pt1 | contig 12972 bp, 12 predicted proteins | sample Lox_Sample_32_FD_206711 | JGI IMG/M metagenome (GOLD analysis project Ga0335078, IMG submission 206711) | Soil microbial communities from Loxahatchee National Wildlife Refuge, Florida, United States - Lox_Sample_3.2 | ecosystem: Environmental > Terrestrial > Soil > Wetlands | place: USA... | reverse complement strand
AAGACATGACCGCCGGTGCCGTCGGCAACGAAATACAGTTCGCGCGTGCGCGCCGGATTCGCGGCCGCTTCGAGCGAAGCGCGGCCCGGATTGGTGATCGGGCCGGGCGGCAGGCCGTTGATGACATAGGTGTTGTAAGGCGTCGGCTGGGTGATCTCGCTCTTCATGATCGGCCGGCCGAGCGTACCTTTGCCGCCGACGAGCCCGTAGATGATGGTCGGATCGGACTGCAGCCGCATATTCTGCTTGAGCCGGTTGACGAACACGGCAGCGACGCGCGTGCGCTCGTCCGCCTTTCCGGTTTCCTTTTCGACCAGCGACGCCAGCGTCACGAGCTGCTCCGGCGTTTTGAACGGCAGATCGGCAGAGCGATGATCCCAGATATCCTGGACGGCGCGTTGCTGGGCTTCCTGCATACGATGGATCATCTGCTCGCGCGTGACCCCGCGCGTGAAATTATAGGTATCGGGCAAGAGGCTGCCCTCGGGCGGTATTTCCTTGACGTCGCCGGTCAGCACATCGTCGGCCAGAAGCCGCGCCACGATCTGCTGCGAGGTGAGGCCTTCCGGGACGCTGATCTGGTGCGCCACCACCTTGCCTTCGACGATGGTGGCGACGACGTCGCGCAGGCTGGAATGGGCGCGAAATTGGTATTCGCCGGCTTTGAGCCCCTCGCGCGCCTTGAGCACCATCACGCCGCCGATGAACACCCAGGGCTGGTCGATCACACCTTCGCGGGTCAGAACGTCGGCAATGTCGCGGATGCCGGAACCATGCGGGATGTTGACGATGCGATCCGCCGCCAGCGGCCCCGGCTCGTCGAAACGCTGCTTGCCGACAAACAGCACGATGCCCGCGAGGACCGCGACCAGCACAAAAATGCTGATGACGGCGTTGCCGATGACGACAAGCGGATGCCGGGCGCTCGCCGAACGCTTGGTCGGGATTTCCACCGTATCCGGCTCGATCGCGTGACGCGCGCTGCGTGGCACGATCCGCTTCGGATCGGCGCTGGCCGAACGCGGCGGGGTCATGCCGGCGCCGTTCGCCGATGGTTCGGCGGGCGCCGGCGGCTTACGCGGGGTCGCCGATTTCGCGGCTGCGGCCGGCGATGGCGCTGCCGCCTGAGGGCCGAGCAGTGCGTCGGCAATAGATCGTGGCGGCGGCGGTGCGCCGGCCGGCGGGATTGCCGGTCGTGCGGCCGGTGCCGGCTGTGGCGGCGCCGCGCGCGGCGCCTGCGTCACCGGCCTGTCAGCGGCGTGGCCCACGGACGATTGCGCGGGCGATTGCGGTTTTGGCGCAGCCTTGTCGCCGCCGCCCGCATCAGACGCTGTCACGGCCGCATCTCCGCATGAGCAAACTGCATGATCGGCCTTGACGGACGGTCGGCCTCGAAAGCCGCCCCAGGACCGTAACGGCCGAAGTCCCGGCCGCGACCCGGAGCGCGATCGTCAGTGGATCGCAGCCGAGTGCGGAGCAAATATGGCGAAAAAGCGATGGAGCGCACTATTGCGCCACCTTGCGGAAGACCAGCGACGCATTGGTGCCGCCAAATCCGAACGAATTCGACAGCGCAATGTTGACCGCGCGCTTTTGCGCCTTGTGCGGAACGAGATCGATCGCCGTGGCGACGGACGGATTATCGAGGTTGATCGTAGGCGGCAATGTCTCGTCGCGCATCGCAAGCAGGCAAAAAATTGCTTCGACCGCCCCGGCGGCGCCGAGCAGATGCCCGATCGAAGACTTGGTCGAGGACATGGCGAGGCGACCGGCGGCGTTGCCCGCCAATCGCTCGACGGCCTTGAGCTCGATTTCGTCGCCAAGCGGCGTCGAAGTGCCATGCGCATTGATGTAGTCGATGTCGCCGGTGGAAATGCCGGCGCGGCGGATGGCGGCGGTCATGCAGCGAAACGCGCCATCGCCATCCTCGGCCGGCGCCGTGATGTGATAGGCATCGCCCGACAATCCGTAACCGATGAGTTCCGCATAGATGCGCGCGCCGCGGCGCATGGCGTGCTCATAGTCCTCGAGCACAACCGCGCCGGCTCCCTCGCCCATGACGAAACCATCGCGGTCGCGATCGTAGGGTCGCGACGCGCGCTCGGGCGTATCGTTGAATCCGGTCGATAGCGCGCGGCAGGCGGCAAAACCGGCAATCGAAATGCGGTTGACCGGCGATTCGGTGCCGCCGGCAACCATGACATCCGCGTCGCCAAGCGCGATCAGCCGCGCGGCGTCGCCGATGGCGTGCGCTCCGGTCGAACAAGCGGTGACCACGGCATGATTGGGTCCCTTCAGTCCGTGCGTAATCGACACATATCCCGACGCGAGATTGATGAGCCGTCCGGGGATGAAGAACGGCGATACCCGGCGCGGTCCGCGGTCGCGCAGCACCAAGGCTGTCTCGGCGATGCCTTCGACGCCGCCGATCCCCGAGCCGATGAGGACGCCGCTGACGACCTGGTCGTCATAGCTGCGCGGGTGCCAGTCGGCGTCGTCGAGCGCTTGGGTGGCGGCGGCCATGGCGAAGACGATGAAGTCATCGACCTTGCGCTGCTCCTTGGGTTCCATCCAATCGTCGGGATTGAAGCTGCCCGCTGAGCCGTCGCCGCGCGGGACCTGGCCGGCGATCTTGCAGGCCAGATCGGACACTTCGAATTTTTCAACGCGGCTGATGCCGCTCTCACTGCCGAGCAGGCGTCGCCAAGTCTGTTCGACGCCGCAACCGAGCGGCGTCACCAATCCAAGGCCTGTGACGACGACACGCCGCATCAAGAACGCTCCCGGCAAAAACGCCAATCCCCGGCGCCATCAGGCCCGGAGATTCGGACCGACCGCCGTCGGCCCGCACACAAGAATGTGCAGTTCTCGCAGCGCGTGCAATACATGCCAATAGCTGCCGGCGGCGCCGACGGTCAGCTCTTCGCGTTCTTTTCGAGAAACTTGATGGCGTCACCGACCGTCAGAATGGTCTCGGCCGCATCGTCGGGGATTTCGCAACCGAATTCTTCCTCGAAGGCCATGACGAGCTCGACTGTGTCGAGGCTGTCGGCGCCGAGATCGTCGATGAAACTGGCGTTGTCGGTGACCTTGTCAGGCTCGACGCCGAGATGTTCCACGACGATTTTCTTCACCCGCTCGCCAATATCACTCATCGTTCCGACCTCTTCTTTCAACGCGACCCAAGCGGCCTATTTGATCCGGTCCAAGCCTTGAACCTGTTCGTCATTGAACGTGCCGACGGGGATCGACAAGTTCGTTTGGGTCGACACCGATCAGAGGCGGACGCTTCGCCCCGCACTCCGGCATTCCGGCTCCCCAGCCCAATTTCGGTTCGGTTACCACACTTCAAATCCGTTGACCAGCGCGGGCAGCCGTCGCCGCGGCCGGACTTATCGCGTTCAAATCATGGCCATTCCGCCATTCACATGCAATGTCTGCCCAGTCACATAGGCGGCCTCGTTCGAGGCGAGAAACGCCACTGCAGCCGCCACCTCCTCGGGGGTGCCGGCGCGGCTTGCGGGGATTTTGGCGAGAATCGTTTCGCGCTGCTTGTCATTAAGCTTCTGCGTCATCGGCGTGACAATAAAGCCCGGCGCCACGCAGTTCGCGGTCACGCCGCGCTTGGCGTATTCCTGCGCCATGGCCTTTATCATCCCGGTGAGCCCTGCCTTGGCGGCGACATAGTTGGATTGCCCCGGATTGCCGGTCGTTCCTACCACCGAGGTAATGGCGATGACGCGGCCGAAACGGCGGCGCATCATGCCGCGCACGGCGGCGCGGGACAGCCGAAACGCGGCCGATAGATTGATGGCGATGACCTGGTCCCAGTCTTCGTCGCGCAATTGCACCAAAAGGTTATCTCTGGTGACGCCGGCATTGGCGACGAGAATGTCGAGCTGCCCCATGGCCTCCTCGGCCCGCGGCACCAGCGCTTCCGTCTCCGCCGGATCGGCGAGGTTGCAGGCCATGACATGCGCGCGGTCGCCCAGCTCGGCGGCCAGCCGGTCGAGGACATCCCGCCGCGTGCCGGAGACGGCGACTGTCGCCCCTTGCGCATGCAGAGTGCGGGCAATGATGCCGCCGATGGGGCCGGTGGCTCCGGTCACCAGCGCGTTCTTTCCGGTCAATTCGAACATGCGGTCTCCCGGTCCTTCAGCCACGCCCGGCGTTGAACCGCGCAACGTCCTCGGGGGTACCGATCGCCGAGGCCGTGGCCGTTTCCGCAATGCGCTTGATCAGGCCGGTCAGAACCTTGCCGGCACCGACTTCATAGAACGCGGTCACGCCCGACTGCACCATGAATAGAACGGATTCCCGCCAGCGCACCGTGCCGGTGACTTGTTCGACCAGAGATCGCACGATCTCCGACGGCTCGCTGGTCGGCTGCGCCCTCACATTCGCGACCAGCGGAACAATGGGGGGCTTGACCGATACCATGGCGAGCGCCTCGCTCATGGCATCTGCCGCGGGCTGCATCAAGGGACAATGGAAGGGGGCGGAGACCGGAAGCATCATCGCCCGCTTCACGCCACGCGATTTGGCGAGTTCCACCGCCTGTTCGACCGCGGCCTTCGCCCCCGAGATCACCACCTGCCCGCCGCCATTATCGTTGGCGGCGGCGCATACGCCAATTTCGGCAACCTCGGAGGCGATCGCTCGCACATCGGCCAGTTCAAGGCCGATCATCGCCGCCATGGCGCCGGCGCCGACCGGAACGGCCTTCTGCATGGCGCGGCCGCGAATCCGCAAAAGGCGCGCCGCATCGGCGATCGAAAAGGCACCCGCGGCCGCCAAGGCCGAATATTCGCCAAGCGAATGCCCGGCGACAAAAGCGGCGTCGCGCGTTAGATCGACTCCGGCCTCCGCCTGCAGAACTTTCATCGCGGCCAGAGACACCGCCATCAGCGCCGGCTGGGCATTCTCCGTCAGCGTCAACCTATCGGCCGGCCCGCCCCAGATGGTGTCGCTGAGCTTTTCGCCCAGAGCGGCGTCGACCTCATCGAAAACCCGGCGCGCCGCCGGAAACGCTTCCGCCAGGCTCTTGCCCATGCCGACGGACTGACTGCCTTGGCCGGGAAAAACGAACGCCGCCGCCATATGCTTAATATCCGCTTACTGAAAGCCGCTCGCACCGCGAAGCTGGCGAAAAATACCGGGACAGTCGCCATGTCAAGGAAGGGTCATTGTAATAAAGCAACAACCGCGAACCGGTAAGATGCCGAAATCCGGATGTCTGCCACGCGGGCCCTGTTATGAACCTTTTTTCGCCGGTCACCGATGCCGATCTGACGCGGGCGCGCATGGACCCGGCATTCCGGCAGCGCTTACTCGAGCAGAATCTTGAGGCCCTGCTGACAGGGATGAAGAGGCTGCGGGGCGGGGCGGCTCCCAGCGGTGCTGGCGCCAAGCAGCTCCGTGAGGGCGTCGAACTTGCGGTACGGCTCGCCGAGTTGATCCAGAATGGGGATCCCCGAAGCCCGCACCCCTGATCGAACGCCGTTCCTCGTGGAGCGGATTTGACAGTCGCTGTCTTGCATTTTCCGCTATCTTGCATTTTCGGGCCTGCCGCGTATAAGGCCGGCTTCCGCTCGACCCCGGCCGGGGGCTGAACGGACGGCCGCGCGGGTCATTCACCGCGCGGTAGGGCCCCGATGGGGTTCGGCGTCCGGTGTTCCCGCCTTCAGAGCATTCGAGCCTTTCCCGAAGGGTTCGAGGGGCTTCGCGCCCGGGCCGAGCATGGCAAACGAGGAAAGGGCAGCTATGCCGCTCTACGAACACGTCTATCTTGCGCGCCAGGACGCCAGCGCGCAGCAGGTCGAGGAATTGACCGCGCAATTGAAGAGCGTCGTCGAAGGCCTCGGCGGATCGGTCAAAAAGACCGAATACTGGGGCGTGAAATCGCTTTCCTACCGCCTGCGCAAGAACCGCAAGGCGCATTTTACGCTGATGGATCTCGACGCGCCGCCGCCGGCCATTAACGAGATCGAGCGGCTGGAGCGTCTCAATGAGGACGTGCTGCGCTATCTCACCGTCCGGGTCGACGCCCTCGAGGAAGGTCCCTCGGCCATGATGCGCCGGACCGAGCGCGATCGCGATCGTGAGGAGCGTCGCGGCGACCGTTTCGGCGGCGACCGCGGTGACCGCTTTGGCGGCGACCGCGGCGACCGCTTCGGCGGCGACCGCGGCGACCGTTTTGATCGTGGCGACCGTCCGCGCGACCGCCGGCCGCGCGAAGGCGCCGAAGATTCCGAAATGCCGACGGAGCGCTGAACATGGCCATGTCACCGCAAGGCGGCGGCCGCCGCCCCTTCTTTCGTCGCCGCAAAAGCTGCCCGTTCTCCGGCGCCAATGCGCCCAAGATCGACTACAAGGACGTCAAGCTGTTGCAGCGCTTCGTGTCGGAGCGCGGCAAGATCGTGCCAAGCCGCATTACCGCGGTTTCGGCAAAGAAGCAGCGCGAGCTTGCGCAGGCGATCAAGCGTGCGCGGTTTCTCGGCCTCCTGCCCTACGTGATCCGTTAAAGGAGCGCCGCCATGGAAGTGATCCTGCTCGAACGCGTGGCCAGACTCGGCCAGATGGGCGACGTGGTCCGCGTCAAGGACGGCTTCGCCCGCAACTTTCTGCTGCCGCGCGGCAAGGCGCTGCGCGCAACGGCGGAAAACCGCACGCGCTTTGAAACGATGAAGAGCGAGCTCCAAGCCCGCTCGCTCGCGCTCAAGGGCGAAGCGGCTCAAGTCGCAGGAAGCCTCGACGGCAAGAACTTCACCGTGCTGCGGCAGGCCTCCGAAGCCGGCCAGCTGTTCGGCTCGGTCTCGCCGCGCGACCTTGTCGCGATCGTCGGCGAGGCCGGTTTCAAAGTCGGTCGCAATCAGATTGCGCTCAATGCGCCGATCAAGACTATCGGCCAGCACAAGGTGCCGCTCGCCCTGCATCCGGAGGTCGAGACTTCGATCACGGTGATCGTCGCGCGAAACGCGGACGAGGCGGCGCGCATTGCCCGCGGCGAGGACGTGACCCAATTGCGCGAGCCGACCGAGGCGGAGGCGGCCGTGATCGCCGCCGAGCAATTCTTCGAACCGGGCGCCCGCGAAACAGCGGAGCCGGACGAGAACGCCGACGCATCCGAGGCGGCCGAAGCCGCGCCGGCCGGCAAAAAAGGCTGAACGGGGCGCAGCTCCGGCGCACGATCCTTCCGGGGCGCGGGGCGCGGGTTCTTCAGTCGGAAACGCGGGTTCTTCAGTCGGGGATATGGTCCCGCGGCACCGTCTCGGTCGCGCTGGATCGATCCTCGGTGGGCGCAACCGCGCTCAAGCTCGAACCGAGCTCCAGGCTTGGCAGGTCGGACCCGCTCCGCGGCTGCCCCAGCGCCGTTACCGACATCGCGGAGGACGCGCTTGGCGTCGCGGCCGTCGCCGACGGTTCATCCTTGGCGGGGACTGCCGCTATCGGCGCGGGCCGATTGACGATCGGTGCGGCCTCTTCGGGCTCGCGCTTTGCCTCCGGGCTTGCCGTTTCCGCGGCTGCCGGTGCGGGATGCGGCACCTGCTTGGCGTCTTCCTCGCGCGCCCGGCGGTCTTCCGGCTTGACCGCCGCACGGATCGGATGGGCCGCCGTCTTCGGCTGTCCGGGCTTTGCTTCGCCGGGCTTTGCTTCGCCTGTCTTGGGTTCCCCGGTCTTGGGTTCACCGGTCTTGGGTTCCCCGGGCTTAAGTTCTCCGGCTTTGGGGCCCGCGGTCTTGGGCTCTTCGGCCCTGGCGTGCTCGACCTCCGGCTTTTGCTTTGGCACCGGCTCAGTGCCGCCGGCGCCGAGAACGTAAGCGGCCAGCGCTGAGGCCTGGTCGCGGCTTGCGGTGTAATGCTCGCGCAAGAACGACGACAATGTCAGGCTGTTCTTGCCGACCGCCAGACCTCGCGGGGTCTTGTGGCAGGTCGCGCAATCGCTGGCGTAAATCTCCGCCGAGCTCTTGCCGGCGTCGATATTGACCTGGGCCCGCGCCGCAACCGGCAGCAGAGCCGGCGCCAGGCCCGCGATCAGCGCGATTTTAACCGGAAATTCCCGAAACACCCTGATCCCCTCACGTCTCATCGGCTTGGCGAGCATATTTACCCCAATAGGCAAGGAATGCGAGCGGCCGCCGCCCTCATGCGATCCGCCGAGACCGAAGCCCAGGGCGGCCTATCAAGCATTGCTGGTTGCGGAGGATTTTGTTTTAATAACGGCGGTAAAAAGACGACGCCCGCGCAACCGGCTGACGGAGCGGCCAATCGGCCGCCGCGGCGAATGAAACGCCAATCGTCGCAGGCTGCGGTCAGGGGCTCTGTGGAGTGTGGGGCCGGCCGTGGATCGGTTGCTGTACATATTGCTGCGTCGATATATTCGCCGTGGGTCCATAACCATCACCACGGCAGGCGGGTCGACCTATACCTTCGGCGACGGCGGCGGGCGCCCGCTGGCGGTTCGCTTCGCCTCGGCAAAAGCCCAGCGCGCCGTGCTGCTCGACCCCGAGCTCAAGCTTGGCGAAGCCTATATGGATGGCTCGTTCGTGGTCGAGCGAGGCTCGATTGCCGACGTGCTCGAAGTCCTTCTCGGCCAGGAGCCGTTTGCCTCGCCGAACTGGGCGTTGTCCCGACTGTTGCGTTACCTGTTCCGGCGGCTGCAGCAATTCAATTGGCGCGGGCGCTCTCGCCACAATGTCGCGCATCATTACGATCTCGACGGCCGGCTGTATTCGCTCTTCCTCGATGGTGACCAGCAATACAGCTGCGCTTATTTCGAAGCGCCGGATATCTCGCTCGACGACGCCCAACTGGCGAAGAAGCGGCATCTGGCGGCCAAGCTGCGGCTAAAGCCCGGCGCGCGCGTCCTCGATATCGGCTGCGGCTGGGGCGGGCTCGCGCTCTACCTCGCCGAAATTGCCGGCGCGCAGGTGACCGGGATCACGCTGTCGCAGGAGCAGTTCCAGCGCGCGCAAGCGCGCGCCATCGAGCGCGGCCAAACCGAGGACACGACGTTCCGGCTGATCGATTACCGCGACATCGACGGCCGCTTCGATCGCATCGTTTCGGTCGGCATGTTCGAGCACGTCGGCGTCGGCTTCTACGACACCTATTTCGGCAAATGCGCCAAGCTCTTGGCCGACGACGGCGTCATGGTGCTGCATACCATCGGGCGCTCGAGCCCGCCTAGCATCACCAATCCGTGGATCGCAAAATACATCTTCCCCGGCGGCTACATTCCCGCCCTGTCCGAAGTGCTGCCGGCGATCGAGCGCGCGCAGCTCATGGTCAGCGACGTCGAAGTTCTGCAATTGCATTATGCCGAAACGCTCAAAGCATGGCGCGAACGCTTCCTTGCCCACCGCGACGAGGTGGTGCGGCTCTACGACCAGCGTTTCGTAAGGATGTGGGAATTCTATCTTGCCTCCTCGGAGATGGCGTTCCGCGCCGGCGACATGGTCGTATTCCAAATCCAAATCGCCAAACGCAAGGGCCTGATCCCCGCGACGCGCGACTACATCGCCCGCGAGGAGGCACGGTTGCGCGGCGTGGAATCCGGCTACACGGCGCCGCTGCGACTCGCCGGCGAGTGAACCTGCGCCGTCCGCTCCCGCACCCCGTTCGTCAAGCGCCGATTGGAATCCCCATCCGCCCTCGGTGGGTAATGGGGAAAGGCCAAACGAGCGTTTCCCTTTGCGCTCCGGGTCGATTATTCGACTTGGCGTTCGCCGCACGCCGGTGCTCGCGACTGCGCGAAGCGCCTGCCGGTCCAGCGTAATCCGCTACGTTGCGTACCACCCGAAACCCGCCGTATTGCGGCCGCATGCCGCAAAACGGCCACAGCCTCCGATTCCTTTGAACGATCATGCCGGTATTCGATTCGACCGCACGCAAACAGGCGCCGCCGGAGCCGGCCTTTCGCACGGCGCCGCACAATATCGAGGCCGAGCAGGCGCTGTTGGGCGCTATTCTGGTCAACAACGAAGCGTTCTATCGGGTTTCCGACTTCCTTGAGCCCAAGCATTTTTTCGAGCCCATTCATCAGCGCATTTTCGAATTAGTCGGAGGACTTATTCGCGCCGGCAAGACCGCGACGCCGGTCACTTTGAAGACCTTCCTGCCGGCCGACGCCGACATCGCCGGGCTGTCGGTCAACCAATATTTGGCGCGGCTCGCCGCCGAGGCCACGACCATCATCAATGCCCAGGATTACGGCCGCGCCGTTTACGACCTCTCGATCCGCCGCGATCTGATCGCGATCGGCGAGGACATGGTCAATCTGGCCTATGACGCCCCGGTCGACTCCACCCCGATCAGCCATATCGAGGATGCCGAGCGCCGACTCTATGAGATCGCCGAGACCGGTCGCTACGACACCGGCTTTCAACGTTTCGCCCAAGCCCTCACGACCGCGGTCGACATGGCGGCCCGCGCCTATCAGCGCGACGGCAGCCTGTCCGGGCTGGCGACCGGGCTGACCGACCTCGACAGCCGTATGGGCGGCCTGCAGCCCTCCGATTTGATCATCCTCGCTGGTCGGCCCGGCATGGGCAAAACCGCGCTCGCCACCAATATCGCCTACAACGTCGCCAAGGCCTGGCAGGGCGAAGTCCGCGCCGACGGGCACATGGCCACCGTCAATGGCGGCATTGTCGGCTTCTTCTCCCTGGAAATGTCGGCCGAGCAGCTCGCCACCCGCATCATTTCCGAGCAGACCGGCATACCGTCGACCAAAATCCGCCGCGGCGGCATCGACGAGGGCAACTTCGAGACGATCAAGGATGTCTCGATCGAATTGCAGAACCTGCCGTTCTATGTCGACGAGACCGGCGGCCTGTCGATCGGCCAATTGGCGGCACGCGCACGGCGGCTCAAGCGCCAGCGCGGGCTCGATCTTCTGGTGATCGACTACGTGCAGCTTCTGCAAGGCACCAGCCGCCGCTCCAGCGAAAATCGCGTGCAGGAAATCACCGAGATCACCACCCGGCTCAAGGCGCTGGCCAAGGAACTCAACATCCCAATCCTGGCGTTGTCGCAGCTGTCGCGCCAAGTGGAGTCGCGCGACGACAAGCGGCCGCAATTGTCGGATTTGCGTGAGTCAGGCTCGATCGAGCAGGATGCCGACGTGGTGCTGTTCGTGTTCCGCGAGGAATATTATCACCAGATGCGTAAGCCGCTGGAGTCAAACCGGGAAAAGTTTGCCGAATGGGTGGCCGAAGGCGATCGCGTCGCCGGCAAGGCCGAGGTGATCATCGGCAAGCAGCGTCACGGCCCGACCGGCACAGTCGAATTGCAGTTCGAGGCCGAGGTGACGCGCTTTGCCAATCTCGACTCGACGCATCGCCCCGCGTTCTAAATGAGCGGTCCGGCTTATCTACGGCATGATCCGGACAAGGCCTGCCCGCGGACTTGATCCGGGGGTGGACATTGGTTTTTTCGAAAAGCATGCCCTCGGGCTCGACCGGCTAAGGCGGCACCGCAGGCGGGCCATATTCTGCCGCTTTACACGTAGGCGCGGCGCCAGCCATAAGGCGGGCCATGGAGACGGGTTTGGCACGGGTAGAACGGCTTGCTCCGGCAATCGCCGCTCCGGCGGCGCCGGAGACCGGCAGCACCTTGACCGTCGATCTCGCGGCCATCGTGGCGAATTGGCGTGCGCTCGGGGCGCGGCTGCTCGCCGCCGAATGCGCCGCGGTGGTGAAGGCCAACGCCTACGGGCTCGGCTTGGCGCAGGTGACCGCAGCGCTGGCGCAGGCCGGCTGCAAGACCTTCTTCGTCGCCGACCTGGCCGAAGCGCGCACGGTGCGCTCGCGTGCGCCGGAGGCGGCAATCTACGTGCTGGATGGATTTACGCCCGATTGGGGCGACGGCTTTATCGACGTCAATGCGCGCCCGGTCATCAACTCGACCACCGAGCTGGCCGAGTGGGATGCCTTCGTCGCCGCGCATTCCTGGCGAGGCGGCGCCGCGCTTCAGGTCGATACCGGCATGCGGCGTCTCGGCATCACGCCCGAGGAGGCGGCGGCGCTGGCGCCGCGCGTGCATACCGAGAACCACGGCGTCGCCTTGCTGATGAGCCACCTTGCTTGCGCGCAAAATCCCGATTCGCCGCTCAATGCCCGGCAGATCGCGCTGTTCCGCGAATTGCACGCGCTCTATCCCGGCGTACCGGCCTCGCTCGCCAATTCCTCCGGCATTTTCCTCGGCGATGCGGCGCATTTCGATCTGGCGCGGCCCGGCGCCGCGCTGTACGGCGTCAATCCCACGCCCGGCCAGCCCAATCCGATGCAGAGCGTGCTCGAACTGACCGGGCGTATCTTGCAGCTTCGCGGCGTCGCGCGCGACGACACTGTCGGCTACGATGCGACTTGGACGGCCAAACGCCCCTCGCGGATTGCGGTCGCGGCGCTGGGCTATGCCGACGGGCTGCTGCGCGCCGGAAGCGGCAGCGATGAGCGATCCGGCGGCGCGGCCATCGTGGCCGGCAAGCGCTGTCCCATTGTCGGACGCATTTCGATGGACCTGGTGTGCATCGATGTCACCGATGTCGAGGGCGCCGTCCACCGCGGCGATCCGGCGACGGTGATCGGCGGCGAGATCGGCATCGACGACGTCGCCGCTGCGGCCGGCACCATCGGCTATGAAATCCTCACGCGGCTCGGCTTGCGATCGCATGTCGTCTATCGGTACGCACAAGGCGAATAAGGATGGCGGCGCGCGCACTCAACTTCGTCTGTCAGAATTGCGGCGCGGCCTATGCGCGCTGGGCCGGCAAATGCGAAGCCTGCGGCGACTGGAACACGCTGGTCGAGGAAGGCGCCGAGGCCCCGCGCCGCCCCTCCCGCAAGGGACGGCAGTTTGCGGTCGAAACGCTCAAGGGCGAATCGCACGATGCGCCCCGGCTGGCCTCCGGGATCGGCGAATTCGATCGCGTCACCGGCGGCGGGCTGGTGCGCGGTTCGGTGCTGCTGCT
>Ga0335078_10011777_pt1 | contig 12973 bp, 18 predicted proteins | sample Lox_Sample_32_FD_206711 | JGI IMG/M metagenome (GOLD analysis project Ga0335078, IMG submission 206711) | Soil microbial communities from Loxahatchee National Wildlife Refuge, Florida, United States - Lox_Sample_3.2 | ecosystem: Environmental > Terrestrial > Soil > Wetlands | place: USA... | reverse complement strand
GTCCTTGACGCTGCCGTTCGGGCCGAGGACGAGATTCACACCACCCATGAAGCTTGGAACTACTTCGATAGACCTCACCAGAGGAGGTGGAGGAGTAGGGGTGGGATGGGCTTGAAAGTAGAGTGTACCAGCGGCAATTGCGAGTGCGATAACGGCGACAAGAAATGTTGCAACGGCGATCTTCTGATTCTTGCTGAGCTTCGTCAATTTTCAAATCACGGTAGTCAAATCCCGTCTCGCATGAGGGTGATTATCTTTCCTAGTGAGCTGGACTGCTTATAAAGGGGTCTCAGTTCTAAGACTTTCCGGCTTTGCGACGAGCGTACGATAAACGGGGACTAGTAATCGCTGAGACAGCTGGTATAGGGTTTGTAGTTAGCATGTACGGGTTGACGCTTTTTATCCTCTGGGCAATGTTACACGTCCCCGGATATTACGGGGCATGGGTTAACGTGATGTATTTCGGGTACTCGTTCCTGTTTTTCGATGCGGCCTCACGATTCATTCAGAGCAAAGTCGGATACCGTCTGGCAAGTAAGAAAGCTTTTCTCAGTATTCCGACCTTCTTCGCTCTTTTCCTGTTGACCGTGCTTCCTGATTCGTTCAAAGGGCTGATGCTCGCTGGGTTGAACTCGTTGCTCTTCCTGCCTATGGTGCTGACACTTACCCCAAGCCTTGCCGTTCTCGGGTACCTCTACTATGTCAAAGTCTTCAAGAAAGACCTTGCTGAGCACATTTCATCTAAACAGAACGGTTCTTCGAAGCCGTGATTAACTCCAGGCCGTGGTTTTCAAGTCGGTTAAGGGTCATTCCACTGCGATTGCTCGGTCCTTCCACCTCATTCAAAATCTCAAGTATCCGACGGCTTGCTCCTCATTGACATGGTCTAGCTTCTCACGAGCGAATAGAATGATATCTCCTCCTATATCTTAAGGAGGATCAAGATGAAGAGGTCGAAGATGGTTGTGATAATGAGAACGAAGGAGAAGCTGTCGCGAACATTGAGACTATTCGAAGCGGTTCAACAGAATAGACTGGCTGATCAACCGTGCACTATAGCTACAGCTCTTTCCCAAGTTTGGAACTAGCAAGTTTGTTACTTATGTAGAGGTTCTGAATATTCTTCTTTAGGCTCGGGTCCTTGAATTTCCACTCCTCTGGAGAAAATACGAAGCTACTCGCCGCACTGTAAAGCAATCCCAGAAAGAAGTATTGCGCCTCATGGCTCAGCTCGCAGTTGTGGCACCATGCCTCTTCGGATTGCTTTGGGATGAACTTTAGAGGGATAGTTTTCTTACGCGCTCGTTCCATGACTTTCTGTAAGAATTGTTGAAATACGGGAAACAGTTCCTTTTCCATGTCGTCAGCCAGATTCTCATCTATCCAAGTATCGAAGTTTTCGTCTAGGAACGCAGGCAGCCATCGAGACTGAAGAACGTTCCTGTGCGCCTTGAGGTCATTATCCCATTCCCTTTCCACAATTTCTTGTTCATGTAGCGCCTTCAGTGTTTGGTATATTGATGATCGGCCGACTCTGATCTTCTGTTCGTCTAGCTTATCGGAAACTTCTTTCTGAGTGAGGCCTTTGGGGCCAGCCTCCCATAGGATACTTATAATCGCAAAGATCGGGCGCTTTGAAAACCAAAGTGCTTTGGCCTCACTTTCTACAGGATAAGTCGAAAAATACCTATTCTCAAAGATGTTGCTATTTGGGGACATGTTTCGAATGTGGCCTGCTCCTCTTCGTGGTATATATGTAGGAATCATGGATTCCAGAGATTCACGAATTTTGCGGATTTACAGAGCCTTGCCCTTAAGCGTGTGCGCTTAACCCCACGCCATGTCAAAGATTAAAGGTTGGTCAGACGTCGGAGATGTTCCTGAGGAACCATGTGAGTACAAGCTCTTCGGCGGAAACGAGCTGATTCGCAATGGGAGTTCTTGCAACTGCAGAAGGCGACTAAAGGAACACCGCAGACAAATTCCCGAAGCAACAGGATTTAGGGTTCAGCTGACCAAGAACTGCAAGACAGCACGGGTTTTGGAGAAAGCCGATTGTCAAGCCAACAAACCCCGGCTCAACAAGAGATGCGGATAGAAAATCGAAATCCCTATGAAGATCAAGATTTCTCTTAATCCGTCGAAAATGTTATTTCAAATGATGTGCCGTCGTCGTCCACATTTAGAGAAAAGATAGCGGTGGGTACCTTCTCGTTTGGAAGTTTCACTTTGCCTAGCTCCTCTACTTCTTCCTTCATCTTCTTTCTCTGGTACTCCCTCGTGCTGTTTGGGTTGACCAGAAAGGATATGCGTATCCCCTTGCCTTGGAATCTTGCCAGCGCATCCCCCTTTCTGGATTGGGCCAGATGAATCGCTCCCAGTATCCTCCAGTTCAGTTCCTGAGCTTCTGCAGGAGATAGGTTTGCCAATGCTTCAGCAATGACTCTTGTCGCTAGCCGAGTCTGTTGATTTTCGGCTTTGCTCTTGGTACAGTCTTCCATCGCCAGAGCGAGTGCTTCCGTGAATAGGGACTGCACGGATTCAGGCATGTTCTTCATTTTTTCCTTCCTAGCTCGATCCTTCTCAACAATGTATAATTCCAACGAATCCGATTCCAGCCATCGCTGAGGATTCTTTTGAGTAGTCCTGACAATGGCCTCTTCCCGCCATTTAGGAAGTTTGTGGTTCAGCGCCAACTCTCCTCTATCGATTAGCAGTCTTCCGAAAATACCATCGACAATTTTTTGAGGAGAAGAAAGTCTCCCCCTGCTCTCGATGAGAGTCTTGTTCCATCCTTTTAGCGTATATGGGCGAATCGACGTGACGAAGACCATCCAGGGGAACTTGGTGTAGGCGAAGACCATCTCTCCATTCTCTACCAAACATAGGTCGGTTGTTCGAAGTAGATACCATTGAAAGTTCGGAGGTAGGTCTTCTCCATCTTTGACGTAATCCAGAAAAGTCAGATGAGTTTCATAAGGACGTATCTGTGCCCGCTTACCAAGTAGGATTCTTCGCCAATCATTTTCCGCTTGATCTACATACTTTACGAGCCCCGGAACTCCCTCCTTGAATGCGGAGTAGCTGGCTTTCAGGGTCCGCCAACTCAACGATAAGGCGAACAAACCGAGCCTTTCATCGTAGTCAAAGGCTCGAGCTTTCTTCTCATGGAACGGATAAAATACGCTCTTCGCGAAATACGATTCGAGTTTCGAGAATCTTCCTTCGCATTCGCTGCAAAGCAATTGATAGGTCGGAAAATCTTGGACTCTCTCAGAGAGGTCCTCGGATTTTGATAGGAAGCCGGTAGCCGATGTATTCTTCATCCATTTTGCAACGAACCTCGGAACAATGTGACTAGCCTGTAGCTCGCTTTCCTTCCCACACAGCGCACATGTTACCACATTTTCCCCGAGGTACATCAGGGTTAAGACTTCTGTGTTTGTAGGCTCAAAATCTCCTTGAACGTACGGAATTACCACTCGACTCTAGCCTGCGGTCAAGGTCTGACTACACAAATCGGTCCAAGCCATGAAGAAAGCGTTCAAAAAGAAGAGAGGCGGATAAGTTCAGGACGATGCAAGAACTGGTCTCGGAGGAGACGCATTATGATGCAGCGCGATACATTGAGCTCCTCTAAGCTATGTGCACCACAACACTCGACCGTTAGGGGCTTGAATGCTTAAGTGCCGATTCTGACGCCACAACTCTGGCAGAACGCCGAACCTAGGCCCAAACGAGTACCACATCTGATGCAGTAGCTCGAAGGTACGCCTTTGCTCCTAGTGGGAAGGTCGTATCCTGCAACCTCCCTGAACTTGGCCCGAAAGACCCAGTCCAGGTTGCTCATGTTGTTAGGGTAGATGCTGATGAACTTGATGTTGTTCTGATGATACTGGGCCATCTTCCACTTCATCGACCGCTCGTACCCTGACCGGACCTTAGAGTCCTTGACACCCAGCATGCCCCAGTACTCGACGAAGATGCCATAGTCGGGAAGGTAGAAGTCAGGCCTGCTTATCCTGCGGTTGTTCCACCTGTTCACGGCGTCGTGCTCGTAGACGTATCTGATGCTGTTCCTGTGGAAGTAGTCCGCGATCGTCCTCTCGGAGTTGCTCCTGACAACCTCCCCGCGCCGCGTGTACGTCAATCCACCGTAGGTCCTGGGAGGACGGAAGCCCCCGTGAGACTGGAGCCATCTGACGGCCTCCGCCACAATCACGACGAAGAGTCCGGCGAGGATGAGCAGGCCCGAGAGCCCCAGAATCAGCACGCTCCCTCCAGAAGCGATGGCTGCCACCACCCCGAGGAGGAGAATGCCTAATCCCCAGAGGGACGCTCTCATCGGGTCTTTGACCACCACCAGTAGCCTGGCCGCGCAATATAGGCTCCACTGAGGCCGCGAAAAAACGAGCAAAAAAAGAAGAGAGGCGGATATGAATTATATCCGCATTCTTGGCTCTAGTCAGTTGTGTAGATGAGGTCTAGGACCTTCTTTGTTCTATCTAAGACGCGCAGGCACATTCTGCCGACTTGCTGCGGGTTGTTCGAGGCTGCGTAGGCGGCTACGTAGTTCCAACTGAAATTGTCTGCTGGTCTCCCGTAGAGCCTGGCAAGGGTGGCTGCCACTAATTGGGCGATGGTCTCTGCTTCAGGTTCCTGTCCGTGGCCGGTCTTGGGCTCGAACGACCGATGGATTGTGTGGGCCAGTTCATGGAAAAAGACATCGTGGTCTTCCGTGGCCAGGAGGATCGTCTTGTTCGTGTGGTCCGTTGCTCCATAGACGCCCGGAGCGAGCCCCTCATACTAGACCCTCATGCCGAACCGCTCGGCTACGTCCATGAGAGGAGGCGGGTCTCTCGGCTGGTAGATGGGAAGTGGCTGCCCCTGCGTGTCCTCGAACCGAAAGACGGGCACTGGTATGAACCCGACGAGGACATCTGCGAACTCTTCGCTGGGATCTCCGGACTCCAGGGTTGCCTTCCGCTTGACCCGCTTCCTGACCGGCCCGAGGATGTAGACGGCCTTGGCTCCTTTGGTGACCGAGCGCCCAGCTTCCATCCACTGCCTGAAGCCTCGCGCGTCCGCGGTCCCCGAGAGGAGCATGAGGAGCTGATTTCCAAAGGACCACTTTGAGGACGGCTTGGCTGGGCTGCTGATGAGTGCTTTCGCGCACATCTCCGGAAGCTGTGAGGAAGAGAAGAGCTGCACCACCTTCTCGAGCTCGGAGTTGGCCCGCTGTCTCCATGTGGATTCGGCGGACTGCGACGTCTACCCCACCTCCTGACCAGATGCCTTCCTGTACGCGTCTGTCTCGCGGTACGCCCTGATGTTGTCCCTGAGCCACTCGGGAATGTCGGACTGGACGTAATCCCTCCATGCTTCGTACTCGTCGGCCGTGGGTTCTCGGTTGAGTTCCTCCTTCAGCGCCGAGAGGAGAGCGTCTGCGTGGACGTGAATCCCTCGCAATTCCACTCATCCCTCATTCGTCCGCGGGGAACCGTTTCAGGAACCTGTCCTTGATCCTGTAGGTGTAGTTGCCGACGGTGAACTCCTCGCCAGACTTCATCTTCTCGATGATTTCGCGGGCGCTGGCCAGTTCAGGCAGCAGGTTCTCGTCGCGGTCCATGAAGAAGGTCCACTCTCCGCTGCCATTGGCGTACTTCTTCCAGGGTCGGCTCTCAAGGACGGAAGGGTCGATTGCCGGAGCCGTCGATTGGCTGTTCGGTTGCTGGTCTTGTCGAGCTGTTGAAGGATATCCTCCGTTCGTGGAGTTCGGCCTGCCGAGGACGTAGACGATGTTGCTGAACTGTCGTTCGGGGGTGTTTGTGTAGTTCTCCATCACTTTGATCAAAGTGAACCCCTGCTTCAGGAGGCCGTTCGCCTCTTCAGGGGTTGCCGCTTCCTTGATCTCGGTGATTCGGGAGTATGGTGTCTCCATTCTTCTTCGCCTCCCCACTCCTCTACCTGTCATGCCCTCCTAGGGCCGGCCCGCATTTAACGGGCAGGCAGCCGTACGAAGGGTAGCCCTCGGCGCTTCGAAGTGGCAGAGGACCCACTTGACGCAGCAGGAGCAGAAGGAGCCAGGACCGATGCACTCGTCCGAATACTGGTGCCCGCATGTCTCGCACCCGCACTTTCGTCTGGGCATCGCCTCGCTCAGCGCCCTAATCCCGTCTGCTCGCCCGCGATTCTCTCGGGTTTCGTCCGACAGCAGAAGTCTCTGATGGTGTATTCTGCCATCGAGAGGGTCTCCGCTGCCTCGCGCTGCGAGAATACCCTCGCCTGCATGGCCTGGGATGCCACGTAGACCGACCCCGCAGCCACGGTCCTGGGGCTGAACCCTGTCAGGTCTCCTGTCTCTGCGGCGATCTCCTTCGCGTCCTCGAGGAGTCTGGTGAAGTACTCCTTCGGGTCGAGGTTCATTTTCCTAAGGCGCTCGAGGACCTTCTCGCTGGATTGGAGCCTTCCGACTGCTGCCCTTACGAGGTCCTGTGGTGTTTGGTGTGGGAGGGGCATACCCGATTCGAGGACAATGCGCATCAGCTCCGACTTGCCTACCCTGTAGCCCCCGTCGGTGTAGGCCTGCAGTATCTCCCTGTGGCTGACGTGCGCTATCCCCGCCGCTCTGCAGGCGTAGAGGAGCGAGTAGGCCGATATCGAGGGGATGCTGGCTTCGCAGGCCTCCCTGTGTGGGAGGAGCCTCCTCGCTGTGACGTCGGCGCTCTGCGCGATGCTCTTGGGCAGGGCCAGTCTCTCTGCTATCCTCTTCGTCAGCAGAGAGCAAGTCAGCGTCGGTCCTCCTCGCCCTACGATGTTCGGCATCAGCTTGGCCCACCCGAAGGCAGCCCCCTTCAGAGAAGGCGAGCTCTCGGTATCGGCTACGATGTACGAGCCGAGAGGCTCTCTCTTACTCACGGATGGTGCAGATGAGCCGTCCTCGTTTGTGTTGTCCGTCCTGCTCACGACGATCCCGCAGTACGAGCAGGTCAGCTCCATTCGTTCCTCTCCTGCGTAGACAAGGCCTTCCTTGCACTCCGGGCACCTGCCCAGGATGCTGTACTCCTCGTATGCAGCCGTTCGTATCCGTCCACTCTTCCATGTTCCTTGAACCCCTTGCATCTGTGATTCCTCCTGCCATGCTTGGTCCTGGCGCGCTCCGGTGGTTCGACCGCGTAGACGCCGCCAGCTTCTCGTTATCGAGTCCTTAGTTTCGGGAGGGAATGATCGGAGGAAGAGGCTTCACATGATTCCCGTTCAGGACCGCATGGGTGGATAATAATGGGCCCAATGTGGTCTTTCTAGCCGGCCCACAAGTCGCAGCGTCGTTTCTCCCAGTGGTTGGGTAGAAACTATTGGATATTGCTGCGGCCCGGACCGGTCAAGGAACGGGGGTGAAGCTTCCGCTTCCGTCATTCTCCCGAAGGCTGTTGGTGGAGAAGTTCTTTCGCGTCCTTCTGGGTGGACTTATGGCATCGAGTGTGCCCAGAGGACGGCCGTTGGGCCCGGATCATTACGTCCGGGGTGGAGAACGGCACCCAAAGACTGCCGCTTGCCGTCATATCGACGAGTCAGGCAAGGCGTCACCGCGTACTCCGTTCTCTCACCCTCGAACATTGGCCGAACTGCGGGTTCAGTAGCCCACGCTGATGCCAAGATACCAGATTCCTTCCGTAGTCAGAGAGAGAAAGACGAAATACGGCAGCAAAGGCTCGTTTGGTATTTAACACGGCGGAAGGATGTTGCCAACTGACCGTCAGAATCACCAGTTTGGCAAGGTAATTGGCAACATAGGAACCTGGTTTGGCAACATGGTTGGCAACATGACCGGCGGGCATTGGCAACATCGCCCACTCATGAACGCCTCTTCGCGTTGGCAGTTCGGAAAACGTATAACCCGGCGCCAGAGAAAGGAATCATGAAACGGGCAGCGTTACTCGCCCTTTGTCTGGCCGTGCTGGTCGTCGCAGCGGTCTCGGGGTACACCGTGTACCGGGTATCAGCTGCCGGAAATACCCAGACATCAACCCTGGCGGGATACTCCATTGCAATCCAGCCACTCAACTCCTCTAGGACCGTGGCCGCTGGTTCCACGGCTGTCTTTCTGTTCAACGTGACGTCCCCCATGGTGGGTCCTTTGTACTTCTACGCCAGCGACATTCCCGCACCGGGGGCTCACTGGATGATGAACATCAACAACGTCACCCAGAATAGCATCGAACTACCGCAAGGGGTGCAGGTGTCGTACCCCACCGGACAGGCGGTCTTCGGCACGAATCATGCAATTCTGACACTTATGGTCACATTTTCCCCGACCCTCAATGGAACCCTGGGCCTAACCGTCGGCGCATATCAGCAAGTCAGCCAAACTCAGGTGGTCGGATACGGTAGCGGCTTCTATGTCACGGTGCATCAGGCCTAGCGTCTTGGCCCACCTTTGGTTGCAACTCCTTCAATCCTGATGCGTTCGGCGTGCGATAGCGCTGAAGGAGGAACCAGGAACCAAACGCGGCTATGCTGACGACCGCAAACCCTGCGCCGAGGTACAGGAGCGTCTCTCCAAGAGAATGGTCTGGCTGGACGATTACCGAAAGGTCGGTGTAGACGCTCACGACAGTCAGGGGAGCGTCCGTCGAGTTCGAGACGGAGAAGTTCACCAGGTGGGTCCCTGCGGGAACCGAGAACTCGGAGCTCGCGTACTCGGATTGCGTGCTGAATATGAGCTGGGCACCGCTGTAGTCTCCGGTCGCCACAACCTGGAACTCTGCCGCCGGAGGAAATTGGCCTGTTTGTGACGAAGTGACCCCCACGTAGACGATCTGCCAGACGCCGTAGAGGCCAGCGCCGCCCCCGCCCTGCCCGAAGAGGACCTTGGATGCCCCTGGCTGCAGCGTGAAGTTGACAGGCGAGGTGGTGCTTCCCTGGGGAATGACCTGGGTCTGTGTAGCAAGGAGGGAGCCCGACACCATCATCACGACGGCGAGCACTACCGCCAGCGTAAGCAGGACACCGACAGACTTCGCGCCGACCTTAGGGCCCCGCTGGCGTTGCCGCTGTGGTTGGGCCTCCGGGTTGAGCCGTTCGGTCGCATCGATGACCCTGATGGCCTCTTTACCCTCGTCCGTCAGGCAGTATTTGCCTTCAGAGTCCGTCCTGACGAGCCGGCCCAACTTGTTGAGGTGAAACGATAGGTTTCCGCTGCTCTCGATGCCGGTGGTCCGCTTCAGCTCGGCGAACCCCGCGGGATGGTCGGACAGAGCTTTCAGGATCAGGATTCTGCTGGGGTGCGCGAGAGTGTCGTATAGCTCCGCATTAGCTGAATTGAACTCGTCACCCGGCTTGTCTTCAGTCATGAGCGATCTCTATGGGCAGTAATGGAGCCCTCGATTTAATACCTCGGTCATTGACAACAAGGCAAGGCTCAAAAACCAGGGGTCTTCAGTCATTGACCAAAGCGGCATCATAGGCTTCTGGAGTTGCGTTAGGAACCTCTGAGCATTCAGTGTCGGATGAACCTCGCGGAAAACAATATTTCCTGTACCTTGTTGTGCTCTACGAGGCTGCCCGCGTCCCGATTCCGTACAAGACGACCTGTCGAGGCTTCACTTACCTGATAGCTTGTTAAGACAGTCCCCTCGATACGTATCAAGAGCCCGTTATCCTTTTAGTCGATTCCCCTTCCTCTCGACAAGAATAATCAAATGTCCTCTGATTCAGAGGAAGCGACACAAAGTGTCAATGCCAAGCTCGACGGAATGGTACAGGACGCTGAAGAATTGTGCGCCTTCGTGAAGAAGAAGCATGACAGCGAGACCAGAGCCGAAGTGGTCTCTGTGGGTGCAGTCGCTTGGCTAGTCGCACTGGTCGGACTCGGAGTGGGCTCAGCTGCCACCTCCAGCCCGATCTTCTTCGGCAACCCGGTGGGCTTCTTCATCGCGGTGTCAGCGATCGCCGCGGGGTGTGCGGGAACGACCTACGCCCTGAGGCGGCGAAGACGTTTCCCATATGCTGAGTTGAACGCGCTGGTCGTCAAGATGAAAGAGGGCAATGTTTCCCCGGAGGATGGACTGCGACTGGTGGACTCGATGCACGAAGTGGTGTTGGCATTGAAGAAGGGAAAGGTCGATGACGCCTTCTGGTACGGCGGGGTAGCTTTTGCTCTGGTCGCCTTCTTCGGGAAGAACGTAGCATTCGGTCTTCTGGCCGGGGTCATCGTCTATCTCTATTTCAGGTACGAGGCGCTAAGAGAATATGAGAAAGAGTCGAGGAGGTATGAAGAGTCGAAGAGGGATTTTGCCCAGAGTCTGTGAAATCTGAGATGGAGAAACCCGACCTCTACGTCCTGGCTCGATTCCTCGACATTCTATACAAGAATGGGCAGCCGATGAAGAAGACCAACATACAGATGCAGATGGGCCTGAACTACTCGCGCTTCACTGACTACCTGGACTGGCTTTTGACTCATGGGCTGGTATTCAGGGATGACAAGGGCGACGCGGAGTTGTATGGGCTTTCGCCGAGAGGTCTTGACTCGTACCATAGGCTAGTTGACTGGATAAGGGACACGATGAAGGACATGAAAATCTGAGCCACTGGAGTGGTCTGCCTATCAGGATAAGGCGGCACCACAGGTCCAGGGTGTGACCTTCCTTAACTTGCAAAAAGGTGCCTGGCTGGTCTGCGTTAAGAACCCCCGAGAGTTCAGCACTGGATGAACTTCGTAGAGGCCATCTTCCTGTATCTTCCCGTTCCCTACTGGGCTGCATTCGTGTTGCTGATGTACAGGCACGACCTATCGAGGCTGGCCCATCCGGTCAGGGACAACGGTAGCCTGTCGAACTGGTGGGCCGTCCTGAGCTACCTAGGGCTCCTCGACGGGAGGACACGCAGGCCGAGCAGGAAGGAGCAAATCCTTCCCTACGTGATTTCTCTCTCCACCGCTGCAGGGGTTAGCCTGTCGTGGACCCTCAGGATATTCCCGCTCATCTGGTTCTACCTGATCACCGTCCAAGGCATTTCGGCCATCTTCCTGACAGCCGCGACGCTGCGGTACCTTGGACCACCTCCGAGGAGGCCCTACATTGACGTACTCAGATACCCGCGGCTCGGGTCGAGGATAAGGCACCTCGGGAAGGTCCCACGAGATAAGCGAGAGGACGAGCCCTCCATAGAGCCTCCGGAGGTACAGAAATGACCTCAAATCAGGCGCCGAAGGAAGAGGATGCCAAGAAACGGATTCGTTTTTTCAACGTCTCCCTCAGGAACGGCATCGTGGTCTCCACACCCTCATACCCGGAGAAGCAGGCCTTCCTCGGTCACATCGTCAGGGCGCTTGAAAGCGCCAACCCCGACTTCGCATGGATCCAGTTCCTCTTCGTCAGGTCGGACTACGGCTCAGCATTGATCCGGCTGAAGAACTCGATGCACAGGGCAAAGGCGTACATCGAGCAACCGACGGTCGACATAGTCAGCGGCGAGGAGAGAGACAGGAGGGAGCTGCACAGGGACTTCTACAGGCAGTCGGACGCGAGGATGAGGAAGGTTGACGAGATTGCGACAAAGCCGACGGTTACTCTCGCGATCCAGGGGATGTGGATCGCAGACAAGGAATCAAGCTCCGCCAGCACTCTTCCCTTCGACCACTGCTCGGACGAGCACGACAGCCTCGCGCTCTTCCAGTACCGCGACCCGAGGATGCTCCTCGAGTTGGTCAACAGGAGGATGGTCACAGACATCTCGGAGTACTTCGACCGCTACACAAAGTCAAGGATGGAGCCTCCCTCGTTCCTCGTCACCCCGGAGGAGCTTGTGTCATACATCCACCTGCCGGCCGGCGAGGTGGCCAAATCTCTCAGCTCTTTGCAGGATGAGGAGTCGAAACGGGACTACACTCAAGGGAAAGTCGGGGAGGAAGAGCAGAGCAAGGCGACCACGAGCACCGATATATCCTCGAAGCTGGTAAAGCTAGTGAAGGTCCCGACCACCGAAGAGGCTTTGGAGGATTCAGCGATTCAGCCTCTCTCCCACCTCGCGGCCCCGACGGTGAGGGCGTTGGAGCTGATCTACGCGGGAGGAAAGACCGATGTGCTGCTCTCAACAGAGACCGTTGAGGACATGAAGAAGTACGCGGGTCTGCTCGGCTTGGTCTATGGGGGATTGAAGATGGAGAATACGAACTGTTACCCAGCCTTTCTACAACAGTTACCCTCGATCGCTGGTTTGACTTGAGACTTCGCGACTCGCCAGAGATTTCCCTGTAGGGGAGGTTGTGATTTTCTCAGCTGTATGGCTCGCAGGGGCTCACATAGTTTGCTGGCGTAGATGTTGTTTGATTCAGAAGGGCGCTGTTTATCAAATTGACTATTGAAGTGTCCTGACTCGCTTCGCTTTGAAGCGTGGCTATGGTGCCGGCGTATCCTGAGGGGCGGGTAGAGTTCAGCGCGGCGATGATCGAATTGTCGTCCTTGATCTGTTGCTGCAGAGTCTGGCTGGCATTGGTGAACACAAGCAGCTCGCCATTCTGCTCCGTCAATGCATCGTGACACACAGCGCTCAGATTGGTCTTGAGCGAAGAGATCTGGGCGTTGGCGGAGCTGTAGTAATACGCGAGGCTCCCAGCGAGAATCACTATTGTCAGGATCGCCAGCGCCGCACAGGTTCTGCTCTTAGAATGCATAGTCAGATCAGTTCGGTGTGATTTTCATTAATAGTTTTGTCCGAACCTGATTCGAAGGATCGGCTTTCTCATTTATACGGTCAACCGTAGATCCAGCTTACGTTCATACCAGCGACGCCTGTCACTATGCCGTCCTCCAGAGCGCCGTACTGAATGCAGCTTCCGGGAAGGAAGAACCCGTTGAAGTCAGACCCATTTGCCGTCTGACCAGGGGGCAATACCGCGAAAGGTAGCAGCGCCGGACAACTATTGAAGTAGGTAAGGCTGTAGAAGCCTTGAGAGGAGCTCGACGCAGAG
>Ga0335078_10011776_pt1 | contig 12973 bp, 9 predicted proteins | sample Lox_Sample_32_FD_206711 | JGI IMG/M metagenome (GOLD analysis project Ga0335078, IMG submission 206711) | Soil microbial communities from Loxahatchee National Wildlife Refuge, Florida, United States - Lox_Sample_3.2 | ecosystem: Environmental > Terrestrial > Soil > Wetlands | place: USA: Florida... | reverse complement strand
CAACCTTTCGACGGTGACGGACACCTGGGCCAATGCGGTCATCAACGGCAACCTGCCGGACAAACTCGATGGCGTCAGTGTCAGCGTCGACGGCGCACCGGCTTACCTCTACTACGTCAGCCCCAAGCAGATCAACGCGCTGGCTCCCCCCACTCTCAATAGCGGAAACGTCTCGGTTACCGTCACCAATTCGTACGGAACCAGTTCTCCCGCGACGGCCGTCTCGCAACTGGTCCAGCCGGCATTTTTCCAGTGGGGCAACTACGCGGTCGCCACCAGAACCGACTATACCTACGCCATCAAGAATGGCGCTATCCAAGGCGTGACCACGGTGCCCGCCAAGCCCGGCGACACGATCCTTCTCTGGGGAACCGGCTTCGGCCCGACGACGCCGTTCGTGCCGGAGGGTGTCGCGGTGCCCTCCAGCACCATCTATCATACGCTGAACCCGGTGACCGTTACAGTTGGCAGCGCTACGGCGAATGTGATTTACGCGGTACTGGCGCCGGGCTCGGCAGGTCTGTATCAGATCGCAATCCAGATACCGGCGCCGATGGCCGATGGAGACTATCCGGTTGTCGCGACCGTCTCGGGCGCGCAATCGCCGTCGAACGTGCTCATCACGGTGCAGCAGTAGCTGCCCTCTGCCAACGCGGCCTGGCTTGATTGCAGACAGGTGCTATCAAGCGGTTGCCGGTTGCCGGATTCCGGAAATCACGCTCAGGGCGAGCTGGCCGCACGCAGCGTGTTCCGCAGCCTGGCCCTTCACCACTTAGGATGCAGTCTACCGTCCCGGGTGACCGCGCGCGTTTCCAGTAGTGTCACCTTCTCCTGCGATTTGCATCATCGTGAGTGGAACTGGCCATGCACGCGCATAAGTTCGACCATATCGTCGTCCCGGTGGATTTCAGCGACATCTCCGCTCACGCCCTCCGCACCGCTTCCTTGCTGCGGGAGCACTGTGGGGGCGGCGAAATCACCGCCCTGTACGCCAACTGGTTCCAGGCGCCGCCTTACTTCACCTCCGGGCGGTTGGACGAGTTGCGGAAGGAATTCCGAGAGTCGCTGCAACTGGCGGAAGAGTCGCTGGGCGCTTTTGTGCGGTCCGCGCTGGGAAGCATCCCGGCCGGTGTCACGCTTCGCGTTGTGGAGGCGCTTCCGGCCGATGGCGTCCGTCAAACGGCATCGCTCCAGAATGCGGATCTGATCGTCATGGGCACGCACGGCCGAAGCGGTCTGAACCGCTGGATGTTGGGTTCGGTGGCTGAACGCGTACTACGGGAGAGTTCCGCGCCCGTGCTCACTGTCCGATCGAGCCCGCCTGAGACCATGCAGCGGATGCTCTGCCCGGTCGACGACACCAGGGAATCGCGGCGAGCCTTGAGCCTTGCCACAAGTGTCGCCGCCTGCTTCGGCGCCCGGCTGACCGTGCTCCACGTGACTGAGCCTGCGGGCGACAAGCCCGTATCGGACCTCTGCTCGTGGATTCCGGCCGAGGACCGTGCCCGATGCTCGATCAGCGAGTTGGCCCTGCACGGCGATGCGGCTGAACAGATAGTGAAACTCGCCGCGAGCGAACTCTACGACCTGATCGTGATGGGCTCGCCTCGCCGGAAGTTCTTCGAGGGGATGGTGCTGGGAACGACCACGCTGCGGACGGTACGCCACGCGCCCTGCCCGGTGCTGACGGTGGGCCCCGGTCCTGAATAGCCTCGGCACTCTCCGGCGGCGCCCGTCCGAGCGAGTTGCTGCAGTTGGGAACGTCGATCGGATTAGCCCAACGCTCTGTTCCGGAGTTCCCGCCGGATATGCCACCACAACACGTCCACCAGCCGATTATGAGCTAGCCGACGAAGCGCCGTGAAGGCTTCGCTCTGCCGATTCCACACCCAGCTTCTTGAGGATGGTAATCATCGGGCACCAGTTAGTAAATGCCGACTGGAACAGGTTCAGGCCGACGAAGGCCGTGAACAGAAACCACGCCGGACTCACCCAATAGCCCAACGCCACACTCAGCATCACGAAGAAACCGGCGATGAGCCGTAAGTATCGTTCGATGGTCATGCGTTTTTTCTCCTTCGATTTACGACAAAGTAGACAATAGGCACGGTGGGGAGCGACAGGCCCAGGGAAGCCACCTCACCGGCCATCAGCGCGATCGCCAGCCCCTGAAAGATGGGATCGAACAGAATCACGCCGGCACCGACTACCACGGCGGCGGCGGTGAGCAGCATGGGCCGGAAGCGTATCGCACCGGCGTCGATCACGGCCTGATCGAGCGGCATGCCCTCCCGCAGGCGAAGCTCGATGAAATCGACCAGGATGATGGAATTGCGCACCACGATGCCCGCCCCGGCAATGAAGCCGATCATCGAGGTGGCCGTGAAAAATGCGTGCATCAGGCCGTGCGCGGGCACGATGCCGACCAGCGAGAACGGGATGGCGGCCATAATGACCAGCGGCGTGATGAACGACTGGAACCAGCCGACGACCAGGCCGTAGATCAGGATCAATACCGCGGCGAAGGCGATCCCGAGGTCCCGGAACACCTCATAGGTGATGTGCCATTCGCCGTCCCACTTCATCGAGTAATGCTCGGCGTCGGTCGGCAGCGTTGCCATGTGCTGCTCGATGGCGTATCCGTCCGGCGCCCGGAATTTGTCCATTTCCGGTCCCAGCTTGAGAATGGCGTACACCGGGCTTTCCATCGCGCCAGCCACGTCCCCGGTCACATAGGTGACCGGCAGCAGGTTCTTGTGGTAAATGCTCTTGTCCTCGGTGACTTCCTCGCTGTGCACCAGCTCGCTCAGCGCCACCAGGCGCCCGATCCGCCCGGCCACCTTCAGGTCCCGGATCCTTTCCAGGTCGGAACGGCTGGCGCGGCCAAGGCGCACCATCAGCGGCACGTCTTCCTGGGAAGAATCCGAGTGCAACAGCCCGGCCGGATATCCCGATGAGGCCAGCGCCATGGTCTGCGCAATGTCGTCTTCCGAGATGCCGTTCAGCGCGGCTTTCTCTTTGTCGACCACCAGCTTGTACTTCGGCTGGTCGTCTTCCACGTACCAGTCCACATCCACCACCCCATCGGTGCGCTTCCATAAATCGCGGATGCGCCGCGCGATGGCGATGCGCTGGCCCAGTTCCGGGCCGTAGACTTCGGCGACCAGCGTCTCGAGCACAGGCGGCCCGGGCGGCACCTCCGCCACCTTGATGCGGGCGCCGTAACGCTCGGCAACGGGCAGCAGCCGCTGCCGGACCTGTTTGGCGATCTCATGGCTCTGCAGCTTGCGGCCGCTCTTCGGCAGCAGGTTCACTTGAATATCGGCGACGTTCGAGCCCCGCCGGAGGTAGTAATGGCGCACCAGCCCGTTGAAGTTGAACGGCGACGCGGTGCCGACGTAAGTCTGCAGGTTGACCACCTGCGGCTGGTCGAGCGTGGCACGCGCCAGGGCGTCCGCCGCGCGGGCCGTCTCTTCGAGCGTGGTCCCGTTCGGCATGTCCACAATAACCTGGAATTCGCTCTTGTTGTCGAACGGCAACATTTTCACTTTGACGAACTGGAAATAGAACAGGGAGACGGAGCCGAACAGCAGCACGACCACGGTCAGCAGAAAACTCCAACGCAGCGTGGGGATGTGGAGGAGCTTTCCCATCACGGCGCGATAGAGGCGCGCCACGAAATCTTCTTCCTCGCCATGAGCCGCGGCGTGGCTGGATTTGAGAATGCGGACGGCGGCCCAGGGCGTGACGATGAACGCAACCAGCAGCGAGAACAGCATGGCGGCGCTGGCCCCGACCGGAATCGGCCGCATATACGGCCCCATCAGCCCGCCCACGAAGGCCATCGGAAGAATGGCGGCGACCACGGTCAGGGTAGCCAGGATCGTCGGGTTGCCGACCTCATCCACGGCCTCGATGGCAACTTCGAACGGCGGCCGGCCGCGATTGGACAGCATACGCCAGTGGCGTACGATGTTTTCGACCACCACGATCGCATCGTCAACCAGGATTCCGATCGAGAAAATCAGCGCAAACAGCGTGATGCGGTTCAGCGTGTAGCCGTACAGGTAGAACATGGCCAGCGTGAGGGCGAGCGTCACCGGAATGGCGATGAACACGATCAGCGATTCCCGGAAGCCCAGCGTGATCGCGATCAGTATGCTCACCGAAACCACGGCGATCAGCATGTGGAGGAGCAGCTCGTTGGATTTCTCGGCGGCCGTCTCGCCATAATTGCGCGTGATATCCACCTGCACCTGCGGCGGAATGACATTGCCCTTGAGCGGCTCGATCCGGCTCAGCACATTCTGCCCCACGACGACCGCGTTGGTCCCCTTCCGCTTCGCCACCGCGATGGTGACCGCCGGCATAAACTCGCGCGAGTCGGCGCGCGCCATGCGCACGTACTGCGACGGCTCCTCGCCGCCATCGCTCACAGAGGCCACATCGCGCACGAAGATCGGCTTGTCGCTGGCCACGCCCGCCACCACGTTGCGCACATCGTCGGCGGTGCGCAGGAATTCGCCGGTTTCGAGTAGATACTCGCGGTTCGCCGAATCGAACTGGCCCGACGGCAGGCGGCGGTTGGACAGCCCCAGCGCGCCGGCCACCTGGAGCGGCGACAGGTTGTAGGCCGCCAGCTTGCCTTCATCGAGCACGATGCGGATCTCGCGCCGCTCGCCGCCGATCAGGGTGACCGCCGAAACGTCCGGCACCTGCTTGATGGTGTCGTCCACTTGCGCGGCGATCTGGCGCAGCTCGAAATCGCCGTAGCGCCGGCTCGAAAGCGTCAGCGCCAGAATCGGCACGTCGTCAATCGAGCGCGGCTTCACTAGCGGGTGCGAAGCCCCCGGCGGGATGATATCGAAATTGGCGGCCAGTTTCTGGTTCAGGCGGACGACGCTTTTCTCTTCGTCCTGGCCCACGTAGAAGCGCACGATAGCGAGCGACATGCCGGGGCTCGAAGTCGAGTAGATGTACTCGACGCCGGGGATCTCCCAGAGCAGCTTTTCCATCGGCTTGGTGACGCGCTGCTCCACTTCGCGGGCCGACGCGCCAGGCATCTGGACGAAAACGTCGATCATCGGCACGATGATCTGCGGCTCCTCCTCGCGCGGCAGCTTCCATACCGCAAAGGCGCCGAGCAGAAGGGCGCCGCCGATGATCAGCGGCGTCAGCTTGGAGGCGATCCAGGCATGAGCGAAGCGCCCGGCCGGCCCCAGGCGGCGCGGCGCCGAAGGCGCACCCGCGCTCATTGCCGGACCTCCACGGGCGTCCCGTCCGCCAGCCCGGGAGGCACCGGACTCACTACTCTCTCGCCTTCGCTCAGCCCGGAGAGGATCTCCACCGCGCCGGATTCGCGTTTGCCGGCGGTCACCAGGCGGTTGTGCGCCGCGCCTCCTTCCGCGACGAACACGGATTGCAGTTGCCCGCGTTCCACCAAAGCCGGCGCGGGCACCGCGATCACCGGGCGCGCGCCCATCGGGAAGACGGCGCGGCCGAACATGCCGGAGCGCAGGTTGGGCAGCGCGGGCAGGTCGATCTTTACCGTGTAGGCGCGCGACGCCGCGTCCACCGCGGGCACGATTTCCGATACCCGCGCGTTGAACCTGCGGTCCAGCGCCTCCAGACCCACTTCCACCGTTTGCCCGGTCTTCACGAACGGCAGCTTCGATTCGTCGACCGAGGCTTCAAGTCGGTAGTCGCCCTCGCGCTCGATGGTGAGCAGCGGCGCGCCCGGCGCGGCCAGGTTGCCCGGGTCCACCGACTTAGCCGTAACCACCCCGTCGAAGGGGGCGGCAATCCGCGCGTAATCGCGCATGATTTTTGCACCGCGGATTTCCTGCTCGACCTCCGCCAGCTTGGAATCGAGCTGGGTGCGCCTGGCGCGCGCCATGTCGTACGTGGCCTGCGCCGCCTTCTGCCGCGCCGACGCCTCGTCGAATTCCTGATTGGATATCGATTTCTTCGACATCAGCTCTTCGATGCGCCCGAACGTGCTCCGCGCCAGATCGAGGTTGGCTTTGGCGGCGGCTACGCCATTGTCGGCTTCGGGAATGGCGGCGCGAACCTCGGCTTCGCCCGCTTCCGCGCGGCGGACGTTCGTGTCCAGCTCCTGCGAGTCCAGCGTAACCAGGAGCTGACCCTGGCGAACGCGATCTCCCACCTGCGCCGCGACCTGCTGGACGTAGGCCATCACCCTGCTCGACAGCACCGCCGCCGTGCGCGCCCGCACTGTCCCGGTGGCCTCATACGAGTCGGGCCACTGCTGGCTGGCCACCGTCACGGCTTGGACCGGAACCGCGGCCGCCGGCGCCGCCTTCTCGCGAGACTCGCCGCCGCCGCAGCCGGTCATGAGGGCAAGCGCAAAAAGGGAAACCCAGAGCCACCTCATTCTGAGCCCCCGCTCCTGACTTTTGACTCCTTCTTTCATCAGTTCAATACCTCCGAATCGGCCGAGAGCCGTCCCGCGGCCAGTTCCAGCATGGTGGCCGCAATGCGCTGGTCGTGCACCGCTGCCAGGTACCGCGTGCGGCTTTCGAGCACGGCGGTTTCGTTCCGCAGAAGATCCGTCACGTTGCTCATGCCGGCCTCGTAGCGGTTCTGGGTGATCCTCAAACTTTCCTCGGCTTGGGCCACGGCGGCCTGCGCCACTTCGATCCGCTGTCCGGCGGCGCGCAAGTCGGCCCAGGCGCGGCGCACATCCAGGCGCACGGACGAATCCACCCGCTGCTCGTCGGCACGGGCGCGCTCGATCACGTGGTTCGATTCCTCGATGCGGGCCTTGTCGCCCATCCCGTTGAACAGGTTCCAGCGCAGCCCGATGGAGGCCAGCCAGTTGGCGCCGCCCTTGTCGACGAACTGCTGGCGGTCCGCTTCGAAAGCCGCGTGGACGCTCACCTGCGGCAGCAGCGCGCTGTGCGCCGCATCCGCCTGCGCCTTGGCGAGGTCCGCCGCCAGATGGGTGGCGCGGGACTCCGGGCGGGACGTGGAGGCGTCCCGCTCCAGGCTCTCCAACTGCAGGTCCGGCAGGCGCGCCGGGGTGAGCGCGGTCGAAAGCGTGTGCTGCGTGTCGAGCGGAAGCCCCAGCGCGTCGTTCAGGGCCGCTTTCGCCACATCCAGGTCGGCGCCCCGCTGAATCCGCTGCTCGGTGACTGCGGCGAGATGCACGCGGATCGAAAGCACATCCACATCGGTCGACATGCCGGCGTTGTGCATCGATTCCGCGCGCTGTAGATCCGCCTCGGCCGACTGCAGCGCCTGCTCCGCGGTCTTCAGGCTTTCGGCGGCCAGCGTCACGCCGCAATAGGCCCTGGCCACTCCCGCAATCACCTGCATCTCGGTTCCCCGCTGCTGTTCCGCCGACATCTGCCGCGCCAGGCCGGCGGATTTCACCGCGTTCCGCGTCTGCCCGGCGTCGTACACCGGCTGATCCACAGAAAGGACGGACTGGAAATCGTTCAGCGATTCGGGCCGGTTCAACGGCCCAATGTTAAAGTCCTCCGGGCCGAACTGATGCTGCGTGAGCAGCGAGCTGAACACGAACACGGGGTTGTCGCTGCGCGCGTAGGATTCCGAGTAGTTCAGTTTGGGCAGCCGGCCGGCACGGGCTTCCTCAACCCTCGCTGCGGACGCGCGTATCCCGGCCGCGCTCGCGGCCACAGCTTTGTTCTCCCGCAGTGCGAGCCGCACCGCGTCGCGCAACGAAAGCGAATCCTGCGCGAACAGGGGTGCCGCCAGTAACAAGACGAGCGATTTTCTCATGATCTTCGGATCTCACCTATGATGCTTTAATCCCACAAGATGCATTTACTCGCCGCAGGTGACAGCGTCACGTTTTGGGAAATCCTGCATCTTAGGCTATAGAGAGAGATAGTGGTTTTATGGAAATCGAAGTCATACATAAAGGTGATGTGAAGTTTGAGGCCGTCGCGCGCGGCCACCGCGTCGTCTGCGACCAGCCGCTGTCAAACGGCGGCGCCGATAGCGGCATGACGCCGCCCGAGTTCCTCCTGGTGTCCCTCGGGACGTGTGCCGGCTTTTATGCCGCGCAGTATCTGAAGACCCGGTCCCTGCCCGCTGACGGTCTGCGGATCAAGGTTGCCGCGGAGAAAGCCGCCCAGCCCGCACGCCTGGGAAGCTTTCGCATCGAAGTAACCGCGCCCAATCTGGACCCGCAGCACCAGGCCGGGATACTCCGCGCTGTGAAGGCTTGTCTCATCCACAACACGCTGCTGAACGCGCCGTCCATTGATATCGTGCTCAATGCGGCAATCGAGGCGCCCGCGATCTGAAACGCCCGCGGCCAGCCAGAGTATGCGGCGATCGAGCGCCAGTTGCGAACAGTTGTTGGCCCGGTTTTCGGACTATCTGGACCTGGACTTGAGCGCGGAGGAGCGGCGGGATTTTGAGAAGCACCTCCGCCGTTGCGGCCGCTGCCAGGAATTCGCCGGGAGCCTGCGCTGCATCGTCGAGCTGTGCCGCGGGTTCGAGCCTGGCCTGAAACCCCATCCTCTTACGCCCCGCGCCAGGGCCGAACTCGAAAAGGCCTGGCGCAGAGCGATTGCCGGCCGGACTCCCGGTCTGGGCCAACACGCCGTGTGACCGGCGCTTTCGCCATAGCGTGGGATCGGAGAATCCGCGAAGCTGAGGCCGGGCGGACGAAGAGCGGCTGTCAAAACAAAGCTCAGATTCTCTGCGAATAGTTGATCTGGCGGAGAGGGGGGGATTCGAACCCCCGGTAGAGCTTATGACCCTACGACGGTTTAGCAAACCGCTGCTTTCGACCACTCAGCCACCTCTCCGGCGCGATGCGAGGGTCTTCATCCAGAATGGTACCATAGCGAACCGGGCTTGCCGGCGATGCAGGCGGCTCTCTATCCCGCTCCAGCATGGAGGGTCGCGGCGCGCCCGGCCCGCGCCTTGGGCCGCTATAATGTAGGACTGACGGTTTCGTGATTGGCCCCCGCAGGCTGCCACCGGCCCGGGGACCATGCTGGAGAGAATCCTCATGAAACGCTCACCGCACACCCGTTCGCGATTCGACCGCCACCTGCAGTGCGCCGCCCTGTTTGCGGCCCTGTGTTTGCCGCTGCTGGCGCAGACCGGCGGATCCGGCGGCCAGGCGGCGGGGGTGAGAATCAAGGCCGAGTCGCGCCTGGTCCTGGTGGACGCGGTCGTAACCGACAAGAAGGATGAGCCCGTCACTGGCCTGAGCAAGGACGATTTCCGCGTCCTCGAGGACGGCAAGCCGCAGGCCATCGTGGGATTTCAGACCCATACCGGCGCGCCCATGCCGGGCATCAGCCAGCAGCAGCATTTCCTCCTCCTGTTCGATGGCAGGCCCGACCGCGGCGAGACCGGGGACGACGCCAAATGGATCGAGCAGGCCGCCGCGAAGTTCGCCGCCGACAATGCCGGGCCGAACCGGCTGATGTCGGTTGCCTACTATACGCCGGGGTGCATGACCATCGGCGTGCAATTCACCGCCGACGTGGGCCAACTGCAGCGGGCGTTGACGGTTTGGCCCGACCTCAGCCGCTGCGGCCACGTTCGCGATCCCTATGGCGACATCAGGTCGCAAAACTACTCCCAACTGGCGAAGGACCTGGCCCACGTGCCCGGCCACAAAGTCGTAGCGCTGTTCGCCGCCCACGTGCCGCGGCAGCCGAGCGCCACGGCGAGCCGGCCGGCGCCGCCCCCGCGGATCAGGTCGCAGGTGAACCAGCGCCCCAGCCAGCGCTCGTCGCGGCTGGAGAGGAACGCGGGATCGCTGACCGACCCGAAAGGCATGCAACTGGAGTTTCGCAAGGCGGACGTCTCGGTTTATCCCGTGGAAGGCCAGGTTGGGGCGCGCACGCCCGCCTGGGCCCTCAGCCTGGCCGATGCAACGGGCGGCCACGAGCTCAATCGGGGCAACGACGTGGTCGCCGTCTTCAACGTGCTCGCCCGCGAACAGGATGAGTCCTACACGCTCGCCTACGTGCCGAAGGATTCGCCGGAAGGAAGCTGCCACGCGCTCAAGGTCACCGTTGCGCGGCCTGACGTAAAGGCGCGCGGGCGCAACCTGTACTGCAACATTTCCGCACCGAGCCTGGCATCGGCCAACCCGACCGAGGTGGAGCTCGAAAGCCTGGCGGCTTCGCCGCAGACCGGAAGCATCGCCGGAACGGCCTTGGCTCCTTTCTTCTATGAGGCCGGCGGTACGGCGCGGGTGAACCTGGCGCTGGACATCCCCGCGCCCGTTCTCGACCCGGTCGAGGCGAATGGCAAAATCCATGCCGACATGGACGTCGTGGGTCTGGCCTACAACCTGGGAGGCCAGGTGGCGGCTCGATTCAGCGACACGGTGAGTTTCGATTTCGGCGGCCGCCCGCAGTTCGACGCTTTTCTGCGCCAGCCCCTCCACTACGAGCACCAGTTTGAAATCGCGCCCGGGAATTATACGCTCAAAGTGGTCTTCCGCAGCGGCAAGGACCGTTTCGGCGTGGCCGAAACACAGCTTGCGGTGGAAGCGCCGGACTCTGCCCAGCTCGCGCTGAGCGCCATCGCGTTGAGCCGCGATGTGCAGCCGATTTCGCCGGAAGCGTTCCAGGAGGAACTCGACAAAGGCGCCAAACCGCTGGTTTTCCGCGGCAACCGGATCCGGCCGTCGGGTTCCGACCTGCTATCGAGAGCCGCCGTCGCCGAAGCCTATTTCGAGATTTACGAGCCGCCGGCCGCGGGACGCGATTCGGTCCAGTTGACGATGCACCTGCGCCTGCTCGATGTCCGGAGCAACGAGGAGAAGTGGGATTCAGGCGATGTCGACCTGAGCGCCCTGGCCGCGCCCGGCAATCGCGCCATACCCGTGGCGCTGCGATTGCCCGTCGCCAATCTCCCGCCCGGGGCCTACCGCGCCGAGCTGACCGTAAAAGATTCCGAAGGCGAAGCCGCCCGCAGCGTGCAATTTCGCACGGAGTGATACCCGCAATCCGGCGCCACGATGCTGCCGCCGGTGCGCACCGCCGCGCCAGCGGCCGAAACTAGAAACTCCAGGCGTGCTCCGCGCACTCGGCGGCGGGCTCCGACGTCATTTCCGGATTCCACCGGTCGGCGGCAGGCGGTTCCGGTTCCGCTTGCCGACAAACGCCTTCCCACCCTTCGGCCAAAGTGGCGAGCAGGTTCAACACCTCGGCCAGCGGTTCGTCGCGCTGTCGAAAATTGGCTTCTCCGAGCTGGCGCAGGATGTAGTCGTAGAGCGCCGCCATGCGACGGCTGAGTTCGCCGCCGCGCTCATGATCGAGGGCGCCAATTAATTCGATTACCACCCGGCTGGCTTTGGTGATGGCCGCGGAGCGCTCCCTGATCTTTCCCTCGGCGAGATGGCGCCGGGCATCCTGCACCGCCATGATCGCGGCCTGATAGTGCAGACGGATCAGCTCTACCGGATCCGCTGACAGAATCCGGCTCTCGAGGTAAGCGTCATGCGGGTTGTGCATCGATTCGTTCTCCCAAATACCTTATCGGCCCAGGAACCAGCGCCTTTCCAAGCTTTTTCCGCCTGGAGGTCTGCACCCCTCCCCGGGTCGCCCCACGGGCGGTGCCCGCATGAATCAACTCCGCACAGATCTATGGGTTAGAGCCTCTTTTCAAGTCCTGGGCCATGCGCAACACGTACTCGGGTGGCAGTTGACTGATGACTTCCTTGGTGTTGGTGTTGATGACCTGGACCACTAAACGCTTGGTGGCGGAATCCATCTGAAAGCTCAGCTCTTCGTTCTGGCCGAGCAACTCCGATCCGTTCACTGCCCTGACGGACTGAATCAATTCCCGGTTCTGATTGGCGATCTCTGACGGGACGCTGAGCGCGGCGACGGGCAACGCCGCGTCGGTGCGATTAATGGCGCTGATCTCCATAACGACTCCTCAATTGAAACCGTTGCGGGGGGGACTTACCGCCCGGCGGTTCCGTTTGTCAGATTTCTTATCGGCCAAAACCCGGGAAACACGAACCGCCTCCTATAGGGCGGTTGCGTACCCGGGAATCCATCCCGGCGCACCGAGCAGGGCTTGCGCCGCGCGAACCCCCTCCAGCTTGCAGGAGGTGCCCACAGAACGCCCTTCCAGAACCACGCGCCCGGCCGAACGCGTCACCCGGTAAGCTTCCCGAGCCCCATGGTGCTGCCGCAGCGGTTCGAGACCCCAGTCCGACCCGTACACCATGTGGATGCCGCCATCGGTCCCGACCAGGACCGAAAACTGGCAGTCTTCGCCTGCATCCTGGCGGGCGGCGGCAAAAAGCTCTTCGGCATTCTTGAGAAACGCGCTCACAAAAACCTTATCGCTGTCTGCGGGCGTTTCTTGAACCGCTCCGGACCGCAAGCGGCAGCGGCAATCCGAAGCTGCCCGGCGACAAGTGTTAGATTGTTGAGCATGGTTCAGTCCCCGCGAAAGGAGTCGCGCGGCCACGCCCCGTCGGCAGTGGGCCGCCGGCGGGAGTGGCTCGCTCCGGCCGGCCTGTTCGGCCTGGTGCTGGTGGCCTACGCCAATTCGCTGGTGCTGAACCTCGCCGGCGATTCGCAGTTCCTGCTCACTCAGGATCCCCGTCTGCAGAGCCTGACCTGGAACAACCTGTGGCTGGTGCTCTCCAAAAGCTACTGGTGGCCCATGTCGGCCGACCTGATCTACCGGCCGGTCACCACGGTCTCCCTGTTTTTGAATCACGCGGTTGCCTCCGCCGCGGGTGGCGCGTTCTGGTATCACCTGGTCAACCTGCTGCTGCACGCGGCCAACGTGTGGCTGCTCTGGAAGCTGGCCTCGCGGCTGCTCGGCGGCTGGCCGGCGTGGTGCGCGGCGGCGCTGTGGGCCGTGCACCCGATCAACACCGAGGCGGTGGACAACGTGGTGGGCCGCGCCGATCTGCTCGCGGCCATGGCGGTGCTGGCCGGCCTGCTGATCTACGGCGGGGCCACGAAGCAATCGGGACCGCGCC
>Ga0335078_10011774_pt1 | contig 12974 bp, 9 predicted proteins | sample Lox_Sample_32_FD_206711 | JGI IMG/M metagenome (GOLD analysis project Ga0335078, IMG submission 206711) | Soil microbial communities from Loxahatchee National Wildlife Refuge, Florida, United States - Lox_Sample_3.2 | ecosystem: Environmental > Terrestrial > Soil > Wetlands | place: USA: Florida... | reverse complement strand
CGAGGCGGTAATCGACTGTGCCGAGGCAGGATAATTGCCTCCATCGAACACAGGAAGCTCAGCGATCGAGCCACCTGGACCGTCGATGGATAAGACTTGTTCGCGGCCGCCTGGAGAACTCTTAAAAATGCGAACGGTTCCGGATTCGACTACATAAAGCCCCGTGCATGCCTCCCCTTCCCCGAAGATCAGCTGTCCCGCAGCGAATTTCCGCTGCACGACGCGTGCCGTTAGAAACGCCAATTCCGGTTCGTTGAGGCCGGAAAAAATGGGAACACTTTTTAGAAGCGAGGAAACGGAAGCAGGTTTGGTTGCGGGCATCCGCAACATTCTACGGAATAGCCTTTGAGAAAGGGAATCTCAGGCCCACACCGGGCTAAGGCGCGTCCAATTCTAGAGGCGGAACGCGGCGCACAGAAGCACGCCAAAGAGAATCGACTGTAACAGTTCAGAAAATCCAAGCTTATGGACGTCAAACGCTTGCTGCCCCCGGACAAAGAACCAGGCCGTACCACGGATGATTGCCGGCACAAACGCCAGGATCGCGAGCTTTGGGAATATGCCGAACTCGATGAGCACAGCGATAACAATCAGCAACACCAATTGTCCGACCAGAAAGACATAGCCCTGCCGGGCTTTGTCTCGCGGCCTGGATGCCCGGCTGGTGCGAATCCTTACCTGAACAAAATGCACCTGATTCCCTGCGAAAAGCCAATTGGCTATCCAGAGTGCTACCGCGATCGAATTGAGCTGCCCGGTGGCAACGTAATACGCGCACGCCGCGGTGGAGGTCAGCCCGACCGCCCCAATAACGTGGGCCGGCATGCGCCCGCGACGCCCTAGCCGCTTCACGATTGCCTGGAAGACAAAGGAAAGTGCTGCCACGACGCCGACGATAATCAATCCTCGGAAATATCCCAGACGGAAGAGAGTGGCGATCGCCATGACCGCTACGAATGAGAGGACGACAGTGACGGTGAGCACGGTCCTTTCTTCCTGTGTCGTGTGGACCTTGATGGCGGAGGTGCCCATCCATGCTTCTACCGGCGTTCGCAAACAGAAAATCGCCAGAGCCGCGATCACAAATAGCGACAGTGCCAATGGGTTTATCGCGGAACCTGCGGCAACTACCGCGCCCGTAGCCAGCGGAACTAGGAGCATGCCCCATGCACCATGCTCACGAGGCACGACCATCGCTTTAAGTCTGGGATTCTGCATCGTGCTAGAAAATGTTGCCATGAATCGATGGTAGCCTCCCACCCCCAGCGCGGCTATGACTTTAGTCTCAGCCGCTCGGAATCGTCACAACCACCATCAATCGGCGGTATTCGTCCCAGCTGTCGCGGTTGCCAATTTGGTTAGGTGGAATCTGGACATCAGGTGCACTAGACGATTTCGGAGACAACGCGTGGCACGAATACTATGTGCCAGGATCGGCGGCCAGAAGAGGCTGCAGGATCGCCCACGTGACTCCAAGGGCCGTCTGGGCGTCGGTCGACATGAATTCGGTTCGGACCCTATCCGGGCGAAACGGCCCAAATAACTTTCGCAGCGATGCGTTGAGGCTCGCGTTTCGCGGCGTTGCGGAAAGCCCAATCCCCATCGCTTCACAGCGTTGATGACTACGATAACCCAACTACGGGTCAAAGGGTTGGAACGGTCAAGCACGCGGACGCCATTTGCTATGGGACAAAAAGCCGGGCCCCGTCAGGGACCCGGTGGAGGAGAATGGCCGCGAAGTAGGCTACTTCTTGGCCTCGGCAATTTCCTGAATCATCTTTCCGGATGTGCCGGGTTCGTACACGCAAAAGGGTTCTTCGGCAAGAAAGTCGCCGGTAGCCGCGAACGCACGAGCGCGGCATCCCATGCAGACGTGGCGGAACTCGCAGCAGCCGCACTTCCCTTTCAGATTATCGTCGTCGCGCAGCTGGTTGAAGACTATGGAGTTCGTCCAGATGTCGGCGAAGGTTTGCTTGCGCAGGTCACCGGCGAGGGCGGGAAGATATCCGCACGGGAAAACTTCGCCCTCGTGCGAGATGAAGCAGACGCCTGTGCCGGCAAGGCAGCCTTTGGTCATGGCGTTCATGTCGCCGGAGTGACTGCCAGGGTGACCGGTGTGACCAACGGGTGGCCCGCCACCGGGCTTCAGCGAAATTCCGGTAGAACCGGGCATGGTCATCTCGGTCGGTCCGATGTGGCCGGGAGGATGGTGCGCGATCGGCGCTGCAGGAACAACTTTGCCGGCGCGGCGGTCGGCGGCGCGACGCTGACGGGCGACGCGGAAGTAATGCGGTGCACAAGTGGCTTTCAGCTCAATGTCTCCGGTGAGCGACTGATCGTAGAACCAATTCAGCATCCGCTCGTACTCGTCAGGCGGAACCATCTGCTCTTCGGCGATGTCGACTCCGCAACCCACCGGGACGAGCAGGAAGGTGTGCAGGGCGTCGGCTCCGAGACGACGGGCAAGCTCAAGGACAGACGGCAGCTGATGGGCGTTGTGGCGCGCGATGGTGGTGTTGATCTGCACGGAGACGCCGACGTCCTGTAGATTGCGTAGGCCGTAAACAGCGGCGTCGAAAGCTCCGGGAATCCCGCGGAAAGAGTCATGCGTGGTGGCATCGGAGCCGTCGAGCGAAATCGAAACGCGTTTGATGCCGGCGCGCTTGATTCTTTCAGCCACGTCTTTCGTGACCAGCGTGCCATTGGTGGCGAGTGCAACGCGAAGGCCCAGGCTATTGCCGTACTCGGCCAGTTCGAAGATGTCGGCGCGATACAGCGGCTCGCCGCCGCTGAGAACGAGGATGGGATTTCCGAAGTCGGCGATCTGCTTGATGATGTTGAGCGCCTTGCTCGTAGGCAGGTCGTCGGGTGACATCAGCTCGGTGGCGGTGGCGCGACAGTGGATGCAGCGCAGGTTACAACCCTTGGTAACCTCCCAGAAAATCAGGCGTGGTTTGAACTCTTTGGCGGCCCCGGTTGGTGAATTTCCATTGCCCTCTGCCATGCTGGCTCTCCTCCCAATATCCGCTAACCCGGCTCATCACTGGATCAAAGATAGGATTGCGGGGCTTTGACGGGCAATGTGTCTTATCACTTGGGTATGTGACGTACGTCACATTGAGGAGGTTTGGCCGCAGATTGGCTTCAATTTCACGACGGAGGCAAGGGAGGGCAAGGAGTTGATTCGTTCTTCTCCTTGTCCTCCGCGTCTCCATGGTGGATTGGTTCTCTGCTACGGACCCACTCCGCCGGTGTGGCAGTCGGCGCAGTTCACGGCACTGAGATCGCCGATATCCACCGGATGCTTGAATTGCACGGACGGCATCGCTACGAGATGCGCGCTGCCCTCCTCCTGGTCCAGCGTCGTGTGGCAGGAATCGCAGTTCTTGCTGATGACCTTTCCGTCCTTGCTCACGTGATTGCCGTCGTGGCAGCGGAAGCATCCGACGAAGTAAAAATGTCCGATGTTGTTGGGGTGGGTCTTCCAGTTCACTTTCATGGTCGGGAAGAATGTCGTGCTGTAGATCCTCTGGACTTCGGCGATCGAATTCTTGATGCTGTCCGCCTTCTCGGAGGCAATCTGGGGATACTTGTCGGCATAGAACTTATTGAGCTTGACAGCAATCGCCTGCTTGGCTTCATCCTGAGTCTTGTAGTCGGCGGTAAGGGCTTCCACGCTCTGCGCCTTCATAAAGGGCAAGCTACGATCGATGCTGCCTGCCACCATACTGCGATCGACGGAGAGGTCGGGCGCAACGTAAATGTGGGTTGGCCGGTTGTGGCAGTCGATGCAGTCCATACGGCGCTTGGTCGCCTTGTCGATCTGGTCCTGTGTCGGAGCATTATCCTTGGTGACGTACTCGGTAACATTGCCTTTACGGTCCTCCAATCGTACCCACGGGATGACCTGGCGCTGCTCGTCGGTGGCGATGTAATAAATCTTGTTGGCAATGTTCATGTGCCAATGAATGCCACCGGTTCCCTGTCCGAGGCTGGGATCGCCTCCGCCGGTCTTGATCAACAAACGCAACACGCGCGGTGTGTTCTGTTCGTCGTTGCCGAAGTGCGAGAAGACTTTGAGCTGCGCTCCCCAAAACTTCTTAGGCCAGTGGCACTGCTCGCAGGTTTCGGCAGCAGGGCGAAGGTTATGCACCGGTGTTGGAATTGGCCGCGGATAGGTCCCCATTGCCGTGTAATAGACCTGCCGGATTCCCGAGAGTTTTGACTTCACGTACCAGCTCGCTCCGGAGCCGACGTGACAGTCCACGCAGGCCACGCGAGCATGTGGCGATGCCTCATAGGCAATAAATTCGGGATGCATCACCGAGTGGCAGAGCTGTCCGCAGAATTGCACAGAATCGGTGAACTCGTAGGCCTTGTAGCTGCCAACGGCACTCATCAGCGCAAAGATCACTACGAAGCTCAAGACAAATGCAACCGTGCTGCGCTGTGCCGGGTTGTTGAGGTCGAGCTGACCGTACTTCGCAACATCGCCCACTTGGTGGTGTCGTCTCCGGCGCTCAATAACGATCCCGACGGGGATCATCAAAAGACCGAGAATCAGGAAGGCTGGCGCCACCATGTAGGCGAGGATTCCGACATACGGGCTGGCAACATGGCTGAACGCATCGAGAAAGAACAGGAAGAGTATGTTCAGAAAAGCGACGACCGCCAGCGCCATACCCGCCAGGCTGATGGGGTTCTTATAAAGCTTCGCGCCGCCCGAATTGTTGGAGTCTTGCTGATTCACGTTCTGCGTATCCGCAGCCATTGAATAACCTCAAAAAAAGTTTCGAAAATGAACGACCCGAAATTATCACAACAAAGCCCCTCTGCGATTACTTATAGCGCTTTGGTTGTATTTTTGTCGCGAGTGTCGCAAGGGATAAGATGATGCGGAGCACCCCGCTCCGCACCGAAATATTACTTGACGGTTTCCGCCGGCTGCTCCTCTTCCTTCTCGGCGTCAACCCCAGCCTCGGACCCGCTAGCCTTGATAATCGCCAATGTGTCGAGTGGATGTTCGTGCTCGTAGTGCTCGATGGACATGCGGCCGTCGAACCAGGCCCAATTCATGGGATACGCATCAGGATCGAAAATCACCGCGTAAATGTGCCACACGATAATCGCCAGCGTCGCCAGCACGGCCTCATACCAGTGGATGGTGATGGCAACATCGACCCACCATCCAGGGATCCGCTCCGCAACGACGCCCTTGAACCAGATCATTACTCCGGTGGTCGCCATGACGAACATGCCCCAAACCAGCGCCCAATACTCGGCCTTTTCCGCATAGGAGAAGCGGCGAAACATCGGCCGTTGTTCGCGGAGGCCCAGGTAGTAGAGCATGGCATCGCGGACATCGGTGACGTCTTTCCAGTCGGGCAGCATGTCCTTGATGAGCTGGCGGCCATCGGGATTGGCGGAGACGTACCAGATGTGGAACGTGCTCACTGCAATCAGGACGACGCCGGCAACGCGATGAATAAGGCTGCGAACATGCTCGTTGATGAACACGACAGCCAGCCACGAGGACGGATATCGCAGGGCGAAGCCGGTCAGCACGAGCGTGAAGAAGCTGATGAGCAGCGTGAGGTGCTGGGCACGCTGCGCCAGCGTCATACGGAACAGGATCCGCGGCTGCGATATGCGATGTAGCAGAAGTTTCTTGCGGAACACCAGTACGTTGTGCAGGACCATCACTCCGATGACCGCAACGATCATCCAGATATAAAACTTGCTGATGAGATTGAGGACTTTCGTGCCGACATCCGCTTTTTGAGTTCCATCGAGGTGAACTTTCGCTGTAATGAACTTGGCGTTTGCTCCCGGATGGCACTGGCCGCAAGTCTTGGCAAGGTTGGCCGGATTGATGGTCGAACGCGGGTCACTCGAGGGCAGAATGTTGTGCACACCATGGCAACTGGCGCAATTCGCAACCGTGGCCGAGCCTACTCTCGCCGCCATCCCGTGGTAGCTCGCGAGATACGTGGAAACTCGATTTCCCGGCACGCCAAACTCTGACGAGAGTCGCACGCTGGCATGGCACGAGGCACACGTGTTCTCGACGTTGCCCGCCGCGACCGCCGAGTTCGGATCATTCGGGGCCTTGATGGTGTGAATTCCGTGGCAATCCGTGCACACGGGCGCATGCCAGTTTCCGCGGGCCAGCGCTTCGCCGTGGATGCTCTGCACAAACGCCTCTTGCACATTCGCATGGCACTTGCCGCAGGTCGCGGGCACGTTGAATTTGGCGATCGGAGACTTAGGGTCAGTTCCGGTGAGAATGTCGTGCGCACCGTGGCAGTCGGTGCAAACAGCGGCGTACTCAGACCCGCCACTAACTGCCTTTCCGTGAACGCTCTGCTCGTAGGAGTTGAAAGGAGCGGAGCTGACGCCGCTGCTCGCCATGACCATTTGCTTGCCATGACAGGCACCGCAGGTTGCGGGAATGTTGGTATGAGCGACTTTTGATTTGGGGTCGCTCGCGGGCAGGATTTCATGCACGTTGCCGTGGCAATCCTGGCACTTGGCGACGTTGCTGTTCCCTGCCGCCGCCGCCTTGGCGTGGACGCCGTGTTCGTATGCTGTCTGCTGATCGGCGTGGCAGGTGGCGCAGACGGGCTTGGCCGGCGTGGGATCGTGAGGAAATGCCTTGATGTCGGTGTGACAGTCCGTGCATCCGAAGGAGCTGTGAATGGACGCCTTGAACTTGGCATCGTCCACATGGAGGCTGACCTGCTTGCCGTTCTCATCCTTAGCAAGTGTTGGGTCGTTGTGACAGGCCAGACAATCTTCGTTGCTCATCTTCGCGGCCTTGGCCGGGGCTTTTGGCGCCGCCAATGCCGTCGCCGTGAGCAACGAAGCAAGTACCACAATCCAACCGCTACGCTTCACGGGATTCCTCTCACTTTCAGCCAACCAAGCCAATCATTGCTTGTGGTTTTGGCACCATTACTTCAAGGTCTTGACGTACTTCACGACTGCGTTGATCTCGTCATCGCTGAGCTTGCCCTTGTAGGCCGGCATCTTTCCTTTGCCGTTGCTCACCAGGGCGGTCAGGTCGGCGTCGGACATCTTCTGCACCTCAGGGCTGCTCAGGGGCTTCAAGCCCATGCTCTTCCCCATCCCGGTGCTCGCACTGCCGTCAGCTCCATGGCACATCGCGCACTTGGCTTTGAAAACCGCCGCGCCGTCCGCAGCCGCAAACGCAGAGCTCGCCAGCGCCAGGCACGCAACCAGAACCAAAGATTTGATTTTCATGGTCTTTGCACTTTCCTCCGTGAGATTTGGGCGTCGCCGCACCAGCTCCTGCGTCCAGCCCGGACATCGTGCTACAGCCATCGGCAGACCTATAATGGGCGACCTTTTACCTTCGCAGTTCCTCTGCCCGAACAGCAGTGAGTGTGCTCACTCCGGCCTGTGACTGCGGTCACATGGAGATGGTTTGTCACGCCGGCACGTGAGTGGCGTCACCATATTTCGGCCCGTCGAAAGAGGCTTCGAGGACGTTAATTTATGCGGCGATTCAGCGCACTCGCACCGCTTTTCCGTCGTAGTTCTGCCACATCGTTGCGTGCGAATGTTCTTATGGATCGAACGAGTGTTCGAACGGACGGAAACTCTCTTGGTTCGTCCCAGTTTTAATTGCAAGGTTGCCACCATAACTTACAAAAACGGGTGTACTATCTGGTAAATTGCAGTCGGCCGGCCAAACAACTTTTGAATCTGCGCTGTAGCGAAGTATTTAGCGTCGCTTCGATTCGGGGGCAGCATGCGTCTCACGAAGGGGTCCAGACTCTCGGTTGCGTTCCTGCTGGTTGCATTGTCGAGTGCGCCCGCGCGGGGATCTCAGCCCGGGCAGGCGACGAATGCTCCAGCGCAGTCGTCGGCTGCGCTTCCCGGTCAGGCACCGAGCCAATACGCCGAAACGGATGTCTGCAAAACCTGTCACGAAGAGATTTGGGAAAAACACTTTGCCGGCACGCCACATTCGGCGCTGCTCAAGGGCGATCAGCACGGATGCCAGGCGTGTCATGGTCCAGCGCAAGCGCACGTCGAGGGCGGCGGGGACGTCACCAAGATCATTCGCTTCGAGACGCTGAGTCCGGCGCAAACGGCCGCTATTTGCACCAAATGCCATCAGTCCAGCCTGGAGACGCAGAACTTCTCCAAGTCGGAGCACATGGCAAACGGCCTCAGCTGCACTACCTGCCATAGCCCGCACAAATCGACCGATGTGAATTTCATGCTGGTGAAATCGCAGACCGAACTGTGTTTTGGATGTCACGCTGCGCAAAAAGCTGAGTTTTCCAGGCCCTACCGGCATCGTGTCGAAGTGGGGCTGATTCAGTGCAGCGACTGCCACAATCCACATGGGACACAGACCGGCCACCAGGTTCGCGCCGCAGCGGGTCAATTCGCGGTGTGCACCAAGTGCCACACCGACACCATGGGCCCATTCGTCTTCGAGCACGCTCCGGTAAAGACGGACGAGGGTTGCCTATCGTGTCATACGCCGCACGGCTCGACCAACCCGCGGCTGTTGCAGGTGAACAATATCAACTTCCTGTGCCTGCGCTGTCACACGCCGAACATGAACGGGGCGGCAGGCGAGCCGCAAGGGCCAGCGCACAATCAATCCGCTAAGTACCAGGCGTGCACCATGTGCCACACGCAGATTCACGGATCCAACTTCAGTCCGGTGTTCTTCCGGTAGGCGAGGCGTGACATGGAAATACCAAGCAATGGCGCGCGTCTTTTGAGACTTGGCATGACGGTACTTGCCGTGTTCTTGGCCAGCGCTTCGTTAGCGCAAAACCCGCCCGCTTCGTCCACATCTGCTGCGCAGCCCGCTGCTCCCGACGAGGGCAAGGACATCGGCGGCTTTCACGTCACCCAATCGATCGAGCTCGGCGGCCGCATCTCCGATGTAAACGGCAGCCAGGCGATGTACGACACGCTCGTCAATTACCAAACCGGCGCCCGTATTCTCGAGCAAGACCTTACCATGCAGTCGCTCGATCATCACGATGTCTTCGACACACTTACACTAAGCAGCTTTGGATGGGGCGGAGATCCGGAACAGGCGGCTCGTCTTCGAGTCGCCAAGTTTGGCTGGTATAACTTCAGCTATTCGTACCAGCACATGCAGAATTATTTCGACTACGACCTGCTGGCGAACCCGTTGAATCCGGCGGCCGGAGCGAATCCGTACATCCCAATTCTTACCTCGCCGCACAGTTACTACAACCGGCAGAATCTATACAACTATGACCTCGTGATCCTGCCCATGCACCGCCTCTCATTTCGGGTGGATTACAACCGCAATCGCATCAGCGGGCCGTCATTCAGCAGCGTTCACCAGGGTACGGAGTCGCTTAACAACGAGAACTGGGACAGCACCCTTAACGGAGTACGCTTCGGCGCCGATTTTCGCGTCAACAAGAAGACCACACTCAGCTATACGCAGTCGCTGCAGTATTACGATGGCGGGCAGACTTATTCGCTGAACCTGTTCAACTCATGGCCGCTCGTGAATGGCCAGACGGTGACGTTCGGCTTGCCCTGGTTCAACAGCGGGAGCCCGTGCAGCGCTCCGCAGACGAATGGAATCGCCAATCCGGTATGCAACGGCTATTTCAATTACGGCCTGTACCAGCACGTCAACACGTCGATTCCGACCGAGCAGCTTAACCTGAGGTCATCGTCGCTCAAGTGGCTCGACTTTAACGGACAGTATCAGTACAGTCACGCAAGTTCGAGCACACCGTTATACGAGACGTTCTACGGTCTGACTTCTCGAACCAATAACCTCGGCTACACCACGCCCAACAGTTCGTCGAATTCACGGTGGAACTCGTCATCAGCAGACGTGTCGGGCACGATTCATATCAACGAGAACACCCGCCTCGTCGAGACGTTTCGCTTCCGGAATTTCAGTGTCGCCGGAACGTTCCTCGACCAGGAGTTCGCGTACTTTAACGCAGCCAGCCTGGGCGCGGGATCGCTGCTCAATCCGATTGCGACGTTTCCGCCGACGATCTTGACGCACTCGTCCAGTTCGCCTGCCGACGTAACGAATGAAGTCAACGTCAACATGATCGGGCAGAAGACGTACGAGAACGATCTGCAACTGCAATACGATATTTCGCGGCATTTCGGGGTGCGCGCCGGGTTCGTGTGGAACCAGCTCACGATCCAGCCGGGCGACAGCTATCAGGCATCGCTTGGCGATATCTACTATCCGAACACTCCTAACCGGGGCAATTGCGTCGGAGTGCCACTGAATCCGGACGGCAGTTGCACGTTTGTTGGGGTCATTGCACCGTGGGGAAATCCGACGACGGAGATCAATCGCTACTCAGCGGTGTTCGGCGGATGGTATCGCAATAGCAAGGGAGTACACGCGAACTTCAATGCTCAGTTTGGAAGCGCCGATAACTGGATCTATCGCACGGATCCCACGAGCTTTTTCAATTTCACTGGCAATATATCCTATGCACCGCAGCCGTGGCTGATGCTGGGCGGGAATTTCATTTTCCAGCAGGGCAAAAACAACGCCGCCGACATCAATTACAACCAGCACAATTACGTCGCCATGGCGAACGCCACCATCACACCCAACAAATATTGGGGACTGGATCTGGCGTACAACTTCGATGCGATTCAGCAGAACACTATTCTCTGCTTTACGGGGAGCGTGATTCCGTCCGGTTCGATCCCCTGCGTCGGTGACACGAGCCTGATGCAAACCTACGCCCTGTATCAGACCCACACGCAGTATGGATACTTCGCGCTCACTCTCACGCCGGTGCAACGTGTCACGGTCCGCCTCGGGTACAACATCGTCGACAACCAGGGCAATACAACCTCATTCAACACGCTGCTGCCGCTGGGTCCCCTGCAGTCAACCTACCAGACTCCGCTTGCTGCGGTAGACGTGCTCGTCCACAAGAATGTGACTTTTAAGGCTGGGTGGAACTACTACCAGTACGCCGAAGACTCGTTCGTCGGCCCAACTGCTTCGCGCTATTTCCATGCTAACAATACGACACTCGCGTTGCGATATTCGTTCTGAGGACGAAGACTCCCGCAACGCGAACTCAGCTTCCACCAACAAGGAAGCCCGCGAAGGTCGCGGGCTTGAGGAGAAGAGGCAACTGATTCACACCAGCACACTGCGTGGCCGCAGAATTGTCCGTGGCCGATGGCTGTGCACCAGGCCGACGGTGCGGACTCGCTCATACGCACCATGCAGGTCCTGGCTGAGCATTCGCACCACCTGCATGCAGACTTCGGGATGTTCGCGCAAAAACTTCATCAGGTCTTTTCTGCGAACAAAGACGATTTGGGACGCATCGAGCAGTTCGGCGGTGATTTCATACGGTGTATTGGACAATGCGGCTCCCAATCCCAACACTTCCCCGGGGCCCGCAATTCGTAGAGTCAGGCGTTTCCCGAACTCCGAACAAATCGAGAGCTTGGCGCGGCCATCGCACAGCAGATAAATGCCGCGAACAGGCTTTCCTTCGGCAAACAGAATCGTGTTCCGAGGATAGGTCCCCACCGACTTGATCTCCTCGAAGGCCTTCAGCGAGTCAAGAGGCATATCGCAGAAGATCCGGTCGGGTCGAAAGTCGCAGGTCCGACAACTTTGCTGAATCGCGCTTTCCATCATGCTTTGGTAATACGTCTGTTGCAAAGTTGGCGCAGTGATTCGAGTCACCGTTTTTCGTGACCTTGTTCACACCCCATGGGCCAGTGCTACGCGCGCACACCGCTGTTTTTACGGTCAGCGTCACACTTTATGGGCAATCGAGTGACGCGCGTCACCGGCTTCCCGTATCGGGCGTCGCGTTATTGCGTGATCGCCATCGCTTTCAGGGCAGCCTTGTTACGGATCAGCAAGGTCGAGCCTTTGGCTTGCACGATCTGCCGCTTCTTGAGATCGGCGAACAGTCGCGTTACCGTCTCGCGCGAGGTTCCGATCATCTGAGCGATTTCTTCGTGGGTCAGCGCGAGTTTGATGCGAGGTTCCAGCTTCGCCGCTTCGCCGTTGCGCGCGCTCCACTCCAGAAGAAGTTTCGCCAGCTTTTCCGCTGCGGAGTGTGACAGTCCCAGCGAACGAATCTCGCGGCAGGCACTGTTGTATTTTTCGCTCAACTGCTCTGCCACCCGCAAACACGCGTCCGCATTCTCGCGCAGGAAGCGGAGAAAATCTTCACGCTTCACGAAGTTCACTTGACACGGATCAACAGTCTCTGCCGTCAGTTCGTACGGCTTGCCGCTCACTGAAGCGCTGAGCCCAAGCACTTCCCCGGGTTCGGCGATTTTCAGAATCAGCGTCTTGCCATCGGTGGAGCAGATAGAGAGCTTAACCCGGCCTTTGCACAGCACAAATATGCCGCGTGGCGACTGGCCTTCCACGAAAAGCACCGCGCCCTTGGGATAGGCGGTTGCGTATTTGATGTTCTCGAATGATTGCAGGGCGACGGCAGGAAGATCGCAAAAGATATGTTCGGCCCGCATTTTGCACGTCAGGCAATTCTCGATGATGTCCAGTCCATAAGGTGAAAGCACAGCGTCCTCCTGATCTGGTGTGGAATCGTCCCGGATTGGCCCTGACGCGCTACTTGCGCCTCCGGGAGCGGTCTGGCTCACTGGCGATCGAAACCGCACTTCGCTCGGTGCGACGAGTCACGTGAGTTCGTGACTTTGCAACACGCGAATCGTGATAATCCGCTCCAGATACTTCTCAGGAGACTGCCTTGAGCGCACATCGAACAAGTGCAGAGATCACAAAACGATGTGATGTGGCATGCCCGAACGCACTTGTCAGGGTGGCTCGAAAAGCATGTATGTAACTGAATACACTATACTTAACGATGAGAGCGGCAAGGATTCAGCAAACTCTACCCAAGGTCATTTGTCACCGAACAATTGTGATATTCGCAGATCCAGGGGTGAAATTG
>Ga0335078_10011773_pt1 | contig 12974 bp, 8 predicted proteins | sample Lox_Sample_32_FD_206711 | JGI IMG/M metagenome (GOLD analysis project Ga0335078, IMG submission 206711) | Soil microbial communities from Loxahatchee National Wildlife Refuge, Florida, United States - Lox_Sample_3.2 | ecosystem: Environmental > Terrestrial > Soil > Wetlands | place: USA: Florida... | reverse complement strand
GGTCACGCTCGACCAGCAAGGCAAGGCGCAACCCGCGCTGGCCGTTTCCTGGGAGCACGATCCCGACTATCGGCGCTGGCTGTTTCGTCTGCGGCCGGGCGTGATGCTGCACAACGGAGCCGCATTGCGCCCGCATTTCGTCGTCATGTCGCTGGCCGCGTCGAATCCAGGCTGGCGCGTGCGCCTGCAGAACGAAAACGTGGTGATCGAGAGCGAGCATCCGCTTCCGGACTTGCCAGCCGAGCTGGCGTGCGCGCGCAATGCGATCGTCGTACACACCGAGTCCGGCGCAATTGTCGGCACGGGACCTTTTCGCGTGAGCGCGTGGGACGCCGGCAAACGCCTGGTGCTCACCGCGAACGAGGACTACTGGGGCGGACGTCCGTTTCTTGACTCGATCGAAATCACTTTCGGCCGCCCGCAGCGCGATCAGGCCCTCGACTTGCAGCTTGGCCGCGCGGACGTGGTGGAAGTCGCGCCGGACCAAGTGAAGCGGGCGCAACAGGAAGGGCAGCGCGTTGCAACGTCGGCGCCCTCCGAACTGATTGCGCTTGAGTTCTCCGACAAAGCGTCGGTCAAGGAACCCGCGCTGCACGAGGCAATCAGCCTCTCCATCGACCGCGCCGCCATCCAGAGCACGCTGCTGCAGAAGCAGGGCGAGCCAGCGAGCGGTCTGCTGCCGCAGTGGGTGAGCGGGTACTCGTTTCTCTTTCCCGTGAGCACGAACCTGGAGCGCGCGCGGCAACTGCGGCGCGATCTCGGGTCGGCGTCATCGCTGACGCTGGCCTATGACTGGAGCGATCCACTGACGCACGCTATCGCAGACCGTGTGTCGATCAACGCTAAAGACGCCGGAATCGCCATTCAGGCATATGGCGAGAATTTGTCCGCTCGCGCCGGCAATGCGGATCTGCGCGTAGTGCGCATTCCGCTGGCCTCGGGGGACGCGGCGGCAGCGTTGGCGGCGCTTGCCGGCGGCACGGGCAAGCAAAGCGCAACTATCGCCGATTCTCCAGACACGCTGTATTCCGCCGAGCGATCGCTGCGCGGCGATTTTCAAATCGTCCCGATCGTCTATGTGCCGGAGGCGTGGGCGCTGGGCGCGCAGGTGCGGAACTGGGCGACGCCGCGCGAGGGCGGATGGCGCCTAGCCGACGTCTGGCTCGAAGGGGAAAAGCCGTGAGCTATCGCTCAAAGCTGTTGGCGCTGTTCACGGTGACCGTGGTGGTCGTAACCGCGCTGGTTGCAGGATTGGTATCAACCAGCATGCGCCGCTCGTTCGAGCGCCTGGAAGAGCAGCGCACCGCCGAGCTGCTGGCGCAGTTCCGCCATGAGTTTTCCCGGCGCGGTGACGAAGTCTCGCGGCGCGTCCAGGCCATCTCCAACAGCGATGCGACAAGTCGCATGGCCGCCGATCTCGCGCGCTCCTCGGCTGATTATGGCCCTTACGTCAACGAAGCCGGCTCCCTGGCCTCGGCGCACCAGCTCGATTTTCTGGAGCTGCTGGCGGCGGACGGCACCATCATCTCGTCGGCGCAGTGGCCGGCACGCTTTGGGTATAAAGAAGATTGGGTCGCGGCGCTCGTCGATCGGAGCGCGCAGGCGGCTTTCCTGAAGCACGAACAACTGCCGGATGGCTCGGCACTGGCGCTGGTTGCCGTGCGCGATGTTCGGGCCGGCGATTTCGTTCTGCACGTCGCCGGCGGAGAGCGCGTGGACCGCAGCTTTCTGGCCACGTTGTCTCTGCCTCCCGGCATGCGCGCCATGCTTTATCTGAACAACGAGCCCGCGTTCTCGCCCACGGCGCTCACCGATGCTTCCGGGCCAGTGGCGAACGCGGAGAAACTTGCGCCGCTGGTGCAGCGCATCCAGCAGCAAGGCCAGCAGAGCTCAGACGTGGTGTGGTGGTCGGCGGACTCAGCCGACGCGGAAGCGGTCCTGGGCATTCCCTTGCGTGGGCGCGAAGGCGAGCCGCTCGGCGTAATGCTGGTTGGCAGCTCGCGCCATGAACTGGTTGAGATGGAAAAGCACATCCGTCTCGTCGCGCTGCTGGTGGGCGCGGCGGGCGTGCTGCTTGGACTCGCGCTCAGCAGTTGGGCGGCCGCACGGGCTACGCGCTCCATCGAGCAGCTCGCCGACGCGGCGCGTGAAGTCGCCGCGGGAAACTGGTGGGCGCAGGTTCCAATCACCTCCAACGACGAGTTCGGAGAGCTGGCCTCGGCCTTCAACCTGATGACGCGCGAACTCGCCGATCAACGCCAGCGCGCGGTGCAGGCCGAGCGCGTGGCAGCATGGCGAGAGCTGGCGCGGCGGCTGGCGCACGAGCTGAAGAATCCGCTCTTCCCGCTGCAGATCACGGTCGAGAACCTGCTGCGCGCCAGGGAGCAGAATCCAGAGCAGTTCGAGGAAGTCTTTCGCGAGAGCGCGAGCACCCTGCTGGCCGAGATCGCGAACCTGCGCGCCATCGTTTCGCGCTTCAGCGACTTCGCGCGCATGCCCGCGCCGGAACTGCAACCGGTACGGCTGAACGAGGTTGTAGCCCACGTGCTCAAGCTGACCGACCCGCAATTCACCGCTGCCGGGCGCGCGCCGATCACGGCCAAGGTGGAGCTCGATCCCGAGCTGCCCGTGATCCAGGCTGATCCTGCGCTCATCAATCGCGCGCTGCAGAATCTGGTGCTGAATGCCATCGATGCGATGCCTTCGGGAGGTGCGCTCGCCCTCCACACGGCCCATCGCGACGGCGTGGTTACGCTTTCGGTGAGCGACACCGGCACGGGCCTCACTCGCGAAGAATGCGAGCGACTGTTCACTCCTTATTACACGACCAAGCGGCACGGTACCGGGCTCGGGCTTGCGATCGTACAGTCGGTGGTGAGCGACCATCACGGCAAAATCACGGTGGAGAGCGAACCCGGCCGCGGCACCACCTTCCGCATTGAACTGCCGGTGGAAATGCCGCAGACTCGGCCTCACCCCGGCAAATCAAGACCGGACTCGCCGGGGACCCCGGACACGGCGCGAGGGGCCAATGTCTAGCCAACCGCAGGCGGCGCCGCAGAAGGCGCACTTGCTGATCATCGACGACGACACCAACACTCTCGCCTCGCTCGCGCGCGCTTTTCGCCTTTCCGGGCACGAAGCCACCGTCTGCGACAGCGCAACCCGTGCGCTCGAGCTGCTAAAGTCACAAAGCTTCGACCTCATCTTTTCGGACGTGGTGATGCCCGGCAAAGACGGCCTCTCGTTTCTCGAAGATTGCCGCGCGCTCGGCGTGACGACGCCGGTGGTGATGATGTCCGGACAGGCGCACATCGAGATGGCGGTGCGCGCGACGAAGCTTGGGGCCATCGATTTTCTGGAAAAGCCGCTCTCCACCGACAAGCTGCTCCTCACCGTAGAGAACGCGCTCAAGCTGAAGCGGCTGGAGCAGGAGAACCGCGAGCTGCGCCAGCGAGTCGGCAAGCACGACATCATCTGGAGCGGCGAGGCCATGCGCAAAGTGATGGCGCAGGTGGAACGCGTGGCCGCTAGCGAAACGCGCGTCTGCATTCTGGGCGAGACGGGCACCGGCAAGGAGCTGGTGGCGCGCACGTTGCATGATCACAGCCCGCGACACAACGGGCCGTTCGTCACGCTGAACTGCGCTGCGGTGCCGGCAGAGCTTGTGGAGTCGGAGTTGTTCGGCCACGAGAAGGGCGCGTTCACCGGCGCAGCATCGCGCCATGCCGGCAAGTTCGAACAGGCGCAGCACGGCACGCTTTTCCTCGATGAAATCGGTGACATGCCTCAGCCGATGCAGGCCAAACTGCTGCGCGTGCTGGAGCAGAACGAGATCGAGCGCGTTGGCGGCGACCGCCCGATCGCCGTGGACGTGCGCGTCATCGTGGCCACTCACCGGCGCCTTGAAGCTCTCGTGCAGGAAGGTAAGTTTCGCCAGGACCTGTATCACCGCATTTACGTTTATCCGTTGGTGCTGCCGCCGTTGCGCGAGCGCCGCGACGATATTCCCGCGCTGGCCGAACACTTCGCCCGGCAGATCGCGGAACAAAATGGCTGGAAGCCTGTGAGCCTCAGCGCCGACGCCATCGAGCTCTTGCGGGGCTGCTCGTGGCCAGGGAACGTGCGCGAGCTGCGCAACGTGGTCGAGCGCCTGCTGCTGTTCGCCACCGACAATCACGTGGATGCGACCGTGGTGCGCTCCGCCTTGCCGGAACTTTTTTCAGGCGGCACGTCCGAGATGCCGGCACGCGACTCAGGTCCGCTCTCTGCGCGCGTCGCGGGCTTCGAACGCGCCACCATTCTTGCCGAACTCAAGGCCCAGCAATACCACATCACCCGCACGGCGGAAGCTCTGGGACTGGAACGCAGCCATCTCTATAAGAAGTGCCAGCAGCTTGGCATCGATTTGCAGTCACTGCGCAAGCAGGGTTGAAAGGACTGCAGCAGCGCTCGAAGCTGCCATTGACAAGCGCAGCGCGAATGCATAGACTTCCCGCCGCTTTGTAGCTCCGATCCTCCCCAGGTTCAAGCATCCGAGCTTCAAAACAATCCCGGGGCATCCGCCCCAGCATGGCCACTGCCAGCCTTAACGGCCGGTGGTGTGACTTCCTTCGAGGAGAAACCGAACTATGAGCCGGAGAGTGATGCTGTACGCCTTCCTGCTGGCGATTTTGTGCTTGCCCATCGGCGCCCTTGCCGGTGGTGACCGCGACGACCATCACCACCACGTTAACCCCGCGACGATCGCCGCCCGCCAGAAGTTTTTCGGGACGCAAAACGTCGACCCGCACACTGGCGTAGTCAACCCCAGCAAGGTGATTTTCTCGTGGATCACCAACGCGTCCTTCGCAGCTGCGGTGAAGGGGCACGTTATGCTGCTCGATACGTACGTCACCCGCCTGGAAGTCACCCCGGGGCGTACGCCGTTTGTCATCCAGGACCTGCTTGATTTGCAGCCTGAGGCCCTCTTTATCGGCCACGGGCACTTCGATCATGCCGACAATGCCGCCTACATCTCGGCCCAGACTGGCGCACCGATTTACGCCACGCCGGAGACCTGCGACAACATGGCGATCGACGCCACCAACAACTTCAGCCGCGGCTACACGAAGGTTGCGACCGTCACTTGCAATGCGCTGACCGACCGCGGCTCGATTCCCGGTTCGCAGATCGTTCACGTCAAGCAGTTTGAGCCCGACGTCGCGATCAAAGTATTCAAGCACTTGCACTCGACCAACACCGGCGTGACCGATCCCGATGCGGTGCCAATTGCGGCGACCGCCGGCGGCGTCTGCACGCCTACCACTTCCAAGGGCAACACCTTTCCCTGCAATCTGCAGGATCCGCGCGATCCCTTGCTTTTCCCCGCCGGAACGCTGCTGGAGCCTAACACCCTGAACATTGCCACCTCCCGCCAGGGCGCCGGCGGCCCGATATCGTTGTTCTACGTGTTTACGGTCAGGGGCAACCACCACGACGACCGAGATGACCCCCGGTTCCGCTTCGTCTGGCATAACAGCACCGGCGATATCATCGACAGCTGTGCTCTGCCCAACAACAACAGCTCGGGCCAGCCCTATGAGCCGGGACAGGACGTCCATGGCTGCTTCCCGGGAATAACGGTTAACGGCAAAACCGTGGGCGACAACCTTGGCTCGATCATGGACGCCCTCAAGCCGGTCGACGTGCAGATCGGCTCGGTGGTCAGCCTCGGCTATAACCAGAACGGCGAGCGCGATACCGTCAGTTATATCCAGCACGTCCAGCCCAAGGTTTTCATCCCCTGCCACACCACCGCCGTCGCGGTGGAGGGTTCTTCGCTCGAGTGGAAAGACGGCTTCTATCTGGCGCTGACTGCTCGCGGCGTGCCGCAGGCGGAGTGGCCCCAGGTCCAGTGGCTGGTTGACCCCAACGACTATGCCAGACCATTGGTTTTCGATTTGAAAGGATTCTGAGCCAGGGTAACTTCGGATGCCCCGCATCGTTTGTGGGGCGCCCATTTGCCACAGAGGCGCTGGGACACAGAGATGAATAAACTCTGTGACTCCGTGCCTCTGTGGCTTTTTCAAGTGAATGAGCGCGGGCCGGCGGGCTCAGCGCAGACGGTAGTCGAAACCGCGGTTCAGAAATAGCGCAGTGGAGGGCTTCGCTGAAACTTTACAAACAGTGAGGGACTTGGAGGCGCGGGTGAGAATCGAACTCACGCATAAAGGTTTTGCAGACCTCTCCCTTACCACTTGGGTACCGCGCCCGGAAAAACGTTGCGCGAGCAAAAAACTGGAGCGGGAGACGGGATTTGAACCCGCGACTTCGACCTTGGCAAGGTCGCACTCTACCGCTGAGTTACTCCCGCTCGGCGCTCTGATTATAGCCAACCCGCGAAAAGCGGGCAATGAATCGCGGGAAGCTCTGGATCAAGAAGGGGTTGCGTGCGGCGCCCACTGCGGGTCTTTCTCCGGCGGTACTATCTTGCCGTCGCGCATGTGCAAAATACGGTCGCCGTAAGTGGCGGCTTCGGGGTTGTGGGTGATCATCAGCACGGTCTGTCCCAGGTCTTGGTTGGACTGGCGCAGCATGCGCAGCACGATCTCCGAGTTTTCCGAGTCGAGATTGCCGGTGGGTTCGTCCGCCAATACGATGGCGGGGCGGTTGATGAGCGCCCGCGCCAGCGCCACGCGCTGCTGCTCGCCGCCCGAAAGTTCGGCCGGGCGGTGGTGCATACGATCGGCGATGCCCAGCATTTTGACGATGCGGGTGTACAGTTCGTGGTCGGTGCGGCCGTTCGTTCCGGCGATATCCGCCGCAACGTCGATGTTGCCCCTGGCGTCGAGCGCAGGCAGCAGGTTGAACTTCTGGAAGACAAAGCCGATCTTGCGCTTGCGCGCTGCGGTACGCTGGGCGTCGCTCATCTGGGAAAAATCTTCGCCATCGATAATCACCCGCCCGGTGGTGGGCCGGGTCAGACCTCCTAAGAGATAGAAGAGCGTGGACTTGCCGCTGCCCGAGGGCCCCACTATGCTGACGAACTCGCCGCGCTCCACCGCCAGGCTCACTCCGCGCAGCGCCGGCACTTCCACCTTGCCCACACGGTAAGTCTTGCTCAGATTTTCGGCCTCGATGATTGCCGGCATGCCCATTCGATCTTACACGAGCGCGCGCCGTCGCAGCCGAAGCGCGCCTAAGGGCGCGTCAGCACCGTTTGATATGGATCGATCAGCAACGTGTGTGTCCCGTTCGGAACGGGCAGATGAAATTCAGTTTCCGGCCCGTCGGCAAAGACGCGTCCCAGGTAAAGGAGCTTGCCACCGGGAGCTTTGGCGTAAAGGGGAACGGAGGTGACCAGCGCGTCCGGCGAATCTTTCTGCAGCAGCGTCCCGCCGACCATTGGACGGCCGTTCTTATTGTTGAACCTAACCTGGGCCAGCTCGAAATGCGGCAGGGCGGAGCCGTTCACCCATTGCTCGAAGAACCACGCCAGAGATTTCTTACCTTCATATCGCAACGAGTTGGGCAGCGCGTCTTCCAGAGCTTGTTGCAGGTCTTGCGTGGACATCGTGCGCCCGTCGAAACGCTCGCGCAGGTGGCGCAGTACTTGCAGGAAGCGCCCGTCCGGGTTCGGGGCCTCGCGGTCGACGTCGCGAAACATCTCGCGCAGCATGTGGATGAGCCAGGTGCCGCGGCCGTAGACCACAACCTCGTATGCTTCCGGCAGCCGCGACGAAGTCAGGCGATGGCCAAGCGTGACCGGACCGGCGTCCTTCATCATCAGCCCTTCGCGCGATTTTCGCGCCAGGTCCTGGCGATACTGCTGCAGGACGGAGTGGACGGCTCCGGGTTTTTCCTGCTCCAGCACGAGCAGGGCGCAGTAGTTCGCCAGCGCCTCGGAGAGCCACACGTCGCGATAGCTCTTCCACATCACGGCGTCGCCCCACCATTGGTGCGCGGTCTCGTGGGGGTCGACCAACTCGCCATAAAGCAGCTTCTCGTAGTTGCTGAGGTGCAAGTTCTCGCGCTCTTCGGGACTCAGAAAGGCGAAGCTGGAAAGAAAGATGAGACCCGGCCATCCCTGGCTGAGCTTGCCCGGCATCTGTGTAACCGCGAGCGAGCTGTAGGGAAATGGGCCGAGATAACGCGCGAGAAACTCCACCGCGTGCGTGGAGCGCTGGGCAACCGCCTGCGCTTCAGCGGAGGGAGCGGGAGCCGGCGGTGGAACTGGCGGCGCGATCATGTTTTCTCGTGGCCGCTGCCCGGGAAAAGGCACAGGATCGACCAGCTTTGCCGCCGGCTCAGGGAATGACTTTTCCATGCCTCGCGCGGCATAGATTTCAACTGCCGTTTCTCCTGCCTTGCGGTAGGCAGTCACATACTTGCCGAGGTTGAATCCGGCCAGGGGAATGGGCCGCTCAGAGACCCAGCGCGCTACCTGCTCACTGCCCTCACTCTCGGCAGAAACTCGCTTGCCCGTTGCTACCAGAGTCCAGCCAGCGGGATAGCGGAATTCCAGGTCGAAGTTGCCCATTGCGGGCCCAACGTTGGGGTACCAGATGCCGCGCGATCCCACGTACATCAGCCCGCTGCCGGCTTCCGACAGCACGGAGCCGGTGTAGTTGAAGCGCAGCTCCAGTTTTTCTCCCGCGCGAAGCGGCTGCGGCAGGGCGACGGCAACCAGATCGTTGCCCCGCCGCGCCAGGTCGCCGCCGGCCAGCGACTCGTTCTGGATGAACTCCAGCGGCGCGCCGCCCGCCGAAACCGAGCTGACCTTGAGATTGCGGGACAGCTCGAACATCAGAATGCGGTCGCCACTGCGCGTGGCCTCGAGCGCGAGTTGCGCCTCCGCGTCCAGGTCCCGCGAAGGCAGAATGTGGGTGCGGATTTTGGAATCGACGATGCGGACGCTGCTGCGACCCAGCTCGCCTGCGTTCTCGGCTTTGCGCTCCGCAAGCGCGCTCTCCGAGCGGCTGGAAAAGGAAGCCCAAACGTCGAACATCGGCGCGCCGTTCACGAAGTTTGCCTGTCCCACAGCGAACGGTTCGGCGCTGGCCGTATCGAAATACAGATCGAGGCTGCCAAGGTGCAATCCAGCGAGACGCGCGTGCCAGAAGGTTCCCGGCCCCTTATCAGCAGGCGCGGAGGCCGCGCCCGGGGGCGCTTGCCAAGTCAGGAAGCGCACCATCTCGAAGGCGTCCATCGCGCACAAATCGCGGAAAATCGGGTCCCAGCGGGAGAGAAAGTCGTGCGTTCCGCCTTCCGGCGCGCTTGCATCGCCAGCGGCTGGGGGTGTCCCGGCATTGTCGCCGGATCCGGCCTTGTTGGTAACGCTCGGAATTTCGCCGGCGAGAATGGGGCGCAAAGCCGGCGCCATGCGCTCGAAGGTCCCGTCGGTGAAGCGAAAGAAGGCAGTCGAAAATCTCTCCTCCAGAATGGGCGCGCCCGTGAACAGCGCCATGGATGCGCGTTCGACGTGGTTGGGCGGCACCAGCAGGACCTCGCCGTCGCCATCGAAGAATGCGCCAGTCACGCGGCCTTCGACGGTCTGGCTGAAGGCGATGGTCCCGCGGTTGAGCGTCAGATGGATCTCGCCGTGGTCGATGTCTGCATCTCGCACCTCGTAGACCCGGTTCGGATCGAGGGCAAGGTCGCGCAACTGGCGGTAGAGCGTGACGGCCGGGCCGGATGGGGACACTGGCGGATCGGTCGCAGCAGCCGAATTTGCGGCAGCCAGCACCCCCAGCATCAGCCATTTGAGCCATGCGCTCCGCATCTTCCCCTTAGTGTGCTCCCGACTGCCGAGTCTCGTCGAGGACCGGTTAAGGCCCCATCGGGCGGCTCGTGGTTAGCGCAAAACTGTGGTACTCTCGCTTTCCCCAGGCACGCCGCCCATGAGACTGCCCTTTCAGAGCCCAGCGCCACAGCGCACCTTGCGTCGCCCTCAACCCACGCTGGTTCCGGAGTTGGGGAATTCTTCCATCTCGGCCCAGTATCGCGCAGCGCGCGTGGGCGGGGACTTTTACGACTTCCTGCTGACCGACTCCGGCCGCCTGATCTTCCTGCTGCTGGACGTGGCCGGCAAGCGCGAGGAAGCGCTGGATATCGCTGCCGCCGTGCAGGATGGCATGCGGGCGCGGGCCGCCGAGCTGTTTCGTAACCGCGACGTCAACGAGGCCGAAGCGCTGCCCTCGCTGCTCATCGAGCTGAACCGGCTGATTATTCAGGCCGCGGGAGGCGTGCGTTGTGCGCCCGCCTTTCTCGGCTGCTACACCGAGGAGTTTGGCACGCTCGCCTACGTCAACGCAGGGCACACTCCTGCGTTACTGATCGACCCGGATGGCGTCCGGCGGCTGGAGGCCAACGGCTTCCCGCTGGGCCTGTTTTCCCACGCCACGCACGATGCTCTCATCACCGCGATTCCGCCCGGCGCTGCCTTGCTGCTGGTCTCCCGCGGGCTGGTCGAATCGAAGGCCGGTTCGAAGGAGTACGGCATTGACCGCCTGTCAGAGTGCGTCTCCGGCCTGCAATTCAAGGATGCGCCGCATCTCTGCGGCCACGTGCTGAGCGCAGTCAAAACCTTCACCGAGAGCTCCTGGAGGCACAAGGACTCGGAGAACGACGTCACCACGCTGGCCCTGGTGCGCGCCGCGGCAACAGCCGCCGCCGGCGCCGCCATCTAAGCTCAAGCCCCGCGCTCCCGCGTTTGCTCCCTTTCCTGGCCCGGTGCTAGCATTCTCCGCCTGCGCGGAGGAGGTTTGTATGCTGAAGAATCGCGTGCTTCTCCCTGTGCTTATCATCATGGGCGTGGTGATTGTGGTCATCATCGCGGTCCCGTTTCTTGTGAATGCCGATTCGTTCCGTCCCACGATCGAATCGCAGTTGCAGTCATCCCTCGGGCGACAAGTCACCATTGGCGGCTTGAGCCTGTCGCTGCTGGCGGGCGGCGTCACCGCCAAAGACGTCTCCATCAGCGACGACCCCGCGTACAGCAAGACGCCGTTTCTCAAGGCGCAGTCGCTGGCGGTCGGAGTCAAGCTCCTGCCCCTGATCTTCTCGCGCTCGGTGCAGGTTACCAGCATCACCATCGACCGCCCGGAACTGATGCTGGTTCACTCCGCCTCCGGCCAGTGGAATTTCTCCAGCCTGGGAAGTGGCAAGAAGTCCCCGGGATCGTCGCCCGCTCCCAATTTTTCCGTGGAGAAGCTGAAGATCACCAACGGTCGCGTCACGGTGCAGAAGACCGGCGGCAAACCTTCTGTCTATGATGACGTGAACGTCACGGCCAGCAATATCTCGTACGATTCGCCGATGCCCTTCACCCTCGACGCCAAGACGCCGGGTGGCGGCAAGCTGAAGGTCGAGGGCACTGCCGGCCCTGTCAACCAAAGCGATACCTCGCTTACGCCGCTGCAGGCCCAGGTTTCCATCGACAACATGGACCTGGCCGCCACCGGCTTTCTCGACCCCTCGTCGGGAATTCAAGGTGTGCTCGATTACAAAGGCACCGTCAAGTCGGACGGTAGCAGCGCGCAGACGGAGGGACAAGCCACGGTCAACAAGCTGCGCGTCGTGCCCAACGGTGCGCCCGCCAGGCAACCCGTCAGCTTGAACTACGCTTCCACTTACGACCTTAAGCGCGCGGCCGGCACGCTTACACGCGGCGACGTGCACACGGGCAGCAGCACCGTGCGGCTGACGGGCGACTACGACATGCACGGCGCAACCACGGTCGTGCACATGAAGATGAACGGCTCGCAACTGCCGGTGAAGGACGTTGAAGGCCTGCTGCCCGCGGTGGGCGTGACGCTGCCGGCCGGCGCTTCGCTCCAGGGCGGCACCATAACCATGAACTTGGCCCTGGATGGCCCCGTCGACAAGTTGGTCACCACCGGCACTACTGAACTCTCAAACGCCAAGCTGGCCGGTTACGATCTTGCTTCCAAGATGAAGGCCCTGTCGGCGCTTTCCTTCCTGCAGAGCACCTCTTCGGACACGGTGATTCAAACCCTGAGTTCGAATCTGCGCATCGCGCCCGAAGGCATTCGCGCCGACAACGTGAACCTGGTGATCCCCTCCATCGGGTCGATGACGGGCAGCGGCACGGTGAGCAGCAATAACGCGCTCAATTTCCACATGGTCGCCAAACTGGCGGCGTCGAGCGGCGTGATGGGTCAAATGGCCAAGAACATTCCCATCCTCGGCGGGGCGAGCCGGGGCGGCGGCGGAATCCCGTTCATGATCCAGGGCACCACCTCGCAGCCAATCTTCATTCCCGACGTCGCCGGAGTGGCGAAGGGCATGGTTGGTAACCCTTTGCAGCAGCAACAGCAAAATCCCCTGGGTAACGCGCTGCAGGGAATCCTGGGTGGGAAGAAGAAGTAAGATAACCAGTTTCCGGCGGACTGCGCCTGAAGCAAGGAGAAAATATGCGCAAGAACTCGCTTGCCTGTCTGATTTTTCTTGTAGCAACCCTCACCCTTAGCGCCCAGCATCCGCCCTCCGAGCGGTCTGCCCAGCGCATTCAGAAAGAGGTGCGGCATGAGCTGGCGATGCTGCCCTACGTGACTGTCTTCGATAATCTGGCTTTCCGGGTCGAAGGCGAAAAAGTGATTCTCCTGGGACAAGTCACCAAGCCGAGCATCAAGAGCGACGCGGAAAAAGCCGTCAAGAGCGTCGAGGGAGTCGAGCAGGTTGACAACAAGATCGAAGTGCTTCCACCGTCTCCCATGGATGATCGACTGCGCCTTGCTTTGTACCACGCCATCTACGGCTTTGGGCCGCTGGAGAAGTACGGCATGGGAGTGAACCGGTCGATTCGCATCATCGTGAAAGGCGGGCATGTCACGCTGGAAGGGATTGTTGACAACCAGGCCGACAAGGACAGTGCGGGCATTCGCGCCAACGGCGTCTCGGGTGTGTTCTCGGTAACGAACAATCTTCAGGTTGGAAACGGTTGAGACCCCTGGCTAGTCGGTCGTCAGCAA
>Ga0335078_10011772_pt1 | contig 12974 bp, 12 predicted proteins | sample Lox_Sample_32_FD_206711 | JGI IMG/M metagenome (GOLD analysis project Ga0335078, IMG submission 206711) | Soil microbial communities from Loxahatchee National Wildlife Refuge, Florida, United States - Lox_Sample_3.2 | ecosystem: Environmental > Terrestrial > Soil > Wetlands | place: USA... | reverse complement strand
TCTCGACGGTGTTGGTTGCAAGAAGCTGGTTGTAGCCGAGCGCCGTAGTGATCGCGCGCGCTTTTTTGTTGTACTCGAGTCCGGCCTGTACGTCGTAGCCGCCGTTACCTCCGGCTTCGAAGCCGTAAATGCGTACTATCTGATCCCTGGTAAGCCCGGCCGCCAGCGCCGCCCGGGCGTAAGCGCGTTTAAATTCGGTTTCGCTGCGTGGCAAGCGCGGCACGAATTTAAATTCACGTTGCGCATCCGCCAGAAAATCGGACACGACCGGCACATAAAGTGGAGGTGAAGGATTCTCTTCGGGTTTGAGAGGATTGTGCGGCCGGGGCGGACCGGAATAAATCGGAGGCTGGCTGAGCACGTAGTCGTCGAGCAATATCGGTTGATGGCTAGCGCGTTTGCTCATGCGCAACCGGCGTTTTTCAGCAATCTCATTCCAATAAGCTTCGGCCACCGCCGCATAACGCTGCCGCGCGTCCAGATATTCGGCGATAGCCTGACGATATTGAGCCATCACCGCTGCGAGATCGGCGGAGGGAATAGCCGGCGAAGCACCAGCGATCCGATCTTGGACAACAGCGGATCCGGCGCGGAGCGCTGCGGGCGAGAGCGCAAGAAAAGCCGCAAGTAACCAGATCAGGCGGCGAAGGCTAACGTGCACTCTTGATCACTCCCCTAGCGACGGTTGCGCTGGAACCAATTTCCACGGCCCTGCGGCCGTTGCTCGCCTCCACGCTGGTTCCGATTAAACCGCTGACGATTAAATCCATGCGTCCGCTGCCGCTCGATCGTCATCCGCCTGCCGATATTGTGCGCAGTAAACAGGCGTTGCAGCACGCCGCGGTCGCGCGCCGCTTCCTGAGGCGGTATCTGAAACGGCACTGCCTCTAATCGGCCGCCGGCACCCGCCCGCAGCGCAAACGCGGTTGCGCCTTGGTTAAGGGTGCCGAGCCGGCCCCCTTGCAGGTTGAAAACGTCGATCTGACCGACATGGCCATCCGTATCCGGATAAAGTTTGACGCGCGGCTCTTCGGTGCCGCCGGTATAGGGTCCCTGCGGAACGTCGATCACGCCGGTGGTGCCACGAATTCCAAGCGTGGCGATTGGCGTTGTGATCTTCATTGTGCCGGTCTTGGCGACGAGGCTCGCGACGAAAGCGGCCGTTCCGACGCCCACAGCGAATGACGCAGTGCTGCCTTGGCCGCCTTCCTGATAGACAAATTCGTTGACCACAAGGCGCGTATTGGCAGACAGGCTGAAGGTTGTCTGATCGTCGAACGTGATGCCCAACGCAGAGTTGGGGCCAGTCACCAGGGTATCGGTTTTGAAAATGGGATCTTTGATCCGCAGGGCGACCGCCGACGCGCTGACGCGTATTACCGACGCCTCACCTTGCAGCGTGGCGACTCGGCCTATCTCATTCACTCGTCTAGCTTGACCGGGCTGCCGTACGGCCGTTTGCGGGATGCCCGCAGGCTCCTGCCCGCTTGCCGCAAAGCGCCAAGCCATGGGCAAAGGCAACGGAAAAACCGTCGCAACACCGCCAATAAGTTTGATGAATTGCCGCCGCTTCATGTCCACGCTTGGGCATGACTAGGCCAGCATGCCGGCCCCGCCCTACACTCCGGTCACATGCAAAGCGCAAACTTGCGGCAATTTGTTGATCGTCGCCGCACCGTGGGGCCCTTCCGTTTCGCTGTCCTGCGGCTGCGAATCCTTTGCAAATGTTAAGCCATGGCGAATGCAATGCTCAAATCCACAGGCGGCCGGTATGCCCGATTTCGCCGCCAAATTGGCAAGCTAGATAGACGAACGGCCTCGGTCCCGAGGGAGTGGGGCCAAGGCCGTTCTCGTGTCGGCAGGCGCCCCATCGTACGCCCCTCCCCGACACTGCTGGGATCATGCCAAAGCGAAGTTGACTGATCGTTACGACGCCGGATCGCGCCAGCGGGCATACTGCCAGTTTAATCCAATGCAGGCTTGCCGGCGGAATTTCAAATGAATCACACTTGGCAGCGGTATTCACTCAGCCCGAGCGCGCGAAAGATTCCTTTCCTGCAGTTCGCTGAGATATTGGCGCCAATAGGTTTCGCGGTTACGCCCGAGCTCTAACAAATACTCCCACGTGAAAATTCCGGTCGCATGCAGATCGTCGAACACGAGCCGCACGGCGTAGTTTCCGACCGGATGTAGTTCGAGGATTTGTACATCGCGCTTGCCAGCGATTATGCGCCGCTCGGCCGGCGAATGGCCAAGCACCTCGGCGCTGGGGCTGCGGACGCGGAGAAATTCCGCTGACAGCTCGTGACTCTCTCCATTGTCGAAATTGATAACGAGGCTCTTGCGATCTTTGCGTAGGCGCAATTCCGCGGGCCAAGGGCTTTTGACGGCCACGACCCGTTTCCTACTCCGCCGCCTGAGCGGCGCCACCATGCGCTTTCGACCAGCCGGCCGGGTCCTTCATGAATTTTTCGGCTTCCTTCAGCTTCGATTTGTCAAACCTGCCGCTGTTCTTGGCCGCTTCCAACACGTCCCACCACGTCGCCAGCGCATGCAGCGTAACGCCGAGGTCGCTCAAGATCTTCTTGCCCTCGGGAAAAATGTCATAGAAAAACACGACGAAACAGTGCTCAACTACTGCGCCAGCGCCGCGCAAGGCCCTGCAAAAATTGACCTTGCTGCGGCCATCAGTGGTCATGTCCTCAACCAGCAGCACGCGGTCTCCGGGCTCAATGTGCCCCTCGATCTGGGCGTTGCGTCCGAAACCCTTGGGCTTTTTGCGTACATATTGCATCGGCAACATCAGCCTGTCGGCCATCCATGCGGCGAACGGTATACCTGCGGTCTCGCCGCCGGCCACAGCGTCAAATTGCTCGAAGCCGGCCTCGCGCTCGATTGTCGCGGCGCCAAAGTCGACGAGCGTTCGCCGCACGCGCGGGAATGAAATGAGCCGCCGACAATCGGTATAGACTGGACTCGCCCAGCCCGAAGTGAAGATGAAGGGCTTATCGGCCATAAACCGAACCGCCTCCACCTCGATGAGCATTTTTGCCGTCAATTCGGCGATAAGCTTCTTGTCGGCGAATCCACTCATCCAACGTCCTTGTTCATGCGCTCACTTGCCACTCGATAGTTTCGCCGCCGCGATAGACCAGCGCCCGCTCATCCGCACCGGAAACCTCGATTTCCACCGGCGCGGTCCACGGGGATTTTTCCAGCACAATCTTACCCTCGTTCGGCGGCAAGCGATAATGCCTCGCCCCATTGAGCGAGGCAAAAGCCTCAAGCTTGTCGAGGGCGCCTTCCTCTTCGAACACCTTTGCGTAGGTCGCAAGCGCCACCGGGGCATTGAAGATGCCGGGCACGGAGGTGACGGCAATTTTCCTAGCAAACGGATGCGGTGCGGAGTCCGTGCCGAGAAAGTAGCACGACGCACCCGAAGTCGCAGCCCGGCGCAAGGCCTGACGATCGGCCGCAGTCTTGATGACAGGCATCGCGTACATCATCGGCTTTAAGCCTCCGCCCAGCCAGTCGTTGCGGGTGAGATTGAGGTGATAGGGCGTAATGGTGCCTCCGACTTGCGGGGCCGCGCTTGCTACGAATTCGGCGCCGGTTTTCGACGACAAATGTTCGAGCACCATGCGCAATCCGGGGAATTGTTTTGTCCATGTTGACAAGCGCCGTTCAATGAACGCCGCCTCACGATCGAAGATATCGATGTCATCCGCAACCTCTTCGCCGTGCATCAAGAGCGGCATGTCGATTTTCTCCATGCGCTCAAAAACGCGGACGACGTTGCGGTAATCGGTAACGCCGGCCGACGAATTGGTTGTGGCGTTTGCCGGATAGAGCTTAACTGCTGCAAAGACGCTTTCGCGGAAACCGCGCTCCACATCAGCTGAGTCGGTTTGATCGGTGAGATAGCAGGTCATCAGCGGCTTAAAAAGCGAGCCAGCGGGAAGCGCCGCTTCGACGCGCGCGCGATAAGCCGCGGCGTCTCGTGTGGTGCATATGGGAGGAACAAGGTTCGGCATTAGGATCGCCCGCCCAAAATCTTTTGCCGAATACGGCAGTACGGCTTTAAGCATCTCGCCGTCGCGGACATGCAGGTGCCAATCGTCCGGCCTGCGAATGGTGATGCGCGCGCTCATTCATGCACCACTAATCAGGGAAAAACACCGACGGCAATGGTCCATGTCTCACGTTACGCTTGGCGAGGCGTTGTGCTGGCGCAGCCTTTCCACAACCTGAGCTATCTTGGATCGTTGGCCGCTTTGGGCAGTGCGCGACCCCGAGGGCGAACCCCATCCGACTGGCGCGCCAACAGCGCAGCCGCTACAACCTTGTTGGCACCTCTCGTCTGCAACGGGTGCGCAGAGGGCGCGTTATAAGTTTACAACGGCCGCTGCATTCGCGTGACCAACCGGCCGGAGATCGCGTGACCACGAAAGCCTACGTAGAGACATTGAAACTGGCGCTGCTCGTGGTTGCGGTGGCCATTGTTCCTCTCCTGGTTTGGTATTTATTCAACGTCATTCTCATCATATTCGGCGCCATCATTCTGGCCATGCTGTTGCGGCTGGGTGCGCAACCGTTCATGCGCTGGCTGGCGATGCCGGAACCGTTGGCGCTCCTGGTTTCCGGGCTGCTCGTGCTGTTTGTCATCGGCGGCACCGGTTATTTGTTTGGAACGCGCATAGCCAGCGAGTTTCAGGATGTCGTGCAGCGGGCGACTTCGGCGAGCGCCAACATACAATCCGCCCTGCGAGGATCGGAATTCGGCGATTTCATCCTTGAGCATTTCTCCGGAGGCAGTTTTTCTGTCACCGGTGTACTCTCCGGTGTCCTGCGGGTAAGCACGAGCTTTCTCGAAGCTCTGATCATTATGGTGATCAGTGGGATTTATCTGGCGGCTCAGCCAAGGCTCTATCGGAAAGGCCTGATTTGGCTGTTCCCACCCGGCAAGCATGCGCGCGCCGCCGAAATCATTGACGGCATCGGCGAAGCATTGCGGCTTTGGCTCCTGGGACAACTCATCCAGATGTTTTTGATTGGAGCGCTAGTGACGTTTGCCGTCTGGCTGATCGGCGTCCCGTCTTCCTTGGCGCTCGGCCTCATCGCCGGCATCGGCGAATTTATCCCCTATCTGGGACCGATTCTTGCCGCCATTCCCGCGATCCTGGTCGCGCTCACCAAAAGTCCTGAGCTCACATTGTGGACACTGGTGGCTTATCTGATCATTCATCAGATCGAAGGCCAGGTGCTAGCGCCACTCATTCAACACCGAATGGTTTCGATTCCTCCAGCGGTCATGCTTCTTGGCATTGCCGCGCTGACTTATCTGTTCGGCACGGTCGCTATAATCTTCGCCGCCCCCATGGCCGTGGTAATATTCGCCGCCGTCAATTTGCTCTATGTACGCGATACCCTGCACGAAAAGACCGAACTTATTCGCAAATTGAAGTGACGATTCCGCGAACTCGGTTAACCGGCTTCGCCTTTGCCAGCTTGGGGTGTGCCGGCCCTAGCTCCCCGCCGGCCCATTGAATCGGCATGCTTTCTGGTCCGCACCGCCCCGATATGGGGCCCATTTTGAGGTCCGAATTGGCAATAGTGCCTTTAGGGAGGCAGTGGTAAGTTGTGAGCATGGAATTGGCCTAAATAGAGATGTAGTGGGGGCTAGGTATGACCGCGCAACCAAAGTCCGCGGACCTCAAGGCAAGCACACCGATCGCCGGGGATAAAGTGATTAACTTGGCGCTTCAGGGTGGCGGCAGCCATGGCGCGTTTACCTGGGGTGTGATCGACCGTTTGCTCGACGATGAACGGATAGGTTACGACGGCGTCACTGCGACCAGCGCCGGCGGCGTGAATGCCGTTCTGTTGGCTGACGGCCTTGCGCGGGGCGGCCGTGCCGGAGCGAAGGAGTTGATGCGAGCCTTCTGGAAGAAGATGTCGGATGTGACTTCATCAAGCATCATTGCACCCTCCTTCTTCGACAAAATGAACCCGAATTTCGGGCTTGAACATTCGCCGGGCTACGTAATGGTCGACATCATCAGCCGATTTATGTCGCCCTATCAGCTCAATCCGTTCGACATGAATCCGATGCGGGATCTGCTCAACGAAGTAGTGAACTTCGAACTGGTGCGCACACAACAGGTGCTCAAACTTTTTCTTTGCGCCACCAATGTGCGGACCGGGAAGGTTGGAGTCTTTACCAACAAAGAGATCACCGCCGAGCACGTGCTCGCGTCGGCTTGCTTGCCGTTTATGATGCGGGCACCGATGATCAACGGTGACGCATATTGGGATGGTGGTTTTATGGGCAACCCTGCGATCTTTCCCGTGATCTATGGGTGCCAATCACAGGACGTTCTTCTGGTTCATCTGACGCCGACGGAGCGTCCCGAGCTACCAACCAATTCCCGCGCCATCCTCAATCGTATGCAGGAGATCAGTTTTAATTCTTCTCTGATGCGGGAAATGCGCGCGGTCGCGTTCGTTACCCAACTCATTGACGAGGGCAAACTCGCCGGCGGGAAGCGCATGTATATCCATTTGATCGAAGCCGAGGACATAATCAGGGACCTGTCGGGTTCGAGTAAAATGAACGCTGATTGGAAATTCCTGACTCATCTTTTTGACCTTGGTCGACAACGCACGGAGGCTTGGCTCGCCGCCAACTACGATCGGCTCGGCGTCGAAACGACGGTCGATATCAAGGCCAGATATTTGTAAGCGAAACGCGCCGCCGGATGGCGGCGCGACCTTGAGCACGGGCAAGTAATCGCCCGCGTGGCGCGCGCAGACGGAATTTACTTGCCGGTTCGCGGTTCGACTGGCCCATTAGCCTTCCGCCATTCGCCAAAGCCCCCCTGGATGTGGGCGACTGGGCGCAACCCCATTCGGGCCGCCGTTTGTGCCGCGAGCGCGGAACGCCAGCCGCCGGCGCAGAAAAAAACAAAGCGTTTGTCTTCGGCAAAAATCTTTTTGTGGTACGGGCTCGCCGGGTCGATCCAGAACTCAAGCATGCCACGCGGACAGTGAAACGCGCCGGGCATCCGTCCTTCGCGATCGAGTTCACGGATATCGCGAATATCGACAAAAACCACATCGTCCTTGCCGTGAAGGCTCAAAGCCTTCTCGATCGGCAGCGTTTCGATTTCACGTTCGGCGGCGTCGACCAGGGCGCGGAAGCCGGTGGTGATATTTTGCGGCATGATCCGATGACCGGCGGAGGTTGGTCGGAGTGGCAGGATTTGAACCTGCGACCCCCTCGTCCCGAACGAGGTGCGCTACCAGACTGCGCTACACTCCGACACAGGGCGGCGCTTATACAATTCGGCCTGCGGGGCTGCAAGGAGGCGCCTTTTCCGCTATCAAAGCACGGGAGAAACGTGATGACAGTCCCGCTGAAAACGCCCGTGTTGAAGACTGGTGCCGCGGCCGTCGAGGAGGCGACGCGCTTACTTGCCGCTGGCGGCTTGGTGGCCTTTCCGACCGAAACGGTCTACGGGCTCGGTGCGGACGCTACTAATGGCCGGGCGGTAGCGCGCCTTTACGAGGCCAAGGGACGTCCTTCATTCAATCCGCTTATCGCTCATGTGGTTGATCTCAAGGCCGCGCAAGCGCTTGGACGCCTAAATGCCAAGGCGGCTCGGCTGGCCAAAACCTTCTGGCCGGGACCGCTGACCATGGTTTTGCCCAAAGCCGCCAAATGTCGCGTGTCCGACTTGGCGACGGCGGGGCTCGATACGATCGCCGTCCGCGTTCCCGATCACAAAGTCGCCCGCGACATCCTTGCCGGCTTTGGCAAACCGGTGGTTGCACCGTCGGCAAACCGGTCCGGCCATGTTTCGCCGACCCGCGCGGAACACGTGCAAGCGGATTTGGCCGGCCGTATCGACTTGATTATCGATGGCGGCCCGACCCCGGTCGGTATTGAATCAACCATCATTGCCTGCCTCGAAGAACCCGTGCTGATGCGCCCCGGCGGTGTGCCGCGGGCAGCCATCGAGCGCGTATTGGGGCAAAAGCTTGCCTATGCCCCTTCCGGCTTTCTTCGCGGCAACGATGCGCCGCTCGCCCCCGGCATGCTTCCGTCACATTACGCGCCGCGCACGAGGTTGCGGCTTAACGTCGATCGCGTCGCTCCCGCAGAGGCCCTGCTCCTGTTCGGCAGCGGACTTCCCCCGGGCGGCAAGACCGCAGCGAAAACGCTCAACCTCTCGGCACGAGGCGACCTTATCGAGGCTGCGGCCAACCTGTTCTCGCATTTGCGCGCGCTCGATGCAGTGGGCGCGAGCGCCATCGCAGTTGTCCCCATACCCGCGGAAGGTCTTGGAGAGGCAATAAATGACCGGCTCGCGCGTGCCGCGGCTCCGCGTCCGGTGAGCACCCGATGATTTTTGGCCGATATCATTTGCATCATTCGTCGCGAGCCGCTCATGCTCGATAAATCGCCCACTGTTCCGGATGCGTCGCTGCTTGCGCGTTTCGCCGCGATCGTCGGCGAGAAATACGCTATCACCGACCCGCAGGCTCAGGCGCCTTATGTCGTTGAAATGCGCGATCTCTACCGCGGTCACACATCGATGGTGCTGCGGCCGGGCTCGGTTTCGGAGGTGGCGCAGATTCTCAAGCTCGCCAACGACACCTCGACACCAATCGTGCCGCAAGGTGGCAACACCGGTCTGGTCGGCGGACAGATCCCATTCGACAGCGAGATCGTGCTTTCGCTCACGCGGCTTGACCGCATTCGCGACGTTGATCCAACTTCGAACACGCTGACCTGCGAAGCTGGTGTGACCTTGCATTGCGCGCGCGAAGCCGCGGCCGCCGTGGATCGGCTTTATCCGCAATTGCTACCATCGGAGGGCAGCTGCACGATCGGCGGCAATCTGTCCACCAACGCCGGCGGGATCGCGGCGCTCGCCTACGGCATCGCCCGGTCTCACGTGCTCGGTCTCGAGGTTGTGCTTGCCGACGGCCGCATACTTGACAACCTCACCAAGCTGAAAAAGGACAACACCGGTTACGACCTGAAGAACCTGTTCATCGGTGCCGAAGGAACTTTGGGAGTGATCACGGCGGCCGTGCTACGCCTCGTGCCGCGACCGCGCGCAGTCGAGACTGCTTTTGTCGGCTTGCCGAGCGCGCAAGCGGCGCTCTCCCTGTTTGCGGCCGCCAACGAAAGCGCCGCTGGAGGCGTCACCAGCTTCGAGCTGATGACGCGCTTGGGAGTGGAAATGGTTTTGCGCCACGCCACCGGCTGCCGCGACCCATTGCAGATGCCTTATCCTTGGTACGTCCTCATTGAGCTTTCATCGCAAAGCAAAGCCGGCTTGCGCGACGTGCTCGAGGAGATTCTCGCTCAGGGGCTTCAACACGGTTTCATCCTCGACGGCGCGATCGCCGACAGCATTGAACAGGCGAAAGCATTTTGGCGCTTGCGCGAAATGTTCGGAGAAGTACAGCGCCATGAGGGCGGCTCGATCAAGCACGACGTTTCGGTGCCGGTCGCCGCGGTGCCCGACTTTATTGCCGAGGCAGGTGCCGCGATCGCTGCGCTCCTTCCCGGAGCTCGCCCTGTTCCGTTCGGCCACCTCGGCGACGGCAATATTCACTACAATGTGAGCCAGCCGATCGGCGCCGATCGGGCGGAGTTTATTGCCCGCTGGAATGAGGTGAACGGCGCTGTTTTCGCGGTCGTGAAAAAGTTTGGCGGATCGATCTCAGCCGAGCATGGCATCGGCGTGATGAAGCGCGACGTGCTGCCGAGCGTCAAGGACCCGGTTGCGCTTGACCTTATGCGCAAGATCAAACGTCTGCTTGATCCAAACAACATTCTCAATCCGGGTAAGGTTCTCTAACGCCAGGCCCGGCCAGGATTGCTCAATCGGAGCACGAGATATCGCCGCCCATGCGGCTCCTTTGTGAACGCGCCGTGACTGAAAGCTGAAGACCCCCTTGGCAAACGTTGATGAGCCGCCGCCAGGCAAAGCGCGAGCCGATTGTTCGCTCGCGCTTCGCCCGTTGCGCTTTCGCCGGTAATGGTCACTTGGGAGCCGCCCTTGACCCGTGCGAGCGCGCAAGAACGAACATATCCGGCGCGCCCATACATTGCGGTAAGCGCCGCCATTTTCCGTAACGGCCGTGTGCTTATCGTTCGCCGCGCGCAACCGCCGGGTGCCGGTCTCTACACGCTGCCCGGTGGCGTGGTCGAACTGGGCGAGACTCTTTCTGAAGCGCTTGTTCGCGAGGTTCGCGAGGAGACCGGTCTCGAAATCGAGCCGCTCGCGCTCGTTGGCTACCGCCAAGTCATTACCCGCGACGCAAACGGGCGTGTCGAACGGCATTTTGTGATTTTGCCGTTCGCCGGCCGCTGGCTTGCCGGTGAAATAACGCTGAACGAGGAACTCGCTGAGGCCCGCTGGCTCACGCAGTCTGAGCTTTTCGGTCTGGCAACCACCGAGGGTCTGGCCGAAATCGTCGGCACGGCCTGGGAAAAGGTCAATACCAGTCCTTGAGCGACGCCCCACTCATGCCGCAGCTTTACAGTTGGTAACGTCCATCTCGATCGTTATCCTTAAACCAATTCCCATGCGCCGAATCTTGATCGCACTTTTACTTACGCCTTGTTTGGTCATCGGAACGGCGTACGCCCAAACCTTGATCGGGCCGGCGCCGAAGCCCCAAAACCAGCCCAAGGCAGCGGCTCCCGGTCAATCTCCCGGACTGCCGCAAAGCGCGGCTCCCACCCCGCAGAATCCTGTCCCCTATGATCGGGACCTGCAACGCCTTTCCGAGATCCTCGGCTCACTGCATTTTTTGCGTGGCATTTGCGGCTCCAACGAAGGCCAAAAGTGGCGCAACGAAGCGCAGGCCCTGATCGACGCCGAAGCACCGACCGGAGAGCGACACGAACAGTTGATTGCGAGTTTCAACCGGGGCTACCGCGCCTTCCAGCAGAGCTATCGCACATGCACCCCGGCCGCCGATTTCGCCATTCGCCGCTATCTCGAAGAAGGTGCTAAAATCGCGCGGGAAATCACCGCTCGTTATGCCAATTGAGGCGCATTAACCCTTCTCTAAGGTTCAAGCTTGCAGCCAACCTTGCCGTGCTAACGTTGTTTTCTGGGCAGGGACGCGCCGGGTTGCGGCGATCAGTGATCACGATGAGCTGGGCGACGGCAACTTTGCCGGCACGGGGCGCCGTAGCCGATGAGCAGCAGAAGCGCCTGGCGCTTGCTTATTTGCAAGATGCTTGGACCGACGCGCATCACGAGGGAATTGAGGGCGATTGTTTGGCGCAAACAGCGCTGTTTTTGGCCTTGGCCGAGTTGATCTCCACTTACGGAGAAGAAGCGACCGCGTGTTACGCAGCGGGTTTGGCCCCTCGTATCCGCAATGGCGAGTTTTCCGTCGAACTGTCGCGGCAATAACGTCATTCCCATCCGAACCCTTGAGCGAGGGCGGGCGGCGGCCTAGTTTGGCTGCATGGCAGGACCATCCGCTCGCATGAAAGTCGCTCTCCTTCCGGATCGCGGCGTGGTCAAGGTCGCCGGTGAGGACGCACGCGCTTTTCTCCACGGCCTCCTCAGCGCCAACATCCTCACGCTTGTGCCGGGAGCAGCCCGCTTTTGCGCGCTTTTGTCTCCGCAGGGCAAAATCTTCGTCGATTTCATCATCGCCGAGGCGCCGGCACGCGAGGGCGGCGGTTTTTTCCTCGACGCGCCAGCGGATCTCGCCAACCCTCTGGTCGACAAGCTCAACCTCTACAAGCTGCGCTCGCGGGTCGTAGTCGAGAACCTTTCGGAAGTGCTGGGCGTGCTGGCGGGGTGGGATGGAGCAGGAACGACGGCTATTGGTCTTTCCTATCCCGATCCACGGCTAACAGCACTCGGGCTGCGCGTTATGCTTCCGCCACACCGCGCCGCTGACGCTGCGGCGGAGCTTGGCGCAGTCTGTGTCGAAGCGGGTGAATATGATACGCACCGCATCGCACTCGGCATTCCGCGCGGCGGAGTTGACTTCAAATACGGAGATGCCTTCCCACACGAGACCGACATGGATCAGCTCGGCGGCGTCGATTTTGCCAAAGGTTGTTATGTCGGCCAGGAGGTAGTCTCGCGCATGGAGCACCGGCATATCGCCCGCACACGCGTCCTGCCGATCCGCTATCAAGGCTCTGCGCCACAAGCCGGCGAGCCGATCATGTCCGGCCAGCGCCAAATCGGCACCATGGGCTCGGCGAGTGCCGGCCACGGCCTTGCGCTCTTACGGATTGACCGTATGGCGGACGCGCTGAGAGAGGGCGAGCCGCTTCTTGTCGCCGGCATCGCCATAGAACCGTTCAAGCCCGATTGGGCGCATTTTGCGGTTCCTGAGACCGTCAAAGCTGCCGAATGAGCGAGGAGACCACCCTCGCCCGCTGTCCTTGGCCGAAGGATGATCCGCTTTATCTTGCTTATCACGATGAGGAATGGGGCGTACCCGAATTCGACGACCGTGCGTTATATGAGAAGCTCGTGCTCGACGGCTTCCAAGCCGGTCTATCTTGGATCACAATTCTGCGTAAGCGTGAGAACTTTCGTCGCGCCTTCGACGGCTTCTTGCCGCAAAAAATCGCACGCTATCGCCCGAGTAAGATCGAGCGTTTGATGCAGGACGCCGGCATCGTCCGCAACCGGGCCAAAATAGAAGGTGCCGTGCTCTCCGCCCGAGCATGGCTCAAAGTGATGGAGGATGGCCCCGGTTTCTCAAAGCTGCTCTGGGAGTTTGTCGACGGCGAGCCGAAAATAAACCGCTATCGCACTATCCGCCAAATTCCGGCCGAAACCGCGACCTCGCGGTCAATGTCCAAGGAACTCGCGCAGCGCGGTTTTAAGTTCTGCGGCCCAACCATCGTGTACGCCTTCATGCAAGCGGTCGGCATGGTCAACGATCATCTGGTGAGCTGTCATCGCCAT
>Ga0335078_10011771_pt1 | contig 12975 bp, 8 predicted proteins | sample Lox_Sample_32_FD_206711 | JGI IMG/M metagenome (GOLD analysis project Ga0335078, IMG submission 206711) | Soil microbial communities from Loxahatchee National Wildlife Refuge, Florida, United States - Lox_Sample_3.2 | ecosystem: Environmental > Terrestrial > Soil > Wetlands | place: USA: Florida... | reverse complement strand
CTTTCAGGGATACGTTTGACATGAACCGGATCAAACGCGGGTGCAGTCGTGAATACATTCTCCCCGTTACCGATCAGGAATTCGCCCGGGTGATCCCGTTCATTAACGACCGGGAGTGTGTTTTGCTCAGCCTGTTTGCCACGGAACTTCCCGGTGGTGAAAAACATGAGATCCGGTACTTTTTTGAATACCGGAAAGAGATCCTGGCACTGGTTCGGACCATCACCGGCAAAAAAACGACATCTATTGCAGCACTGTTCCCGGCGGCGGCGTGGCCTGAGCGAGAATGCCGGGATATGTTCGGAATCGAGTTTGAAGGCGCGTATGATCTCCGGCGTCTCGTACTCCATGAAGGGTATCCTGCCGGATTTCACCCACTGGATAAATCATTTGCAAACATGCCGGTGAATACTTTGGAAGCGATTCGCCCGGAAGATGAGTATCCGTTCCGGGCAGTACGGGGTCCGGGAGTTTACCAGGTACCCGTCGGGCCGGTCCATGCCGGCATTATCGAACCCGGTCATTTCCGGTTCGGTGTCATCGGCGAAACGGTGTTCAACCTCGAGATCCGGCTTTTCTACACCCACCGTGGCATTGAGAAACTCGCAGAAGGAAAGGAACCCCGGGATTGTTTAAAGATCGCAGAGGCAGTTTCGGGTGATGAATCGGCAGCGAATGCGCTTGCATTCTGCCTCGCGGTCGAACGATTCTCCGAGATTACTGTACCAGACCGTGCCTGGCATATCCGGACAATCCTCTGTGAATCAGAGCGGATCTGTTCCCATCTTGGCGACCTGGCCGGGATGCTGACCGATGTGGCGTTCTCTCTCGGGGCAAGCCAGTTTTCTGTGCTTCGGGAGGAGATTTTCCGGCAGAACGAGAAATTATCCGGCTCGCGTTTTCTCCGGAGCATGGTCTGCCCAGGAGGTATATCCCGGGACATCCCGGCAGAAACGCTGGCCGGGTTCAGGGAATACCTTATCCGGTTCAAAAAACAGTTCAGGACCGGGCTGTCCATCGTGCTTTCGACTCCTTCGGTGATCGATCGGTTCACCCAGACAGGAGTCATCAAAAACGCGATTATCATCCCGCTTAATATCACAGGTCCGGTCGCCCGGGCATCCGGAAGCGATCGAGACGTGCGTCTTGATCACCCGTATGGGTTCTATGACCGATTTACCCCCACAACTCACCATCTTGTGGACGGGGATGTTCTCTCCCGGTTCACGGTAAAAGCGTCCGAGGTTCTGGATGCGGTTGATTTGATCGAACATATGATTGATGGAATACCTTCCGGTCAGATATGCAGCACGGAGAAAATTCGTGATGGTAGCGCATTTTCACTGGTCGAATCGCCCCGGGGTGAGAACTTTTGCTGGGTTGATGTGATAGATGGCAAAGTCAGCCGGTACAAGGTAAGGACGGCGTCTTATTGCAACTGGCTTGCGCTGGAACATGCGGTGCCGGGAAACATTATTGCAGACTTCCCGGTGATCAACAAGAGCCTGAACCTTTCTTACGCCGGGACGGATCTCTGAAGGTGAACAATATGGTGAACGCTGTATCCTGCCTGATAAAAGGGAAGGTGACCGGACCGCTTCCCATCGATGATGAAGATCTTGAGCGGACCGGGCACGCGATCCGCAGGGAGATCGACACGCGGTTCGGCCGCAGTCTCGCGATCCGGGAGCTGGACGCGGGCAGCGACAACGCCGCCGAAATAGAAATAAACAATCTCAATAACGCATACTACGACGTAGAACGGTTCGGGATCTCCTTTGTCGCCTCTCCCCGGCATGCGGATATCCTGTTGGTGACCGGGGCGATCACCCACAACATGGCGCTTGCAGCCCGGAAGACCTACGATGCGATGCCGTCTCCCAAATACGTTGTTGCTGTGGGGGACGATGCTTGTACCGGGGGAATATACACCGGCACCTATGCCGTTCTCGGTGGAGCAGACGCGATCCTCCCGGTAGACCTCAAGATCCCGGGCAATCCCCCTACGCCCCTCCAGATTCTCTCCGGTCTCCTTGCCCTTATGAGAAATGCACGGGAGCAGGGCTCGAACCGATAATGCCTGTGTCCGGGCTGTCAGACGGGCCGGCCAAACCGGTATTTCCCTTTCGGCACCGTCAGCTCGAAACGGGCTCCCTTCCCAGTGGTCCCGGTCTCGGTTATGGTTATGCCGGTGATTGAGAGAATTTCGCGGGAGAGGAACAGGCCAAATCCGGTATTTTTCCCGAATCCTTTCGTAAACAGCTTTCTTTTGTCTTCGAGGGATATCCCGTTCCCGTTGTCCTCGCAAACCAGGATCAGTCCTTTTTCGGTTTCCCGGGAAGATACACGGATGGTTGTCATACGGTCCCCTCCATATCTCAGGGCATTGTCAATCAGGTTATAGAACACTTTCTCCAGAAGCGGATCGGCGAGGATCTCCAGATCAGTCCGGTCAAAGTCGACCCGGATGTTGCGCATCGGCAGCTGAAGGGCAGAGTGGAGCACAATCTCGTTTATGTTCTGCCATGCGGTAGACTGAATTCCCATATCTTGGTAATTCCTCGTAAACGCGATCTGGCGTTCGATCGTTTCCAGGATCTTCTCTTCCTTCTCGAGGTATCCGATAACCACGGGATCGCGGGTATGTTCCTGTGCGAGGGACAGGTATCCCCTGACAGACAGGAGCTGGTTTTGGATATCGTGCCGGGTGATCCCGGAAAGGAGGTTGAGTTTCCGGTTCGACTCCCGGATCGCTTCCTCCATCATATGACGTTCGGTAACATCCTGGACGGTCCCGTGCAGCTGGATCACGGAACCCTGCTCATTACATTTCGCACCGCCAAAAACGTGAATCCACAACCTGCCGTGATGGCGACGGATAACTTCCAGTTCAAGGTTGAACGGGCTGCCCCGGGTTACAGCATCGTGGACGGCACCCTTGAGCGATATCCAGCTTTCAGGGGTGAAATAGTGCTCCATGGCATTAAAAGGAGGAACCGGCTGTGAGGGATCCCAGCCTGTTATCCGGTATAGTTCATCTGACCACGTTATGGTATCCGTTTCCCGGACCCACTCCCAAACGCCGATATGTGCAAGCCGGTAGGTCTCGGTAAGCTGTTCCTGTGCGGTCTGGAGGTCCTGTTCAATCCTTTTCCGTTCGGAAATATCGTGGATGATTCCCTGGAACCCGGAAACGTTGCCCGCCTCGTCCCTCAGCACGACTGCCGAAAGCAGTGTGTATGCGATGCTCCCGTCCTTTTTTTTCAGGGTGAGGGGGTAATCTTTCAGAAATCCCTCTCGGCTGATGTCCCGGATAAATGCTTCCCTGTCCCCGGCGTTAGCATATAGATCGGTCATCCGTGCCCGGGAAAGTTCTTCCCTGCTCCCGTAACCTGCCGCTTCCACAGCGGCGTCGTTAAAGTCAAGAATCGCACCGTCTTTTGATGTAATAAACACGAAATCCCGGGAAGTTGAGAAGAATGCACGGTATTTCCTTTCGCTCTCCCGGATTCTCTGATCACTTGCGGACAACCGGTCAAACTGATCGCGCAGCGCACTCTGAGCTTCTGCAAGCTGCCGGTTTTTCTCCTGCATTTCGATCTCTGCCTGCCGGCGTTCCGTGATGTCGACAGCCACACCAAGTATAGCCGGCTCCTTGCCCCCCAGCGTATAAAACGGCACCTTAATCGTCTGGAGATAACGACGTTTCCCGGAAGCGTCGATGTAAGGCTCTTCCGGGATAAACTTGGTTTTTCCTGTCGCCATCACCTCCCGGTCGTCCTTAAGCATGTGGCGCAGCTCGTCACGATCCTTGTGGAACAGCGCCTGGGGTTTGCCCTCAAGATCGCTGACGGTTGTATTGTATCCCTCTGCGACCGCCCGGTTTGCGAGGATATATTTCCCTTCGGGATCCTTTGCAAAGATCATGTGAGGTACAAGATCGATGATCTGCCGTTGCTGGGCCTCTTTTTTCCTGAGTGCGTCCTCAGCCAACCTCCTCTCGGTGATATCCCGCGCCTCAATTATCAGGAGACTCACGGTGCCTTCTGCATCAAACACGGGCTTGATTGAAAAGTCCGCAAGCATCCGGGCATCACCGGTGCCGCCGATCTCTGTCTCATACCGGACAAATCTTCCGGCTGCTGCTTCCCGGATCGCGTCCTGCAATTTCCGGGTTTGACTGGTATCTCCTTTCCACCAGGGCGTTTCCCAGAACGGGCGATTGACAACATCCTCCAGATGCACTCCGATAAAACCGAGCGCCGTCCGGTTCGCATCGGTCAGGATCCCGTCCGGGGTCATCAGGCCCGTAAACTGGAACGTGCTGTCGAAGATTGCCCGGATCCTGTTCTCGCGCTCCTGGAGCGCCGCTTCCGACTTTCTGCGTTCCGTGATGTCCCGGAAAGCCACGTATACCGCAGGCCCGTTTTTCCAGGAGATCGGCCTGGCTGCCACATCAACGTCAATTATGTTGCCGTCAACCCGGACAAACTTCTCCTGGATGACCGGCAGCGTCTGTTCAGATGCAGAGACGGTTCGCTGGGCGACAAGATCCCGGTAATCGGGATGAACATAGGTGAGAAGGGGAGTTCCCACAAACCGGTCGGGACCCTCCGCGCCCATAATCCGGAGGGCCGTATCGTTTGCATAGACGATCTTCCCGTCTTGGTGGATGACGATTCCGTCAAAGGAAGTTTCTACGAGCGTCCGGTATTTCTCCTCGCTTTCCCGGAGCTGTTCCTGGACCTCCTTGGTGTGGGTGACGTTCCTCAGGATCGACACCAGTCCTGCAGGCTTCCCGTCATTCCCGCTGATGATGGAACTGCTGATCGATGCCAGGAATCCGGTCCCGTCTTTTTTATGCACCCGGAATTCCCGGTAGCCGGGAGATGCGGCACCGGAAAAAACGTTTTCCAGCGCCTCCCGGGCACTGTCACGATCTTCCGGTGCAATCCAGTCGATGACGTTCGATCCGATTGCATCTCCGAGACTGACTAAACCGAACAGTTCAAGCGCACGGGGAGATGCATTGACAATAGTCCCACGCAAATCGGTCACAACGATGCCATCAGGTGAGGCAAAGAAAAGGCTCCGGTGGAGTTCCTCGCTTTTCCGTAACGCCATCTCGGCCTTCCCGCGTTCGGTAATGTCCCGGATTGACTCAATTGCCCCGACGAGCTCCCCGCTCTGGTCATAAAGGGGGCTGGCCCTTCCCCACAGCGTCCGCGACTCTCCCCGCAACCGGGGAAGAGCAGTTTCGGCGGCAAGCATTGCTCCGTCACGGACGATATGTGAATACCGCTCCCGGACATCATCAGGCGGGGCAAAGATCAGGTCGATAAGGATCGGCACGCGCTTCCCGTAAAACGGGAGGGCGTACTCATGATCGCCTTTACCCAGCATATCGCTGGCAGAAATCCCGGTCATTTCCTCCATCGCCCGGTTCCACGCAATGACAAAACCGTTCTTGTCGATCGCCACCGTGGCATCCGGCAGGAAATTGATAATATCCTGCTCACGGCGTTCGTGATCGCGGATGATGGCCTCTGCCCTCTGTCGCTGAACTGCCTGACGGATCTTGTACGCGAGCTCGGTGAACTGGGAGAGGGGTTCCCCTCCTTTCTGGAGGTAGAAATCGGCACCTTCGTTTAACGCCTGGATGACAATTTCTTCCCTGCCGCGGCCGGTAAAAAGGATAAACGGGATACGGTTACCGGAGTTCCTGACCCGTTTGAGAAACTCGATGCCGTCCATCTCCGGCATCAGATAATCAGATATTATCGCGTCGTAGTTTGCCGACTGCATGAGATTCAGGGCATCTGGCGCAGATGTGATGGTGTCAACGGAGAACTCTCCGCCCCGCTCGAGGAATATCTTTCCTATTTCAAGCAGGGAGGGTTCGTCATCGACGTAAAGAACATGAAACATGTGCTATGCCCAAATGCTATCCGGTTATGGTCTGATTCAAATATAAAATACTCGAAATGGATTTCTTTTCTGCCGGGCCTTTACCGGTGTCTGATGTACAATCTTAACCGTCCCCTTGCAGCTCACTTTCACCCTCCGCGTGGCCGGATCTTTATCGGCCCCCCTGCAGCAGGGATCCGGTGCTATGCAAATCGAGATCCGAAAAGGACTTTCACTCCAGCCGGGCACTTTTTCCGCCATCGTGGCACCCGAGAAGGCACTGGTTGCCGCCATCAACGCTAACCCGGATCTCCAGCGGTTCCTCTTCCTTTACGTGGGGGGGAACTACTCCCGCATCCTCTCCGGAGTCAACCGGACCGCAAAGAACTTCGATGTGCGCCGGGCCTTTACCGCCCACCAGCTCTTCACGGTGCTCCGGGAAGCCGGCCATACGATCATCCTTGCCGAGCACGACCCCTCGCTCTTTGACGGGGCGGCCGCCATGCTCGAACCGGTCGCCGGGGCGCTGAAGGATGCGGGCCGGGAATCCCTGGTTATTCTCTACACGCCTGTCGCTGACCGCACGTTCCATGCGCTTGCGCGGAAGGCGGACCGGTACATCGAAATTGTTACAGAAGATCAGACGAGGCAGCCGGTCCGCACTTCCCGCATCATGCGGCACTGCGGCATGAGGCCGGCGTGCCAGCGGACACTGGAGGTGTCGTAATGGGCAGGACGTTCCCGAGCATCCGGCAGGGAGTCAACAGCACCGCGGACCGGTGGGCCCGGTCCGCCCGGGCACTCAAAAAAGAGGATCAGGTGTATGGGGAGCGGCTGGTCGAGCTTGCCAAAGCGCATTCGAGCGAAGCGTTCATTGCCTGCGATGACCCGCTGGAGGCCGTGGTATTCTCGGCACTGGTCGAGATCCTCAAGCGCCAGGACCGGCCCGGGCAGGATGAAGGAGACGGTCGTGTGGATCCTTGACTCCACTCCCCGGAACGGCGGTGTAGATCTCTGGGTAAGGGAGGGGCGTGCCGTACGAAAGGTCCACCATCCATACTCCCCGCCGTTCTTTGCCCGGTTCCACGATCCTCATGCGAGCGCCGAACTGATCTCTGCCCTGGAGGAGCAGTACGGTGCGGAAGAATGCACGATCCGCACGGTCTTTGGTGAATCCCCGGGTTGGGCTATCCTGGCAGGCCGTGACGTGGCCGAGGCAATCGAGCGGCAGGTGCAGTACGCTATCGATCTCTATAATGTCGACGTGCGGCGGGACCAGCGGTTCATGGCCGAACACGGGATCTTTCCCTGTGCCAGGGAAGGTGAAGACCGGTTTTCCCCGGATATTTCGCATACTCTTACCGGGATCGGGATACGGATCTGCGGCGATCCCTCCCGGGATCTCTCGTTTACCAATATCGAGATCACTGACGGGTGCACGGAACGACTTACCGGTAGTACAGCAACAGTTCTCGGAGATCTGTTTGGTCTTGTCGAATCGCAGGACCCTGATCTCATCCTCATGCCGGACGCCGACACCTGGATGCCGAAGATTCAGGAGATGGCACGACAGGCCGATCTCGATATGCCCTTCTCACGGAACGGGAAGTACCGGCAGATTGATTCCCGATCGTACTGGAGTTACGGCAGGATGGAGCACAAGACCGCGGCGCTCATCCCGGACGGTCGCATCCTGATCGACACGGAACAATCGTTCGTGTACGGCGAAGGGGGGCTTGAAGGAGTGCTTATGGCCGCCCGTCTTTCGGGGATTTCCCCGAACCTAGCCTCCCGGTTCACGCCCGGCACGCTTATCAGCAGCTACGAGACGTACGAGGCTGTAAAGCGGGGGATCGCCGTGCCGTTCCGCAAGAGCGACCCTGAGACCGTGCGGAAACTATCCGCGCTCCAGGCTGCCGACCGGGGCGGAATGATGTTCCAGCCTGTGCCTGGGACATATGAAAATGTCGAGGAGATCGATTTTACATCGATGTACCCGTCTATCATCGTGCTGGCAAACCTTTCACCGGAAACGATCGGGAACTTCCGGGGACCCGGGTTCCTCCCCGGGGTGCTCAGGCCGCTGCTTGCTCTCCGGATTGCGACAAAAAGACGCAAGAAGACTGAACTGCAGCTGACTGGTATCGATTCGATCCTCAAGTGGATGCTTGTTACCTGTTTTGGGTATACCGGCTATAAGAACGCGAAGTTCGGGAGGATCGAAGTGCACGAGGGAATTACTGGCAGGTCGCGTGACATCCTGCTGCAGACAAAGGATATTGCCGAATCGATGGGTTTCCGGGTGCTGCACGGGATCGTGGACTGCCTGTGGGTGCAGGGAGCGCCGATCGGGGACCTTGTTGCACGGGTTGAAAGGGAGACCACCCTCCCCCTTGAAGCGGAACATTTCAACTGGATCGTCTTCCTGCCACTTGCAGATGGTTTTGGCGCATATAACCGGTATTTTGGCCGGCAACCGGACGGGAGCGTCAAGGTCCGGGGAATTGCGGCGCGCCGCCACGACACCCCGGAGTACGTCCGGGACATGCAACGCCGGATGCTGGACCTTATGAAAGAGGCAGTGACCCTCGCGGAACTGCGGGATATGCGGGACGCTGTCTCCGGTATATTCCGGGAATCAGTCGCCGGCCTGCCCGCAGCGGACCCGGCGCAGATGGCGATCAGTCGCAGGATCAGCCGGCTGACATACACGCACCGGTGCCTCGAAGGTGCCGCGGTGCAGGCGTACAGGGACAGCAGTGTCCCGGTAGCGCCAGGTATGAAAATCCGGTATGTCGTCACTGATGCAGCCCGGTACCAGGTCGAGCCGGTCTGGAATGCAGACCGGTTCGATCCAATATTCTATCGCACGCTCTTGGACCGCGCTTACGCCGAGATCGCATTTGCATTTGTCGGCAACCGCTCAAAACAGACAGGTACCGGTACCGGGATCACCGGCTGGCAACAGGGTTCATAACCATTAATACCGCGTCCATGCCCATGTTCTAGTACGACGATGAGCCCTCTCCGGATCCTCCTGTCCTTTGCCCCGTGGATTGTGTTTGCAATTCTCTCGGGACAGGCACCGGCGAGCACTACCATTGCCATCCTCGCTGCACTTGCGGTGACAATTGTCACCGGTTACCAGGATCTCGCGAAAAAATATGTCCTGGCCTGGGTTACACTGGTATTTTTCGTATTTTCCAGCGGAGCCGTGATCGTCCTGAAATGGTATTTCCTCATCCCGCTTCTCGGAATCCTTTCGATGGCGAGCCTTTCCCTGGTATGCTGGATCACCGCCGCATTTGGGAAACCATTTACCCTCCCGTACGCCCTGGAGGGAGCAAGCCCGGCAATAGTAGCAAGCCGGCAGTTCCTCCGGGCAAATTATGTCATCACCGGCGTTTGGGGTTTCATATTCGTCGCGAATACGCTGATTGCGATCGCTGCCTACAGTATTCCGGGTCTGCATGATTCCGGCCTTGGCAATGCAACCTGGATCACCATCCTTATCGGTGTAGCTTTTACTGTCTGGTACCCTGCGTACTTGCAAAAACGATACAGCCGGCAGATGGGTTCCGGAGCTGAATAACCCGGATTAGTCCCCCGTATTCTGTTTTTCGTTTCTCTCTAAAACCAACACACCAAGAAAAGCCGGTTGCCTTATCCCAAAATTGTTTATATCGCATCGGAAAAATTACCCCTTATCGACTATAGCAGGTGCGGATGCGATGAAACAGGAAGATCCAGAGGTTCTCCCGAAAGGGACAACGCGGGCCGGAGGACAAGGAATCCGGGTTGTCATAACCGGTAAAGTGGGTGTTGGGAAGACAACCCTCGCGGCGCTCCTGGCTATCCTCTTCTCGCAGGAAGGAAAAAAAGTTCTTGCGATTGACGGTGATCCCCGGCACAATCTTGCCGCAGCCCTCGGTATGCCGAAACCCCGGGCAGATGAAATTGTCCCGGTCGAGGAAAACTCCGGCCATCCCCGGAAAAAGGGGGAAGGGATCCCCCCTGGCCGCACTGCCCCGATCAGCGATTTAAGGGACATTGTCCGAAGGTTCTCGATACCTGCCGGACATAACATCCGCCTTCTCGTCCTGGGGAACACACAAGAAATCTGTGACGGTTGCCTCTGTGCAGATTACACCCTGCTCGCTGCGATCCTCGGACAGATGCGCTCTGCAGAAGAAGAAGTTATCATCCTTAATACTCCGGAAGGGCTTGAACATTTCGGGAATGCAGTCTCTGAGGGACTCACCTGTGCGGTCGTGGTCACTGAATATTCATTTAACGCAGTATCGGTAGCGAGAAAATCGGCGGTTCTTGCCCGGCAGCTGGGAATCGGGAATGTGATCCTAGTCATCAACCGGGCTCTGGACGAAACGGGCATCCGTAATGTCTGTGGCAGCGACAGTGGGGTAACAGAATTTTCCCAGACAATTACTCTCCCTCTTGAACCTGTCATAAACCCCGAGGATCCCGAGGTAAGGCATTTAATGGATACTGATACGACGTTTCTTCAGGGAGTCCGGACCCTTGCCTCTGCAATTGCAGGCCGGTGCGAGAGCTGGGCACCTCCTTCCCGCTGAGAAACCGATCTTTCCCTGCAGGACGCCCGGTGTGTTTATCGCGGCAGAAAACAAACGGCAGTACCCAGAACAGGAACCGCCGCTGATGACTTCGTCTTTTCTTTCCCGCCATGCCCATAATGCGGTGTTCTCCGTCGACCCGCTTACTTATCGTGCTCCGGAGACGCCTGTCGTCCCTCCAGAAGCAATGCAGGTCTTTGTTTCAGGACAGGGGATTTTAATCCGGAATGGGGAGAGACCCCAGGCATGTTTCCCTCAAGGATCCGGTATCTTCTCATCCTCTCCGTCGTCCGAATATCTCGGGCATCGGGGATCGGTTCCGTATTATGCCATCTGGATCCCTGAGGAGGAACCTCTTCCAAAAGGTATTACCATATCCAGAGTGCGAGACCTCCACGGCAGGATCCCGGATGAAGACCTCGCGATCGCCTCCTACGCGGCAAGGATCCTTGGATGGTCGCAAGCCAGCCGGTTCTGTGGCCGGTGCGGGCACCCGAATGAACCGGTTCCTACTGAGCGCGCGCGACGATGCCCTTCATGCGGGCTTGTGGTATACCCCCGGGTGTCACCGGCAATTATTGTCCGCATCACCCGGGGGGATGAGATCCTTCTCGCCCGGTCCCCCCGGTTCCCGGCCGGGATGTACAGTGTTATTGCGGGTTTTGTTGAACCCGGCGAAACCCTGGAACAGGCTGTTCACCGGGAGGTCCGTGAAGAAGTGGGAATCTCTGTCCGAAACATCAGGTATTTTGCAAGCGAGCCATGGCCGTTCCCGGATTCACTTATGATCGGGTTTGTTGCCGAACACGCATCGGGAGAGATCGCAATCGACAATCGGGAAATCGCATCTGCAGGATGGTTTTCGAGGGACGCTCTCCCGCCCCTTCCGGCTCCGAACATGAGCATCTCCCGGGCGCTCATCGATGACTGGATCACGGCGGCTGAAGACCGGAATCAGGAAAATCCGGGCGGATGTCCGGACTTCAGACGGAAAAAAGCACGGTATACGCCATAGCTATAACCACTGGCGATATAAACATAGATATAATATTAACTCTTTAAATTCTGTTAGAGCGCAATGGAGATGAATTCTGAACCATCAGGTACAGATGCAGACATCCCTGACGGGCAGAGCGCCATCGATGTCTATGTTCTCTGCAACGATGACCGGGATTCCCAGGAACTTTGTGGGCAGCTCGCACCGCAGGGATACCGGGTCACCCTCTTTTCTGACAGCGAGGATCTGCTCAACGCACTCCGTGCCGGAAAACCCAACCTTCTCATCTGTGATATGGCTGGTTCCGGGCAGGAAGGGTATGAAGTCTGCCGTGAGATAAAAACGGACGATGACCTCTGGAGGATCCCCGTCCTCCTGGTGACCGGAGTCGCAAGTCTGGGCGATCTTCTCGTGGTTCTTGACAGCAACGCGGACAATTTCCTTGCGAGACCTTACGATCCCCAGTACCTGCTCTCCTTGATCGAGACGATGATCGGATCACCGGTCGAAAAACCGGATCCAGATAAAGTCAGGACCCAGTTCAAAATCCGGCATGAAGACCGCGACTACGTGATTATGGCAGACCGCCGGAAACTCCTCGAGTTCCTGTTGTCTTCGTTCGAGATTGCGGTCGACCGGGCTAATGAACTTTGCCGCGTGCAGAACGCGTTTGACGGGCTCAAGGCTACCCTGGAGCGCCGTGTTTCCGATCGGACGAACGAACTTGTGACTGAAACTGCACGGCTTCAGGTTCAGGTGAACGCAAAGACCCATGATCTCGAAAATGCCGCGAGGATAGCGGAGGGGCAGAAAAAAGAAGGAGAATCACTCCGTTCACGAATAGACGAGCTTGAAAAGGGTATCCTCTCAGGCCGGGATGAGATCTCCCGAACCATACAGGAACTCGAATCGACCCGGGCAAAACTAGCCGAGGCAGAAGACACCTGCCGAACCCTCGGGATGGAAAAGGACGAACTGGAACAGGCTCTCCGCGGCGATGCCGAATCACTCAACCGGGATCTAGGCACGACAAGAAAAGATCTTGAAGATACCCGTAAAAAACTCGAAGGGGTTGTTGAGCAGCGGACAGATCTCGAGGCAAAGCTGACTTCACTTTCAGCCGAATACGAAGAAGCAAGGAAAGAACTTGAAAACCGATCGACCGAGATCGGCCAGCTTAAAAGCACTCTTGCCGGAGAAAAGAACCGGGCAGATACCGCCGAGATTGAAGTCAAGTCTATTCTCCAGGACAAAGCGCGGGCAGAAGAGGACCTCCGGCACATGGTCGAGGACATCACCGAAAAAGCAAAACAGCAGTCGCAGGAATGCCGCCGGCTGGGTGATGCGCTCGAGGCGGAAAAAGAGCAGAAAACTGCAGCCCAGCAGGAATGCAGCACCCTCTTGCAGGAAGCAGCAAAAAAAGAAGCCGCGTTTACCGCCGAAAAAAATGCCCTTGCCGAACATTACGAATCCCTACGG
>Ga0335078_10011769_pt1 | contig 12979 bp, 10 predicted proteins | sample Lox_Sample_32_FD_206711 | JGI IMG/M metagenome (GOLD analysis project Ga0335078, IMG submission 206711) | Soil microbial communities from Loxahatchee National Wildlife Refuge, Florida, United States - Lox_Sample_3.2 | ecosystem: Environmental > Terrestrial > Soil > Wetlands | place: USA... | reverse complement strand
GGTCGCTGACGGGAGAGTGTACATGCCGACGGCGAAGTACCTCTGGATATTAAAAGCGGGCAGGACGCTGGAGGTCCTGGACCGGATCAATCTCGGGTCCCGGATTTGCGCCTCGCCGGTGGCGGCCAACGGCACGCTGTATCTGGCGACCGCCGGAGGCTGGCTATGGGCAGTCGGGCAGGGGAAGTAGCGGTTGCTGGCTGATCGCATCGCCAGACTCGGGCCCTTACGGGCCTTTGCGGGAGATAAAAATCTTGTTGACGTACTGTTATTATCTGGTATATACAGTAATATCAGTGGTGAACGCACGCAAATCATGGTTGATCGGTCCGATCTCGCCCGCCGCCGGCGGGGCGCTTTACCAGCAGATCGTTGACCGCCTGAAACGCGAGGTCAGCGAGGGCCGCCTCAAGCCCGGCGCGGCGCTGCCCTCTTTCCGCCTGCTCGCGGAGGAGTTGCTCGTCAGCGTCATCACCGTCAAACGCGCTTACGAGGAGCTGGAGCGCGAAGGCATTATCTTCCGCCGCCAGGGGCTCGGCACGTTTGTTTCCGAGCAGGGCGACGACCGCAGCCGGGAGACGAAACTCGCCGCCGCGAAAGATTTGCTCCGCGAAGGTTTCCGCGAAGCTGCCGAAGCTGGATTGAAACCCAGCGAGCTTGCCGAGCTGGCCCGTGAAATCCTGAGGAACAAAAGGTGATATGAACAACGCCATCGAAATCCGCAGACTCGTCAAAAAATATCCCCGTTTCCAGCTCGGTCCGCTGGATCTGACCGTGCCGCGCGGCGCGATCTACGACCTGATCGGCCCGAACGGCGCGGGCAAGACCACTGCCATTGACCTCATTTTCGGCATGGGCAAAAACGATGCCGGGCAAATCCGCGTGCTGGGCCTCGACCACCGCGCGGACGAAGTTGCGCTCAAAGGCCGGGCGGCTTATGTCAGCCCCGAGTTGAATTTCCAGGTCTGGGGCAAGGTCGGCAAAGCCATTCGTTTCGTGCGCGGTTTCTACCCTGGCTGGGACGATGCCTACTGCGCCGCCCTGATGAAGGCGTTCCGCTTAAGCGACTCTGACGGGGTTGCCACGCTTTCGTTCGGCGCGAGAACCAAGTTGAGCCTGCTGCTCGCGCTCGCCCGCCGGCCGGAAGTCTTGATTCTCGACGAACCGACCACCGGCCTCGACGCCGTCTCCCGGCAGCAGGCCTTCGGCGAACTGCTCAAGGCCGTCGAGGACGGCGAGCGCACCGTGCTGATTTCGTCACACGGTTTAAGCGACATCGAACGCTTCGCCGACCATGTGGGCATGATCAAGAACGGGAAGCTTCTCCTCGAAGGCCGCACCGACGAAGTTGTGGACCGCTACCGCCTGGTGGAATTCTTCACCAGCAACGGCACGACCTTCCAAACCCACGAACCCGCGGGCCTCATCATCTTGAAGCGAAACGAGAACCGCTGGCGCGCGCTGCTCGACCAAAAGAGCACAGCGCCGGAGTGGCTCCAAACGCAGGGCGCGCAGCAGATCTCGCTCACCCGCCTAACGCTGGAAGAGCTGTTCGTGGCGCTGGTCAAGGAGGAGGAGGCCGAATGAAACGGCTGATGCTCGATTACTTTCGCCGCTGGGCATGGGTACTGGCTCTTGGCGGAATGCTTGAATTCGGGCTTGGCTGGTTCATCGCCAGCCGCCCGGAAGATAACTTCGAGTTTTTGGGGTTGATGCTGGCTATGTGGGCGGGCGCGGTCCTGCTTTCGTATGATTTGCGGCGCGGCGTCACTCGCGCTGTCGCGCCTCTGCCGCTGACGGCCAGACAAATCGGCCGTAGTTGGTGGATTGCTACCGTCCCCCTACCGGCAATCGCGTTGGCGGCTCTACTGTTCTTGGGCGCGGGCACGATTTGTCATCTTCACCCCGACAAGGCTTTCCCTGCGGGCCGGCTGGCGTTGGCGAGCATCTTTAACCTGATGTGGCTTGGAACAACATTCACCTCTATCTTCAGTGGCACGCGCGGCTCCTACAGGAGTTCGCGGGATTTCGCGTCCACCGGTGTCTTTAGCCTGTTGTCGGCCATCATGATCCTCGGTGGCATGATGTATTTTCAGGATGCGTCGAATAACCCTTTCAAATGTGCCCTCTTCCTGGGGGTTGGCGGACTATTGACGGTCGTTAGCTGGTTTCGCGCCGAGCAATTCGACCTGGGTGGAGCCGGGCCGTTAAACCTGGGCCGCGCTGGCACTCGCCTGACTCCCCTGCCATCCACAGCTCCGAGCACCGCTCACCGCCCGCCGAAGGGCTACGGTGGAATTCGGTTCCTGATCAGCACGACTTTTGTGCGCATATTCTTGTTGGTCGCGGCCATGATCGCGCTGATAGCGCTGCTCCAGCAGTGGCAGCGCCCGGCGATGGCGCCGGGTGTAGCCATCACGATGTTTGCGGCGATGGGAAGTCTCATGTCCTGTGGGGTTATTATTGTCTTCCAGTTCCTGCCCGTTCTGCGGCATCTGCGCTATTTGCGGACGCTGCCCACTTCCGCAACCCGCGTCGCTGCCGTGATGATCTGCATCGTGATTTTGCCGCTCATCGCGCTGGGCGCGCTGGTGGCCGGAGGCGCCGGGCTGGCCATGGGTACTGCAGCCGGCCTCACAGTTTTGAAAAGCTACACGTTCATCCTCGCCCCGGCCTCGCTTTGTGTCTTCTTCGCGGTGTGGCGGGGCGAAGGAATGCAGGCTTACGCGTTGCTGGCGATCACCCTATTCGGTCTCCAACTGGTGCAGCTCCGGTTGCAGATAGCATTCCACTATTTGGAACCCCCCTTTAGCCTGTGCGGAACCATCGCGGCGGTATGCGTCCTGCTGGCGTTTCTACTCACCCGCTGCGCGCTCATGCGCAGCAGCCACACCTACCGCGTCCAGGCAAACCCCTTCGGCAATACCGCGTTGGGCATGGGCCGGTGATGCCGAATCGCTTCCATCCCATCATTGTTAAGTATGAAGCTCTACTTCTCAAAGTCACAGGTTCCGGAACTTGCGGGATTGACGCGCCTGCGGCGGAGGCTGGTTTATCAATGTGCCTTGGAGGCCCTGCTGACTGAGCAGCCGGCAATGATGTGGGTTTGTACCGTCTGGCTTTTTGGGGGCCTGCTCAGCGGGGTGCTGGCCGGCTGGATGGCGGTCAACCGCAACGGTCTCTCTGGTTCGGTCGGTTGGGAGAAGCAACTGCTCGTCGTGTCAGTCTGTGGCCTTGCTGGGCTGATGATCGGCGTCTTCATCGGCGCGCAATACCTCACCGCACGGTTGCGCCCATATTTCCGGCGGGTCCTTGAAGAGCGCAAGGACGAGATCGCACAATTCAACTAAGAGGGAACGGGTTGTGATCCAACCCCAAATATCGCACGATCCAGGAAGCTTTTAACTTCCAGCGGTCTTCCAAGCGGGCTACGCGGTTGCCTCTTGGATTGATTTCCGTCATTTCGGCCTTTGGATTTTTGGAAACCCTTTGCCCACCTCGCCCCCGCGACGGAATTGCAAGCCAGATGCAAGCGCGGTGATCGGGCGTTGCAGGGGCGATGCTAACGCGTTGCCATCGTGTTGCCTTCGTATTCTCTTCGTGTTCTCTTGGTATTCTCATCCTATTCTTTGGCCTTTGCTGGCGCGGCTCGGGACTCCCGCGAGCCACCCGCCCCGTCTCACCGGGTCGGGACCAGAGCATTGGTCAACTGCATCAGCGCCCGGTTTTCCCAACCGTCTATTTGCTGCCACGTGCGGATGAACACGCGGGTATTAGGGGGCGGCACGCCGAACTTCTTAATGTATAGACGCGTGATGTCGCTCACGTGTTCAACCGGAGTGGGCAGCAGCCCGAGAAAGCGATAGTCGCCGCAATAGGTTCGGCCTGCCTTCCAGGGCGGCGACGCGAACACCATGATGTCCTCGGTGGGAGTTTCACTCACTCTGAGCTTGAGGGCCAGGCCCCTGGCGGCACCTTTGATCTGGAGCGTCACTTGCGGATTCAGGCCGAACTTCGGTTGTGGCGGCGGGTCGGTTCGCGGCGCCCGGCCTAACAGGGCCAGCACGGTGTTGATGGCTCGAAAGACCTGATGCCCGCGCAAGCGGTAGAAGCGCCCATTCCGAACCCGCCTGGGGAGAGTCTCGGCCAGCCGCCTCCAAGCGATCCGCTGTTCCTCGGTCAGGATGTCGTTCCACCCCTGCGAGCACTGAGTCATCTGCTGCTGCGTGCGTCGTTGCGCCGCCGTGCGACGCTGCCTGCCGTCCCAACCGCCACGCTGATTGCTCCCCGAATAATCACGCATTTTCGTACCCATGTTGTGTTTCGATGTTCGGTTGGCGGAGCAGATGCCGCTGCTCCGTGCGCCGCCGCTGTCTTGGTTAAACTCCCTGGAAGCGGCGGTCAATAAACAAACCTGGCGAGTATCCGCGAATTGCGCGAATTGACGCGAATTACTGGCTTGTTGAGGGGAACGCGCTTTTGCTGGGTGTTGCTGCTGGTCGGTGATTCGCGTTAATTGGCCCAATTCGCCGATGGTAGTCGTAGCGAGTGGCTGTGGGGACGCTGTGGCGGGGTCACCTCGCTGGCAAAGGGATAGTCAGGCTTGAGACGGCACACTAGACTGGAGCCATGTTTAAACGAGTACAGCTTCCAGTAGCGCTGACGGTGGCCGGTTCGGACAGCGGCGGCGGGGCGGGGATTCAGGCGGACTTGAAGACGTTCGCCGCGCTGGGGGTGCATGGGGCGAGCGCGATCACGTGCATCACGGCGCAGAACCCTGAGGGCGTGCGGGGCATCCAGGTGTGCAGCGTGGAAATCGTGCGGCGCCAGATGGAGGCGGTGTTTGATGGGTTGCCGCCGGCGGCGGTGAAGAGCGGGATGCTTTATTCGGCGCGGATCATACGCGCGGTGGCGGCTTTTTTCCGGCGGCGTGCGTGGCTGCCGCTGGTGGTGGATCCGGTCATGGTTTCGACCAGCGGGGCGCAGTTGCTGAAGCCGAGGGCGATGAGGGTGCTGCGTGAGGAGTTGCTGCCTTTGGCCACACTGGTGACGCCGAACCTGGACGAAGCGGAGATTCTGGTCGGGGAGAAGCTGAGGTCGGTGAGCGATCTGCGGGCCGCAGCGCGGGCGCTGCAGAAGCGTTTTGGTTGCGCGGCGCTGGTCAAGGGGGGGCACTTGCGGGGGCTGAAGGATGCGGTGGACATCTTCTACGATGGCCGGGAGGAGTTGCTCTTGAGCGCCCCGTTCATCCGGGGAGTGAGCACGCACGGGACGGGTTGCACGTATTCGGCGGCCATTGCGGCGCACCTGGCGCGGGGATGCACGTTGGCGCGAGCCGTGCAAGCGGGGAAGGAGTATATCACGCAGGCCATCGAGCAGAGCCGGACGGTCGCCGGCCACAGCGTCCTGAACTGGCAACGGGGCGGGAGGCTGGTCCGCGGCAGGGGGTGAACTGACCACGTGGGCGGGAACAAGGGCGAGACGCCCTCCTGGCAGGCGAGACGCCTGCCCCACTATCGGAACAGGCGCCAGTTTATTCTTGAACAATCGGGCTCGGTCTGGTGTATTATCATCCATAAGCAAAATATATTATGAAGATGCTCAAACCATTCGTCGTAGCGGCATTGGCGGTTTCGTTTTGCGCGGCGCCTTTAGGCGCATTCGGTGCTGATACGAAGGCCGAGAAGCTGAAGCCCTACACGCTCAAGTATTGCGTGGTGTCCGGCGATAAACTGGGCGAAATGGGCGAGCCATTTGTGTATAAATACAAGGGGCGCGAGATCAAGTTTTGCTGCCCGGGCTGCCTCAAGGACTTCAAGAAGGACCCGGCGAAGTATATCAAGAAGATCGAGGAGGCCGAGGCCAAAGCCAAGAAAGCCAAGACCTAGACGGTGCCCGGCCCGATAACTGCTAGCGAACAAGCGTGAAACGGCTGTTGGCCATTCTATTCAGTGTGGCGCTGATATGGGCGGAGTGCGTCCCGGCCATTTACGCTCAGGCAGCTCCGGCGAGCCGGGACTGCCCGGTCTGCTCCTGCTGCCATTGCGGCAAAGCCAGTTGCTGCCTGAATAAGTCTGCGCCACGGCCACAGCCGGCGCCGGCCGTCCCCTCTTCCAATACCTCGCAATCGAGCCAGTTGGTTCTGCTTGCACCTGCCGCTCTGGCGTTCTTGCTGCCGGGACCTGAGACTCCGACCTTTTCTCTCCCCGCCGCCTCCCCACCGCGCGCGGCGGCCCTCCCTCTCTACCAGCAGAACTGCACGCTCCTGGTCTGATTTAGATCCCTCCACGCCCGTGGTGTGTACCGTGCAGGCGCATTACGGACGTTTTCTGCCTTAGCTGCACTCAATGAATTCCCTTAGCTATGAAGACGTATGTGATTTTGATTTTGCCCGTGCTGTTTGCCGGCTGCAAGGGCATGCCCATCAAGGGCGAGAAAGAGGCGCGACAGCAGGTCCAGTCGGTCGCCGGCGCTTACCGGCCCGGGGGGCGGAAGCCCGAGCTGCCGGTGCTGACGAGCCAGTCGAGCCTGAGCAATCTGCTGACGTATGCCCTGCTGAACCAGCCGCAGGTCGAGGCGGCGTATTTTGACTGGCTGGCGTCAGTCGAAGGCATCACGGTGGCGCGGTCGCTGCCGGACCCGCAACTGACGTTCCAGATGGATATTGAGGAGGTCGTCACTTCGCTGATGCCGGGCTTGATGATGAGTTTTCCGGGCGCGGGCAAGCTGCGGGCGGCGGGGGCGGTGGCCGCCGCGGAAAGCGAGGCGCAATATTTCGCGTTTAAAGCCGCTTCGCTGCAGAGCGCCTACGCCGTAGAGAGCGCTTACTATCAGCTTTACTTTCTGGGGGAGAGAATCCGCGTCAACCGGGAGAACCTGAACCTGCTGGCCGACCTGGCGAAGATCGCCCAGGCGCAGAACGAGGTTGGCAAAGTGACCTTGCAGGATGTGCTGCGCGCCCAGATCGAGCAGAACCGGGTGGAAACCGAAATCGCCAATCTGGAGGATTCCCACTCCGCCCTGCTGGCCGAGTACAAAGCCGCGCTGGGCCTCGGAGCTGACCAGCCCGCGCCGCCCGTGCCGCAGCGCCTCGAGTCCACGCCGCTGTATTTGACCTCAGACCAACTGCTCGCACTGGCCCTGGCACGGAACACGCGGCTCCAGGGCATGGGAGCCGAAGTGCGGGCCGCGGAAGCCGCGATTGACCAGGCTTACCGGGCGCGGATGCCCGACTCCAGCCTTGGGCTGATGGCCGATGTGAAGATGAACCCGGCGCTTTATCGTCCTTGGGGCACGGTCTCGGTCCCGCTTTGGCGAGACAAGCTGGCGGCGGAAGTCGCCCAGGCACAGGCCAACAAACGCGCGGGCGAGGCGCGGCTCACGGCGGAACAGCTCGCGCTGGTGGCGGCGGTGGCCGAGAAGGCGTTTCTTTACCGGGAAGCAAGCCGCGATCTTGAGCTGCTGCAACACGCGTTGCTTCCCAAGCAGCGTCAATCCCTGGAGATAGCCCGCTCCGGTTATTTGGCGGGCCGGATTGACTTTCTTAACCTCACCGATACCGAGCAAACGCTGCTGCGCTTTGGTCTCGAGGAGGTCGAGGCCCGCACACAACGCGAGCTTTCGCTCGCCGAACTGTCGCTTATCGCGCAGGGGATGCCGCCGTCCGGGACGGAGGCGGGCGCGACGGCGGCGCAGCTCACACTGCCAGCGGGAGGAATGGGCTCAGCCGGACCGGCAATGCTGCCCGGCGGCTCTGGTGCGTCCAAGAAGACCAAGGGAGGAATGTGACCTATGAAAATGCATATAAAAGGCTTCACTCTTATTATCCGCCTGACGTTGCTGTTGGCAATCGCGAGCGGCGCGGCTTTATTAATCACCTCCTGCGGGGGCGATCATGGCTCTAGCGCCGGGGCGCAGGAGGAAGTACTCTATACCTGCGGGATGCACCCGCAGGTGATCGAGCACAAGCCCGGCAACTGCCCGATCTGTGGGATGCGCCTAACCCCCATTCGGCGCGAGGCCCGTGCGGCAAGCGCTGCCCCTGCCCCGACCGGCGAGCGCAAGATCAAGTACTACAAGTCCACGATGATGGCGGGCGAGGTCCGCCAGACCCCGGGCAAGGACAGCATGGGCATGGAGACGGTGCCGGTGTATGAAGAAGCAGCCGCCGCGGCTCCGTCTTCGGCGATCAGGATTGACCCCGTCACCATTCAGGACATGGGTCTGCGCATGGGTGAGGTCAGCCGCGGTCCGTTGCGGCGGACGGTCCGCACCGTGGCGATGATTGACTACGACGAGACGAGCCTGGCGGATGTAACCACCAAGTTCGCCGGGTGGATTGAGAAGCTCTACGTCAATGCCACGGGCGATTTGGTGATGCGGGGCCAGCCGCTGTTTGAAATCTACTCGCCCGAACTCTACACGGCGGAGGTGGAGTATTTGCTGGCGCTGAGTTCGCCGACGAACGGGGATGCCGCCGCCGAAGGGCTGCGGACCAGCGCCCTGACCAAGCTCAAGTATTTCGACATCTCGGACCCGCAGATCGCCGAGTTGCAGCGCACCCGCCAGCCGCGCAAGACTCTGCCGATCCTGGCGCCCCAGGACGGCTTTGTAGTCGAGAAGGACGTGGTCGAAGGCCAGATGGTCAACGCCGGCGCGCGGACCTACCGACTGGGCGATCTGGGCCTGGTCTGGGTGCAGGCGGACGTCTATGAGCAAGACCTGCCTTATATCAAGCTCGGACAAGAGGCGATGGTGACGCTCTCCTACCTGTCCGACCGCAAGTTCCGTGGCCGCGTCACCTATATCTATCCGTCGCTGAACGAGAAGACGCGGACAGTGCGGGTGCGGATGGAGTTTCACAACCCGGGCTATTTCCTGAAGCCGGGCATGTTTGCCAGCGCGTCAATCCAGGCCGAGCTGTCGCCGTCCGCCCTGCTGGTGCCCGATTCGGCGGTCCTGCGCAGCGGGCAGAAGGACACCGTGTTCGTCGCGCTGGAGGGCGGGCGCTTCGAGCCGCGCACGGTCGTGCTGGGGCCGCGCGCGGAGAACAACCGCTACCAGGTGCTCAGCGGTCTGAAGGAAGGCGAGCGCGTGGTAACTTCCGGGCAGTTCCTGCTCGACTCCGAAAGCCAGCTCGATGAGGCGATCCAGAAGATGATCGAGCCGGGCCGGACCGCCACCGCGGCGACCGCGACCCCGGTTACCAACTTGAACACCGGCCCGGCCGCTGCGCCCCCGGACGCGGGGAAAGTGGTCTATGTCTGCCCAATGCCCGAGCACGTCTCCATCGAGTATGAGCATCCAGGCAAGTGCCCCATTTGCGGCATGACTCTGGTGCCCGTGACCAAGAGCGTGCTGGAGAAGATCCAACCGGGCGGGCGAGTCCTCTATTACACCTGCCCGATGCCCGAGCACAACGACGTCCATGAAGCCAAGCCGGGGAAGTGCCCCAAGTGCGGCATGACCCTCATTCCGGTAATGGAGCTGCCGGCAGCGGCGAAGCCGGCCGCCCAATCTGAACCGGGCAGCGAAGCGATGCCCGGGGACATAGTCATGCCCAAACAGCAACCCTGAGCGTCAGGACCACCATGCTAAAAGGGATCATAGATTTCTCGATCAAGAATAAGTTCATCGTCCTGCTGGCCACCCTGGCCCTGGTGCTGGGAGGCGCGTACGCCGTCAAGAACATCCCGCTGGACGCCATCCCCGACCTGTCCGACACGCAGGTCATCATCTACACCGAGTGGTCGGGACAGGCGCCGCAGATTATTGAGGACCAGGTCACGTATCCCATCACCACGAAGATGCTCTCGGTGCCCAAAGCCACCGTGGTGCGGGGCTATTCGTTCTACGGCTTTTCGTTCGTCTATGTGATCTTCCGGGACGGCACCGACCCGTATTGGGCGCGCAGCCGCGTGCTGGAATACCTCAGCCAGATCAGCGGCCAGTTGCCGCCGGGCGTCAACCCTACGCTCGGACCCGACGCGACCGGCGTGGGCTGGGCCTTCATGTATTCCATCAACTCCACGAACCGCAGCCTGCAGGAACTGCGCTCCTACCAGGACTGGTATCTGAAATACCAGTTGAGCGCCGTCCAGGGTGTCTCGGAGGTGGCCTCGATTGGCGGGTTCGTCAAGCAATACCAGGTGACGGTGGACCCGGTGAAACTGCGCGCCTACGACCTGCCGTTGTCCCGCGTCAAGACGGCCATCCAGCGCAGCACCGGAGAAGTCGGCGGGCGCTCCATCGAAATGGCCGAGACCGAGTACATTCTCCGGGTCAAGGGCTATATCGAAAACGTGGACCAGCTCCGGAAAGTTGCGGTGGGCGTGGGCGCCAACGGTGTGCCTACCCTGCTGGGAGAAGTGGCCACGGTGCAGTTGGGACCGGAGATGCGGCGCGGCATTGCCGAGCTCAACGGCACGGGGGAAACCGTCGGGGGAATCGTCGTCGTCCGCTACGGCGCCAATGCCCGCCAGGTGATCCGCGACGTGAAGCAACGGCTGGACCAGGCGATGGCGTCCCTGCCGCCCGACATCCATTACACCGTTGCCTACGACCGCAGCGCGCTTATTGACCGCGCGGTCAAGACACTCGAAGGGAAGCTCCTCGAGGAAAGCCTCGTAGTGGCGCTGGTCTGCCTCGCCTTCCTGATGCACTTACGCAGCGCGCTGGTGGCCATCCTGATCCTGCCCATCGCGGTGCTGATGTCGTTCCTCGTCATGTTCGGCCAGGGCCTCAGTTCCAACATTATGTCGCTGGGCGGCATCGCTATCGCCATCGGCGCGATGGTGGACGCGGTCATCATCATGATCGAGAACGCCCACAAGCACCTCGAACGCGACCAGGGCACAAAGCCGCACGGGCAAATCATCCGCGATGCCGCAATCGAAGTCGGCCCGACACTGTTCTACTCGCTGCTGGTCATCACCGTCTCGTTCCTCCCGATCTTCATGCTGAGCGAGCAATCCGGCCGGCTGTTCAAGCCGCTGGCCTTTACCAAGACCTATTCCATGGCCGCCGCGGCGCTGCTCTCCATCACCCTGGCGCCGATCCTGATGGGCTTCTTTATCCGCGGCCGAATCCCCGCTGAGGAGAAGAACCCCATTAACCGCCTGCTGATCTGGCTCTACCACCCGCTGGTGGACTTCGTCATCAAATGGCGCTGGCTGGTTATCTTCGGCGCCGGCGCGCTGGTGGTGTGGACCTTCTTCCCGTCGAACCAGCTCGCCGCGCGCCTCCTGCCTGACGGCCCGGTCAAGCAATGGGTGCTGAAGGCCGGCAAGTTCTTCCCTTACCAGAACATCGGCTCCGAGTTCATGCCGCCGCTCTACGAAGGCGATCTGCTCTACATGCCCACGACTTTCCCCGGCATCTCGGCCACCAAGGCCCGCGAGCTGCTGCAGCAGACGGATAAGATCATCCGCACCTTCCCCGAGGTGCAGAATGTCTTTGGCAAGATTGGCCGCGCCGAAACCGCCACCGACCCCGCCCCCCTCGACATGATCGAGACCACCATCATGCTTAAGCCCGAAGACGAATGGCCGGCGGCGGATATTCGGGACCCCGGCGGCCGGATCATCGCCCACCGCCGCCGCACGCCCGACGAATTGGTGGACGCGATGAACAACGCGATCCAGTTCCCCGGCCTCGCCAACGCCTGGACCATGCCCATCAAGACGCGCATTGACATGCTCTCCACGGGGATCAAGACGCCCGTCGGCATCAAGGCGGCCGGACCCGACTTGACGGTCCTTCAACGGGTCGCCTCGCAGATCGAGGCGGTCCTGAAAGGCCAGCCGGGCACCCCGAATCATGGCGTGCCGGGCACGGCCAGCGCCTACGCCGAGCGCGTCATGAGCGGCAAGTACATAGACTTCGATATTGACCGCGAGGCCATCGCCCGCTACGGCCTGACCCTGGGCGACGTGCAGGACGTGCTCTCGGTGGCGTTGGGTGGCATGCCCATCACCACGACCGTCGAGGGACTGGAGCGGTACACGATCAACCTGCGCTACGACCGCGATTACCGCCAGGACCTCGAGGCGTTGCGTGACCAGGTCGTCATCCCCACCCCGACCGGCGCGCAAGTGCCGCTGGGCGAGTTGGCCACGCTCAAGGTGGTGGACGGCCCGATGTCCATTAAGAGCGAAGGGGCCGTGCCCAACGCCTGGATTTATGTGGACATCAAGGACATTGATGTCGGCACCTACGTGCAAATGGCCCAGCGCGCCGTCAATGAGGCCATCACCAAGGGCCAGATCAGGCTTCCCAGCGGGTACAACATCTTTTGGAGCGGCCAATACGAATACATGCTGCGCGCCAAGGCGCGGCTGATGATCGTTGTACCCCTCACCCTGCTCATCATAACGCTGATCATCTTCCTGAACACGCGCTCCGCCATCAAAACCGCCATTGTGTTACTGGCCGTCCCGTTCTCCCTTGTTGGGGCCTTCGCCTGCATTCACTGGCTGGGCTACAATCTCAGCGTCGCGGTGTGGGTTGGCATTATCGCGCTGGCCGGCCTCGACGCCGAGACCGGGGTGGTTATGCTGCTCTACCTCGACTTGGCCTACGAGGATTGGAAAAAGAGGGGGTTGCTTGGCACGGTGGCCGGCCTGCGCGACGCCATCTACCACGGCGCCGTAAAGCGCGTCCGCCCCAAAGCCATGACCGCGTCGGTCATCATTGCCGGCCTGATGCCGATCATCTGGAGCCACGGCGCCGGCGCCGATGTCATGAAGCGCATCGCCATCCCGATGATCGGCGGCGTCGTGACCTCGACGATAATGGAACTCGTCGTGTATCCGGCCATCTTCTACCTCTGGCGCTCGCGGAGCATCCAACGTGGCTCCGCAGCCTAGCCCTGCGCTTGCCCCGCAAGAAAGAACGGGACAAAGCCCTCATGATGTTGTAATCCCTGGGCGATGCAATCTACGTCGTCCGTTAAGCAAACGCTCGCTGAGCCCGAAAACAT